>Ga0194038_1001137_pt1 | contig 11482 bp, 16 predicted proteins | sample JunL226m_MetaG_FD_148630 | JGI IMG/M metagenome (GOLD analysis project Ga0194038, IMG submission 148630) | Anoxic zone freshwater microbial communities from boreal shield lake in IISD Experimental Lakes Area, Ontario, Canada - Jun2016-L227-6m | ecosystem: Environmental > Aquatic > Freshwater >...
CTTCTAGAATTGCCGTACGCTCTGGACAGTTCGAAAGACAGAATGGCAGACAGCCGGATGTAAAACGATTTATTATTCATGCTCATGGTAATCCAGAAGCAATGCTATTAGGCGTCGACGGCGAAACCATAGACACCAAATCATACCTGGAGGCCGCTCGCAAAATTGAGCAAATCGACTCGCTAGAAAATAATGACTACAAGAAGCACTTAGGCCCTAATTATGAGGTTATATTGCAATCATGCTCAACTGCGGGAGAACCAACTAGCGATCAAAATATCGCCGAAATGATAAGTGAAATGCACGACACTACCGTGCAAGCCTCCACAAACACAATCTATACTGTAACGATTAAATCTGACGGCACAGTATCTTTCAGGGCTAAAGGTGATGACGGCGAAACTGTAGACGATTTCCAACCAACTATCTACGAAAATTAATAGCCAAAAATTAGCCTAGCTCTTATATTTGGTAGATCGAAATAAACCTTTTTCTGGTTTGTATATAGCGTTTGGAAAGTTATTGGTTAGTTGCCATACGCAACCATTGACAGTTTTAGGATGCAAAGATGGATCAGCGGTTTGAATTTGTTTCAATAAATCAGTCCACCTAACTCCTTCCGGATTTTGCTCAATTAACCTGATAGCTTTAGCGTTTAGGTGTCCTGTGAGGTTATTATGATAGTTGATACAATCATTATTTAGTGATATAATATAAGTATTCTATGTCGGGTACAGAGTTGGAATTATATAGAGGCTTGGCAGAATCAATTCATGATGTCGGCTACGCTATGGTTAGGCCAGATGGCTTAGAGCTAGGTATTGCCGAAGATATTATCGAGCGAATACATGATAATGGTATGCAGGTTCTCAAAAGGAGAATCTCTTGCATATCCGGAGATCAAGTCGATGCTTTATACCCTGGCCTACATGAAAGAGATTTCTTCAATGATATGAAGGCATCACTTGTGGGCAAAAACGTCATGTCGTTAATCATTGGCGGCGAATTTAACGTAGGTGTTCAACTTTTGAGTGTTAAGGGATCCGCATTAAATACCTCTGGTTCAATAAGAGCGGACTATTCCAAAGGCCATCTCTTAGAGGGTGAGCTTCATTTAGCATTTAGGAATGGCTTGCTTTCTGAAGAACAACTAAAGACGCCTGAATGCCATTCCTTGCTACGAGATGATCGTATGCATTCCGATGAAACTACTCAAGAGGCACTGAACTCTATTAAAACTATGTTTCCTGTACAAGACCGATCAGAAGTAGTGCGGCGATTTCCTAACTTAAGATACAAACTGCTAGCTTAGCCCGCCCGTTTCTTGCATATAGTCACATACTTTCACAAAGCCTTTGATGTAGGCGTCAACGATAGAGAATTCATCATCATATGCCCAGATGGGTATTTTTAGGAATTTATCGTAAAATTCTTCAGCCTTAGGATAGTTCTTCTGGTTTGGTAGCATATTCTCATACATCCTAGCTAAAACCTTCTCCGGGTGCGTAAACAAGGGTAGTTTGTTCAGAAGACCCGTGGAACCCGGAATATCTACTTCGGATAACCCCTCGGCTTGTAACGCTTCTACAAAGTTAGTCTTGCTGACACCATAAGCGTTATCCTCCAAGTACTGCATGCCATAAGCATAGAAGCTGGGTTTAAAGTCCTCATTTAAAGTGGGAAGCTTCAAGAACGGATATTTTGATAGGCTGGCGCTGATTCTCTCAGCGTTATGTCTCTTGGTCATAAGAAAATCGTCTATGAGTTCAAACTGTTGGTTTGCAATTGCTATAGCAATGGGATGCGCGCGTAATTTGAGGCCAAATCCTGTCAGATAGAATTCCCTCATGGTGTCATTTTCGTCAATTTCTTTTTGCGGTCTTTTGTTGTAGTGTCCATGGAGAAGTGCACGGTTATACAGAGACTGATCGTTTGTTAAGAGTATCCCACCTTCTCCTCCAGTAATTATCTTCTGTCCTTGCAAGCTCCAGGCGGCAATATCACCAAAGCTTCCTACTTTACTGCCGTTAATTTCTGCTCCGTGCGCATGAGAACAATCTTCGAGTAGGTACAGCCCCTCTTCTTTGCAATAGCGGGCTATGTCCTCTATGTCTTGCACGGGAGTACCCCACATATGAGTCACGATAACCGCTTTTGTCTTTGCACTTATTCGGGTCTTAATCTGCTCCAGGGATATATTGCCCATGCCATCAGCGTCGCAAAAAACTGGCACAGCGCCTAGGTACATCATTGGGCTGACTGTTGCATGGAAAGTGTATACTGGGCATAGAACTTCGTCGCCAGCTACTAGATTAATTGCTTCAAACATGGCAAGTATCGAGGATGTACCAGAATTAGAAAGGAGTCCAAATTGCCGATTATGGTAATTTGAAAAATTCCGTTCAAAGTCTCTAAATATTCCTGAATTATCATATATCGAAATACTGTCATGCAGTTGTTTTAGAGCAACTCGTTCTACTTCTTTCGTGATACGAGGCCACTCAAATTTAGAATCCTGGGGGTCTATTATAGGGTGACCGCCATGTATCGCCAATGTGCTCATAATCTATCGTTCTTTAATTGCTTATAACTATCGTGAGGATTCTGAGATTTATGCAGGTCGGCTGATTTATATGCAGCATCAACCAAAGCAACTTGCTCAAAATAACGATCTTCAATGTAACCATTGTGGGTGCTACTCATAATGTTTTCGGCAAATTCATCCAGCTGATCGATGAGAGCGGAAGGCCATGAGCCAGTGCGCGTGAGGCATTCCAGCTCATTCCCATCAATGTCGCGACGTACAACTTGCCCTCTTCTTACTGCAACACTTCCTTTTGAGCCGTATGCTATGAGTGACTCTTCCTTATCTGGGTATACACGAGACACAATTAAGCTCCCAAGAATTCGTTCATTATTTCCCCCCGAATCGTTGTATGAAAAATCGATAAATGCAGTATCTTCCACGTCATAAACCTGTTCATCTCGGTTGCCAGTGGATAACTTACAAGTTACGGAGTCCGGTAGTCCGAAATACCAAATTATAAGGTCAATATAGTGGTATCCCAAGTCGATAAGAGACCCGCCCCCTGAATATAGTCGACTAGCCCTCCATCCCTCATCAAGCCGTGAGATATTTAGAGTATACCGTGCTTCTATTGAATGAAGTTTGCCTACTCGCTTAACCAATTGTTGAAAACTTCGGAATATGGGATTGAAACGCCGTTGCAAGGTTACCTGGAGCGTGATGTCATGTTCTTTAACTAATTTTTTGATTTCTAATGCATCCTCAATTGATACGGCAAAGGGTTTCTCCTTGATGACGTGGATACTATTTTCTGCTAACTTAGCGATAATTGGCAGATAACCACTATGTGGTACGGCCACGAGTGCCGCATCAGGTGTGTAATCAATTTGCTTTAAAAGCGTTTCGGTATCTACTGCAAAGGTTATATTTTTAAGTTCGCCGATCTCTCTAGCCCTCTCAGCGTTGATGTCTACTACGCCTACCAACTCAAAATGGTCACTCTGTTCTATTGCAGGTATGTGGTCGTCAAGACTTTGGTGCCCAAGCCCAACTACAATAATTTTAAGTTTATTTGAAGCAGATTCGGTTTTCATTTTTACTCCACAGGAAATGTTCTACAGATGTTCTTTATGATATATTACTTAACAGAATAACCATAGCACAAGTAAAGGATATAGTCATGAGTACAAATACATCACCAACTGAAGTTGAACTTGAGCTAACATATTTGGCATCTGCACTTCCTACGGAAATAGCAACAGTGCAACCTAAAAGATTAGTCGACGTATATATTCCTGAGTCTGGTGTCGACCACGCTAGACTACGATTGCGTAAGAAGGGGGAAAAGTTTGAGGCAACCAAAAAAATTCCTCTTGTTGAGGGGGATGCGTCTGCTCATACGGAGATGACTATCCCTTTAGATGAGGCTGAATTCTCGGCGCTTATACAGGTGAGCAATAAACGGGTCGTGAAAGATAGATACAATGTAGTAATCGAAGGCAGCCCTGCCGAGGTCGATGTTTTCAGGGAAGAACTTTCCGGGCTAGTCCTCATTGATTTCGAATTTGCGAGTGAAACAGAAAAGGTGAACTTTAAACAACCCGAAATATGTTTAGCTGACGTTACGCAGGAGAACTTTATTGCTGGTGGTCTACTAGCAGGCAAAACCTATCAAGATATTGAACAAGATTTGCAAATGTTTAATTATAAGGGGCTCTAATGGAAACTATGCCGCTAAGCGCCGCAGACAGTGAACTAGTGAAGGTAGTGAGTGATTTCCTCAGAGCTCATTACAAGAGGAACGTGCACCACGTGGCAAGTGTGGTCGTTGCCGAGAATAATACCTACTTCGGACTGCATCTCGATACAAGTGGTCATGATGTTTGTGCTGAGCCTATCGCCATGTCTAATGCATTAGTAGCGGGTGAAACTGTTTTTAGGACTGTTGTTGCAGTACATTGGGATGGTAACGACGCCAATGCCCCTGAGCTCGTGTCACCGTGCGGGGATTGTCGGCAAATGCTTATTGAGTATGCCCCGCAGGCAAAGATTATTTTAGCGGGTGATGTCGAACCAATCAAAGTCTCCATAAATTCTCTTTTGCCCTATGCGTACATTAATCCAAAACGGAAAAATGTCAGCAATTAAACCAGCCAACTGATAACGACAAGTAATCCCAGTATTTACTGTTAGCCGTTGTTTGTTACAAAGTTTTTGTATTGTTCATACTCGTCTTTGGACATGAATTTGTCAGACGCATCAAGTATGTCGGATGGATCAATCCATCGACTTATTGCGTGCTCATCCGATAATTTTATATCCCCATCTACGTACTCGGCTAGATAGTATAGGACTATTAGCCTGTAATCAGTATTGTCTTTGTTGTAATGTCTTTTGGAAGTGAATATAAGGTTTTTGATTTTAAAATTTAACTCATCACCTAGTTCTTCGCGAATTTCCCTATTGAGAACATCATGCATATTCATATCTATTTCGGATTCGTCAATACGTCCTCCAGGGAAATCATAGTAGCCATCTGGAGTTTCTAGTAATAAAATTCTATCGTCTTTTTTGAGGATTGCTTTTACACTAACTTGAAAATATGCATAATCGTATAAGCTCATGCAATGACTATAACATTCTATTGATCATACTTCTTAAGTCGAAATAAACCCTTGGATGGTTTGTATATAGCGTTTGGAAAGTTATTGGTTAGTTGCCATACGCAGCCATTGATTGTTTTGGGATGCAGACTAGAGTCAGATTCTTGTATTTTTTTGAGCATATCGGACCATCGAACACCTTCAGGATTTTGCTCAAGAAGCTCAATTGCCTTGGCGTTGATACGCCCTGTAATGGTATTAGGATTAATGGCCTTGTCTTTCATATTCAACATTATAAACTACAAAAAAATATTTCTGGAAATGAAAAACGAGCCTCTACAGACTCGCTTTTTTATGGCTCCGGGGACTGGATAGCGCTTCCCTCGCACTACGTGCTCGTCGCTTCTCCGTTCGGCTTTCGCCTCACTCCGCCGAACGTTCGAATAATCCAGATCATCAAAAAAATATAAAAAGCACCGACTAAAGCCGATGCTTTTTATATGGCTCCGAGGACTGGATTCGAACCAGCGACCTAGTGGTTAACAGCCACCCGCTCTACCGCTGAGCTACCTCGGACTATTCTTGCTTAACTCCGGAAATTATACAGAATTTACAGAGAAGAAGCAATATTATCTATTTGATTTTATAGCGGCGTCTGCACGGCGCTTGTCATCTTTTGCTTTTAGGGTCTGACGTTTGTCGTAGGCGCGTTTACCCTTGCCTACCGATATTTTGAGTTTGATGAATCGGCCGCTGGTAAGTATTTGTAAGGGAACTATTGTTCTTCCTTGTTTTTTGGCGGCCATCAATGCTTCGATTTCTTTTCTTTTGGCTAGTACTTTTCGGGCTCTAGTTTTGTCTGTGTCACTGATTGGTATGCCGTTCGTTCCTGTTACGGTGGCGTTGATCAGAAATAGCTCATCGCCTTTTACAGTTACGTATGCTCCTTTTAGGTGCCCATGACCAGTTCGCAGGCTTTTCACCTCCGCTCCAGTCAGTTCTAAACCCACCACTAAAGAATCACCGAGCTCATAATCATGACTGGCTCGGCGGTTAGAAATATTCTTTGGCTGGTTTAGTGCTTTTTTCTTGCCCATAACTCCTCTATTATAGACAAAATTACAATTAGTGACAAATACTTATATTTATTTTATTGTATACTTTCGAACTGTTGTTTGGCGACGTTCCACAGACTAGGGTCTTTTAGTACTTCCTTGCGGTAATACCAGTATTCTCCGCCCCAGAGATATATCTGACGCATACCGGTGTCTTCGCCGTATTTGAACCTGTCTTTTAGTCGTTTTGCATCTATGGATTTGTTTTGTTCAGATAAGCTAGTTTCGGGAATAGATTTGTAATTGGGGGGCCAAGCTTCGGCTTGAAGCTCGCTTATCATCATGTTGCGATGTTGAAATATTTCCTGGACTCCTGCTATCCAGCCATAAAACCAAGCTGGGAATGGGTATTCTAAATAACGGTGGCTAAAACCTGCATCCCAGACTCTTTTATATACCGATATACTGTATTCGTCCGGAGTTGGCTGACCTACTGGGAAACCTACGGCATTGTTGCTGCGACCTACTATTATTGGGTGGTTGGGGTCTGTATCTTTTACTAAATTGTATTCGTCTATAAGTCTTTGGCGATCAAAGTTGGTACACGTACCAAAGCCTTTTAGGAAGTATTCATTTTCTAATTGGTAACTCTGCAGGGCTGGAGAATCTTGGTAACGCTCTACCACTGCTTTTATGTAATCTTCTAACTGTGGTTGCCATCTATCTGCCGGTTGATTAACGGCCCAGTCAGGAATGTGACATTCTGGCCATCTAGGCTGCCTTAGCCCAAGGCTCAGCATAATCTTGGCGTTATGTTGTTCGGCTTTTTGAAATTGCCAATCTAGCTGCGAAAAATCATAATGACCTTCCTTTGCCTCGCCTTCGCTCCAATAGCTGGTCAGGCGCAGGTGTTTTACTCCTATATTGAGTAATTCATCGAGGTTCTTTTGAGGATCTACTCCTAAACTAGAGGCGTAGCTAGGTATATAACTAACGCCAAGCTGTAGTGGCTTGCTGCTTTGCGAGGCTTTGTACCACATCGCTACTACCCACATTATTAGCAGAATCACGCTCAGCACTAAAACTACGCTAAGTAGCAGTTTTTTGGCAAAGCTCATTTTGCCTATCAGGGGTAATTTTTTGATATACTGTTTGGGCATGATAACTTCTAAAAAATTAAAAATTTCAGTCGTAATTCCAGTATACAACGAAGTTGAAAGTCTTAATGCTTGTATAGAAGCATTAGCCTTGCAAGATGATCCTCTTTACGAAGTTATTGTAGTTGATAACAACTCTTTTGATGAGAGCAAAAAAGTAGCTAAATCGTTTGATTTCGTGACTGTTGTGTCGGAGCGTAAGCAAGGAGTTAGCTATGCCCGCGATAAAGGCTTCAATAGATCTAGTGGCGACATAATAGCCCGAATTGATGCCGATACGATTGTACCAACAGATTGGACTATGCAGCTGCATCGCATTTTTCAGGATAAAAACATCGATGCAGTTTCTGGATCAATGCATTATTACGATTTCAGCTTCAATGACCTGGCCGATAAAATAGACTTGATACTTCGCAGTAGCGTAAACAGGTCTATGTCCGGACAAACATTCTTGCAGGGCTGTAATATGGCTGTCAGAAAATCTGCTTGGAAAAAAGTAAATGATCAACTATGTCACAGCATGGGTCTTCACGAAGATGTTGACCTGGCGCTGCACTTGCAACAGGAAGGCTTAATGGTAAGTTTTGACAGCCAGCTGTCTGTCAGGGTTTCTTGCAGGCGATACGATAGCGACATGCAGTCATTCATGAATTATGTACTAGCTCTGCCACGCACTTATTCATTGCACGGCAGTTATAACTATTATCCCATTTATTGTCTTGTGGCTTTAGCAACTTTTGGATATTTGCCTGCCAGAAGTTTTAACCGATTGTTTGCTCCAATGAATAAAAGGGTCCAAGCAAATAGAATTGATCCTACTTCCAACGTAGCCTAAGAAGCGACGTTTGAGGTATATCCGCCGCGTTCATTTTGAGTCGGACTACAGTTACCCCAAAGGCCTTTGTTTTTGGCTTTGGCTTGGTTTTGGAGACTAGAGAATTCGCTAGATTTTTGGAATGGAAAATACGGATAGTAAAAGCCATTGCCGGTAGATATGAGCTTGGCATTTAAGTTGGTGCCATCTGGCAAATAGACATATCTGAGCAAGCGATTGTATTTATCCCGATTGGTGCTTAGTGGATCGGCTTCTAATCTAACTTTTTGTTGGCCGAGGGTATTTTTGGTAAAATCTGCCGCTGCTGGTCCATAGCACTGCACTGGCGTATTGGGCTTATGAGTTTCTGGAGTGTCAACGCCTATGAAACGTACCTTTTCAGTTTTGCCGTTCATGTCTATTGAAATGGTGTCGCCGTCTACAAAACGACTGACTTTGTAATAACCTGGCGCAAGGTTGGAGGCACTAGGGGTAGATTGGCCATTTATCTTGGTAGATACAATCGACAGCAGGTAAACAATTACAATAAGCGTCAATAATGACCATAATTTCGACTTGCGGCTGCCCTGATTCCACATAACTATATATTTAGTAAATCAGTTATTTGGCTGTCGTCAATTTTGGTCCCGTCTATTTTAATAGCTTTTTCATTTTTAGTTGGTTCTTCTAGTTTTGAGGTGATTTTTTCGAATTCTGCGGAAGTCATACTGAATTCATAGCCATTTCTAGTTTTGCTGGGGTGTACAGCTCGTTTTTTGGAGGTATTGGCGGGAGTTGTCACCCATATGAGTACTGTTTCTGCGCCATGTTCACCCGCTAAATCGCGCATTTTCTGTCGATCTGCAGAAAAGTTAAAATTGGTGTCGTATATTACACTTTTGCCGTTTTGCAGCAAATATTCGGCCGCTGTATTTAATTGATCGTAAAGTTGTTGGCTTTCTTCTTCGCTATGGTTGGGTTTGGCGAATAGTTTATTACGCTCAAAATCTGCCCAAATATGCTTGGCTCCAGTTTTTTTATGAATAATTTCGGCAATGGTTGTTTTGCCTGAACCTGGATAACCGGTGAAAATGTATAGTATTGGTCTGCTCATTAGTTTTATTCTAGCAAACCTTATTTCAAGCTGCGTAGTTAATATTTGACACTTTTTGCCTGACAGCCATGCAACCTAAAATAGCAGCCGGCTCTGGCAAGTGATTTTTTATGTCTTCAATATTGGCTTGACGCTCAAAATCACTAAGTCGGATTCCATTCTGGTTGTATACACCAAAAGTTTCGTAGCGATCTTTGTCAGTGAGTGAGAAGCTCGATAGTCTGAGGGGATAGGCCGCTGTTAGATTGCGATCATCGATGTCTTTAATGACCATAATTCCACTATTAGGTAACTGTCTACTACCTTGCTTTTCTTTGAGGTCTACTATTGTGCCTGGTGGCAGTTCAATACCACTGAAACTGACTGACTGCATGGCAAGCGCTGTTGCTACGCCTCTTGGAAAGAATTTTTTGAAAAAAACTGGCTCTCCTGATTTGTCGGCATATAGTTTATTGCGCGATCCATTTTGATTTAGGGCGCTATTTATAAATCCAATTTCTGCTTCATGGCAGTATTGTCGAGCTTCATCATTGTATAGAGGCCTAGGTTCTTGAGTGCTGTGTGCGAATTTGTCCGATGGTTGGCGTTCAAGTGTGTCGTTGAGTAGGTTAACAAGAATTTGTTCTAGTGAACCTGGTTCGTAGTCCTCGACTATTGGTTTTTTGATGAGCTCGCGGTCTGGTTTGAATCTTATAAGCTGCATTGCTGCAGTGACGGCATTGAACTTGTCATTGGGCGTCACACACTTATTATTGAGCATGGGAGTTTCGATTTTGGCACCTTTTGGGTCGCCATTTAATGCTGCCTGGACATATGGATGGGCTTCAGCGTGTTTGATTTCACCCCTGAAAAGATGTTGATTCATCCGGATATTTAACACTAAATGTTGTTAGAAATCAATACCCTTGTTGGCTAGGAATTTATCATCGAAATGGTGTTTGATCTTTTTCATTTCGGTGGCGATGTCGACTTCTGATATTAAATCTTTGGGAAAATTTCTACCTGTTAGGCAGAGACTAGTTTTGGGGGAACGTTGCTTCAGCAGGTCTTGAAGCTGTTTTTTGCTGAGCAAGCCATCATTGACGGCGTTATTTATTTCATCGCATATAACGAGATCATATTCACCGCTAATTGCGGCTTTCATGGCTTCGTCGTAGGTGTCTTGGGCGGCTTGTTTGTGTTGCTCTTCTGATACGTGTTGTTCGCTTAAATCACCGGCCTGATAAAAGCCTTTGCCACCTTTATAAAAGTGTAGCTGGTCTTTATAGATTGGTTGGATGTCTCTAATGAATATGTGTTCACTGACGCCCCAGTATTTAATAAATTGGATAAAAGCAACTTTCCATCGGTTGCCAAGTGCCCTTGTCATAAGACCAAGCGAGGCGGTAGTTTTACCTTTGCTATTACCGGTATATACGATTACAACTGAATCTTTGGTTTTATAATCTTCAAATGACATTTTTAGGTGAATTAAGCTTTCTTGAAGCCGTGTTTTTTCAAGGATGCATCTATTTTTGGTCGATCAAAGCCAACTATGATGTCGCCGTCAATGTCGATTACAGGAATACCGCGTTGTCCGGATTTTTCTACACTTTCATCGCCTGCTTTGGGGTCAGCTTCGACATCTTTATCGGTGTATTTAACATCGATGCTGTCGAAGTAGTCTTTGGCAGCATGGCAAAATGCGCACCAGGTGGCTGAATATACTGTTACTTTTGGTGAACTCATACTAATTAATATATCTCTATTCTAAATTTCTAGCAAACTCTATAAGACGCATGTTATTTGGTCTGATAGTATTTTTTGGACCGACTCGGTTACATCTGTTATAATAGGTATTAATGAGCAAAAAAAGTAGCACCGTTTCTACTGCAAACGTGCAAAAACAGTCTAAATCCGATATTGAGCTTGCTATGGCCGCAAAAAATCAATTTATTGCAGTAACCATGACCATGAGCTGGCAATTAGCCATTGTGGTGTTGGTCCCTATTCTTGGTGGTTTCCAATTAGATAAACAATTTAATACCGAACCATATCTATTTATTCTTGGATTTATTCTGGCAGTAGCTGGCCTGTGCTTGGTAGTATGGAGACAAATGAAAATGCTCAAACCCGTTATTGATACCAAGAAAGGCGCTAAATAATGCTAAGTACTTTGTTTGCTAAATTTGCCGCCGAAGGACCTAGCGTCCACGTATCTCCTGCTCATGGC
>Ga0194038_1001139_pt1 | contig 11476 bp, 23 predicted proteins | sample JunL226m_MetaG_FD_148630 | JGI IMG/M metagenome (GOLD analysis project Ga0194038, IMG submission 148630) | Anoxic zone freshwater microbial communities from boreal shield lake in IISD Experimental Lakes Area, Ontario, Canada - Jun2016-L227-6m | ecosystem: Environmental > Aquatic > Freshwater >...
ACTCAAGGAGCATTCTTTAATCCAAGGCAATTTAAACTTTTAGCAGTCTTGCAAAATAATAATTTTAGTTCAGACAGTCTGAGCGGAAGTTGGAAACATCCAAAACAAGTAAGAAACCAAAAACGATCACTCTCTGATCGACTAAGATGGGATGCTGATGATAGCCCCATGAATAGGTTCCTTAAAGGAATCAATAAAGGATTTTCATATATTGAAAATCTATTTGATTCTTCGGGCTACTCGCTGACATCGCCAGGGATGTCAATGAAATTTTTAACAAAATTTCAAATTTTACTTGATTCATTTATAAAAATAAAAAATAAACCTGATAGTAATCAAGATTTAAAAAATACCGAGATTCGTCGAATAATTGTAGATAAAATAATGACGAAAATAAATAAATTGTCTATAAAAATAAGGGTCAATATAGGAGAAATGGAACAACAATTAGTTCCAGGAATTGGAAAAGTTGTAAAGCTCGTAACTGGTATTTTGTTCCAACCACCGGAGGATAATACCAAGGTTATGCAGTATTACTATGGAAAAATTAAAGAAAAAGTCGATGATGATAAATATTTGATAGTATTTTGTAATCGTTATGGGGATGAGTATGAACCTCCACAGGGCGGTTCCACAACAGTTAATGCAAAAGAATTAGAAATCAATACTTCTGGCCTGAGTTCTGAACAAATAAAAAAGATTATAGAATATCATCACTCAGTTATTAATTATTTAATGAAAAACGGACTAATAAAAAGCGAAACGAGTATCGATTCCATTCGGAAGCCACTGAAGCCATCTAAACTTCGTCAGGCTCAACCATCTGGATGGGATCTTTTATAAAAAGGAAAAATTCAGCAATCCAAATACTTCCAAATTGCTGTTTTGAGTGCGTTTTTACCTTCTACGCAATTCAGCCTATGATCACTTCCTGCGATTATTAATTGGCAATTTGAATTTTGCGACAATTTTACACTGTCGTCAATCGAGATCATTGTGTCATTTCTACTGTGAATTATGGTTGAATTGCTTTTGGTTTGATCTTTCTTGCCAAAAAACTTCCACGCAGGAGCAAGTAAAATGAGAGGCATGTCCTCGGATTGAATGTTCATTGCAACTGCCCCACCTCTTGAAGAACCTACAATTAGATCTGGCTTAGTCTCATCCAGATATTTCTGAGCTTCCTCAATAGAGCTTTCAAAACTCCAATCATTCAAGATTGGATGACAAACTTTTAGCCCTAAAGATTTTAGAAAATAAGGCTTGGAGCTATTTTGACCAAACATTCCGTGCAAAAATAGAACTTTACCCATCTTGATACCTATACATTATATTCCAAATATCACCCAAACAATGAGAAAATTCTTCGTCTTTCATGGCACTGTGAACTTTGCTCTTGAAATTTCCGTAATCAATTTCATTAGACAATTCTGTCATTACATTGTTCCACAAATTTTTTGGAACAATAATTCTATATCTATAGTCTGTATCGTGAGTTATTGCTATTTGATAATCATTCAATTCCTGAAATTTTTCAGCTAGATTTTCAAGATGCTTTTTTGACCGGGCTCTTACCATAAGAGTTTCTGTTTCTACTCCAGGCCCAACCCCAGAATTCTTTCTTGCACAAACAACACTGAAAAATCCGTATTTATTAAAAAGCCACATATTTATTCTCCTTGTATTCTTAATTTTTTCTAACGTAACTAGGATCACACACTCTGTACCAGAACTGATCGAAAAAGCAGAAGTCCCAAATTGGGACACTCAACTATTGAACCCCAATTATGATCATCAGTACATTCTACCTGAGTTTTTTGATTGATAAATACTGAAATTGTATTTGAAGCAAATATTTTCAACAGTTCTTTAATATCGTCTACATCTATAGAGGAATCAATGCAAAAAGAGTAATACTTATATTTTTGATCTTTTGTTCTTTTTATTACGGCATAGATATCAGAAGAATTAAGCTGAATCAAATGCTTTTTTATTTCTCTTACACATTTCAATTCTTTTCTATCAAGATGCCAATCTTGGTGAACTACACGGATCTTTTTCCTAAGAAATTTTTCAATCTCTTTTAGATCTTTTTCGATTGCTTCTTTGAAAAGAATTTTTGGATCAACAAAAATATCAAGAAGTTTTTTATTCATAATATTCCGGACAAAATAGCGGACAAAAAAAGGATAAACTTTACCGATCGGGATATTTACGTTAAAAAACTCGCAAATATGCAGAAAATGTCCCGTTCGGTAAAGTCTGGTTTAGCGGCCAAAATAGCGGTCAAAAGCAACGTTTTAACTAAGAATCTCCTAGTTAGCTGAAACTTCTTCTTCATCTTTCATTTCAAAGACTGGAGTCTTGAACTCCCTGTTACCTGTCATCCAACTCTTAATCTTCATCTCACGAAAATAATCACTAACTGTGGGAATAAATCCCAAGTCTTCTTTAACGTGTTGTTCCCCAATAAAACGAACAGGAATTACCCTGCCGTAGCTATTGGTGATTGTAGTGCCGAAAATCTTTTCACACATGAAGATTCCTTCGCTATGGTGCCTCAAAGCACGATGGCGAATATCAGATATATGGCTCTTGCTTTCATCAAACCAATCATGAATGGATTGATAATCAGCAGGAATTCCTCCATACTTTTTAGCACTGCTAATAGCGTGGTGATAAGGATGAGCCATTACTTCAACCTCTTGTTCTTAGGACGATTATCAGCAATCGCAGCATTACCATGAATCTCACTAGGATCAAGATTGCAACCATTCAAAAGATGCTTGCAATATCGGCGGCTACAATATGCAGGACAAGAACAACCCCAGCGTCCAGAATCTTTATTCTGTGCAACGATATAGATTCTATTGCTGCTTTCACTGCGAATCTGGATACGATTAGTCCACTGTGCATTATCCGGCAGGCTAACGCCACCTGCTGGCATACGGATCATAACATCGCTCATTTTATTTCTCCCTGTATTTGTGAAGTCTACCCGATACCAGACCGTACCGGAGGGAAACTTCAAGTAGAGCAAAGAATTGCTTTTAATGCAACTGCGGGCCGCTGGCGTATATTAGTCCCGATTCCGCAGTCCACCTTCAGCGTGACGGTGCTGGTATACCAGATCTTTAAGAGCCACTGCATCCCACCAAGCATTATGTTGAACTGCTCCCTTTACCAATGTTGGGTAAGCATTGACTCTGAGCATAGAAAAATTAATGTTTGGAACATTGATCATTTGTCCAGGCTTTGTTATCAATTCAGCACAGAAATATCGTATATCATCCGGCCAATCTGTGATGATTCTTGGGCGAAGATCACCTTGAAAAAAATCTTGCAACAAATATGCAGCTTGTTCTTTTGTTTCTAATACATAAAATTTAGTTGTAGATGGAACTTCTCGCAAGATAGGAATTATATTGTCCGCTACCCAAGGGTCATAAGACTCAAGTTCGGGATAAATTAGATAGATGCTTTTATCATCTTCTCTTACCAACGCTAAAGATATAAGTTCACCACCAAAGCTATTAAACTCAGTGTCTAAAAAATAGTCCATTTATAAAATCTCCTGTTCTCTTCTACCGAAATTGACACGCTCGCATACGAGTATCTTCTTTGATATTATAAAGAAGATAACCTTGTCCCATATTTCTTGGCAAATTTAAACGTTCTTTCTTCAATCTAAGAATAGATCTAATTTCCCCAAAACTACCAAAATACATATATTCTTGTGTATATTGACAATGGTTCGAAGTCATAAAAAGAAAAAAATCTTTATCTAGATTCTTCTTCACTTCACTCACTACAATGTCATTGAATTGAAGTCGAAGCGTATTTGGTGCATATTTACCTTCTATTAAGGAAAGAAATTTTTTGAAATTCTCCGAGATTTGTAGAAACGAATTAAGAAGTTCTTTTTGTTTAGTTTCCATTTGAGTTTTTGAGATTTCGAAAATTCTGTGTGGTTTCGGAATGATAATGCCTTATATTTTGACTAATGATTTCGTCCATCATTATCAGATCAACGTCACGTTGTCTCGATTCTTGGTTTCTAAAAAGTCGTCTAGCAATATCGCTGGGATCATCGTGAGTAACATCTTTCCACATTTCGATAGAAAGTTTAATATTTCTCATTGAGATTTTTTCAACAGGGCTTGCGATTTCAAGTTTTCTTTGAGCCATTTTCATACCCAGCTTCCCACGCTGCTTTTAGCCACTGTTGTATGGCAGACCAATTATCTCTATCAGAATGCTTGACTAAATCGTCACGCATTCTTTCTATTCTCGTAGCAAAGTTTTCAATTTCTAGTGTCCATTCTTCAAATGTCATTGTTTCTCCAACTCGTAAATCTCTAACTCATCCAAACAAATGAATTTAGTATCACCATACTGAATTTGTCGTGAATGATGCCAATGTCCAAAAAACCACATTTTAGGCTGATGAATATTTAATAATTCTTGCAAAGCCCAAGTAGTATTGTTTTCAAACATTCTATCGCCGGGCTTCAGCATTTGCATAGCAATTGCTTGAGGACAATCGTGAGTGAGCACGATATCTGGCTTAGTATCTCTGTAAAGCTCTCTGGCTCTCATAAAACCTTCAATATTAAGCTGCTCCTGCTCCCACCAATCTATACCAACAGTTCGATATATCCTATCTATAGAGTAGGCACCCCTGTAGAAAAAGAAGTCTATGCCATTTAAACTAGTATGTCCGTAGTCGCCAAGATAATGGGGAATATTAATTATTTTATCATAGTTATCATGATTCCCAGCGACGATTTTAAACTTATTGGGATCAACATTATCTAACGTGGAATAGCCAAAACCTAGATCACCAATTTGGACTATGTATTCATGACGATCTTTCTCACGAATTATTTCGTGCATACGTTTATATTTGCCATGAACGTCCCCTAAAATTGTAATTTTTTTAGAATTCATGATCGAAAATAAAATAAAACCTCCGCACGAACCTATTAGAGTATCGTGCGGAGGTGTCTTTAAGTCCCTAGATTAGTTTCAACGATAGCGGCGGCAACAATACCACTGACCATTATTGCCTTGTGCATAACCTACATCAACCGTTGTCAGGTTGCTATTAGCGTAGCAGCAATTGCTGTATGCGGCCTGTTGCGAGGAACCGCTCCCACAACCCTCATACCCATTGTTGCCTCCCCAGTGACCAACACGCCCCGTACGGGCCATGATTTCGGCAACACCCTGAGCCGAACCAGTGTCGCTATAACTTTTGGTTGGGGTTTCAGAAGTATAACCGTATGTCTTAGGAGCAGAGTAAGTTGTTGGAGTGTTATAGGTATTATAACTACGTCGAGGACGAGCGTGAGCAACGCCACCAACAAAAACAAAAACAAAAAGGGCAGCAATAAAGCGATTCATACAAACCTCCGTGAAATGAAACATATGGTATGATATGTTTCCTCCTAATCAAACTCCCCATACCGGGAACTACAACACTGTAGACGAACAAATCAATTTTGGCAAGAGGGTAAATTTAGTTTCCTATTTTTCCTAACTAGGACATATATCCAAATTTTACCTGGCACGACAATTGGCTCTATGAAGTTTGCGAATAGTTTCTGTAGCATTAGCAGGAACCATAACTAGGCTTGGTGCTGTTTTATGATTCCAGTCCATGAACCCCACCGCTTTATTTTCAACACTACATTCTTTGCAAACAATATTCCTGTTAGTTTCAACAAGAAACTCATATCTCTCAACACCAACAAGATTTTGGCAATAAATACAGTTCATATGCTTTCTCCAATAAACTCTCGAATCATGCGGGCAGTATCGGTAAAATGCAAGCCCTTTGTGTGTGCTTCTTCGATGATACTGTCAACCCCATCATAGATTTTTTCCGAGTAATTTGCCAGAACCTCATATAGAGGAAGTGCGCTATATTCGTTCTCAAAATACCAATCGGTTTTGTTTTTGTATTCAGCAATATCAAGATTATTCATTTCAAGTCTCCAAGCATATCATTCATAACAACTACCACGCTATCAATTTTAGAAATTATACTGTCACGGACTTCTGGGTTGTAGAGGATCAAAAGGTTAGACAATTCAACTTTAAGACTTTCTAGGTCTTCAACAGCAGAGCTAATCTTTTCTTTTTCTTTTTCCTTGACGTTTGCAATCAATTGTCCGTGAATTGATAAACTCTTATTTGATAAATTGGTTTGTTTACTCTCGTCTTCGGCACACTGTTTGCCCAGCTTGATCCAAATATCGTATAATTGTTTTTTAATCGACATTTTTCAACCCCTTCACATGGTTAAACAATGCTTTTTGAAGAGGCTCATCTGCTTCTTCATCCGTCACAGACAAATTACATGATGCACAATGCCACTCAGGCATGTCTTTGACAAGAACATCGTATGGAACTCCTCTATATCGCAACTTGCGAATTTGAGGTGGTGCTATTCTTTTGACAAATGGGCCACCACACTGATAGCAATTGAAATTTTTCACTTTCAACAATACCTTTGAATGAGATGATCAATCATTCCGAATATAATCCAAGGAATTGGGCTACAAGCAAAACCAATTGAAGAAACAACCAAGAATACAGAGAGAATGATTAGCGAATACATCCTGTACTCCAATTCTTGGGCATACTTTCAATCTTGCAGCCAAAACTTTCCCAGCGGCCAACAGTCCAAGGAAACTTGCTTTCACTTTTCACATAAACCACCCAGCCACGGGAGTAATTCTTGATCGTATCCTCAATCTTGACACTCATTTCCTCTGTGGCAGGAGAGGCATTATCATACCTGAGCATATCCAATGGGAATTGGCCGTTACCAGTAATCTTTGCGTATTTCATCTTAACCTCTTGAAAAGTTTTTGTTGTCCCGTCCACCATCAACCGTACCAAAAAGAAACTTGACTCTCTTGGATCGGGCTACTATAATAGTTTAGTTGTCTGATTTCTCTAAAAAAGGAACACACCCGTGTTAGTATTGTGCCGCAAGGAAAGCGAAAAGATTTATATTCCCGAGTTAAATGTGACAATTACCCTCGTCAGCGTTGAAGGAAATAGAGCAAGAATAGGAATAGAAGCTCCGAAGGACTGCAACATTATTAGGGAAGAATTATTGACTGGGACGAAGCCTTGGGTTAAGAAGGTTCGTTAAGGAAGATACCTTTTCCAAAAGTAATCAGATTTTCAAAAGTCATACGGTCTAGATTATCAGGAATATCTTCGTATTGCCAATGTGGATTTATTTTAGGATCGTATAAAAGCCTACGCCCAGAAGGCTTCACAAAATTAAGGGAAACTTCAATGTTTTCACATTGAACCCAACCGCAAACATCTCTCTTTTGTTCAGCAAAAACTTTCTCTGCTGTTTTGAGTTCATTTTTCAAAACGCATTTTGAGAGTAGTATTTGAACTTTGTTTGGATCATAGTATTCAACTGAATTCGTAAATGTGTTGCGAACCTGCCAGTGTTTATAATTTTCACCAGGCCCCAGATGAAAACGAACTTTAAGCATACCTAAGTCCACAAACTTTTTCTGATCTTAATCAATCTGATCATCATATCTTCATCTTCTTTATCGTATTGTTCTTCGATACTTGTAAGTTTATCGAGGGACTCTCTTACGATTTCTTGATCCTTAGTTGTACGGGCATAAAACGTGATTCTATTCTTGCAAATTTCATTCCATTTGCTAACTTCATAAGCGTCGGCACGATATGGTCTAATGTTTTTCCACCAATTATAAATTTCTAAGATTTCTTTGGAAGATTCGGCTTGAGGGGTTGGTTCGCCATAATCTTCCATATCTTTTGAGTATCCATTTTCTTCATCTTTTTTCAAGCTAATCGCCCATTTAAGATGTTCGATACCACCTTCAGCTGATCTCTTGTATTTTCCTCTTTCTTCTTTTTCTTTGCTCAAATAATTCATCCAACAGAGTTCATCTTCCACAAATTCAGATAACTCAGTAAATAAACCATAGAGTATCTTTTCATCTACTTCGTGATAACTTCCTGGCTCTAGGCCCGTCTTCAAATAATGGGTCTTATCTACAAACCTATTAGTTAAATAATTCTTTACAGAATAGTAGAGATCTGCTGGATAGCTTACAAAGTCTTGAAGATTATCAAGAAGAGTATCAGAGAGATAATACCTAATTGGCCTTTTACTCTCTTGTTCTTTTCTCCAATCTTCCCAACCTTCCATAGTGAGTCCGAGAGGCTTATCTTCGCCCCTAACCCAATCTGCAAATTTGCTGCAAGTCCAATGATTCCATCTCATAATAAAATCCCAAAAAAAAGATTAGTGCCGCAGTTCCGTGTTAACTACTGCGTATGTATATTAGTTTAAAATCAACACTCTATTGGTTGTCGATAACCTCAACCTAGTGATAACATAGTGATCGACCACTATATTGTTATCACCAACAGTATAATATATTTACCTAGTTGTAAATATGGCACTGCTGTATATACAGGATACTAATCTTTAGTTTGGAACAATGACCTTTCTTTGAAGTGTTTTTAAGCAATATTCAAAAACAGTGATTCCGCTGATATCCTTGTTTTTCTTCAAGTCAAAAATATGATCAAGTTTAAGCACACGAGAATTGTTGTTTACAACATATCCTTTTTTCAATTTTCTAGGATACCTAAATTCTACTTTGTTTAGTCTTCTCAGATTGGAAAGATATCGTAAAACTTCTTGTTTGAAATTTTCCTTGTAGAAGAAACGTATTTTTAACTTAGGTTCCTTCTTTTTATTGCTCTTCCAATTAGGATTCTTGTAAAACAAAGCATAATCCATGCCTTTGACTACAGATGCTTTATAGTCTTCATAGAATCCATTCATATTTTTAGGCAGTAACCATGAATTACTCATGTACTCCTCAAACTCAGGAGTCACAGGAATAAAAGAACCTAGCATTTTTTCTTTTTTACTGATTTTGTTTTTGCTTGGCATAATTCTTTTGCCTTTGATAATATTGTATCTGCTTTGACGTCAATGAAGCTCAGGCTATCAATTGACTGTTCTGGTCTGAGTCCTCTTTTGATTGATTCTTGTCTATGCTTCTTTGAATATTTTGGATTTATCCAACGATATTGCTTGTTTTTCTCATAGTCCCAAACTTCCATCTCACAAACAGTTTGATTGTCAGTATCGAACGCTACGCTGACTGAGAAAACGAATTCTCCTCTTCGCTTCTTTTCGTAGTCAAGCTGGAAGGCATTGCCTCCATAGCAATCCCAACCAAACGCTCCTGCGTAAGTAATTGAATGGTCTACGCTGCCCAGATAGTCTTTTAGTGTAATTTTACTTTTCATAAAATCCTTTTTACTTCAATTTTTCAATCAACTGCCCCACAGTCATATCCTTATCTTGGCGACGAAGCTCAAGAAGCAGAGACTGCTTCATCTTCTTACTATCCTTGACATACCTCTTGAGATGAGTGTCTTCAGCATGACTAAAACTGAACAGAGTGATTCTCTTTTGAAGTTGATCGAGAAGTTCCCACTTCTTTTCACCTTTGATTCTCTTGCCAATTTTACCCATATTAATATCGTTCATTAGCCAAACGACAATAGCAGGCTTGTTGAAGTCTACAATTTCTCCCTTGAGCCTAAGAATAAGTTTGGTGTAAGCATAACTGATTCCCCACCAACTATTCAAATGACCTATCTTCTCTTCTGCTTTATAGAAGCGATCTTTAATCAAATTGGTATAATTATAAATCAGTGTCTTGGTGACTCCGCTTCCACTTCCTAGAATTCTAGTGTGAATTGGTGCATCAGCAATAACATCTTCTGCTTCCGGCCAGCGGCCCTTGATTACATATCTTGCATAATCAACACAGCATTGAGCATCCTCAAGAATAATCTTTTCAAGATCCTTGTTTCGCTTTCCTTCTTTGAGAGCGGTTACAAGTGCTTCTTGACTAGAGGAAATATTAATAGACGATGGCTTATTAATAGACGATGGTGGCATAGATGACCAACTGTTATTCATATTAGGGTTTCTTCTAAATACTCTTTGTAACATTTCAATTATTCGTCTTCGCCCATATTATATTCATAATCAGGCGAATGCATTGATTCTCTGACCTCATAGCGATTATAAACCATGATCTTATTATTGTCTAGATCGAACTCAATCTCGCCCTGACAGCCGTCATCATTAAAACTTACTTCATCATGGCTCTCAAGAACACTCCAGAGACAATTGTCTAATTCGCCGTTTCGTTTATGAATATCTGCTGTGATCTTTTTAAGATCTTTACTCTTTGGGCGGCCTTCTTTGCTAAAACTATCCAAGAGTTTAGGATTCTTCAATGTAGATTTAGCATAGGCATCACAGTCATAGAAATCATTGAAACTATCTCCACTTCCTTCATAAGAAATAGAAATTAATCCCGTATCAGGATACTCTTTTTTAAGACTCTCTAAGATTTCTGACTTTTTCATGGACTTTTTCATAGGATTCCTATAGTATTTTTCCCCATCAAAGTATCGGTCGAGATTCATCGGGAAGTCTCCACAGCCCTAAACCGTACCAGAGGGAAACTTTCTCTCATTTCTCGAAACAACCGTATCCAGCCATATCCTCAAATGTCAATAATCCACCTCTAGGACTTTTGACGTTAGTGCAAACGCCCCAGTTATTGCCTAGAGCATCTCTTTTTGGATTACTTTTAACAAAATGTTTGCAACCAAGACCACAATCTGGGTAGTCTTGGGTCTTATCTTTCCATCTATCTACTTCTCCGCCATAATCAAAATAATCAGTGGAGAGGATTTTCAGGTCTTTAAAAATTACTTCTTTTTGCATTTTTTCTCTTTCCTGGAATTCAAATATTTGAAATAAGCTTTTACAAAATAATTTTTAGGATCTTCTAAACCAATCAACACCATTACTTTATGCGTATCTTCCGGTAGTTCGCCCTTTAAGATATTTTTAGCATAAAAGTAATTTTTCATTGGAGCATAGGAGAACTGAGTCGCCATGCTTTCACATTCACTCACGCAGTATTCTAGGGATCGTTTTATGTCACCGGATACAAAGTCCTCATGATATCTGACATGGTCTCCACCATGAGCACAATCATACCCAAACCACCAAATATTTTTAGCATCAACAATATCTTTTAAATCACCAGAAAATGTAACTCCACCATGAACATTCAAAAGATCATCGATCTCGCAATATTCGGTCGAATGGTAGCCACTGTCTTCCTCCACTCCAACATAGCCGCAGCGATATTCTCCATGCTCATTATAGATCACAACGGCTCTGAGTCCAGCCTCTGTAGTCCAATCTTTTTCAACTTTATACTTATTTTTTAACATATTCATGATTTTAAATGCCCAAACGCTAGGCCCATAGAGAAATTTATGGGCCTAGCGGGTCTTACGGGCTAATTTTCTTCCGAGTTCATCTCAATCAACTTCGTTTGCTGCCTGGGTG
>Ga0194038_1001141_pt1 | contig 11473 bp, 5 predicted proteins | sample JunL226m_MetaG_FD_148630 | JGI IMG/M metagenome (GOLD analysis project Ga0194038, IMG submission 148630) | Anoxic zone freshwater microbial communities from boreal shield lake in IISD Experimental Lakes Area, Ontario, Canada - Jun2016-L227-6m | ecosystem: Environmental > Aquatic > Freshwater >...
GGCCAACTGGATATGATCTTTATTATAATATACTTACCAGGGTCAACGCAAGAAGAAAGTAAAAAACAAGTGGGTTGTTAACAATTTTGCGGTGAAAATTAACAGTCTTAATCTGCAAAGCAACGCGGAATAGATGGTTATTAACAATTAAGTTCTATATTATTGTAAATCTGTTGATTAATAACAGAATTGACATACTAATTATGTGAAAATTTTGTTGAATTTTTGTTGGAATCAAAAAGTCCAACACCATGATAAGAACAAGTTTGTATGATCATTTTTCACAACTGCCCGATCCACGGCTTAACAGGAATAAAAAGCATAATTTAACTGACATTATTGTTTTGAGCATACTGGCTGTCATATGTGGGGCAGAGTCCTGGGATTCAATAGAAGAGTTTGGTAAAGCACGGGTTGATTTTCTGAAGAAGGTTCTTTTCCTTCCCAATGGCATTCCTTCTCATGATACCATTAACCGGGTGTTTTCAATGCTGAAACCTGATAAATTTGAGTCTGTATTTATAAGTTGGACTGATACACTGAGGGATAAAACTATACCCAACGATGTGATAGCCATTGATGGAAAAACCGTTTGCGGATCAAAAGACAGTTTCCACAAGAAATCACCCATCCACATTGTAAGTGCATGGTCCAATGGCAACCAACTTGTGCTGGGGCAACGCAAAGTGGATGGCAAATCGAATGAAATTACAGCCATTCCGGAATTACTTGAAATGCTCGATATTAAGGGAAGTATTGTTACCATTGATGCCATGGGCACACAAAAGAACATTGCTGCAACCATTATTGATAATAAAGCCAATTACATTCTGGCACTAAAAGGTAACCAAGGTTATCTGAAAGAAGATGTCGAGAGTTTGTGCAAACGCATGAAGCCGGATTCGGAGAATGAAGTGGTTGAAAAAGGGCACGGGAGAATTGAAACCAGAAACTGCAAAGTGTACCAGCAAATTCAACTTCTTGAAAATTTGGAAGATTGGAAAGGGCTACAGTCAGTAGTTCAAATCACTTCTGCAAGAGAAGTCCATGAAAAGAAAACTACCGAGATACGCCAGTATATCTGTAGTTTATCAGGCAATGCCGAGGATTTCAATAAATACATCCGTTTTCACTGGGGCATCGAGAACAGTTTGCATTGGACTCTGGATATGACCTTCAGAGAGGATGAACAAAGAAAACGCGAAAAACACTCCGCACAAAATTTTGCCGTAATCAGAAAAATCGTCTTGAACCTATTAAAACAGGAAGATTCAAACAAGTTGAGCCTCAGGACTAAAAGGCTCAAAGCTGGTTGGGATAACAACTTCTTATTGAAAATACTTAAAATTTAAATGCGTTGACCCTGATATACTTACCAATAAATTGCAAAAGGCTGAGAAATTTGATATGAGCATTCCTGTTGGATATAGCGGTGAATCATTTGTTGAAGATAGGCTCGAATTAAATTTGAACACAATGAAGCACTATTTGTACGACCACAACGAAGGAGATATCAATAATGGGGGTGTTATAACTTTTGGGGTTAATTTTGAAACTGCTACTGTCTTTTTGGATACTACGAGTGCTCATCCAAATGAACGTGCCATGGTTAGGCTCAACTATAATGATCCGGGAGGCCATGCCATGGCAATAGTTGGTTATAGCGATGATGTAAAATATGATTGGGGTGGTGCTGGTACGATTAGTAACCCACTACCTGATGGCCAGTTTAGAAATGATATTGATAATAATAAAGATGGCATTATAGATATGCAGGATTGGGAAATAGGGGCAGTAAAAGTCTATAACTCATATGGTTATAATTTCGATTATCATGGTTACAGATGGATGTTATATTGTACACTTCCATTCAAATTACCGGATCCAGCCCAATGGCAATGGTGGGGTGGTCACGAATATTATACTATTACTCCGAAAGCTAATAATAAGCCTGAAGTAGTATTAAAAGTAGAAATAGCTGCCTCAAAACGTAGTGATTTAATATTTGGATGTGGGTCAGCTCCATTAGCTAATTCTTTAACATATAATGGATCGCCTTATTATTATACAGGATATTACAATGATGGTGGGCCATTAACAATTCAAGGCAAGGATAAAAATGGTAATGATATACAAGGTCCACTTGATTTATTATTTGACTACAATCATTTCTTTTCAGGAACTGATTATGGAAAAGTTTTTCTTGTAAATGCTGATACTGGCTCAAGTCAAGCTCAAATAAATTACTTTGCATTGGTTGATTATAGATGGGATGAAACTTTTGAATTACCTTACGAAGGGTTAATGCCATTTAATGTTTTACCATATGGCACAATACAAAATGTAGGCATTGAATATGATCTTATTGTTCAAGGTCCTCAAGCTCCTTCAATAATTCAAAGTACTACTTTTAATAGCAATATGGTTTCGCGGTTTTCGCCTGTGTTTACCGGTAATACAGCTTACGCTATAGGTAATAATGTTCGTTTTGATATGTATAACAGTACTATCACTCTTGAGCAAGGAAGCAGTTTAACACTAGGTAACAATGTAATTATCAGGGGGAAACGTGGCATTAATAAATTTGTAATAAAAGGCAATATATTACAAATGGGTACAAATGTAACATTTGAGGCGGAGCCTGGTGCAACACTTGAAGTTATCTATGAAAATGCTTCTGTAGCCGGCATGCTTGAAAACTGCATATTCAATAATGCCGACCTTACAGCACAGGCAGGTTCTTTAACTGTTAAAAACTCTATATTCACATTTCTGCCAAGCAATAAGGTTATCGTAAAACCTACAGCAAAATTAATACTTGATGCCTCAATGTTAACAAAGTCAGGTACAAGTCAGTGGCAAGGTATCGAAGTTTGGGGCAGCAGCTACCAGCCCCAACAATCCATAAACGGGCAATGTGCACAAGGTACTGTTGAACTGAAAAATAACACTATTATTGAAGATGCCTATAATGGTATAACCAATTGGAGGCCAAATGACTGGAATTCAATAGGAGGTATAATAAAGGCTACAGGTGCAATACTACTTAATAACCGCCGGAGTGTTGAGTTTATGAAGTATAAAAACTTCGATCCTGCTACCGGCCAAGAAATTGACAACCTCAGCAGTTTTAGTAATTGTACTTTCGAAATAAATGATCAATACACATCTGGAGCTGCTCCTTTTTATACTCAGGTTTCGCTTTGGTATGTAAAAGGAGTAAAGTTTAGTGGCTGCGATTTCCTCAATAATCGTTCGGCAACCGGAACTGGCTATGGCATATTTTCGCTCGATGCCGGGTATAGTATTTCAGCTATGTGTAATTCTAAAACTACACCTTGCCCTGAAGCATCACTGGACAAATCTTTTTTCAAAGGTTTTTTATATGGCATTCAAGCCTCAAACTCCGAAACATCCAATACTATTAACGTCCAGAACAGTAAATTTACTGATAACGGCTATGGCATCGAGATGCGCAGTGTTAATAATGCTATTATTCTAAAAAATAGGTTCGAGATGGCACAAGCCACCAACTGCCCTACTTATGGTTATGGGCTTAATTTAGTTTCCTGTACCGGATATGCGATTGAAGAAAATACCTTTGTTGGAAGTAACATTACCCCTTCTGATTCCTATTCCGGCATCGAAATAACCAATTCTGGTGCTGCATATAACGAAGTTTACAAAAACACCTTCCAGAACGTAACAGTTGGCAATCTTGCTGATCTTCAAAATGGTTCCGACCATGTTTTGCCTCCAACTGGTCTTACCTATTTATGTAACACCAACACAGGTAACAAATATGATTTTTATGTTACAAACAAATTGGAATCATGGATTTCACCATATCAACGAAGTGGCACATCATCTGCGGCAGCAAATAGCTTTTCAATAAATTCTGTCATGAATTTTGATAATGGTGGTAGATCAAAAGTATTCTATTACCATACAACCAGTGGCGCACCATATACTTATTATGGAGTTCAGTTGGTTTTAACCACAAATACCAATACATGCCCTTCTCATTATGTTGGGGGTAGTGATAATCTTGTAAGCCTCAATTTATCTCAGATTAATGCCAAAGAGCTTCAGTTTGCCGATGCGTTTTCAGCTTACAACAATATAAACGCTCTTTACGAAACTTTGAAGGATGGTGGAAGTACCACAAATACAGTTGACGATATTGAAACAAGTGTCCCTTCCGATATGTGGCAACTACGGGCAAAATTATTAGGTGATTCACCGCACCTTTCTCAGAAAGCGTTAGAAGAAGCTGCTGTAAAAGCAGATGTTTTACCCGAATCTGTTTTATTTGAGATTCTTTCTGCAAATCCTGATGAAATGCGTGATGAGAAATTCCTTTCTTTCCTTCAGACAAAAGAAAATCCGATACCGGATTATATGATTGATTTACTACGTCAGATAGCAGGAAATACTTCCTACAAAACTGTATTACAGGAAAAATTGAATATGTATGACAACCAAAAAACTTCGGCTGCATCAGATATCTTACGCAGCAAGTTACATGATACCGTTGTTGACCAGTCTGGTATTATAAATTGGTTCGATAACAAAGGCGATCTTTTAAGTCATTACCAACTAGTCGACGCATACATGCAAAGTGGCAATTCAGGAGCAGCGCAAGCTATGCTTACACTGATTCCTTCTTTACACCAACTTTCTGCTAACGATTCAGCCGAATATCAAAAGTTCACGGAATTGAAAACTCTGCAAATCAATATTGCTAACAACAGTCGCAATTTGTCAATGATGAGTAATACTGAGAAATCACAACTTTCTGCAATTGCTGATTATGGCCATGGTATAGCTTCTGCACAGGCCAAAGGTATTTTAGAGTTTTGGGCAGGGGTTCCTTACTGTAATTGCGTTAGATACAATGATGAGTTGAAACATGCCACTGCAAAACCCAATACACAGCCTTCATTGCCTGTTGAAGCAACCATCTTTGCAAATCCAAATCCCGCTATCACGTGGATAGCCTTTGATTATATGCTTCCCGACACTTATCCTTTGGTTAACTTATCAATTTTTGACAACAATGGTCGTTTAATTGAAAACTTCTTACTAACTGGTAAACAAGGTCAAAAAGTGCTGAATACACGCTCATACACACCAGGGACGTATATCTACAAGTGCGATCAGATCAAAAAAATATCAGGTAAATTTATAATCAAGTAAAACTGAATTAATAATTTACAGCAACCACAGGGCAATTTCAGTTGCCCTGTGGTTCATTTTTATGAAAGTCTATCATTGTTTCTTCAAAAATATTGCTGTAAACTACACATTAAGATAAATATATTACACATTTACATGTTTGTTTAACACAATCTAGTTTAATAAGAACACATTAGAATTTACAATAAGCACAATTATGCTTAGTTTTTACACAATAATATATTAATATTACACAAAGCAAAAAATAATTTACACACTTTTATTCCATATCTATACAAATTGAATAAATTCTTGCTAACTTCGTATATTCATTCAAACAATGTTAATTTTAATGCTTAATAAAATCTTACAATAATGGTATCATCATCCGAAAACAGCTATGGGGCAAAGCTCCGCAAGTCACAGGACCTGTTAACCTATATTTCTGGTTTTTCCAAGTACGAACCACCTCGCGAACAAGAAAGCGTATCCGCAATGGAAGAGCTTATCCGTTCAATCATTTCCACCAATACAAGCGAAGGTAACCAGCGCGAGAATTACAAAGAGGCAGTGGATTCACGTCAAGCTGCATTTTCGAAAAACACTGGTTCAGTTGAAAAACTACTTTCTCCTATCAAAGGAGCGATAGAGTCACAATACGGCAAAAAATCAACAGAAGCATCTGCCGTTAACGCTACAATCAAGAAAATGCGTGCAACAAAACTTACAAAAGCTCCCACAGACCCAACTAAAGAAAAGCAGGAAAAAAAAATTAGTCAGTCCGAACGTTCCTACGGTTCAATGACACAGTTCTTTAATGACATTGTTAATACACTTACGCAATTCCCGGAATATAATCCTTCAAGCGATCCTCTCAAAATTGCTTCTTTACAAGAAACAGCCTCAAAGCTTACAACATTAAATGACAAAGTAGCTCAAAAAGTTCAGCAACTTACCAGCACACGAACAAGCCGTCAGGATTTATACACTGAACTTAAAGACAGGGTACAACGAATAAAATCCTATGTTAAATCTCAATATGGCAACAACTCACAAGAATACAAACTAATAAAAGGGCTAAGCATCTAAGCCAACACAAAGTCCATCATATTGACAGGTTTTACATGTTATCGCACAAACCCAACTTTACAATAAACTTGTCAGCCTACCCCAAAAGTAAAAGAACATCTCGTAGCAAACAGTATTTACTCACAAAGGTGGGCTAGAGTAAAATAAGTAGTAAGTAACTAATTTCAAAATTGTGCTTTCAAGATAGATTTGCAATTCTTTGGAGTTTATTGTGGGTAGCTTTGAATTGATGCGGTATTAACGCGCTTTTGGGTCAATTTCTTTTCAAAACAATAGGTTCTGCTTCTTTTGTAACCACTTTGCCGAAGAACTCACGCAGGTCGGCATATTCTGCCGGCTCGAAAACACATTTATTAATGTTTAACTTGTACTTGAGTGTAATGTTGGCCCCGCTCACGGTCGAGAGACAAACAAACGAAGCCGAATTGCCATGTAACTTTATTGCCATGTTCGATGGCAGGTTCGAAACCATATATCCCTGTGGGATTGTATAATTTGCAATAATAGTTCTGTCCCAGGCATACCCGAAATCAACAGGGTATTTACGTTCAACGGTATTAAACGGATTTTCTTTCTCCTGGTCGAACAACAGGGGCATAACCAGCAATTCGCCGTTTAGATTGCTGGACGCGTTATTGATTAGTACATCAAATTCTTCGTTTACAGGTTCATACAGACTGTCGAGGTTATCGATCCGGTGAGCAATAATCTTAAGTCCCTGCCTGCCTTCCTTAAAATGGTCCAGGTAAGCCTCGTCGCTGTTGAATTCTTCATAATCGTTGCGGAAATTAAGAGCGGCATAGTCGCCCCTCGAATACGTGAGCTTACCTTCCATTTTCAGGCTGTCGATGGCTAGCGTATAGATCACCATCTCCTTGTCTTTTTTCGAAGGCTGAAGGTTAATCCAGCCGCTGCTTTTCTTGTCCATCACCTGTCCCTGCCCGTTGAGAGCGCGAAATGGCAGCAGGTAATAAGGGCAATGAGTTTCGGTTGCATCGAGCAAGAGTGTGTCGTCCTTTGAAATAACTGCTGCGATTACATAATTGAGTTTATTGATGCTGGAGTGCAGGGTCGAAAGGCGGCCATGGCGGCGGGTGCTCATCACAACCGGCGCCGCATCGAAGCCAAGTCGGCGCAATAACTGTACCAATACTAAGTTCACTTCGGCGGCGTTTCCTTTCCCTTCTTTTAAACAGCTGCCGAGCGAAGTCTTGTCGGTATCAACACTGTTTATGTGATTCCATTTTACCTGCTTGGCAAAAGCATAGGCCATTCTTAGCATTTCTTCCCGGCTGCTGCATTTCGCCTTAATATCGGCTGCAGCCGATTTAAGGTAGCCGTCGTTATCCAGCACAACACCGAAGTAAAAACTCTTATTCAGCCATTCGCGCACGGCATCCCAACTCGTGGTATAATCCTGGGTATATTTCTGGAATATGATAAATTCGATATCAAACTCAAAATGAGACCTGTAGTTTTCGGGTGAGGAGATATATGGCTCCGTTTTAAAAGCCGGCACATTTTCAGCAACCCAGCGGTCGCCGGTATTTACGGTGAGGGGAATAGAACCATATGAATTTTTGTGATACATGATATATGAACCGGGCTCGATGACCAGTTCGCTATGCACTACAGGTATTTCCTGTTGAAAATCCCAGGTATAGGGGATGTGGTCGTACCCAAACTGAATGTCGATAACAGAACCGACTTTTACGTTTGGCATGGCTATCCTGATTTCATAATTGTCCCCACTTATCCTGGTTTTGAAAACAGATTCATCTGAGAGTTTTGTTTTAACGACCTGGTCATTTTCCAGGTTGTAAGTTATTCCATGTATATCAGTTTTTGAGCTGGTAGGGAAAATATGATCAGCCCATCCGTAGCCTTCCTTTTTAAGAATTTTAGTAATTATTTACCAGCCAGTCTTACTGGTAATGAAATTGTTACCATCCAACGTATTTAATAATTCATTGAATACATTTTGATCATGTTTCCTTACAGTAGAAATAAAGCTTTCAATACGTGCATAAATGTTTGCACCTTGTTCGGATCGGAAACAATTGGATATTTTTTGTTTGACCTTCGCTGGCCGAAGGTCTCTTTCAGCCAGGTTATTTGTAAAGGGGACTTGTTGGTTAAATGCAAAGGCCAGCGCAGCATTTTTTTCTCGGACAAGTCTCTCGAGCAGGTTTCTGCCTTTTGTGCGTTTGTATTTCCCCCTTTTTCCAATCGTTTTTTGTGGTGGCGGTTCTAATCGATCAGCAACAGTACAAATAAGGTCATATCTTGATTCAATGCTTTGCCGACGTTTAACCCTTACTTCGAAAGGTGTCAGGTAGGTATTCATGATAAGTGCTTTCATGACTTTGGCCCATTTGCTTTGATCATTGTCGATTAAAGCCTGAAGTTCCCTGAGAATATGTGCTCCGCAAATGCCATGTTTAACATTGGTAAGATTAAAATAGGAACTCCAACAATCATGGATAAGCCAGCCGAAGCAGTCTTTTAAAACAGACTGTTCACTTAGTATGGCTAGTTCACCGCGTTTCTTGTGTACAAACAAATAGGTGAATAACTTTGTGGTTGTAACATGTAACCAATGTAAACTGCCTTCAACCCTTAATCCTGTTTCGTCGGCATGCGCTACTTCACTTTCAATAATTTTAGATTTAATGATTGTTTCACTTGCCAGGAGTTTTTCATAACAGATTTGAGTTGCTGAATAAACGGTTGATTCGTTTATGGGATATCCAAATAAATCTGTAAAAAGGAGTTGTATTTTCTTGAAGGCAAGTTTATAGTGGACATTTAGTAATGTGGTGTATACCTTCACTCCATTACCGTATTGAGCCGGTGCAGTTATTCCTTCAGGTGCGATGCCTTTGTGCTGCAATCCACATACGGGGCATATAGCTTTGTGTATCTGATATTCTGTAACTTCCAGACGGGGTTGTGGTAAATCAAAGACCTGTCGTTTTTCTGTTATAACCAGTTGATCTTCGGTGAAAATATGACCACAACTACATGCCAATGGCAAACAACGTACTATTTTATCCGGATTCTCCACTTGGTGTAAGGTTGTGCCTGAATGTCCTTGTTGGCCGCCTTGCTGCCCTTTGATGGGTTTTGGCAGGGCTGGCTTTTTACTATATCCATCCTGAGAGGGTGGTTTACTGCTGTTTTTGCTAGTGGTGTTTAACCTGGCTTTGAGTTCGGCATTTTCAACTTTTAATTCCTGCACATCCAACTGTAACCGATGGTTCTCTTTTCCCAATTGTTCAACCCGGGCTGTCAACTGGTCTATCTTTTGAATTAGCTCCTGGATGAATAAAGTCGTGTCCAATCTTTTTTATTACAAATGTAGACCTCAATATAACTATAATCCAAATAGTTAGGCCTAATCTTATCCACAGCAACGGTAAATATTTGTTAACAAGGTTGGATTCCGGACACCTGCTCATGAAAAATGTTCATAACCTTAGATTTTGTAGATTTGAGGCAGGTAAATAATTACGAATTTTAATACGTAATGTCCTCACCGTGCGCTGCCTGCTATCGCTGTAATAACCGTAATCGCACAGCACTACGGCTGCGGCGCTGGTATCGTCGGCATAAACCTTGTTCAGCAATTCAGCTTTGCTTATTTTACCAAATTCCACAGGGGCATTTTGGGCCGTTATCAGTCCAAAGGAGCCAAGTAGCAGTATAAGTGTAAAGAGTTGTTTTTTCATTGAAAATCAGGGTAATAGCAAGCTACTATTTTGAGTTATATTGTAGTTGAGAATAATGAATGCCGATATGTGATAGATAAAGTACACCTAATATGTTGATACAAATGGTATTCCAAAAAGCAGGAATCACTCACAGCAATTTCAAGTACTCAATTCTATAAAGCTGGAGGAATAATTATCTACAACGTCCTGGTCAGCATTACTTTATTCTCATCGGCGGTAACTATTTTTTCAAAAAACAGTACCATGTCATCGTACCTTTCCAATGGGTATTCTGCTTTAAAGACCTCGAAAGTACGAATATATTGCAGGGATGAACCCGATTTAATAATCCGGGCCGTATAGAGCCCGAAGTCGGACTGAATGCTGATTTTTGGCGGGATTTTCTCCAGGGTATATCCCTGGGGCAGGTTATAATTGACCGTATCGATTTCATTGACAGGCCATTTTATTGAAATTGGGCTTTTACGGGTTGCGGAAGTAAAAGGTGATTCCTCCAGCTTATTCATCAGGTTGGGACAGAGCATGAGCTTTTCACCGACTTTTGTGCAGTAGCTCGTTATTGTCAGGTTGAGACGTTCGGTAACAAACGGCTTTTCCGTCTTGGTTTCCTGTATACTAAAGTTATCGAGTTCGAAATTAGGTATATGTATTCTTCGTGTGACCATTTTCTTCCTGTCAGCCTGGTCGCTCATCAGTATAGGTACATACGAATCGTAGGTAGCTCCGCGGAAGGTGTTTTTTGCATCCGCAAAGCCACCTCCTGATGGGTCGAGCGTGACATTTATTTTGCGCGATTCCAGGTTGGTTTCGGCTTTCAGAACTGGTGTATGTACCAGTTTTCCTCCCGCGGCATCAATAACAAGCACATCCCGGTCGGCGGTGAACTTCCCGAGATAGTTAAACGGGTTATTCTGGTCGGTGCATTCGAGCCAGATGGTATCGGTTGGCATGGGGACACACACTATGGCATGGTTGAACTGGCTCGAAGGAAAATCAGTATAAATGGTAGGATTTTCGGCACCAGCTTTTACCAGCGTATACCGTGAACTGATCCCTGCAACTTCCAGTATGGATTTCATATAATTTGACAACGCTTTGCAGTCACCATAGGAAAGCCTGTCGACCGTTTCTGCATCGAAAGGCTGATATCCGCCTATACCGACCTGTATGCTCACATAGCGGGTCTTATTCTGCATGTATTCGTATAGCTTTTTAACTTTGGCCCTGTCATCCGTCATGCCTTCGGTCAGTTTGCGGATCCTGGCCCGGGTTTCGGAATTCAGGTTGTTCCTGTCCTGGTTGAGCTGGTTTATCCAGAGGCCTAATCCAGCCCAGGTTTCAAAATTGCCTTCGTAACCCTCCACTTTTACATGGGAAGGTGCTATCAGTACACTCGGAGTGATGTCCTCCAATGCCGGGCTGAAATATTCTTCTTCCAAGGCTGCTGAATTGCTCAATTCCCATGTGTATGC
>Ga0194038_1001142_pt1 | contig 11472 bp, 12 predicted proteins | sample JunL226m_MetaG_FD_148630 | JGI IMG/M metagenome (GOLD analysis project Ga0194038, IMG submission 148630) | Anoxic zone freshwater microbial communities from boreal shield lake in IISD Experimental Lakes Area, Ontario, Canada - Jun2016-L227-6m | ecosystem: Environmental > Aquatic > Freshwater >...
GCAGGTAATGCCAAGATTTAAGTGTGCTTGCAATCTTTGATGCCACTGGTCTTAATTCGCGCCACTGCAATTGTGTTGCGAGCGCACCTGGTGCCAAGTGTTGTTGTTCCCAATTCAATTCAACTGGGTATCCAAAGATTTCATTTAGCGACCATTGGATATGTCGAAGCAGAGCTTTGGGGGCGGAATAGATCCGAAGATCTCCAGCCAACAAGCCGTTACCGCTGGGTAATGAACTCACTTTTATTCTCCTAGAACCATCAATCAGGTTGCCTTGGTGCGACCTTCCCCAGCCCACCAATTACACGCTCAGATTGCGCTTCTAGAATCAACTTATCCGGCAATTATGGCGCCCAAATACCTACTTTGGCTAGCCCACATTCACCAAATCTTTTTTCGCTTATACCGATTATGCAGTTACACTTTTGCCTAGTCCGACGCTTGGCAGTACCCGTTCACTCGGTAAATCTGTACAGAGGAAGACCGGTCTCTAAGGAATTCTTATTGATCACATTTACCGTAAGGAAAAAGCTACATGGCAACAGGTACAGTTAAGTGGTTCAACTCTGAAAAGGGTTTTGGTTTCATTGCAGTTGATGGTGGCGGACAAGATGTTTTCGTTCACTACTCAGCAATTCAAGGCAATGGCTACAAGTCTCTAGACGAGGGTCAAGCCGTGACATTTGAAGTAGTTCAAGGTCCAAAGGGCCCACAGGCTGACGCAGTTAATCCTGCATAATCAACCATTAACAATAAGAAAGCCTCACCTTTACCGGTGGGGCTTTTTTAATGCCGAAAATTAATAACCAACGTGCTTTGGAACTGTCCCAACCTTTTTCATCTTTGCTAAAACTTCTTTCGCTGGATTTAAATCTTTACCAGCCTTCCATGCATCCAAGTATTTCCATGGATAAATTTCACCTCGACGTACCCACCAAATCCCAGCCTTAGTCGGCCAAGAAATTCCAAAGTGAACATGCGGTGCAAGACCCGCGGCATCCCCCGAAGTTCCGACAAGTGCCATTAGTTCACCAACTTCAACCCGATAACCCGGAACTATATTTGGATAAATCTTTGAAAAGTGTGAGCCGTAATATCGAACTCCATCATCGCCGATCATCGATATCGATAACCCGCCGCGCAATGCACCGCTATTGTTTTTCCAAGAATATTTATCGGCCGCGCTAACTTCATCGATTACGCCTGAAGTTGGTGCAACAAATCGGCATCCCTTTTTAGTCAAAATATCTGAAGCGGGATAATCGTGATGGGCTTGTGAATATGTGCTCTTACAGCCATCGATTGGGAAAATATATCCAGGGGCGGCTTGCGCAACGGGCGGCAAAAAATTTAAAAAACACATAACCACCAGAGCTACACGCAACTTCATGGGTCTTACTTTAGTGCGATACCTCAGGCATTTGTATCTTGCGAAGAGCGGATATCACTATTTAAAACTGCAATTGAAACCGTCGCCGATGATCCACTCTGCGTTGAAAGTGCGCGAAGTCTGACACTACCTCCAGAAGAAATTGGAAGGGAATATCCACTAATACTCTGAGGCGAATTGGCGCCGGCCCCAGCGCCAATAGTTGTCATGATTACGTTGATTGTTCCAGCGCAGGTTCCATTTGGTTCGTCCCAAGCTGCTGACGCAGTTCCAGCTCCCCCTATATTGCAGCTCTGCAATTGAATAGAGTTTCCACTAGTTGTGCTCACAGAGTTTGCGATGGTCAAAGTTGCAATGTCATATGACCCTGAATTTATTACTGAGAAGAATTTGTCGTAACTACTCACACAGACTGGAACTGTTGAGAAAGTCAAAGTCGTGCCCGTAGAAGAAGTATTTGGATAGGCGCTTAAAGTGACCCGCCTATTGCCTACATCGATAGCTGAAATTGTATTTGTCCCTGAATTCTTAATTCCGGTTCCTGAAACCGTCATACCAACAACCAGGCTCGTAATGTTATTTAGGGTTACCCGCGAATTCGAATTGGACCAACCGCTTGTTGTTGTTTTCGTGTAACTAGTTATTGAAGAACAAGTAGTTCGCGTATTTGAAGGCGTGAGCGTATAAGCACTTCCTGTCGGTGCATTGCCAGATGCGTCTTCAGCATAGGCAGCCCAAGTTCCGCTTGAGATAACATGCGCTGTTGAATTTTGACTTACGGCTTGCGATATCGCGAAAGCAAAATCGGCTTGCGAAGTAATGACTGACAGCGTCGCCATCAAAATCACTGCGCAAACCGATTGTTGCTTCATTTCAAACTACCTTGCTCTCGATTGCCTTACAACTTATGCGTTCGTATCAGAAGCTGTAGCTTGTGCTTCGTATAACGTCCAAGTTATGTTGGCAGTCAACCCTTGGATAGTTCCACCAGTGAGTGCGCCACCAACTGCATCAGTTGGAGTTCCAGCATTTGCGCGACGCTCTACACGATCTGGAAGTTGAATATCAAACTTCAGATAGACCGTTTCGTTTGCGGCAAGTGTTGGTGAACCAGCAAATGACACGGCATTTGCCTCAGTCTTGATTGTGGATAGAGCGGTGGTAGCTAACCAACTTGTTGCTCCTCCTGAACATGCGGCTGTTGCTGTTGGTGAAGCCCAAGTCCAAGCAGTTGCACATTTGGACACAACAACCTTTAAACCATTTGTCGCGTCGGTTGTCAGAAGTGTTGTAGCAGTATCGGCTATCCAAAGTTTTAGAGTTTGGCCAGCCATAGTTCCACTGTTCTTATAAGTAACGAAACGGTGAATTACATCTCCAGGTTTCATTCCTGAAACTGCCGTATTGAAACCAGCACCAGAACCAGTTCCACCTGTAGCTGGATACAAAGGTGCATCCAAAATCAGGGTTCCAGAATTAATAGACTGAGCGGTTGTATTAAAAGATGTTGCATCAAGAGTCGCAGATGCACTTGTTGAAACAAGAGCCATTCCAATTGTGCCGGCTACGGCAACCGAGAAGGTTCTTAAGGCGAAAATACTGAAGGCCGATGAGGTCTTCACTGCAGCTAACTTAGGAGACATGATCCATATTCCTATCTTCATTGTTGTTTGTTGGGTTTATTGCGGGGGGAACTAGATTCTTAACATGTTCATCGACTAGGGCCTTTACCTTTGTGGCGATCTCTTGATCAGACTCACCCGCAAAATTTGCTTTTGTTAGAACGACTTCACGGCGTCGGAATTTAAGGATGAAAAATATATTAATTCCGATTAGTAACGCGCCACCTATAGTTTTGACCACTGTAGATGAGAGAACATCAAGCACATAGCCAACTTTGGGAATGATTGCGATGACTCTGCGAACTGGGGTATACCCATGCAATTTTTGCACTGGATCTGTAACCGAGTTTGCATCACCTTTTGTAATTATGTTCCAATGAACTTTATCTATCGGTGTTTTAGAAACAATGCGGTGAGCTTCCATCTCAAGATTGTCGGGGTTAAGTAATAAAACAATGTCCCCAACTTTCGTATCTTTGGCTGCAACGACATCAGAGATAAGTTCATCACCGGGGAAGAGATTAGGACGCATACTTCCAGACATTGCAGTGTGAATACCTACGCCAAAATATGCAGAAGCTAGCGCCGGTAAAACCATGATACTTACCAAAAAGATCATAAAGGCAACATTTAATTTTGTAGTCTTCGAATTAATACTTCTACGTGCCATTCTCTCCCCCGATCATTTTGTAAGAAATGGAATCGAAATTCAAAGCCGAATCTCGATGTCTGCAATTTAAGTTAAGTTATAAATTGGCGCAAATTAAAACGCCTTTTCAAGATTAATTGGGGGGCTTACTAATCGCACTTGTCAAGAGCAACAATGGTTAGAGAAAGGGTTAAATTGAAAAATATTTTAGGCTCAAAGGGGGGTTATCCCTACAGTTTTTTACCTATGTATTTACAACTTCTATGTCATGCTTGCGCAATCGAAATTTCAATATTGAGAGGATGTGAATTTGAATCCAAATATCCAATCAGAATTGCCATACAAAGTTCTGATTGTTGAGGATGAAGCGCTTACTCGAACGCTGATTTCCAAAGCGCTAGAAAGCGCAATGTTTGATGTAATAGGTAGTGTAAATACGCCTACACTCGCAATGAAATTGTTCTTAGAATTCAAACCAGACGTAATTTTACTTGATGTCGATCTTGGGTCAGGTCCAAGTGGAATAGATATCGCAAACGCAGTACATAAAATTAACCCAAAAACTGGAATAGCTTTCATTTCTTCCTTAGAGGATGTTCGCAAAGTAAGACCAAATTTGCCTATGCCTCCGCCTATTTCCAAGTTCATTGCCAAGCAAGAGGTAAAAGAAATTCGATTACTTATAGATCTAGTGCAATCCGCATATAGCGCCGCGCAAACTAGTGATGAAAGTGGCAAATTTGAAATGATTTCGAAGATGAGGAAACTTCAGCTCACGGATTTACAAATTGAATTGATGCGACTCATAGCCCTTGGCTTATCTAACGCAGCTATCGCCGAGGCCAGATTTACGACTGTAAAATCTACTGAAAATGCGATATCAAGGCTGGCGAAGAAGCTTTCACTTGAGAAAACCGATAAGAATAACCAAAGAGTTTTGATTGCTCAGAGATTCTTTCAAAATACTCCTTCCGCAATTAGAACACCAGCGTGAAAAATATATCTCAGAGAAATAGTTTTATTAGGGCTGCCGAAAACGAAAATTCATTAGCGCTGCGCTATTTACCTGCCTTTGCTCTACTAACATTCCCGCTTTCTATTTTGGTAGAGCACGTTAATTTCACTTCGGCCGCGATCTTTTGGTCTTGGACGACAGTGAAAGCTCTTGGATATACGTCTTTGCTGAGCTATTTTTATCTATTGAAATTCTTTTGGAATCAAAAGGGCCGGCCAAAATTAACTTTCTTGCAATTGTATTTGTTAAGTGGGATAGGTGGAGCACTTCAAGGCCTCGTAGTTTCCATCTGCATTCAGGGTTTTGGCTTGGAAAATGGCATCTCATTAATAAGTAGACCAATAGCGGGGTTTCTAATTGGAGCTACTTGGTTGCCCATTAATTCTGTTTGCATGATTGCATTTTATGAATATCGAATGAGCCGCCAACACTTAATTGACAGAGTCTCGGCTCTAGATTCAATATATTTTTCGCAGAGCGGCTTAGCGCATTCCGTCCGTGATCTTGTCGAAAAAGAGATAAAAAACAAAGTAACCCTCTCTTTTAACCAGACCCGCGCAAAATTAGACTTCTCGGCCCGTGAAACATCTCCCTCGGCTATTCCCGCCCAGTTACTTAGGGAGCTTGCATCAGTTGAGTTGCGAGATCTTTCGCACCAACTTTGGGCAAAGTCTGAGGAACCGAAAACTGTTGTGAAAACCAAAAAGTTTCCGATTCTTAGCCACCTAAAAGAGCTATATGACATCGGTTTACACATGCAACCCATTGATGCCACGATTTATCTACTGGCAAGCTGCTCGCTTCTAATTCCATTTGCGCTGCGTGAGAATTTCAATTTCAAGGCATTCATTGTTGCAATAATTTTTTGCTTGGTCTTTTATTTGACTCTACTCCTTGGTGATTTGTTGTGGCGAAAGAATCAAGAAATGGGAAGGATGATTCTTCCCCTACGCGCAATAGCGGCACCCGGACTTGCAATTATTTCCAGTGCTTTAACCCTTCTTTACATTGCTCCGGGTTATTCTCTTAAATCTCCACTATTGGGAGTTATTGTATTTTGTTGTCTTTGTGGAATTGGTATCTTGCTATCAATTGCCAAGAGCGCTTTGGTAGGGCAACCTGAAATTATTCAGGCTCTTGCTAAGACCGATGTAATTAAGAAAATATCTGTTAATTATGCAAACTTAGAAATTGTCAGCGTATCGCGCGAGTGGGCGCAATTTATACATGGAGAATTGCAGTCGAAGTTGTTGGCAGTTGCGAACATCCTAGAATCGAGCCAACTGATCAACGATTTAGAAGCAAAACAAGAAGCAATTTCAAAGTGCCAAGCATTACTAGATTCGGAATTGGTATTGCCGATTATTGAATCACGAGATTTATATCAGGAATCAATTTTTCGCATTTCTGAGTGGCAAGGATTAATAGATATTGAAGTTGATTGCCAAATTCGTCAGGATCTGCCCTTTGTAAATATCAAGCGTTTTGGTGATGCTCTAACTGAGACTATCAATAATTCAGTACGGCATGGCGGGGCTTCCAAAATACAGATCAGTATGACTTTATCGAGTGATGGCTATTTAGAATGCAAAGTCTTGGATGATGGAAAGGGGCTTTCAAAACCCCAAAGAATCGGACTCGGAAGCAAAATTCTCAATTCTATTTCTAATGGAGATTGGTCCCGCGTAAATCGCGAGGATGGTCCAGGAACGCGCGTTCACATGAGAATTCCTGCATTAGAGTTACCCCTCGGAGGGGGCGGTAGCTCAGTTGGTTAGAGCCCCGAACTCATAATTCGGTAGTCGTCGGTTCGAGCCCGACCCGCCCCACCTTGTTCTTAATCTTTAATTTTGATCGATAAATCAGCGCGCAAGTAATCATTCTCAACCGCTTTTGCATTGTTCTCATCAGTTCCAAGCGCCCAATCAGTTGCCTGCTGCAGGCTCATGCCATGTTTCATATGGCGAGTGATTAGCCGCTCTTGTCTAGCCTTGCTATCTAGATGCACAAACCAGCCTTGATCTAAAAGGGGTGAGAGCTTTGGCCAGCTACCATAGTTCGAAAACAAAAAAGTACCTTCAGCTAATATCAATGGGGTATGAATATCTATTGGAATTGCACTACCAATTGATTCATCAATATCTCGATCAAAATCTGGGGCATGTATCACTGCTTCGGTTTGATTCTTGAGCCGAGTAAGAAGATTTATATAACCATCTGCATCAAAAGTATCCCAAGCGCCTTTACGATCTCGCCGGTTGTAGTTAATCAGTGTGGCATTAGATAGATGAAAGCCATCCATTGGAGCAATTACGACTGAGCCAGCGGGTAGGCCAGCCATAATCGCTCTAGTAATTGTGGTTTTCCCAGAGCCAGGAGCTCCGGCAACTGCCAGTATTTGCCGCTTACCACTTTGCGCTAATTGATTAGCTTTTTCAACTAATTGTTCTAAGGAAAAAGATTCAGCCATGATTACTTTGTCACTGTCCTAATAGGATCAGTATTAACGATCTTGCCAAAGTAGAGCATGGATAGCATTGTAAGCCCTGCCCGCTATGTCGCCATCGTAATTGAACAAAGTTGAACAGTACTTTGTACATAATTACTGGCTAATTTTGTTGGATTTTTGCCGGGCCACCTCCGGCCCAGGTGGGATTCGACTAGGCACTAGCTGGGGATTATTTACACCAGTTCGACGTGTTACATCACCACTATATTAAATCCGTGGAAATGCCTTCAAATCTAGGTTGGAAAGCTGCAACCAAAACCAACTGGTTAGCAATCGGTGTGCCCAAATTCTTAGCAGGCATTGGTATTGATTTTGATAAATATTTCATTGGAGCAATTGATCTAACTACCCTAAAATCTGACCCATACGAAGATGCCTATTGGGAAATATTTCCACACTCACAAATCCCAAGTGGCGTTTTAAATTGCTACCCAAAAAGGGTCGAAGCCGGCGGCGTTGATTGGGAAGAATGGTTCTTGTTGGACGGCGAACCCCACCACCATATTCTTTCGAATAAAAAGTTTGATGGTGCCAAAGGAATTTGGGTACCCCAGCCAGGCGATGCAGATCATCCAGTAGCCATTCTGGATTTCTCGTGGCACTACCAAATTTCAGAGGATATGAGACCAGTTAAATATATTTAAAGGTCGAAACGATCTAGCTCCATAACTTTCGTCCAGGCTTTAACGAAATCTGTTACGAATCTCGCCTCAGCATCGCTAGAGGCGTAAACCTCGGAAAGTGCACGAAGTATTGAGTTCGATCCGAAAACCAAATCTGCGCGGCTGCCCGTCCAACGAACCGCGCCAGTCTTGGTATCGTGCGCTTGGAAAATATCGGTTGATCCACTCTTTGGTGCCCATTCGATATCTAGCGCCAAAAGATTTACAAAGAAATCGTTTGTTAACTTTCCAATTTGATTTGTAAACACACCGACGTCAGATCCGTCAGTGTTTGCACCTAATACGCGAAGGCCGCCAACAAGAACTGTCATTTCTGGCGCAGTTAGATTAAGTAATGCAGCTTTATCAACTAGTAAATACTCGGCTGGTTCGGTAACCGCAGTTTTCTTAAAGTTTCTAAAGCCATCAGCATGTGGTTCAAGAAATGCGAAGGAGGCAACATCAGTCTTTTCCTGTGTTGAATCTGCGCGTCCGGGCGTAAAAGGCACGTTGATTGAACTGCCTGCTTCATGGGCTGCCTTTTCAACTGCGGCAACTCCCCCAAGAACAATTAGGTCTGCAAGTGAAATCTTCTTGGTACCTGCGTTAAAAGCACTTTGAACTTCTTTTAACTTTGTTAGAACTTTCGCTAATTCGGCTGGGTTGTTCGCTTCCCAATTACGTTGTGGTTCAAGTGCAATGCGCGCACCATTTGCGCCACCGCGCTTATCAGTTCCGCGAAATGTTGATGCCGAAGCCCAAGCAGTTGTGACGAGTTGGGAAATAGAAAGTCCGCTTGCGAGAAGGTCTTTCTTTAAACCTTCAATTTCTTGTGCGTTTACTAGTGGCGAGGTTGCCGTTGGGATTGGATCTTGCCAAATCAATTCCTCGGTTGGAACTTCAGAACCGAGATAGCGAATTGCTGGACCCATATCGCGGTGAGTTAATTTAAACCAAGCGCGGGCAAAGGCATCTGCAAACTCGGCAGGATGCTCGTGAAAGCGACGTGAAATCTTTTCATAGGCCGGATCAACGCGAAGTGCTAGGTCGGAGGTCAACATAACTGGTGCATGCTTCTTGCCCGCGATATGTGCATCTGGAACTGAGTTACTTGCTGCGCCGTCTTTTGGAATCCACTGTGTTGCACCTGCTGGAGATTTAGTTTGTTCCCACTCAAATCCAAATAGCACGTCGAAGTAGGTGTTATCCCAAGTAATTGGTGTTGGCGTCCAAGCACCTTCAAGACCACTTGATATTGTGTTTGAGCCATTGCCAGAACCCATCGTGTTCTTCCAGCCAAGTCCCATTTGTTCAATCGGCGCAGCTTCTGGTTCTGGGCCAACATATTTACCGGGATCGCCCGCACCGTGTGTCTTACCGAATGTGTGTCCGCCAGCAACGAGTGCAACGGTCTCTTCATCATTCATTGCCATGCGAGCAAAAGTTTCGCGAATATCGCGCGCTGAAAGAAGTGGATCTGGATTTCCATTAGGACCTTCAGGATTTACATAAATCAATCCCATCTGGACTGCAGCAAGTGGATTTTCCAAATCGCGCTCTCCGCTATAGCGCTCATCAGCAAGCCATTCGGCTTCCTTGCCCCAATAAGTCTCATCTGGTTCCCAAACATCAGCGCGACCGCCACCGAATCCAAAAGTCTTTAGTCCCATTGATTCAATTGCACAGTTACCAGCCAAGATCATTAAATCAGCCCAAGAAATCTTTTGGCCATACTTTTGCTTCACCGGCCAAAGCAAGCGACGAGCTTTATCTAGGTTTACGTTATCTGGCCAAGAGTTAAGTGGTGCAAAGCGTTGCATTCCGGCTCCACCGCCGCCACGTCCATCTGAAGTTCGATAGGTACCAGCGCTGTGCCAAGCCATCCGAATAAAAAATGGGCCGTAGTGCCCGTAATCTGCTGGCCACCAATCTTGCGAGGTGCGCATTACATATTCAATATCGTCCTTTACTGCAGCGAGATCGAGTGTCTTAAATTCTTTTGCATAATCGAATGATTCCCCGAGCGGGTTGGCAGCTGGCGAATTTGGTTGCAAGATTTTGAGGTTTAAATGGTTGGGCCACCAGTCACGATTGGAAGTTCCACCTTTTGCTGCGGTGGCACCGACCACTGGACACTTGGCTTGCTCGCTCATAAATCCTCCATTATTGATTTTCGATAGCTCCTGGCCTAACTAGCCTTACTAGCCTAACCAATCGGATCCGGCTTGTAATCCTGAAATCAGCGCTCATCGTGTGGTGCTGGCCCTACTGTTATTACGACTTAGATCTCGCTAACCTTCGATCATGGACGAAGTACTAAGTAGCAAGAATATCCTTGAACGCTTTTCATTAAAGGGACGCAGCGCTCTCGTAACAGGTGGCGCACAGGGCATTGGGCGCGCGTTGGCACATGCGCTTGCCGATGCCGGAGCCGCTGTTGCAATTGTTGATATGGATCTTGCCCTGGCAAAAGTTGTTGTCGCTGAAATTAAGGAGCGTAACAAAGGCGCTGAAGCGATCGCCTTAAAAGCCAACGTAACAGACCAAGGTGAAGTCGTTGCAATGGTTGAAGAAGTGGTTAAAACTTTTGGAAAGTTAACTATTGCCTGCAACAACGCGGGAATCGGCCAATGGATTGATGCCGAGACAATGCCTTATGCCGACTGGAAACGAATGATGGATGTAAATCTCAATTCAGTATTTTTATGCGCGCAAGCCGAAGCAAAATATATGTTGCCTGCTGGCTATGGAAAAATTATTAATACTGCATCGATGTCCGGTTACATTGTTAATTATCCGCAGAACCAATCTCATTACAACACTGCAAAATCTGGCGTGCTTTCGTTAACTAGAAGTTTGGGCGCCGAATGGGCAGATCGTGGTGTCCGCGTGAATAGCATCTCCCCCGGTTACACAAAGACCGCTCTTGTTGGTGATCTTTTAAAAACTGAAATTGGCCAGAAAGTTGGTCCAGTATGGATTGCACAAACCCCACAGAAGAAGATGGGTGCGGTGACTGACCTGCAAGGGGCGGTTGTTTATCTCGCATCCGAAGCATCTGACTTCATGACTGCCAGCGACATCGTTGTGGATGGCGGATACCTAGCCTGGTAGCAGGCAATTTTGCCCCCAACTATTAGGATAGTTCTATGTCCAAGATTGCGATCCTAAGTCACGAAACCGTTGCTGCCGAACTATCTATTCTCGGTGAATGGGCGAACTTACGTGGCCATGAGATCGAACGCTTTTATCGGGAAGCTACTTGGAAGCCAGAGGATTTACTGGCGGCTGATTTAATCATCATATTTGGCTCACCGAATTCAGTTTCTACGGGGTATGAGCACCCAACAGCAAAATCTGAAATCGAATTGGTTAAATCTAGGTTGGATTCTAATGAACCGTTTTTTGGAATTTGTTATGGCTCGCAAGTAATGGCTAAAGCTTTGGGTGGCGAAGTTGAACGGCGCGAGGATAAGAACATTGGATTTAAAACCATTGCCGTAGATTCATCAGAAATTGATGAGGGCGGCTGGATGCTTTGGCATGAAGACTTTATAGTTCCAGAAAGTTTGGAATCAATTCCTGGTGTGGAAATTCTAGGAAAAGATGCGGGGGCTGCAATTGT
>Ga0194038_1001146_pt1 | contig 11462 bp, 7 predicted proteins | sample JunL226m_MetaG_FD_148630 | JGI IMG/M metagenome (GOLD analysis project Ga0194038, IMG submission 148630) | Anoxic zone freshwater microbial communities from boreal shield lake in IISD Experimental Lakes Area, Ontario, Canada - Jun2016-L227-6m | ecosystem: Environmental > Aquatic > Freshwater >...
ACCCCGGAGTTGAGGGTGCAAAATTCGATTATGGCTATCGAGGAACTCCCGCAAGCATTGCATTGAGGTTTGATGCGTCAAAAGCTCTACATCGGTTCGCGATCGAATGGGATGCATGCGAAATACGATGGTTTGTTGACGGTGAAATAGTTCATCGCCGCGCCAACTGGGCACCGACACCCATCCCGCAGCTTCCCATGACATTGCATGTAAACACTTGGCCAACCCGTTCACGAGAACTCGCCGGCAGGTTGGCGCTCCGTGCAATCCCCGCGTCATCTATCGTTCGTCGAATCACTGTTGATGCGTTCAATGCAGGCGCATCATGCATTGATTGACCCGTGACAATGAGTGTCGGCTTTAATGTGCAAAGTTGGCGCGCCTCAAATTCTGCTTTGACACGTTGAAGTCAGCCAAGATGGGCGGCTAGATGGCTTTCAAATTCATGAAATTGATTTGCCCGTAAGCTGACACTCCCTGGCATCAGTCTGTTTGACGCGGTGTTAGAGTCAGCGTGCGGTGCCATGATCATCGGTAGGTCGGCAAGATGATCGAGCGGTTGACCATGACATTGAACGCCATGCCAGGGCGAACTTGCAGCGTGGGTGAAATGTTCAAGCTTTTTTGCAAAATCTTCGAACTGACATCACTCAAGGAATTCATGGCGGCAGCAGAGGCTTGAGCCGAACCGGACGGGGTGTTGAATGCACCCTGGTTTTGTGGCTGCGACTGTTGGGCGGCAACACCCAAAAAAGACACCAACAGAGCTGACGACCAGGTTTTCCAGAAGTGGTTATTGACCTGATCTTCAATGCCAGATTGACCCTGACCATCGGCCGCCGACATGCCGCGCAGGGAAATCCGCGAACCATTTGGCAAAATCAGTTCATCCCAAGCCGCCAGCACCCGTGATTGACCATAGGCGACATCAGCAGAGTACCTGCCGATCAGACGCGAGCCCTGCGGGATCACCACAGCGTCAGGTTCATTGGTGGCATAAACAGTTTGGCGGGTTTGGGCCACGATGGTTCCAGGCAGATCGGAATTGATGCCAGACAGCATGACCGCGGGGATGACGGAGCCAGCCGTCAATTCAAATTCCCCCAATTTGGGTTTGAGCAATTCTGGCAAGTAGCCGTTGTCAAATGCTTCTTTCATGAAAGCCTTGTTGCGCGCTTGGGCCGCCACTGCAGGGTCAAGACCGGCGGAACCGCCAGCAGCCAAAGTGGGAGGTAAATTTCCTGAATTACTGCCGGTACCTGCCACCCCGGCTGGCGAATTCGCCATGCGCATGGCCTCAGCCGTGGCAGAGGCACGCGCATTCGCCGCACGCCCATTGGCCGCCGACAGCCTTTGATTCACACCGCCACCCACGCCCTCACCATCAGCATTCACGCCCATGATTCCTCCCGCCGTCGATTTGGCAGCCAGCGCGGCACCACCCTTGCTGATGTCAGAGGTTTCGGCTGAGTCAGAAGCCATGATCTGCCCCTGAATGCGCTCATACTTGCGCTTTTGCAGCCACAACCGGTGCGCCTCAGCGGGTGTCGGCGGTGATGCCCCGACACTGGCAGTTTGAGCGCCACCAGAATTGCCTTTTTGATTTGACGACCGGCTTGTCAATGGCCCTGTTTGCTGGCCATCAGCTATTTGAAGAGTGGCTTGATTGCCAACCGCTGCAGCGGCAACAGTTGCTCTGCGCTGGATGTCTTCAGCGTTTTCCTTGTACGGAGCCGCTTGACCCGGTGCATCACTGGCGGTCAATTGTTTTTTTGACTCAGCATTGCCACCACTTTTGCCGCTGATCATCACGCCGATCAAAATCGCCGATGCCACTGTGGACGCGCCACCCAAGAGTAAAAACTGCCCTTTCTTGGACAGTCGCTTGGTGCCAGGCGGTGGCGTATGAATTTCCAGCGGCTGACCCGGGCCATCAATGGCCGCCACCTCAACGTCCGCTGGATCGTCAGTCTGGGACTTTTTGCCAAATCTGAACATCATTTGGCGCCCCAGCTGAACAAACTGTTTGGCACTGATTTTTGGCATTTGACGGTTTGGGCGCTGGCACCCACACCCAGAACCAGACTGAGTTTGGCAGGTTTGCCATCGATGATGTAATAGCCATTCACCAGCCGGGAATTCAGCAGCTCGGTTTCATTGTTTGAGACATTGAACACCGCTGGTGCATCACTGGCTGATGCGCTAGGTGGTAATTGAATGAACGTGTGTGTGTCATTGGCAAAGACCCGTGCAGGTTTGAATGCCGCCTCACCGGTGCAGGTGTAGCCAAAATCCAGCGTGGTTGGATCAAGCTTGCCAACCGACTTGTCCGCCACGACCCTTTGGGCTTTGGCCTGTTCGGCGGCAATCTTGGTGGCAACCATCGTTGCCTCAAATTCTGCCTTTTGCCGTGCCGATGTTTGCGCCTCGGCGCTCAAGTCGCGCGTCATGGCAGCCGGGTCATACCAACTCACCATAGGCACATACTCGGTTTTGTTTGAGACCAGGTGCATGTAATAGATGCGGCCCTTGTCTGTGGTCACCACCAGATTGGTTGACAGGCCTGCCTGTGTCGGTTTGATCATCATCACCGGTTTTGTCCCGGCTGTTGCGGTCTGCAATAGCCATCGCACCGTATCGCCAATCGACACGCTGGTCACGGCCTCACCGTCCTGCAACGCGACCGAGCACACGTGCAAGGGTGCGCAAGTAACGGTCGGACGTGAATACCCATAGGGATATTCGACAGCGCCACCGGCACCGACCAGCGCATCAGCCGTGCCTGTTTGTTCCCAGCGTTGCGCTGCTGCAAGCCTTGCGGCATCGGCGGCAGGAAGTTTTCTGACCTGCGCCTTGGCTGTTGGCGGCATGGGTGACGGAGCCAAAACTTCAGGGGATGCCGTAATTTTTTGCTTTGCAGGGGCGGGATGCAAAGCCAGGGCTTCAACTGCTGGAACTGATCGCGGGGGTAATGGTTGAGTGGACATCTGGCCATGATCGTCCGCTTCGATGGTTTCGACGGCGGCAGGCTTGGTTGACGAAGCTGCACCATTTGACTGTGCAAATGCACTGGCAGCCAAGGAAAGTGCGGCGAGAGTGAGGATGGATTTTTTCATGATGACTGCCTTTACAGAACTTCTTTTGTCCAGGAAATGGACTTGACGTAAATGCCAAACGGGTTCCAAAGCGCGACTTTGGGGCTTTCTGCCAGCTTGGCGTCGACCCCGACTGTGACGACCGCTTTCCAGTGTTCCGCGACAGCCGTCGCCCCAGGCTTGGCCTTTGTTTCCACCCAGGACACTTGGTAGGTTTCGCCCCCTTGGGGAATGACGGACGAAACCTCCACGCGGGTGACAGAGCCATCGACTGAGAAAGGTGAGTTGTCTTTGAAAAAATCATTTAGAAACCCAGCCACGTCGCGACCAGCCATGGCATACACCCGGTTCAGCGTGACCTGTTGTGCAACAGCATCGGGCAACATGGAGCGCACGTCTTTGATGAAGGCGGCCAGTTGGGCCACCATCAACCGCTTGTCAAAATCAGCCTTGGCAACCGGCGCAGGACGAGCCACAGCAACAGGCGAGCCAAGTTGATCGGTGACAACCACAAACGGCTGGATCTTTGATTGGGACCCGATGAACGCAATGCCCACCACAGCCACAACCGCGACGGCCAATGAGCCAGCGGCAATGAGTTGCCAGTTGCGCGCGCGCGAGATCAATCCACCGTAGCGCTCGTCCCACTCCCGGCGGGCGTTGAGGTATGGATTTGGGTTTGACATGCAGGCGTCCTTTTTGAGTGCTGTTGCCAAGTACCGTTTTGGCGCAAGTTGCACAAAAAAAGAAACACCCCCCTCAGCCGTTCGCTTTACCTGCTGTCTCTATCAATTTCTGCTTTGGTTTAAGGGAAAATCAGCCGGTAGTTTCGTAGGTCTTCTTCGAAAGCATTGCACTGCTTTAGTGCTTGGTGGAGCTCGGAGCGGGGTCGGGTGTAATCGAAGGCAGCCGTCCAGGCATGGATGCGGGTCATGGCTCGGATGTAGGGCGTTGCGTCGGCATGGTTCGACAGGCTTTTTAGCGGCAACAGGTAATCTTCGCGATAGACCGTCGGCACGATGATGCGTGACCGGCCTGCCGCGCTAAGCACGCAGTTCATGGCCAGTCGCGCCGTTCTTCCGTTACCGTCTTTGAAGGGGTGAACTTCAGAGATGACGAACATGGTCATCAGTGCGCGAGCGAGGGGGTCCTCCAGCGCGCGAATCCGCTCGAAGCCTTCACGAAGAGTGCCCTGCACGAACTCGTGTGACACAAATAGCGTCGACCCTGCCTGGTTGTTTTGGTTTTTCCACTCCCCAGGGTTTTTGTCCAGTCGGGACTGCATGACCAGCGCATTGACGTTTTTTAACCAGCCCAGGAAGTCGTCAGCCGTGCTGGCCGGTTGGTCGCGCCAGGGGGCTCGCATGGCGGCCTGGAAGGTTCCCAGAATGTCGTGGGAGTCCTCTGTTCGGTTCGGGATGAGCTTACCTTCAAACACGATTTCCTCGGCCTCACTGACCAGGAAGGTGGTGCCCTCGATATAGTTCGAGAAGTACGACTCGAAGAACGCGAAGTTCTCGCGTGATACCCCCGCTTCCGCGGTGGAGGCCACCTCCGGCAAAGCTTCCATTCGCAGGTGGCTGAAAAGTGTGTCGAAAAGGGCGAGACGGTCTGGGTCATAGGGGCGTCCGGCTGCGCGGGCAAGCGCTTGTTTGCTGTGCAGCTTTTTGCTCTCGTGGGTCCCCAGCATGGCGCCCATGATGCCATCCAGGCGCTTGAACTCTTTTTCCCGGCCCAATTTTTCCGCCAGCGTGCGGCAGGTATCCCGGAGTTGATTGAATCGGGACTCCCCACGAATTGAAAGAACCTTGTCGAGCTCCGACTCAAGCACTTCCTGAGAAAGAGTTCGCTCACCGACACCGCGGCCAATTGCCAGGTTCTCCAACAACCATCGAGATTGACTGGCCAGGAAAAAGCCTTTGTAGGGCGTGTCACCCTCAACTGCGCCTGGTCCTGGGATAACCTTGATGGCGAGGCCCGGCAACTCCAGGGTTCGCGGCCGATCACCGCGCGTCACATAAATACGGCCCTCGACAGGCTTTGCGTCATACCCGCTGCGGTAGCTGAGAACTCCGTCAGGCAACAGGTGGCTCACAATACTCGCCCAATGACGGAGTACGACCGATTCAGGGGGGCTGGCCAGGTTGCTGGTATAGATCCCCTGGTACAGCTTCAACAGCAACCCGTCACTGGCTAGCCGAATGACCTTGCGGTCTGCAGCGGGGTCACCCTTACCCGTGAATAGAAGCTCAGGCTGAGAAACGTCGGATTTTTGTTTGATTGCCATGTCGACCACTTAATATTTGTCTGATATTTGTATTATTGTGGCACTTTTTGTCGGAAAAGTGTTTTATTCTGCAAAATGAGGTTTGTCGGATTTTGTGCTGATTCGTCGGGCGCAGAGGGTAGATATGTCTGAAAATTGCAGAATTGCATCCTTTTTTGTCGGATTAATCGCTAATCAAGGAATCTTCCGAACCTGCTTCAGCCAAGCTCACCGCTCGAATTCTGGTTCTTTGGAAAGCTGATTTACGTTCGCCGACAAAAAGATGTCGGGTCGCGCTTTTTCCGCGTCGGCAGCCGATGCAGCGCTGGCAATGAAGTCACGCACGGCCTGGGAGCCACCCTGGCCGAGCAAATCCCGCGCATCGGCGCCAACTTGACTTGACTCCGGCGGTACAGCCAAAGTGAACCCCGTCAAATTTGCAGCCTCCAAGGCACGCGGGATGGCATTCGATTTGAGTCTTCCCGCCGCTTCACGGCCAATGTCGTGATCGGTTGCAATGACGACACTTGGAAACATGTTCGACAGGCCGGTTTCTTTGACCCATTTGGCGACTGCCATCACATTGTTGGACGATAGGGCGCACAGCGTGTTGCCCGCACCGCTCTGTTGAATCGCAAGTCCTGTTGCCACCCCTTCACAGATCACCAGCGGCTTCGTTTTGTCAGCGACTGCCAGCCACGCTTGAAATGGAGCCAGCGCACCGCCGACGATTGCTCTCATCAACGAATCAGGAGCTGGGAAAGGCACAAAGGCGCCAACTGTTCGAGAGCCTTTGGCCATGATCTTGTCGGTGCTGAACGTAACCTTGGGCATCAGGTGTTGCACCCCGCACAGCTCCACCGTGTCTCGCCTGCCCATCGGATCAGGGCGAAACATGGGAACCATCATCGTACCGGCATATCTATGATGCCTGGGATAAACCCGCAAATCCGAGCCATCCAAAGTGGCATTACCTTTGACAAGGTGCCTATGATCAGCGGGCGGAGTTTCAGCAGCCATCCATGACTTGATGGTGTCTCGATTCAAGTCCAGATCGACCGGATTAAATTCAGGCGCTTTCTCCGGGCGCGGTAAAGCAGGTGACGACCGGGGTGGAGCGAGATCACCATCCAGCCCCAAATCGCGTCCCGTGACAAACATGGTTTTCTTGCCATCACTGGTTTGCCTGCCTACCCGCCACGGTGCAGGGAGATCAATGTCGCCACGAAATGAAAAAGCGGTTGCAACGCCGTCGTTCGACACCAGCAGCTTATAGACTGGTTTTTGATCCGAGCCATCGCAGTAACGTCCGTGCAAGCGCGACGGAATCAAACCAGCCGCCTGCAAGGACGCATCCGCCGCTCGCCACACTTGTTCCGGGTCATACGAGCGCAGTTGCCCTGGTACAGACAAAAATTTGGGCACTTTGTTCAGTGCCGCCAGTTCTTGGTGCACGGTCAGCTGGTCGACATGCGCCCGGAGCGCCGGAGTCGATTTGTCTCCAATCGGGATGTCGCCTGCGGGAAGCCAAGGCTCACCCGCTGCAAGTCCTTTTTCTGCGTAGCGATGCCACATTTTCAAAGTACCGTCCCGTGCCAGGGACAGTCGGCCACCGGGCGTTCGACTGGTTTCACCGGGCAGACGAAATTCGACCAAATGGTCTTTGACTTTGTGAATTTCGCAGCCTCGGGCAACGATGTAGTTCTCAATCTTTTGCAGTGAATCCATGGTGAATCCTCAAGAATCGAGCCCCATGCGCAAGCCCGGTGCGTGACCTACATGTCCATCACTCACCCAATGAGGTTTCCTGCGATCCGCAGCGTATTGCAAACGCTTTGAAAAACTGTTGAGCTTGTCTGCCACGCCACTTGGTTCTTGCTTGTAGTCAGCCTCAAATCGTTGTTGGGCAGACTTTGCATCGAATGAATTGGCAGGCATGCCACCGGTTTCGTTGCTGGTTGGCTGGCTTTTGCCGGAGCCGCCATCACGTGGACTCGCAAAAGGATCAAAACGCGCATCAACAAAACCGGGAGCTTGGGTCTGGCCAAAACTTTGACTAACCGCGTTCAAGCCTTGCCAACCCACAGGACTGTCAGAAGGAGGCGGCGCGGGGGAGGGTGAAGATGCACCGAGGTGACTGCCAGTGCCGCCACCCGACTTGCCAGCCATGCCGCTCTGGACTGCAGCGCCAAAACCACCGGGTACGCCCTGGCCACCGCTGCTCGCGTTCGCACTGGGTTGAAAAGGGTTGACAGGGTTGACCATGCCACTGATGCCACCACCAAATCCGACGCCAGCAGAAGAGCCACCAATGGCACCCGCAGCCTTTTGAATCGGCATCAATGCGCCCATGGCACCGCCCGCAAGCCCCAGGGCGCGCGCACCAGCCGCACTTGCAGCAAGTCCCGCCGCCACCGGCGCGCCACCCACCATGCCAGCCGCAGTGCCAGCGCTTTGCAGAGACATGGCCACCGTGCCATTGAGCATCGACCCCGCCAGGCCCGGTGCCATGTAGCCAGTGACTCCATAGAACAGCGACGCGCCCCCCACACCCAAATAGTCACCATAACTGGGGCCTTCAGGATGGGCGGCGTAGGCAGCTGCAATGGTGTCTTTCAGGGCTTGGGTGAAGCTGTCACCAAAGCCAATGATCAAATAAATGGTGAACAGTTTGACGCCAATGGAAATCGCGTAGCCAAAATATTTCTCTGACAAATTGTGCGTCCAACGTGAGCCCGAAAACCCGAGCATCAAGGCACCACCGCCAATGATCAAGTAGGACTCAACCAACGTAATGAGCAGTTGGACGGCAATCAGACCGTAGCCAAGAATGATGAAAACAGAAGCAACGCCAATGATGATGGAGCTCAACATGAATTTGCCAAGACCCTGACCGGAATTGGTCAAGGTGTTGATGATCATGCTGCCGGTGCTGGGCGCGGCATCATTGGAGAACTGCATCAGACTGGCGGCCACTTGCAAGCCTTGATCAAACACCGCCGATGGCGACAAAACTGTACTGCCGCCCACACCGGCGCCCGCTGCCTTGAATGAATTCACAATGGCAGGAATCCACTCGGGCGCCTTGATCAGTACCATGGCAAAAAATGAGAGGGACATGACCTTGAACAGGGTCCCGACCATGATCTCGGAAAGCTCTGATTTCTTGAGGGTGAGTTGAATGGCCGACCAGGCGAATTCAATCGCGGCTAAGCCAAAAAACAAGTTGGTAGCGTAACCCAGCGCAGTCGACATCCATCCACCAGATGCGCTTTGAACTTGACTGACCAACGTATCCATCATGCCCGCGGCATTCGCCAACGGCGCGATACCGAACAGCAGCAGGAAAAACGTTGCACGCATCACCAATACTGCGCTCAGTATTTGCCGGAGTGGTTGCGAAAGAAATTGCGGTACAGGATTTCGTCTTGGTATTTTTCGTTTTCCTGTTTGGCTACGGCATTCAGTCGGGCCTGTTCCGCCGCAATGATGGTGCCGTGCAGGGCTTGGGTTTCATTCACCATCAAGCCGGCAATTTGATTGCCAGCCTGAATCGCTTGCAGGCGGCCAGCCGCTGTTTGGGATGCCAGCTGAATTTGCTGCAAAGCACTTTGCGTGGTTGAAAAATTATTGGCGTTGTAGCCCAGTTGCTGCAATGCCGCGCCAATCTGGTTGTTCAAGCCTTTGTTCCAATTCATCAGATTTTGCTGCTGGTTCGACAGCAAATTGCCATTGCCGTAGGTCGTTTGCATATCGGTGATGGAATTCACGGTTGCGTTCACAATGCCTTGGGTGTTCTGTATCGTGCTGACCAGCGAAGTCAAACGTCCCGCAATGCCGCTCCACGCCTGAATTGGAATTCCAAGCGTGTTTTGGTACATGTTTTGGTACATCTGGATTTGCTGCTGCAGTTGTTCCAGATTGCTCGAATAGACATTGACCAACTCGGCGTTGTTCAGCCACTGTGTGGCTTCCATTGCGCCCACAAACCCGCCACCTGCAGCATGAGCTGATGGCACTGACGCAAAAACAACTGCCGCTGCGGCGCTGGAAAGCAGTTTTTTGAGCTTCATGGGATTCCCTTCTTTGAGTGCTGTAGCCCCATACCGGCCGCACGCAAGTCAACGATTAAAGGTGGCCCTCCCACGATCAAACAACCAGTAAAACCGTGGTGACACAGGGGAAGCCTGTGCGAGCATCGGGCCAGGCGCTCTTTTGCTGACCTGTCACAGTCAATAGCTATCCCATAAACGGGCGGCATCGAACTGGCCACGTTCACGCAGCCAGGCAGACGGCCAGGTGCGTGCATCAAGCTTTTGCAGATGCCGAATCCGCGTCAAATCTTCGCGTCCACTGGCACCTACAAATGCCATTTCAGGCGCTGTTAATCCCAATTCAAAAACGCGCGAGCCGTCCGGGTGCAGGTGGTAATACTGGCGTTTTGGCACGGCGTTGCTGACGATCTGGATTTGCCGACGGTTGAGTCCAATCGATTGATAAAGGCTGCACAATGCTTCGGTTTGTGCTTGCGGGTTTGGCAACAGGATTTTTGACGGGCAGGATTCAAAAATCACATCGGCAATGCCACTGCGCGACAAATCGCTCAGGGACTGGGTGGCAAAAATGACCGCCACGTTCGACTTGCGCAGCACCTTCAGCCATTCGCGAATCTTGGCCCTGAATGCGGGGTGGCCCAACATGATCCAGGCCTCATCAAGCACCAGCAAGGTGGGTTGCCCCTGAAAACGTTGCTCAAGCCGATGAAACAGATAGGCAAGGACGGGCAGCACGATCTTTTCGCCGCGTGCCATCAGGTGTTCAAGCTCGAAGACCTGGAAGATGTCAGCCTGCATTCCGTCGCTTTCGGCATCCAGCAACCGACCAGCCGCGCCACGCAGTGAGTAGTACTCCAGGGCTTCACGCAGACGGTTGTCCTGCAATGTCAGCAAAAAATTTGACAGCGTGCGTTGCTCCGCGCAGTCGGTTGAAGCCGCCAACTGGTTCACCGCACGAAAGAGTTCCTTGCGCAACTCCGGCGACATGACCACACCTTGCAGCTCTGCCAAGCTTTCCAGCCATTCAGCCGCCCAGCTGCGCTCAACTTCATCATCAATGCGTCCCAAGGGGCAAAAGGTGATGTTGTCGGATTCGCCCGCAATGTCGTAATGCTGGCCACCGGCAGCAGCCACCAAGGGGAACATGGAATAGCCCTTGTCAAAGACAAAGGCTTGCGCGCCCGGATACCGGAAATGCTGCGCCACCAGCGTTGCCAACAGCGTGGACTTGCCCGAACCCGTCGGGCCAATGATGGCCGTGTGTCCCAAATCGCCAGCGTGCAGACTGAGTCGGTAAGGTGTCGCGCCATCGGTTTTGGCCTGCAGCAGCGGGGCTGAATGCTCAGGATAAAAAGGACAGGGATGGACCTCAGGCCCGGCCCAAATCGCCGTGAGCGGCAGCAAGTGAGCCAGGTTCAAGGTGTTGACCAGCGGGCGGCGCACATTGGCAAACAGGTTGCCAGGCATGCTTCCCAAATAGGCTTCCACCGCATTGACGGATTCGACCCGAGCTGAAAACCCGGCATTGGCGATCATTTTTGTCACGTACTGAGCCGCATCACGCAATTGCTGGAGATTCGCACTGGAGAGCAAAACGACGCTGGTGTAATAACCAAATCGCACCAGGCCACTGCTGGCTTCAGCCATGGCCGCGACCGCATCCGCAGCCATGTCGTCCGCATCTGCATTCACGTGCGTGACACCGCCTCCTTGGCTTGAGCGCATCAAATTCATCAGTGAGAGCCGCTTTTGCGCCCACTTTGATCGGTACTTGCCCAACGCCTTGTCAGCCTCACGCACCGGCATGAAGATGAAGCGGTTTGACCAGCGGTATTCCACTGGCAAGCGTGACAAGAAGTCCAGGATGCCAGGGAAACTTGTTCCAGGAAAGCCCGTGACGGCAATGCATATGGCTGTCTTGTCATCAATCCGGGGCTCGAACCCCGTCATAAAGTCATGTTGACCCAGTACCGAGTCCAGGTACATCGGCACCGTGCCCATGACGAAACTGGACCGCGGCTCCAGAGCAACACAGGCCGCCAGATG
>Ga0194038_1001149_pt1 | contig 11453 bp, 13 predicted proteins | sample JunL226m_MetaG_FD_148630 | JGI IMG/M metagenome (GOLD analysis project Ga0194038, IMG submission 148630) | Anoxic zone freshwater microbial communities from boreal shield lake in IISD Experimental Lakes Area, Ontario, Canada - Jun2016-L227-6m | ecosystem: Environmental > Aquatic > Freshwater >...
GCCAACACTTACAATAGGGTTGATGATATTCGGATCTGAAAGTCCGGCTACTGGCGTCCAGAAAGTATCTACATAAGTGGGTGCGCCACCAGTTGAAAGCAGGCCAGGGCTCAGTGTTACACTTGAGTTTTTGCAAACCAGCAGCGTATCAGGCAAGTTGGTGATAGTGAAGTTACACTGACTTTGTGCTATGGTTGAACAAAGCAGCAGAACAAGAGTAAGAAGAACCAGACTAGATCGTTTCATAATAAAGTGTCAATATCAACTGTGAGAAATGTAATGATAAACAGAACACAGAACCTGTATCCCTCAATCATTGCAAATATAGGACGTAATACAGAATGATTTGGTTGTATTCCGTTGACATTTTCTCCGACCTGAAACAGTAGTTTATCTCATTAAAATCACATCACCCTTGAAGTACTTCGACGTCCCGTCGTTACCTACGATATAAATGTAGTACATATACGTATCCATTTCGCATGGCTGGCCTTTAAACATACCGTTCCAGCCTTTCTCCGTCTTGTCGTCCGAGGTGTAGATCTGCTGCCCATAACGGTTATAGATCATTATCTGATAAGCACCGATATCTTTGATATCATACCATACCGGTTTGAAATAATCGTTGATACCATCACCATTCGGTGTAAACGCATTAGGGATGAAGATACAATCAAGATCTGGGGCAATGTCCTTCTCAGCTTTCGTCTTGCATTCCCCATAAGAAACAGTCACCTGGTAGATGCCTGAAACATTAACAGTGATGCTGTTTGCCGTTTCGCCGGTGCTCCATAAATACGTTGCTCCCGGATTGTTGTCATCATGAATGACGACGGTCGATCGGCCCGGACAAATTTCTTCCATAGGTCCTAAGTCAACCACAGGATAGGCCTGCACATGCAGGGTTTGTGAGGTCAGTTGCATCGGACAAACCGGATAGGTAGTCTGCAAGGTGATGGTAAAATCACCGGCTGTCGTATAAGTTTCACTAGGGTTATGTGTATTTACAATCGTATTGCCATTGCCCATATCGAATTGATAACTGACGGTATTGGCATTGAGGGTATCATAAATATACACTTGCTGACCGACACAGATTGATGTCGGTGAAATGGAGAACCTCGCAAGGGTATTATCATCGGCATAGATGATATGAGAAGTGCTGTCTGTACAACCATTGATCGTGTCTTTGATCACCAGCCAAACGGTATAGGTTCCGTTGATTATGTATGTATGTGAAATATTGAAGGTATTATAGGTGGTTCCGTCACCCATAGTCCAGGTGTACGATAAGTTAGAGCCCAGACTGCTATTGTTCGATGTCACAAGGGTGGTTCCCGTACACACACTGTCATCACTTAAGGTGAAGGCCACATAGACTGGTGCCAGGGTAGGCACTACCACAGAAGTCGTGGTATCGCTGCAACCCAGACCGGTGGCCACGAGGGTCACCACAAAAGGCCCGGTACCTATATAGGTATGGGTGGGATTAGGCTGAGTATCTGAACCGCCATCGCCAAAATCCCAATGATAGGAGTTGGCATTGGTAGAGGTGTTCAAGAACTGCACGATAGCACCGGCACAAGTCGAGTTCATGGTATATGTAAATGAAGCCGCCGGTTTGATATAGTGCAAACGGATATACGGATTGGTGCCTGAACAGATATAACCCTTTCCGCAGGCGTTGATACAGGTATCGATATTGCTGAGGAAGCAGGTGTCGTTGAGCAGGGTGGTATCACCAAAAAAGACATAGATGGTGGTATCGGTCGGTGGCCAGTAATTGAGGGTGTCGCCGAAGCCTATGACATTATTGGTGACCGAATCGACCCAATAGATACCTTGCGTCACTGAGTTATTCGCAGTCATCAGGTTATGGTTGCCTACCGGTATGAAACTCCAGCTCTTATTACTAGCTGTCCAAGCGCCGCCATTATATCCCGGAACGGTATAGGCCATAGTGCCTGCCGGATTTTGAAGACCCATATACGCGTTACCGGAATTCCAAGAAGCGCATAGTGGTTTATTACCCAGATTCATATCGATACGATAGCTGCCTTCATTGAGGACGATCTGCTGGGTAGCCAACAAACTGTTGCATGAAAACATCGGTACATTATTCCATGTGATGATGAATTTTCGGCAAGGAGCCACACCTTCCACACTATAGGTGATAGTACCTCCGGCGGGCGGATAGATATCCTGATACGGACAGAAGATGGCATTGTTCACCGCAGCGTTTGCATAAGGAAGGGGAGGCCAGCCCACGGTACTCCAGTTATCGACCATACCGGCTTGTGTGAGATCGAAACTGATTTGCCCGTTTGCACCGATAATAAGACTGGTATACTTGTTTTCAAAAAAACAGAATTTAAACGGCAACGGAATGACCTGACTCCAGTAATCGTCCATAACAAGATTGGCCGAAACCGGTGTTGTCTGTGGTTCGAAGAAATAAGGACGTTGCACCACCTTGAATGAATCAGTGCTACCGAAAGCCTCATGCACTAATGAGTCGGAGTAGGATGAGTTGGGGGTAAACTGCACCCAGAGATGTACGCCATCATCGCAAATATTATCAGGATCGCCTTGTATGGTCATATTGCCGCAAAGGATCTGCGACATCAGGGAGTCGTAATAGCAACCCAGATTGCTTTGCGCATGGGCGGCTGTTGTGGCCAGAAGGAAGAGGAGAATATATAATCGTCTCATTTGTGTAAAGGGTCTATGACATGATAAGACAGTAAAAATACGGAAAAGGTTGTGTAAGGTAAAAAACTTGTTTTTGGTGCTGTGTTCCTTCATGGATTCACTTTAAGGGTATTCTATCTCTATACTAGCACGAGATTGAGGCATTGCCTATGTTTGCAGGCATCTCGTACTTTCAAAATTTTTCTTTTTCATGAAAGTCATTGAATGGAAATCTGTCGTATAGCATGGGAAGCTGTCGTGCATTTCCTTTGCCTCATTCATGCGTAAGTTAGGGAAAAATATTGTAGATATCCTTTCTATTCGCGACGACAATTACTATGATTCGTTCTCCTGTTTTTTCAAATCCTAAACGGTAATCGCCGATACGAACACGATAATAATTCTTATAACCTGAAAGTTTTTTAACGCCGGAAATATCTGTGATTGCATTGGCTGATTCAAGATTTAAAATTATTTTTTCAATCTTTGGAAGCAATGTATAGTCCTTTACTTTGTCTAAGGATTTCTCAAACGACTTATCAAATTCAACAATCATTTTGCTTTCAACTTCTTAAAAATGGTTGACCTGGAAACATTTTTTCCTGTTTTTACGGTATCCATCAGTTTGCCGAGGAGTAAATCCTCAAATTGGGCATCTCCTATATCCATTACATCTCCGCCTAATTGTTTGGCTAAATCTGAAAGTATCTTTCCTTTCTTCTTGTCGGTTTTGATCAATATAGCACTCATAAAGTAAAAGTAATAAAATAATTCGAATTTGATCGTATTCGCTCACATAGCCAGTACTCCCTAGATTGAGGCCTCATATACTTGCGAGATTGAGACGTTGCTCATGTGTGACGGCATCTTGTGCTGTCAAATTTCTTCTTTTTCATGAAAGTAATTGAATGGAAATCTGTTGTATAGCACGAGAAGCTATCGCACCATTCCTTTGCCTCATTCTCACGACAGTGGAGTGGGTTATATGACTTCGAGTTTCGCAATCAAATCTGGCAGGAAGTCGGAAATTATAGTCCAAATAATTGACAGGTCAACACCCGCATAGTCATGAACAATTCTATTGCGTAATCCACGGAGCCTATGCCAATCAATTGTAGCATGGTTCTCTTTAAACTCGTCGGAAAGTCCATTAGATGCTTCACCAATGATTTCCATATTTCGAATGACAGCATCAATTGTTTTATCATCCTCCTTAAAATCACTAAAGGTCAACCCCTTCACATACCGGTTGATCTTAAGACAACTTTCAAGCATGTCTTGAATTAAAATGTCATGATCCCGTCTAGACATATTGAATTTCTTTTTCAATCTTAGAGAAGAAATTCGCCTTCAAGCCATTTCTTGAAATTAAGTCTACCTTTCTCTTAATGCGAGCTTCCAGGAAATCTGCTAAATCTATAAACTCAATTCCAATGGGTTTTCTGAAATCAACAATGATATCTACATCGCTTGAGTCGGTAAAATCATCACGGGTAATTGATCCGAACAATCCAATATTATTTACAAAGAATCTTTCCGACAACTCAGGCTTTAACGATTTGAGTTCCTGCTTGATGGTTTCCAACTGATTCATGACTCAAATGTAACGTATATTATGTGAATTTTAATTTGCCCTTACCCCTAACTTGCTTATAGCGTTTACTTTTCTCCCGATTGGTTTTGTTTTACACCCGTATTGAGTACGAAGATGACAACAACCAATAGGAAAAATGAATGTTACAGGTCGAGGTTGATAACATCTTCGAACTGGTTCGTAGAGCCAATTTTATCTGAAGTTCGACTTGACGCAAAGCCGAATACGGCGAACAGCATGAATGGAAGCCTTCAGTATAGCATGAGAATCTGTCGCACAATTCCTACGCCTCATTCTCGCTAGTGGGTAATTCATCAGCATTTACTAAAGGTCACTGAGAAATCAAAATATTTTCCATCAGTAATCTTAAACATATAACGTCCTGGGGGTAATTCTGTAACACAAAATTTTGTTTTAACGCTTCCTTCTGGGATCTCATATTCCATTTCTTTAAGCAATTTTCCCTTCATATCATAAATTCTGTATTTAGCCTTGGTACTATTTAGTGTTCCCACTTCTGCGTAAATAAAGTCACTAACAGAATAAAGAGGATAGGCAAAGACAGAATAACCAGGCGGGTTGGATTCTAATTTATATCCAATTGAATCAATCTTGGTGGGAATGTATTTATAGTTTTGAGCTTCCACATTTTCAGAAATAAAAATAAAATTGGAGATTAAAACAAGTATTCCAAGAATCTTTATATGGAAGTAAGTGCCATTATTAAACATGGTTGTCAAATTATAATAGTCTTGTAAATATAGGTTTCTTTGATTAGACTTGTCCTTGAAGTTGCCCGCTAACTTGCTTGTAGAGGAGTTTTAAATCCTTAGCTGTTCAATACGATAGGCATTGCAATATGAACCTGTTTTACGTTCCATAAAAGTAACCCATTCTTCCACAAATCCCTCTCCGCTCCATCATTTCTTGTATTTGAACAGCGTTAAGGCTAATCCAATGATTGCTACCATCTATTCAGCCAACCGAGATCTTCATTCAGACAACCTAAGACGTCGTCCGAGCACCATGAATGGCCGTCCGTTCACCTCAATTGGCGATCCGGATGGCATGAATGTGAAATTAAGATGCCAATCTAACTAGTTTGTTCGCTAAACTAACTACTTTGTTCGCTAAACTAACGATAGTATCAGCCAGACTAACGAAAGTATCAGTTAGACTAACGAAAGTATCAGTTAGACTAACGCTAATGTCAGTTAGACTAACGCTAATGTCAGCTAAACTAACGAAAGTATTCGCTAAACTAACGAAAGTGTTCGCAAATCTAACGATTTGTCAAAAAAGGCCTATTTTCGTACTATAAACCCACATCGTATGCTTAAGTTTCATATCAAACCCTTGATTAAAGCCAAAGGATTCAAAGCCAATACGCAATTTTTAAAATCCCGTTATGGCTTTTCGCATTATAACTCCGTTAAGCTGATGAATGGAGATGCACGCACGCTAAATCTTGACCTTCTTGAAACCATGTGTATCAATCTCAATTGTACACCCAATGATCTGATCAATTATACCCCCGATCCCAAGCTAATCTTGCCCCCCGATCATGAGTTGCATAAAATAAAAAAGTCGGACTCCCTGTGGAATCCGATCGAGCACCTTAAAATGCTGGCTCCCGAAGATATTAATGAGATCACTAAATTTATTCAGGAATATAAACAAAAGAAGGCTAACCCTTCATAATCAATATGGCTTACAGGGGGTATTGGTGCGTTGCCTACCTGTTGCCAGCGATAAAAACCTGTGCGTGGTTTGTATTCAAGCACAGGGATTTCGTAATCGCAGCTAAGTGTTGCATCGGCATTATGAAGCAGCAGATGATTCTCACCGACAAGCAGACTACTACTTTGTCGTTGCGATGTCTGTGCCGATGCTACACCCTATACTATTGCGAGATTGAGGCGTTGCCTATGTGTGCAGGCATCTCGTACTTTCAAAATTTTTCTTTTTTATGAAAGTCATGGAATGGAAATCTGCAGTATAGCACGAGAAGCAGTCGCACAATGCCTACGCCTCATTCTCGCCAGTGGGTAAGTCAAAATCCATTACTCTAAAGGCAATAAAGTAATTGTGGTTATCGGCGATAGTGTAAAAGATAAACTAGCGAAGGACACAGGTTGCAAACCTGCCAAAATGCTTATTGGAAACTTAAAATATCGTTTGTCTTCTACTCGATTAATCGTTGTTGCTTTTTGTCAAACAAGTGGTTTCACTTTTCGTTTTGTAGAAGCCTTTTTCTTAAGTTCCTTAAGTTTGCGTTTTTCTTTGTCAGCACGAATGAAGTCGCTGATAGCTTTTTCTTCAGCCTTTGTCAACGGTCTTGGATCAACTACAAAATCTACGTCAAGAGGTTCTTTTATCAGTCCCATAATTATGTTATTTAAAATATTTGTCATTGAAGTAGGATGTGATATGGTTGGTTGGTGAGACACCAACCAATAGGGAATACCTTTCACGGTATTGACAACTCGCAATTCACTGCCGGTTTGTATTTTATAAAATTATCAGACAGGTCAACATCTGTTACTCTAAAGGCAATAAAGTAGTTGTGGTTCTATGCGATCATGTAAAAGGATAAACTAGCGAGGACATAGGTTGCAAACCTGCCAGCCAAACAGCTTAATGTAAACTTAAACTAGCGTGAATATTATCAGAATATAAACGACCAAGTCATTCATTTGAAAGACTTCTATTTCTTCTCTGAAAAAAAATCTTACTTTTGGCTTGATGGCAAATCCCAATTTACAAGCAGAAGGTAGCAATCAAAGTGCAGAGAAGGAATTTGAAAACAGTATCCGCCCTTCGAGTATCGAACAATTCTCCGGTCAGCAGGAACTGATCGAAAACCTGCATATTTTTATCCGTGCCGCCAATCAACGGGGCGAGGCGCTTGATCATGTGCTGTTTCACGGCCCTCCCGGTTTAGGCAAGACCACCCTTTCACGTATTGTAGCCAATGAACTCGGGGTGAATATCAAGGAAACCAGCGGTCCGGTGATTGAAAAACCTGCCGACCTCGCAGGCTTACTGACCAGTCTCGAAACACGCGATGTGTTGTTCATCGATGAAATCCATCGTCTCAGTACGGTGGTGGAAGAATACCTCTATGCCGCCATGGAAGATTTTAAGATCGATATCATGATAGACTCGGGTCCCAATGCCCGCAGTATCCAAATTGCCTTGAACCCCTTTACCCTCGTCGGCGCCACCACACGTTCAGGTCTGTTGACAGCACCTTTATTGTCGCGTTTCGGTATCAAATCACGCTTGAATTATTATACACTCGATGTATTGGATAAGATCGTCACACGTAGTGCGGGTCTGCTGAAGGTAAAGATTACCAGCGATGCCTCCCGTGAAATTGCCCGTCGTAGTCGTGGTACACCGCGTATCGCCAATGGCTTGCTGAGACGTATGCGCGATTTTGCACAGATACTTGGTAATGGCGTCATCGATCTGGGTATTTCTGAACATGGCTTGAAAGCCCTGAAGGTGGATGCCCATGGCTTGGATGAGATGGATAATAAGATACTCCTTACCTTGATTGAAAAATTCAAAGGCGGACCGGTCGGTATCAATAATATCGCTACAGCCGTCGGTGAAGAGAGCGGTACCATCGAGGAAGTATACGAACCCTTCTTGATTATGGAAGGGTATATTGTGCGTACACCACGCGGACGGGAAGCAACCGAAAAAGCCTATAAGCATCTGAATCTGGGAAATAAATGGACAGCCAGAGACGGGACATTGTTTTAGGGACAGCAGTGAAGAGTTATGAGTTAAAAGTTATAAGTTAAGAGTTAAAAGTTATAAGTTAAGAGTTATAAGTTAAGACATAGCAGTTAAGAGTTAGCAGTTAAACGTTATTTGGTTTCCTTAGGGAAGGAATAGCGAAGATTCAATAGGAACTCACGATCAGTCAATGTCATCAGAAAAGCGATCAGGTCTTTCTTTTCATCTTCTGTCAATACAACAGGTTTGGCAAGTTTCTCAGAAAGATTGCCGCTGCGAACGATACCACCGGTATAATGATTCACCACCTGAGCCAATCGTGTAAATCGTCCATCATGCATATAGGGCGCCGAATACTGGATATTACGCAAGGTCGGTACTTTGAATTTTAAGGAGTCTGCCGGGTTTTGTGTCACCTTCATCCGGCCTATATCATGGATGGTATTGTCGATGGGCAATCCATTATTTTCGAATTGATTATTTGTAAACAAAGGCTCGGTATGACAAGAAGTACAATGCTGTCTGAAAAGTTGTAAACCATGTTCTTCTTCATTCGTGAATTTTCCACCGGCTTCCTTACGGATATGTTTATCGTATTTCGAATTGTATGAATTCAGTTGTACGACAAATTGAGTGATGGCCAGTAAAAGATGCTGCCCGGTCACCACCGAATCACCGAATACATCATCGAACATATGACGATAGATTCTGGATGAATTCAATTTCTTCACCACATGCTCAAGGGTTTCATCCATCTCGATGGGATTGGTAATAGGAGCCAGCGCCTGCACTTCGATATTGTTGACAGCCCCATCCCACATGTATAGTTTGTTCCAGGCAAGATTCATCAAGGCAGGTGTATTGCGTGTGCCTGTGCGTCCTTCGATACCATGACTATGTGCATGATCGACATGTGTGAAGCCGGTCGATTGATTATGACAACTCGCACAGGATACCGAACCGTCACGTGAAAGGACAGGATCATAAAAAAGCTTTCTTCCTAATTGAAAACCTTCTTCGGTCAGGGGATATTTTGTAAAGGAATACGCAGGTTGAGGCCAGCCTTTAGGAACTATGAAGTTTATTTTCTTCAATTCAATGGGCGCAAAGGAAAACAATGTAATCAGACATGAAAGAATAAAAGCCACAAACAATAGTCGCCGATTTCTCATTTCCCGTTTTCATCTGATTGACTGACCTGAAACATATTCATATAATTGTCGGCAATTCGCAAGGCCTCTTTAGATGGTGTCACGACATTGTTCATAGAGACCAGATGAATATCATTGAACCAGGTGGCCACATCAACCTGTAAGGTCAGGGTGGCAGGTGTCTTGTCGCTGATTTCAATGTCAGGAAGTTGTATGGATGCTTTACGTACTGTCACATACGGTCCCATATAGCCGCCGATATGAAATTCGAATTTATTATGCAGGGTTTGACAGACGTTCGAATGGCCCGTCAGTTTTGCGTTGATATAGCCGGTATTCCAGGCCCAATACATACCTAAGGTCGGGTCGAGATCGCCACCCAAGGCACCTGAGACATTAGTAAGACTATCGAGCCCGATATTGAACTTCAAGGTATTGTATACACCTGATGGGATATTGTCGATCTTATAGGTAAGCGTTGCAGAATCTTCGGCATTGATCAGATGAGCACTGTTTTTTATTGGATAGGAACTTTTCGGTCCGGTAAGATTCAATGCGGAGATATAACATTTGAATTCTTCAATCGTCATCGGATCTCCTTTTTCAGAAACATAGGTCTTGTCACCCAAGATGAGCGTCTTGCCACGAAAGACAGGTTGTATCTTAATGACCAAAACACCTTTAGCGTGAACTGTAGCCGAAAACAGGGCAAAGAAAAGACAGAGTAAGAAAGAACTGTAAATACGTTTCATGATATTACTGTTTATAGTAGAAAGAGAAAGTCCCAATCATGGATAATTCAAAAGCGATCGCATCAGGTGATGCTACTTTCCGAAAGTACATTGTTTTTATACGTAAGCAAAATTTTCATCCTCTCCGACTGAACGACTAAAGATACTGATAGCTGGTCTTCGGTGTCAGCTTCAGCAACACCTCATACATCAACTTGATACATTCTTCGACATCATTCTTGTGTACTGTCTCAACAGTGGTATGCATATAACGAAGCGGCAATGAGATCAGCGCACTTGGTACACCACCGTTACTGAAGGCAAAGGCATCGGTATCGGTACCGGTGAAACGGGATGATGCTTGTAACTGATGAGGGATCTTATTTTTCTTAGCCGTATCAAGAATGATATCCAATAAAATGTTGTGTACTGCAGGCGCATAACTGATGACGGGGCCTTGGCCACAAGTAGCTTCACCTTGAGCAGGTTTGCTCATCATGGGTGTGGTGGTATCGTGCGTCACATCGGTACAGATGGCCACATTAGGTTTGATACGTTGGGCAATCATGGTAGCGCCGTTTAAGCCAACCTCTTCCTGCACTGAGTTGACAATATATAATCCGAATGGAAGTTTTTTCTTGTTCTCACTTAACAGTCGTGCTACTTCAGCAATGATCACGCCGCCCATACGGTTATCATGTGCACGGGCAATCCAGTAACCATGATTCCCTTCTTCAAACCCTTCGGTGAACGTACACACGCAACCGACATGGATACCTAACTCTTCCACTTCTTTCTTGTTCTTGCAATGCACATCGATCCAGATAGTTTCGATCTCAGGCTTCTTTTCATTTTGTGGGGTACGCACATGAATGGCTGGCCATCCGAACACGCCACGTACGATGCCTTTTTTCGTATGAATATTCACACGTTTTGATGGAGCGATCTGATGGTCACTTCCACCATTACGACAGACGTGAATGAAACCGTCGTTTGTGATATACTTTACATACCAGCTTATCTCATCGGCATGCGCTTCGATGACAACCTTATAAGGTGCATCCGGATTGATGACACCGACGGCAGTACCATAGGTGTCTACAAAATGCGTATCAATATAAGGTTTGATATACTCGAGCCATATTTTCTGTCCGCTCGCTTCATACCCTGTAGGAGAGGCATTGTTGAGATAATTTTTAATGAACTCCATCGACGATGCGTTGAAGAAATCTTTTTTCGATTTAGCCGGTTTGCTTGTTTTTGACTTTGCCATGGGATTATTTTCTGATTTTATTTGCGTGACGCGAAGGTATACATTCAAATTTAGAATTTCATTTCCCTGTCTTACATTTGCGCCCAAAAATTGATAAGAGGTGTGAGGAAGGTGATGTTCCTTGTAGACACTTTCGATATTAAACTACTTTTCAAATATTTCAAAATATGGCTCAAAAAATTACGATGTCCGCTGAGGGCAAACTGCTGTTTCCAAATAACCCGACCATTCCATTCATTGAAGGTGACGGTATCGGTCCCGAT
>Ga0194038_1001160_pt1 | contig 11417 bp, 11 predicted proteins | sample JunL226m_MetaG_FD_148630 | JGI IMG/M metagenome (GOLD analysis project Ga0194038, IMG submission 148630) | Anoxic zone freshwater microbial communities from boreal shield lake in IISD Experimental Lakes Area, Ontario, Canada - Jun2016-L227-6m | ecosystem: Environmental > Aquatic > Freshwater >...
CACGTGGCCTGACTCTAGAAGGATTAGCTATTTCCTATGCCCTCAGAAATATTGGTGCTGCCGATACTCTTTTGCAGATGGGTCGATGGTTTGGCTATAGACCCGGGTTTGAGAAACTTTGCAGAATCCACGCAACTCAAGACTTAATAGATGACTTTGCCTCTATTAGTGAATCAGTTGAAGAGTTGCGAGTTGATTTCCAAAGGATGGCATTGTTAGGTAAGACTCCATTTGATTTTGGTTTAAAGGTAAGACAGAGTCAGACTGGGATAGCAATTACTGCAGCAAATAAAATGCGTTCCGCTACACAAATTTCACTTGCAGAGGACTTTTCAACTAGACACGTTCAAGCTCACTCACTTAGTGATGACCCTATGGTAAATAATAAGAATATGAAGTTAGTCAAGGAGCTTATGGAGACTCTTAATAAAGACTTCTTGGATGACTATGAGAACGATTCAAAAAACAAGGCACTAGTTTGGAAAAAAATTCCAGGCAAGCTTGTTATTGAATTTATTAAAAAAGTTAATTTTCCTCAGACTGAGTTTGACGTAATTTCATCAGATGGAACTAGTTTGTTAACTTCATATATTGAGGATAGGTTAGGTAGCGAATTAAGCGACTGGGATATAGGGATTCCGTATATATCTGCAGGAAAAGCTGGGGCAATTAAGTTCCCAATAGAATTGGATAAACCTGCATTCTGCAGAAGTAGAAGTGGCACCGTCCGTGAATCCGATACAGTCATTAAGGTGAACAAGAAGAATGCTGTTGCATTCGGCGTCGATGATTTTTGCTTGGGGGAAGACCAAGCTGAATATGAGCAACGCATTAGAGAGCTAATGAAACAGGCTGAATCAGGAGAGCAGGATGAAGTCGGTCCATCTAGAACTTGGGCCCACTCTGTAGCAAGAGCGCGACCGCTTTTGTTGATTCATTTTATTCAACTAGACCCACCAGAGGGCTTTTCAATGAAACTCCCTACAACAGAGCCCATTGTGTCAATGGGAATTTTGCTGCCTGGAACACAGATTAAGTGTAAAGAACGTAAGTATCAAGCATCTAAACGTTTAATTGCCATGATTCAAGCCTTGCGTGAAGAATCTGTCACTGATGAGGTAATCGAAGATGAATGATTTTGAATCACAATGGAACGCGCTTGGAGCAAAACATCATTCATCTGGAAGGCTAAGGGTCTATCCAGACCATCGACTCGACTTTTTCATTGATTATTCTCTGAATGGAAATAGAGAGCTAATTATTGAAGCCGGAGACATTGTTTTTAATTTTCCAGAGTTACCTTTCTTCGAGAATTTAGAGGTAATTTTTGCTCAAACCTCTAATGGGGCTAGGATTGGAATTACGTTAACTGATGAGCACTTATTTAAGAGTTTCACAGTGATGTGCTTTGATATCGCAGAGAGGTCCAAAGGCGGAAAGAATGTAGAGGTGTCATTCATGATTGCTCTTGAATGCCTAAGGGATTGGTCAGAGCTTTTCAAGCGCAGGGGAAAGATTGGATTAACTCGTAACGAAGTAATTGGCTTATGGGGTGAGCTATATACCCTTGAATCAATACTTCAAGCTAATGTTGCGCCAGATGAATTGATAGTCCAAGGTTGGAGGGGTCCAAATGGTGACCAGCGAGACATTGGATTTAATAAAACTCGCATTGAAGTTAAGACTCAGCTTGCTACAAAGGCAATCAGCCTAAGAATTACCTCTCTAGATCAACTCGATGATGGTGGTAATAACTTAAAACTTGCTTTGAATCGCATTACTCCATCAGATAAGGGATTCTCAGTCATCGTGCTGGCCCAAAGATTGTTTCAGAGGTTTGAATCTAATCGCCTAGCACATTCTGAATTTGAAAGAAAGGTAGTTTTAGCTGGTCTCAGCGAGGACTTAGAGGTGTGTAAAGAAAAGTTTGGCCTCGATGAGCGATTAATTTATGAAGTAGCTGAAAATTTCCCCAAATTAACTCTTTCTAATGTGCCGGTGGGTATTAATGCAGCAGAATATGTGATTTCAGGGGCAGCAATAACATCTTTTCAAATCGATTGGGATAAGCTTGTGGAGACCTTAAGTGAGTAATTTAGAACAAGAATACTTAAATTTAGCTGAAGATATTGTTATTGGATCTGCAGCTGATGGCATCCCAAAGGTTGAAGAGTTTTTTAAGGTTTTTTCGCAGTTAGCAGCTGAGAACGGTGATTGTCCAGATCTCACATACTCCCCAATTCTTAGCGGTAGTGGTTATCGCGTCGATGGATACGCATTTGAGATACCCGAGGATACTGCGGGCGCATCTGGTGACCTATATTTAGGTGTTTGCGCATATTTTCAAGAAGATAGCATCCCAACAATAAATGCGAGTGATATTGAAAAAGCTGTTTCAGGGGTGAGCCGCTTTCTTAAATTGGCGCTGTCAAGCAAAACGCTCGAAGATTTAGAGGAGTCAAGTTACGACTTTAAGCTGGCTATGCTCATTCGTTCATATGTTGATCAAATTGCAAGAATACGAGTTTTAGTTTTTACTAATGCCCATCTAAAAATTCGTAAAAAAGTATTCGAATCATTCGAAATTGATAGGCTAACAGTCCATACAAATACTTTTGATATTGAAAGATATGAAAAAATTTCATCCACAGGATTTGATCCTGTGGAAATTGATTTGGCGAACGATTTTTCTGGTGGAATTTCATGTATTCAAGCTTCTAGTAGTGCGGCAGGCTATAAAAGCTATCTCTTCGCAATCCCAGGGCCGATTCTTGCGGACATATTTGCAAACTATGGAAATAGACTATTGGAGCAAAACGTACGAACCTATCTTCAGGCAAGGACTGATGTAAACAAGGGAATACTGAAGACCATTTCAGATGAGCCATCAATGTTTTTTGCCTATAACAATGGCCTGACGGCTACTGCATCGGCTGTTAATACCTCTACTGCACCCGATGGTTCGCTTGTAATTGACTACATTAAAGATTTTCAGATTGTTAATGGCGGTCAAACGACTGCATCGATTTTGTATGCAAGAGATGGTTTGAAGTACAACCTCTCAGAGGTATTTGCGCAAGTAAAGTTGTCAGTAGTAGATGAGGCTAAGTTAGGCGATATCGTTCCCAAAATTTCAGAATATGCTAACACTCAAAATAAGGTATCTAAGGCAGACTTAGAATCCAATAGTGCATTTCAAATCAAGATCGAACGTCTTTCTAAAGAAGTTAACGTACCCCAAAAGGCAGGAGCACTTTATGCAACCAAATGGTTCTATGAGAGATCAAGAGGTCAATATAGAAATTTATTTGCATACAAGACTCAGCCCCAAAGAAATAAGTTGGAAGCCGAATTTCCAAAAACACAACTTATTGAGAAAACGGATCTTGCAAAGTTTGAGCTATCTTTTGATGGGAAGCCTTATATCGTTTCCATGGGTTCTCAAAACTGCTTTAGTAGGTACATTACTGGACACTTAAAACAAATGAGTGAGGCTGATCTCAATGAGGTCTGGTATAAATGCGTTGTAGCTAAAGGGATTATCTTTAGGCAGCTCGATAAGGCAATTGCTCAATCTGAGTGGTATAAAAATGACAAGGGTTTAAAGGCTCAAGCACTTACTTACACGATTGCAGCATGTGCCCAAGCTTTCAGAGATAAGGGCTACCAAATTGATCTCTTGCGAATATGGAAAGAGCAGGAAGTGCCACAGCTGCTATTGCATTGGTTATTGTATCAAGCCAATACTGTCCATAAGATTCTTAATACTCCGCCTGGTATAGTAAAGAATCCGGCGGAATTTTGTAAGAAAGAGTTTTGTTGGAACTTGCATGTGAGGGGTAAAGTTGCGGAGCCTACATCGGCTATGTTGGAGTATGGTGTGCCACTTGATACTTTTGCTGAGGAGCAGGTGAGCGGTAGAAGGGATGCGCGACGCGACAACGAGCTTGATTTTGAGATTGCCCTAGCAAAATTAGTTCCGCGAGCTCGTGAGATTAGAGGTATGGCAGAATCAAAACGTTTAATTTCAACGAATAATACTCGTGCTCTTGAAAAGCTTGAATCTGGAAGATTATCTTTCACCAAAACAGAGAAGAATTCCCTTAAAAATCTTCTTGAAAGACTAGGCATAGAGACCTAATCATTTCAAGTATTGTTTCAAAGAAATTAACTAATTATTTTTAAATAACATGAATTCACCATCCAACTTAACTCCAAGCGCAAAGCGTCTGATTTCCTCAATGCGTGATTTGGGTTATGAGTTTGCTGACGCTGTAGCTGAAATTGTCGATAACTCAATCCAGGCTGGCGCGAATGTCATTCAAGTAAACCTTCATTTTGACGGATATGAATCATATTTAACTGTTTTAGATAACGGTGTAGGTATGACGCCCTCTGAAATTAGGGAGGCCATGAGATTTGGCTCAATGAGAGACTACGAGCAAGATGACTTAGGGAAATTTGGCCTTGGTTTAAAAACATCTTCTTTAAGTCAATGTGACTCATTAACTGTCTCTTCCCGTAATTCGGAGAAAAAGGTTCAAATCCATTCTTACTCTTGGGATATGGATCATATTAATAAAGTAGATCGATGGGAAATTTTGCCTATTGAGATCGATGATCTTCTTAACCCAGTTGTTGAGCATTTATATTCAACTACCGGAACGGCGGTAACTTGGGAAAAATTAAATCGCTTATTGAATTTTCAAGAGCCAGCTGGTGGTAGGGCAGAAAATGATTTTAAGAGACTAACTCAAGAGTTAAAGATTTCTCTTGGAGCAACATTTCATCGTTATTTAACAGGCGAGCAGAGATCAAAGAAGGTTATGATTTTTGTTAATAGTGATTTAGTTGAATCTTGGGATCCCTTTTGCCGAGCAGAGAAAAATACAGTTGAATTAGATGCTTTTAATATACCTATTTCAATGGATGGCAAGAAGGGTATCGTTAAATTTAGACCTTTTGTGTTACCTGCTCAAAGTCAATTTTCATCTTCATCTGCTCATCTTCGAGCCGGTGGTCCAGCCAAGTGGAATAAGCAGCAGGGCTTTTATATCTACAGGGCAGGTCGCTTGCTCCAAAGCGGTGGTTGGTGTGGCCTACGGACCTCAGATGAGCACTCGAAGCTTGCTCGAGTCTTGGTAGAAATTCCTGCTGGTTTTGATGACCTCTTTAAGGTCAATATCTCGAAAATGAAGATTAATTTCCCGAGAGAGATGCGTGAGCAAACAATACACAAGCTTGCCCCAACACTCAAAAAAGCCAATGACTCGTATAGAACCCAAGGGGAAGCTTCATTTTCAGGAACCTCTGTTTATGAGGCGGATGATAAGTATTTTGAAAAGTTGGTTGGCAATTCACTGTCTAAGCTAGACTCCGATTGGAATTTAAGTCCTGGCACGGTAAAGAATGTTCTACCTAAGTTATATGGCCAAGCTACTCCAAGCGAAAGAAGATACCTTTTGAGGATATTTAAGAGGCTTGCTGGTGAAGAAAAAATAAGCGAGAAGACTGCAGCCTAACTACGCAGAGACAAGATTATTGAAATAATAGTCTTCCTCTGTTAGTTCCTTGTTTTTATACCGAGCATTTGCTTCTTCAGCTATAGGGATAAGTGCAATTGGCCAGCCCGACCTTTTGTAATAGGGCGCCAATACAGGGCTAGTTCTAGATGGCGGGTAATATTTGTCACCCGATTTATCTAGTGCAGTTTCTGGATGGAGGGTAGGGTGTACTAAATGCACTATGTTCCAAGTCGATAGAAACTCCTTAGTAGTCATTTTTCCTATAATGCCAAGATATAAGGAATTAATTATCTCCTCCAGCTTTTTAATAGCCTTATTTCTCTCGGATTCCTTGAGTTTTGGTCTAGCTTCCGATGAGGCATCATTTTTTAGATAGGCCTTAATAGCGAAGCCAATTGCTCTTCCTGCTAGAGGGGGAACGGCATTACCAACTTGCTCATATACGTTGCCTCGCTGACCAAAAAATTCAAAGGTGTCTGGAAAAGACTGGACTCTCGCTGCTTCTCTTGGGGTAAGTGATCGATTTTGCGTTGGATGAATAAACATCAAACCATCCTTCTTGAGGTGGGCAACTATAGTAGAGCAAAGCTCCTTTCTGCTTTGGCGCTTGTACTTATCAGCAAATGATTCCATTGAATAAGGCGTCTCCATAACTTCGCCTCGAGCTATTGCACCTTTACTGTTTTCCCCTTCGCGAAGAAGCAAGAAATCCCGCAAATCTCTTTCAGAATGCGGTCTAGAGACATGCCACGTTAACTTTTTCGCTTGATCAGCCTGCATTAGATCAATAACGTACCTATTGCCGTAGTCTTTGAGATGTTTCTTTCTAAGTGCCAAGTCATATTTGGATTCACTTGAGCCATCATTTGCATTCAATGGGGGTAAGTCATAGATAGCTTCACCCAATGTGACTATGGGCTCTAGTGAGCTATTGCTGGGTTCTAAAGAATGAGTTTTTACTAGATAGTGACTTGGCATAAAAAGTGGCTGCTCAAGCCGAGTGCCAATAAAGAGTTGTCGGATTCTTTTTTGTGGGACGCCGTATTCCCAGCAATTAATCTGGACTGGAGCTACTGAGTAACCTAAGGCTCTACTTGCCTCTTGAATTTTGGTGAAGTAAATACCGCTTCCCATACTCTTAATGCCCAAGACGTTTTCCATTACGAATATCTTAGGTTTAAAGAAATCTACAAACTTTAGAAAATGCTTGTAAAGATCGCGTCTTGGGTCATCTGCATATTCTTTACCAAAGTTAGCACCTCCTTGCGTTCTTGCGGTAGAGAAGCCCTGGCATGGAGGCCCTCCAACCAAGAAATCAATTTCATCAGTGCCTATTATTTCAGCAAGTTCTTCTGGCTCAAATTGAGTTAAGTCACGCTTTAGACCAACTGGATGTTTGTGATTTAAATTAAAAGTTTCAATAGCAATCTTATTGAAATCTACGGCAGCAAGGCATTCTAGCCCCGCCATTTCAAGGCCATAAGATAGACCTCCACACCCACTAAATACGTCGATAAATTTAAGTTTTTTGGACATTCTGTAATTTTAGGCTATTACCAGATTCCATCTGATCTGTACGGTGGTGAATATGTATTTCTTAGGTTTCAATATCTTGGCGGGATTCTGCATAATCTCGACGGTTGGAGTAGATGAAACATTCTTAATTATGACTAAGAAGTAGTTTTCACCCTCTGTTTGGGCGACATCCCATTCTTTGCTGGTGAAGCTGATTCCGCCGATATCTCCATCCAGTCCCTTTACCTCAATATAGGCTTTTGACTTCCCGCTTATTTCATAGTCGTACCCACAACCGTGATCACGTTTATCAATAATCTCTCCAGGGATGGGGAGGGCGTTTCTTTTATGAAATTCTAAGAAAATCTCTTCAGCCTTTCTTCCAGTAATCCCGCGGACGATAAAGATAGGGCTTGAGTTTGCTTCATCTAAAACCTCGATTAACTCAGATGCTGTATCGCCATCTAGGGCATTTTTATTCTCAAGTATCTCAAGAACTAAATCTCTTAATTCCTCCTCTTGGAGATGTTGATATAGCTCAAAAATCTTTTGCCTACTTGGGCGCAATTCCCTTTGATACCATCCCGCTCTTTTATTTTCATGAAGAGGATCAAATTCGTCCCGCATATTTTTGACGGTATTTTTATTGACTCCTAGAGCCCGACCAATTGCCTCATGTGTTTTTGTTTTCGTTCCATGATTTAGAGCTTTGTAGGCAGAATCGTTATATTTTGAAAGGTAATACGCAACCACCATAGTTAAATAATTAGATTTTTTCATTTTGGCTTTCGGTATATTGCATTTAATAATAATCCTTTCACTGGCTCATCTAATGAGCTATAAGCAATATTTTTTAAAGATAGATGATTTAATACGATTCCGTTATCTGATTCTGACCAACGGATGGTTGGTCCGTTGCTCAATTATAGAAATATCTAATTCCCTAGAGCCTTCCTTAGGTAAGAATCAATATCCCCTTGAGTCAGTAGCCACTGTTTATAGTCACTAGGTACATCCGCTAACAACATACCCTTATGTTTACCAAATGGCATTGTTGTTGGGGTTCTGGCTTTTTCAGACTCAGCATATAAATCTTCAACGGTTTTAGCGCTTAGCTCTTGGCAAATATGATCTAGGATCACGGCACAGATACCCACATCAATAATGGCTGAATGGGCATGACGTAATTGTTCACGTGCTGTATCGCGCTCTAAGTGGTAGAGCAAGGCACTTTGATTATGACTATCTAAATCAGGCCAAAGTTTGCGAGCTAGGGCAAGCGTGCAGATGCGTTTGATCTCGGGCTTACCAATCACTTCCCAATCAAAGTCCACGTTATGCCCAATGATGAAGTCCACGTGTCCGGGTAGGGTAAAGCTGGCTGCTGGTGGGCAATCCACCAATTCCTCATCCATGATGTGATGGGTAGCTAGCGCTCCAAGAGTTATGGGTTTACCAGGGTTATAACGCTGTACAAAAGGGTTGGTAACAGTAAAGGGCTCAATGGATTCAAGCTCAACCCAAGCAGCTTCTATTAATACGGGTTCTTTAATGCCTGTAGCTTCGGTATCGAAAATAATGGTTTTGGACATAAGTAATGAGGTTAGTTGTTATGGGTGTAATTATGAGCGTTACTTTAAGTAACGGTGGCAATAGCATTTGGCATGAGCCTCGCATAGCCTTTTAGTCGGCTGGATAATCAATACGCTTTTTGAGTAAAAACCACCAGAAACCAGCCCAATTCACATCAATTTGAAATTGGCTAGGATCTAGACAAGTTAAAAATCTTGCGTTGAGCTTGGATGAGATTCTGTCTTTCCTTTTCTGCTTTATATAGTTTCTTAGCTCTTTCACTGCCATTCTTTAGGCTAGCTAGTCTGGCTTTTTCAGGAGTCAGGGGCTTGGTTGTTTTAATGGGTTTGATACCGAATTCGTAGAAGCGCATAACTGTATTTAACCCAATAGCAATTATTCATGCACTTCTGTGTAATTAAGTACATTGCCCATACCGTACTGCATCTCACCTAATTGCTTGGCTTGGTATTGACCATCAGCGTACACAATCGTATTGGCTGTTTGAGTTTGACTGATACGCACCCATAGCAAGTATTTCTTCATTTGATAAACCCTTCCTTAAGTAGTCCAGCTGCTCGCTCAATTTGTGCATCTAGTTCACCAGCTTCTACAGCAGTCTTAATCATCTCTAGTGTATGTATAAGCTCATCAGGCTTATCTAGTTCAATAGCTGTTTTACCTTGAGCTATCTCTAAGGTTTTAGAGCCATAGCGCACAACCAGGCAAGCTTTGCCATTTTGGGCAGTAAACCACCAGGGTTTAATGCGTTTTGGCACTTCTAAGATTTTGATGTTGCCTTCAAGATCTTTTAATCGTTTGGTTTTGAGTGGCGCATAGCTAGTACCAGCGCTTTTAGCTTCAGCTAATTGAATTTGCTCCCATAGCTTATCGGATAGCTTATTACGCCTTTGGACAATTACAGGCAATTTAGCGGGTTTGGTAACGGTTACGAATTTCAATGTTTCTAGTGTGCTCATGTTTACTCCTTATTAGTTAATGGGCACATATAACAATATGATCAGAAATGGTGGTTGAGCAACCCGAAAAATAGACAACCACTAGAAACCAGAAATTTAGTGGTGATTTGTGTGGTTTGCTAAATAACTGTATGAATAGCTATAAGACCCTCAAAGACAGCACAGCTACAGATCAGTGGTTTCGATCTCAGGGATTAAACCCAAAAAAATGCATCAGCCCTGATCTGGAGGCTAAGTTCATATTGGCAAAAAGAGCGGCCCATTGCTTATTGCAAGAACATGGGCCGCTATTGGATGAGGTGCAACTAAAGCAAGCACAGGCATTTAATTTGAAACAAACAAAGGCAACCGCTAGGCAAATATTTGAAGTATTAAATCTTTATAAGAAGATTCGCAGGCAAAAGAATAGGCAATAGTAGGTAAGGTTAGCCCACCTAAAACGGCAGAAAACGCGGGTTGTAATACGTCGGCTAATGACCCCGCCCTTACATAATCGCTCTAGAGGTTATGACCATAAGGTGGCCGCAGGTTCCTATTAGGCAAATCAATGCCGAAATAGGTCGAAAGTTTTAATCCATCAGTCTTTCGGAATACCCTCTAGAGTCGTGTTAGCTGGAAGTGACATCAGACCAATCTACACGCAGCGGCGGCTCATAGTGCTTTTTAAGTGCTATAGCCGTCGTTTGGCTAAAAGTTCTATCACCCAATCATCAATTAATTAAAGAATCAGAGAAAAGAAAAATGTGATGAGCGACAAGCGAAGTCACAGGAGAACGTAGTTCGCCTTTACTCAATCACAATTAATAGAATTTATATTAAAGTATTGAAAAGGAGGGCATTATGCAAATACAAAATGGATCGCCAAAAGTAATGCAATTATTAAATCGTTTACAAAGTGAGGGCACTCTAGTTGATTTGTATTCAAAGGATCTCTTTGATAAGAATCAGCGGGGACCAGCAATCTTTCTAGAAGAATTCGAAAGAATGATTGAGATTGAGAATGGGGAAAATGAGGATTATGGAGATGAAAAATTTCCCCTTGGGCACTTATTAGTTATATGCACCTCTCTTTTAAGCTCTGAGGATATAAACTTATTGAGTGAGATATACCCCCCTCTAACAAAAGTATTGAGGAATGACATTCATCTTCCTGACTTTTTATTTTTAAATTTATATACGAAACAAATTCTTTCAGTTGGCCTTGGTAGAAAGAACCGCTTATTTTGTATTGATGTTGACTCTAATAAGAGCATAGATCCCATTTATTCAACCGTAGGTACTGATGACTTTGACTATATCCAAAAGTTTACAGAGCATGATGTTGTTGACTTTGTTTCAGAAGACCTAATTGGATCTCTTCATGCAATGGGGCTAGCATTTTTTGAGCAAGATCATTTACCCTTTATTTATGATCTTCATGATTTGCTAGACACCAATCCAAATGAGGATGGCATGTACGAGCTTGAGGGATACGATGATGGTGTGTCTGCTCAAGAAGTAAAAGACATGATTAAAGAGTATGAAGATCATCAAGAATTCATTAACAACCAACTACAAATACTTCAGTCCTTTTTTCCTGAGCTCACAGAAGGCGATTTAAATACTAGTGATTATTGATTTTCGTTGTTGAGGCGCTATGTCTTTAGTCATTTACGTCATGATTTTCCAGTAAAAACCAGCTAAATAAAAAACTACAGGAAAGTATAGTTTCCTGTAGTTATCTTGTAAGTCATTGAAATCGAAAGCCCTTTTTTCTGTGGCATTTAAGCCATAGTCGGTTGTCCAAACCAAACATCAGAAAACATACTGTAGCTGTGTATTTATT
>Ga0194038_1001167_pt1 | contig 11410 bp, 10 predicted proteins | sample JunL226m_MetaG_FD_148630 | JGI IMG/M metagenome (GOLD analysis project Ga0194038, IMG submission 148630) | Anoxic zone freshwater microbial communities from boreal shield lake in IISD Experimental Lakes Area, Ontario, Canada - Jun2016-L227-6m | ecosystem: Environmental > Aquatic > Freshwater >...
TGTGCTTTCCCACCTTTCTCCTTGTGGTGGGTCGCCCCCATAGCGATTGTCTGTTTGCTTCAATCACTCGAAAGAAAACCGCTAAAGCAGAGAACCGCTCTCGTTGCCTTATTTGGAGCATCTTTCTTCGCCCCATTACTTCATTGGACCAGTACCTACGTCGGTTCTATTCCTTGGTTGCTCCTTGTTTTTGGCCAGACTCTTCTACTACTTCCTCTAGCCTTGCTCCCTACGAATAATTATCGAAAAATCATTCTCTTTCCCGCTTTGTGGGTTTTCATTGAAGTAATTCGCACGCATTTCCCTTTTGGCGGATTTGGGTGGGGGAGGATTGGTTTCTCACAAAGCGACTCGCCTTATTCGCAATTTGCTTCGATAGCTGGGCCATCAGGACTTACCTTTATTGTTTGTGCCATTTCAATCTCTCTTTTTTTCTGGATCAAGCAGGAAGGTTTTCTTGCCGTCTCCTCAGCACTGATGGTTGCTCTCTTGCTCGGTGCCTCAACTGTTGCAGAACACAGAATTCCTGCCATTGTCCCTAGCGAGCATATTTCTATTCTGGCGGTGCAAGGGGGAGTGCCTCAACTGGGCCTTAACTTCAATGAACGAGCGACAGCAGTATTTACAAATCATCTAAAGGTTACCCAAGAATATTTCCTGCGACATAAGAGAAACATTGATCTCATAGTCTGGCCAGAAAATAGCGTTGATGTCGATCCATATTCTGATCTTTATGTACGAAATTCACTTCAATCACTTGTGGATGACATTCATATTCCGATTATCATTGGAGCGGTTTTGCAAACTCCTTATGGACCGCAAAATGCTTCAATTTTGTGGAAACCTCAAGTAGGTCCCACTTCAACATATATCAAGATGCATTTGACTCCATTTGGTGAATACATGCCCCTTCGCAGTGTTGCGCAATTGCTTTCACCTTTCGCTAAGAACGTTGTTGATTTCATTCCAGGGAAAAAGGCCGTCGTCCATATAGTAGGTAGAGCAAAGGTTTCACCTGTGATTTGCTTTGAATTGGTTGATGACCAACTGGGGCGCTCAATCAATGCCCTGGGAAACCTGATGCTTGTACAGACCAACAGTGCAACTTTCGGGTTATCTGCTGAAAGTGCTCAAGAGCTCGAGATAACGCGTATCCGAGCCATCGAGCATCAAAGATTCGCCGTGAGCATTGCAACCTCTGGGATCAGTGCAATTATCGACAATGAGGGAGCGATCCTTCAAAAGAGCGCACAAAACGATGCGGAAGTTCTCACCTATGACGTGCCCTTAATGACAACACGATCAATTTCTGACCGCCTTGGAAACTCTGCGGAAATTCTCATAATTCTCGTACCCATAGCGTTGTATTTTCTCCTACCATTTCTCGAATGGAAGTTGCGAAGAATCAAGCGCAGGAGTTGCCAATGAACCTTGTGAAATTGGTGAAATTGCTTGTCGTAATTCCCACATATAACGAGATCGATTCGATTGCTTCATTAACGAGCCAAGTTCTCTCGATGCCCGAAAATGTCGATATTTTGATAGTCGACGATAATTCTCCCGATGGAACTGCAAGATTGGTAAAAGAAATTGCACGAGCTTGGCCGGATCGAGTAAAACTCATTGAAAGAACCAAGAAAACCGGCCTCGGTGGTGCATATAGAACAGGTTTTTCATGGTTTCTTACCCAGCCTCAATACACTCACCTTGTCACTATGGACGCAGACCATTCGCATAGACCGCAGGATTTAGCAACAATGATTGCATTACTCACGTCATCAAATTCATCAAAGATGCCAGGCGCAGATGTAATCATGGGTGTTCGCTGGATGCCAGGTGGGGCAATTGTTAATTGGCCCAAATCACGTCAACGATTGTCACGTATGGGAACTTCATACGCGCGTTGGGCCCTGAAATTACCCTTACGCGACCTTACCGGTGGATTTAGAATTTACTCGCGAACATTGCTGGAAAAGATTCGAATTCAATCAGTGTCATCGGAAGGTTATTGCTTTCAAATTGAAATGGCTCGCGCAGCATGCGCTGCACAAGCGCTCATCCTTGAATCGCCGATTACATTTGTTGAGCGAACCAGTGGAGTTTCAAAGATGAGTCGAGGAATCGTCATTGAAGCGCTATTTAAGGTAACCCGCTGGGCGCTGGATTCTAGGTTTAAATCTAACGCCGATAAGTTACATTATGTCAAGTAAGGTTAAGCGTAGTCACTCACGGGAGCGCAGGAACAAATCAGGTTCCTATCCCCGAATGCTCCATCAATGCGCCCCACAGTTGGCCAATATTTACCTCTGCGGCCCATAACATCACCAGAATTCACTCCACCAGGGAAAGCTGCCATTTCTCGACCATATCCAAAGGACCAAGCATCTGAAGCAATTTTCTCTGCGGTATGAGGTGCATTATGCAAAGGCGAATCTTGATGGCTTCTGACCCCGGTGCGAACTTCTTCGATCTCGCCAAAGATCGCAACCATTGCAGCGATGAATCGATCTAGCTCAACAATATCTTCACTCTCAGTTGGTTCGATCATAAGTGTGCCTGGAACCGGGAAACTCATTGTTGGCGCGTGGAAGCCAAAATCCATCAGACGCTTTGCGATGTCATCGACACTCACGCCTGAATCTTTGGTAATTTCGCGAACATCAAGAATGCACTCGTGCGCGACTAACCCATTCTCCCCCGTGTACAAAACCGGATAGTACGGATTGAGTTTTTTGGCAATGTAATTTGCCGACAAGATCGCAACTTCCGTTGCATGAGTTAGACCTGCGCCCCCCATTAATCGAATGTATGCCCAAGAAATAGGAAGAATGCTCGCTGAACCAAATGGCGCAGCGCTGACTGGTCCCGGACCCGTAACAGGACCTGCCGTTGCGTCTAAAGGATGATTTGGCAGAAATGGTGCAAGATGCGCCCGCGAAATAACTGGACCTACACCTGGTCCTCCCCCTCCATGAGGGATGCAAAAAGTTTTATGCAAATTCAAATGCGAAACATCTGCGCCAAATTTTCCAGGCTGAGCCAAACCGACAAGTGCATTCAGATTTGCACCATCGACATAAACTTGTCCTCCTGCTTCGTGCACCATGGCGCATATCTCGGTAATTGCTGTTTCAAAAACTCCGTGAGTTGATGGATAAGTCACCATAAGAGCAGCTAGAACATCCTTGTGAAGAGCGATCTTTTCCTTAAGGTCGGTCACGCTGACGTTACCCAAAGAATCGCATTCCACGACAATTACTTTCATTCCAGCCATGACAGCGCTTGCGGCATTGGTCCCATGTGCACTCGATGGAATCAAACAAATGTTTCTAGCGCTATCTCCTCGTGAATCGTGGTAGTTACGAATTGCCAGTAAACCTGCGAACTCTCCTTGACTTCCAGCATTTGGTTGAAGGGAAACCGCGTCATAGCCAGTTATCGCAACAAGCCAATCAGATAATTGTGAAATCAATTTACGAGACCCAATGCTTTGATCTGCCGGAGCAAATGGGTGAAGTGATGAGAATTCAGGCCACGTCACTGCTTGCATTTCGGTCACAGCATTGAGTTTCATCGTGCAAGAGCCCAAAGGAATCATTGTCCGATCAAGGGCAAGATCCTTATCAGCAAGAGAGCGCAGGTAGCGCATCATGGCTGTTTCTGAATGATTCGTATTAAATATCGGATGTGTCAGAAATGAACTCGTGCGATGTAAGGAGGTTTGAAAATGCTCTTTCAGTGAATCTTCACCTACTAGCGAAACGCCAAACACCTTGCAAAGTTGTTGCAGTAACTCTTCAGTAACAGTCTCATCCAGTGATAAACCAACTGTTGTTTGGTCGATAACCCTCAAGTTAATTCCTAGTTCGCGCGCTTTGGAAGCCACCGCCTCGGAGTGCGAAACAGAGACCGCAAGAGTGTCAAAATAATTCTTAGTCAATACCTTTGATCCTGCGTTGTCGAGAGATTGCGCCAATCGCGCAGTCTGAATATGGATTCGACGCGCGATATGAGTCAGGCCTTTAGGGCCGTGATACATCGCGTAGAAAGCACTCATCACTGCCAACAGAACTTGAGCAGTACAAATATTGCTTGTTGCTTTGTCTCTACGAATGTGTTGTTCGCGTGTTTGAAGAGCTAATCGAAATCCCGGATTTCCATCTGAGTCCACACTTTGACCAATGAGCCGACCGGGCATTCCTCGTTCTAATCCGGTGCGAACGGACATGAACCCAGCGTGCGGTCCACCAAACCCCATCGGAACACCTAAACGTTGGGCTGATCCAACAACAACATCAGCACCCCACTCCCCTGGCGGAGTTAACAAAGTTAAAGCTAGCAAGTCAGATGCAGCAATACACAGTGCGTCGCGATCGTGCGCTTGCTGGGCAATAAGGCTGTAATCGAAAATCTCACCACGGGTATTTGGATACTGAACTAACACACCAAAAAATTCTTGCGCGGGAAGTCCTTTGGAAGCATCAATCTCAACGACTGTTATCCCAAGTGGCTTGGCACGGGTGAGAACTACTGCCAAAGTTTGCGGATGTACATCTTTATCCACCAAGAAGACCGCTTCGTCAGCACCTTTATATGCGCGGTGTGCAAGTGTCATTGCCTCTGCTGCAGCTGTTGCTTCATCGAGCATGGAAGCATTCGCAATACTTAAACTTGTCATGTCACAAATGAGAGTTTGAAAAGCGAAGAGGGCTTCAAGGCGCCCTTGAGAAATCTCCGGTTGATACGGGGTGTACGCGGTGTACCACGCTGGATTTTCTAGAACGTTCCGCAAAATTACTGCGGGGGTATGTGTTCCGTAATACCCAGTGCCAATAAGTGATGTAAAAGAAAGATTCTGATCAGCCAGAGTGCGAAGTTCAGCAATCACTTCTACTTCAGTCTTTGCCTGTGGCAGTAAGTCTGCTAAATCTTTCGTCATCGCGATACTGGAGGGTCGGACCTGGGCAATAAAATCAGCTAGAGAGTCATAGCCCAACTCACGAAGCATCAAATTTTCTTGATCAAGGGATGGTCCAATATGGCGGCGTTCAAAGGCGTCAAAAGTCATAAGCAGATTATGCTCGTTTTAAGCGCCTTTAAGTTTGCGCCTTTGCGAGAGCTCATCGTTACTTTCACCACTCACAACGGCTCCGTTGAACTCCCCTTGCAGGAGAGCCAAAGAACCCTCAACTTCACTCCATACCTTGCCGACTGCGATACCAAAAACGCCCTGACCGCCCTGAAGAAGATCGATAATTTCATCAGGACTCGCGCACTCATAAATCGAGGCGCCATCGCTCATTAATGTAATCCGCTCCAGATCAACCACTCCCCGATCGCGCAAGTGATTAACGGCGGTTCGAATATTCTGCAGCGAAACACCGGCATCCAAAAGGCGTTTGACAATTTTCAAGACCAAAATATCTCGAAAGCCATAGAGTCTTTGACTTCCAGAACCCATAGCTGTTCTTACCCCAGGTTCAACGAGCCCTGTGCGAGCCCAGTAATCCAGTTGACGATACGTGATCCCGGCAGCGGCACAGGCAGTTGCGCCCCGGTAGCCAATCTCGGTTTGTTCCTGGCCAGTCAATTCTTGGTCCATTGAGGGTCGCTCGATTCTGCTGGGGAAGTATTGCTAGGGTAGAAGCAGTTCACGGTAGATTCAATCACCGACACGATTGAAACCTCAAGTAGAGGTTAACGGTTGCGCCTACGCCCTCTCAAGGCAAAGAAATAACCACACGTGAGAAAAATTACGAGAAGTTCGGCAATCACTTTGGTCCTACTCCACGATCCTGGGGCGATGGCCAGCCACATACAGAGGGCCCCATTGATAAAACCTAAGCCCGAACTCGCCTGGCGCAAGCCCCTCTCCCCAGCAAATGCTGCGAGCAGAGGAGCCAGCAGAGCGGGCATCAAGAGGAGCAATCCGAGAAATCGAAGAGTCCAACTCAGTTCTATCGTCTGGGCCGAAGTTGGGAAACCTAAGGTTGCGACCACTGAAAACGGCCGAAGGATGATGGTGAAGGCAATCAAAAAGAGTACGAGAGCTTGAATTCTCAGCACAAGTGCCGCTCGAAAACTCAACATAATGTCCACGCGATCCACGCACATCGACACCTTGTGTGAATCATCGGCTTGGGCTAACTTACAAAATCTTCAGGATTGATTTGATCGAGGAACTCTCTAAATCTTTCCACTTCTTCATTGGACTCGGAGGAATCGCTGGCGCCTTCGGTTGAAGGAATCTCGATCCCGGCATCGTCCAAAACTTCTTCCGAGGCGAAAATAGATGATTGTGTACGAAGCGCAATCGCGATCGCATCAGAGGGCCGGGCCGAAACTCTATATTCAGTTCCCGAGGCGCTATGCAGAATGAGATCCGCGAAAAAGATTCCATCGCTGACCTTGGACACGATTACTTGTTCCAGGGACGTCCCAACCGTCTCTAAAAGTGTTTTGACGAGGTCATGAGTTAAAGGGCGAGGCGGTTCTACTCCCTGTTGGGCAAATGCAATTGCCGTTGCCTCTACCGCCCCAACCCAGATCGGGAGGAAACGCGAACCAGAGATCTCTTTGAGCAATACGATCGGCTGATTAGAGGGCATTTCGATTCGCACGCCCACGACTTCCATCGGAATTAACATGTTAACGAAGTCTGTGCAAACCACCGCGCACAAGAGAGGCATGCAGGCGAACAGATAAGGATGCGATCTCTCGCTGAACTTCCTCTGCTCGTGCCTTTGCCTCTGGACTCTTTTGTCGCACAAGCGGCGTGATCACTTGCTCGATCAATCCAATTTCACGATCTGCAGCGGATTTGAATGAACGCAAGTGGCGAGGCTCGATACCAAAACTCGCCAATTCGGCCACGGCCCGGGCGACAGCTAATGCATCGCCATCGTAATGACGGCCCCGCGGTGCAATAAGTCCATAGGACTCAAGCTCTACGAGTTGCTCGTCCGTGATCTGGCCAGACTTCAACAGCTCATCACGAGAAAGCCTCAAGTCACTCTGCTCAGCAAAGCTAGCTGGTGCTAGTTCACCATCGATCGTGGCCAGTCTTGGAGCAGGAGTTCCTCCTGCAACTTGTGCAGGTTGAAGGCCTCGATCAAGTGCATCGAGATTCTCTTTAATCACGCGAAGCGGCAAATAGTGATCTCGTTGAGCAAGTAGCACATAACGCAAACGTTCCAAATCTGAATTCGTGAATTTACGATAGCCCGACGGAGTTCGCTGAGGTTCGATAAGACCCTCTGATTCCAAGAAGCGAATCTTCGATATTGTAATATCTGAAAAATCGGTCCGTAACTTGCTTAACACTTCACCGATGCTCAGATAGGCGCGGGCTGGAACGCTCATATATTTCCTCCAAAGAAAAGCATGTGAAATTTACCAATTTGAATCTCATCTGCGCTGTGCAGAATCGATCTCTTAACAGAGTCATTGTTGAGATAGGTGCCGTTTAAACTGTCGAGATCTTCCAACAAAAATTCGCCTTTACCTTCAGAAATAATCTTTGCATGATGGCGAGAGACCGTCACATCATCCAAAAAAATATCCGAATCCGAAGCTCGGCCTAAAGTTGAGTCAGTGGCCGTCAATAAGAAACGCGCTCCCCTGCTGGGTCCTCGGTGAACAATTAACATTGCATCTTCGGCGCTGAGGTGATCAAGAACTTCCCGATCATCGGCAGAGAGAGCGCTCAAACTTTCTTGCACTCTCTCGGAGGAGTGCGTGTTCGCCACTACCGATCTCACCCCAAGGTGGAGAGTGGTGGTGAGGTCGAGCCCATCGTGTGCGTGCTCCACATCAACCCCCATCCTTACTATCTACCTGAGGCTGACCCTAGAGTTTCACGCTGCCAAGGTCAAGCCGTGAGCTGTACGTATTCCGCCGCTGTTAGTAAATCTGTGGGCGCTTGCGCAACTTCGATTTCCGCGATCCAACCTTCTTTATAGGGATCAGAATTAAGAGTCTCGGGAGCTGATGTCAATGCAGTATTGACATCAACAACTGTTCCAGATATCGGTGCGAAAATTTCTGACACGCTCTTTGTTGATTCCACTTCTCCGCAAACTTTGCCTGCTTCTACGACGGCGCCAACATCCGGCAACTGTACATACACGATGTCACCTAAAGCGCTCTGGGCGAAATCTGTAATACCCATTCGCATACGCAATGGGGCTGCCGTTGTCGCTACCCACTCGTGCTCTTTGGTGTATTGCAAATCCTCTGGTGTGTGTGACATGGAATGGCCCTTTCGACGCAATGAGAAACTGATGATTGAATAATGTTTATCTACCGAAATACTACTTTGACAACCGTAAATTGCGCCATCCTGTTCGCAAATAGTCCGCGCCAGTAGCGACATAGAGTGCTACACCCCACAATGCGAAGGACCATCCAAGCACGAACGAAACCGTTCCCCACCATGAGCGGGAAAGCCCCAACAAAAGAAAAGGAAAGGCGTAGAGCAAATTAAAAGTGGCGGCTTTGCCCATATAGGTAACCGTGAAAGGAGCGATACCTACACGAGCCATTGCAAGTGTCATGACTCCCAGAATCACATCGCGACCAAAGAGAATGATGACCATCCATAATGGAACAACATGACGAAGCAGAAGCACAATCAAAGTCGCAGCGATATAAAGGCGATCAATCGCGGGATCCATTAATTCGCCCAATCGGGATTCTTGGCCCCACGCCCTGGCTAGTTTCCCATCGAAGTAATCAGTAGCTCCCACAACAATAAGAACGCAGACAGCAGCAATATCTGCATGGGGATAGAGGGCGAGATAGATGAAGAGCGGAATTCCAAGTCCACGCAACGCTGTGAGTGCGTTAGGTATTGTAAGTATTCGCGAATTCATGGGAACTTAATCTCTTTCGCGCACTCGCACAGCTACCTGGACCGGTGTCCCCGGAAAACCAAATTCTTCTCTAAGGCGACGTTCAATAAAACGTCGGTAAGACGCTTCCAGAAAGCCCGTTGTGAAGATAACAAAACGAGGGGGAGAAATTCCTGCCTGAGTGGCATATAAAATCTTCGGTTGTTTGCCACCTCGAACCGGTGGCGGGGTGGCGGCAATCATCGTTCCCAGGAAGGAGTTCAAACGACTTGTAGGTACTCGACGCTCCCAGCTACCTAGCGCAGTTCGCAACGCCGGAGCTAAGCGGTCTCGGTGCCAACCAGTTTTCGCAGCAAGATTTACTCTTTGCGCCCATTCAACCTGATCCAAGTGACGATCAATCTCTCGATCCAACGCAATCTGTCGATCCTCATCCACTAAATCCCATTTATTCATGACAATTATCAAAGCTTTGCCAGCCTCTTCAGCCATCGTGATAATTCGAAGATCTTGCTCAGAGATCGGAAGTGATGCATCCAGAACAACCACAGCAACTTCTGCTCGTTCAAGCGCCATCTGCGTTCGAAGTGTCGCGTAATAATCTGTACCACTAGCTTGATTTGCTCGTTTACGAATTCCTGCCGTGTCGATAAATCTCCAGATCGACCCACCGAGTTCAATAAGTTCATCCACCGGATCGCGCGTTGTCCCCGGTACATCATCAACGAGGGAACGATTCTGGCCGGCCAAAATATTAAGCAAGCTAGATTTTCCTACGTTAGGTCGACCAATCAAAGCAACACGTCGATATCCATCATGGATCTGTGCTCCCCCGACTTCTGGAAGCACCTTCGTAATCCGATCCAGGAGATCCCCACTTCCTCGACCGTGCAGAGCCGATACAAAGTTAGGCTCGCCTAGTCCTAGATTCCACAACGTATGCGCAAGTGCTTCTTCGCGATCGCCGTCAACCTTATTGGCGACCAAAATAATGTGTTTCTTCATCTTGCGAAGTTCTTGAACAAGAACATCATCTTCATCCAAGGCACCTACTTGTGCGTCGACAACAAAAAGCAGAACGTCAGCTTCTTGCATTGCAAGTTCTGCGCTGGCACTTACCCCGATAGAGATGCCATCGGGCTTTGATTCCCATCCCCCTGTGTCCATGACCATGAAATCTCGGCCATTCCATTCACATTCATAGGTGACTCGATCTCGCGTTACTCCGGGAGTATCTTCAACAATAGCTTCACGTTTACCAATAAATCGATTAATGAGCGTGGATTTTCCTACGTTAGGTCGTCCCAAAATGGCAACGATGGGCATGCCCAGCAGCCGACGTTGTTTAAGAATTTCCCAGATACGTTCAACAGTTTCCTCGAGGTTAAGCTCCGTCGAATTAATCTCTATCGCATCAGCTGCCATGGCAAGGGGTGATGCCTTGCGCGTGGAATCGAGGAGATCTCGCTGCGCTAACGAGTCTCCCACCTGATCCGCAGCAGAATTTCCAGCGCTATCCAAAAGCTCTCTCTCGCGGCGCTCAGCGCGGGCGGCAAGATCGGCTGTGAGATATACCTTCAACGCCGCATCTGGAACGACCACGGTCCCTATATCCCGGCCTTCAACCACAATCCCCCTCATCGCTGCAGCGATGATCTTGTGTTGCAGCGTGAGCAAGGCCGTTCGGACTTGTGGGAATGCGCTAATTTCGCTGACTCTTGCAGTTACTGCCTCGCCACGGATTTCATCGGTAATCTCTCGATCACCCGCAAAAAGTTTAGGCTCGGTGGGGTCACTATTGAAGCGAAGTGGTGATTTCTTCATGGCCGCCACGATCTCCATCGGGTCGCTGAGTCCATCACGGATGGCCAACCACGTTAACCCACGATAGAGAGCGCCAGTGTCGAGGTAATTCCAACCGGCTCGACTTGCGATTACTTTAGAGGTGCTTGATTTTCCGGCTCCACTCGGGCCATCTATTGCTACAACGATGCCCATGCTGCGAAGTCTAGTCGTGTATGGAGAGTTACTCAGACAGGTCTTTTATTGCCCCTGCCGTGGTGCATGGACGTTCCAGCCGGAGGCTAGTAAATGTTGTGAGAGCAACTCCGCATCTTTCTTGGAGAGCGCCAAAGTAATAAGTCCCGTGAATTGCCCAGGAGAATGTTCAATGGTGAGATCTTCTACGTTGACCAAAATTTTCGCACATTCATTAAAGAGTGAGGCCAATTGACCCGCCTGATCTTCAATAACTATGGGTAAGTAGGTGTACTCGCGAGATTTGCCACCATGCTTGCCGGGGATCATTGATCGCCCATGCCTGCCATCCTTGAGGAGAGTCTCGGTCACGCCCGGTTGATCCAATCCTGCAATGAGGGCATCCAAATCCCCTCGAAGCCCGACCAGAAGAGGGCGAAGTTGTTCGCGATTTTCAAAAATGATGCCCGTCCACAAATGTGGATCAGAGGCAGCAATCCGAGTGGTATCGCGTAAACCCTGTCCAGATAGTGCCAACCATGTCTCGGGCCCGCCAGAGAGTTGCTTGGCAAGCAAGGAGG
>Ga0194038_1001170_pt1 | contig 11385 bp, 14 predicted proteins | sample JunL226m_MetaG_FD_148630 | JGI IMG/M metagenome (GOLD analysis project Ga0194038, IMG submission 148630) | Anoxic zone freshwater microbial communities from boreal shield lake in IISD Experimental Lakes Area, Ontario, Canada - Jun2016-L227-6m | ecosystem: Environmental > Aquatic > Freshwater >...
GGTTCAACTGGTGCGCACCTATTTCAAGCTGGACGGGCATCACATCCAGTTCAATGTGACGGATGCGGCAACCCTCCGCGCCGCCCGGCAGCATCCTGAAAAATACCGGGACTTGATTGTTCGTGTTGCAGGCTACAGCGATTATTTCTGCGATCTGGGCGAAGCGCTTCAGGATGAGATCATTGCCCGAACTGAACATGGAAGCTTCTGAACTTACAGTATAACGGAGCCTGCAAGTATTTTGACGTATACTGCATGCATGTGTGGCGCAAGAAAGAATTTCTGTATCTTTCTTAAATTCGATCACCCCATATATGAAAATGATACTTCCCCCTTTGGAAAAGGGGGGGAATCCTTTCGATTTTAGTTGTGATTAGCGGGCACAAGAGCGTTTGATGAAAATTAAGAATGATACGAATTTCTCCTGAGGTTCGCCAAGGATCGGCAGGGCTGGCTCAACTGGCTTTTTGAGGCCAAGAAGCGTCATGGGATTATCATCCACGTAATCCACGACATACATCGGCGCTTTGATAAGTCGCCAATTGAAATTAATGTTGTCCTTGGTTGTGCAGGAACCCCAGCGATAGCGGTTATCAACTATCTTGACATTGGCGAATTCTACACCGAGATCATTGGCAAACTTTTTGGTGCGAGGCAGGATTTTTTCATTAGCCCTTTCCATATACCAGTTGCGCAGAACCTTCTTGCGCTCACTGGAAAGGCGCGCTGGAATCAGGAAACGTTGCTCGAATCGTATTTCCTCAGAGCTGTTTTGGATTACTTCGATTTGATACTGACGTCCCAGATAAAGTGCTGATTCGCCATTTACCATCTCTTTCCCTGGCGGATGAGGCAATTCAAGCCTGTGCCGGGAAAGTTGGCAGTCAACTGCTTGGTGACTTCCTCAACCTGATCATCCTCCAGCCAGGGATTGATCACCTTGACCTGATCACGCAAAATATTCGGGATGACGACTTCTGTGAAACTGTCACGAAAAGTGTGGGCTGGTGTCTGCTTCTCGTTGGTCAGGTCGATGATATCCCAACCCAGGCCATGAAGCTGAACGAGCAGGGGTTTTTCGACATGGTTACGTTCATCAAGTTTGATCTGGTTTGCGGTGTTGCTGTTCATGACACACCTTTTTTATCCTCAGATGATGAAGATATTTGTAGGGGCGACCGGCTGGTCGCCCCTACAATGCGCCATATTCCCGGAATTGGTAATAACCACGATCCCATGAAAATTTATATTCCATTTCCGCCCTCTTCTTTTGTGCCTCTTCTTACAAGGAAAGGGAAAAACCGGAAAAGATCACATAGTGACACCTGCCATAATATGTCCAACGGTGTACGGGCAGGACAATGGGAAAACAGATTCCGGCAAACCAGTTTCATCCGCCGCCCTTTGCCTTGCAACTCGGTAAGTCTCATCAATTATAATTTCAAGGTTATGCTTCAAACTGGGATTGTCTTTCAGCACAAAATCAATATCCATTCTTTGAGTGTTTATAGTACTTTTCCAGCTTCCTGAACGCCGATCCGGTTGATAATCCCATTTCAGCAGATGCATTAACAAAACAGTCAGTCGACTTCTCAGCTCCCTCTTTTCAGAACGACCCATCGCTTCTATTTCCTCAATCAAGTTTGGAATATCAAGCTGTGACAGCGCCCCGGCCTTCATAAACTCCGTCTGTTCCTGTGTCCACTGGTAAAAATCTTGTTCGTATAACATGATAGCCTCAGTTTTTTTGAAAAGTGTTTGTAAAAAATCCGGTAATCTGAAAATTACAACACCATCATCCGGCCCGCCTTGGCACCAGATTCATTAAGTTTATCGAATTGGGATTGCCCGCGATAACCAGACAGAAACCAGCCTATAAAACGTGGGGCTACTTCAGACTTATTAAGCCGGACAAGAGCGATGTGTTGGTTTACATAAGCTTCTCCAAATCTTTCAGGGATGACAGCGATCATACCGAGATCTGCGGTAATAGAAACTCCGGCACAACATTGTCTTTAGCAGTAACAGGCTGACTTGCTATGGGGGGTTTCAATAAGCGATCATACCAGACGGTTGCAATATTGCGCTCCAGTTGGCGGGTACTCCAGTTCTGTTCAGCGGCTTCCCGGATGTAGTATTCCCTTGCATCTGAGTTCTCTACCCGCATAATCAGGCGATAATGGGACCATGTCAATTGGCTACGCAGCGCGTTGCTTTTGTTAAAATCAGGAAATGTCGTATAGAACTGCCTGAAATTCTTAAGGTTAGCCACAGAAAAACCTTTGCCGAACTCATCGCCAAGCCGGCGGGAAAGCTCCCGGATCAGAAAGTCTCCGTAATCGGCCCGTTGCCGACCCTGCTGTTCCTCTTCGACGATTCTTTGGCCAATCTTCCAGTAGGCTTTCACCATCATTAAATTGATGCTGGCATACGCTTTTTGGCGCGCATCCCGCAGAATTGTCCGGATGCTGTCAAAAAAATCATTGTTCCAATCTTTGGTGTCATTCATCTCAAATACCCTAACCCTTCCAGAAATCCGTTCAATTGTCCAAGCATTTCTCCCCGCTTCCACTCAATATCGGCAGCCTTCAGCAGAAAGGACTCAAGCTGAGACAAGGTGATTTTTTCGTGATTCAATATAACTCCTTGATATCCGTAAATAGATAACGATCAAGCTCACCTGCCCGCCGTAACACCAGCGGAGGTGGCGGAAGTGTAGGATGTTCTTCAGATTACAGTCTTGACAAAATAAACTGGTTAACTGATACCCCCTCTTCAGATGAGCGGATTACAAGCTCTCTATGTTTTTCTGCAGGCACCCTTAATGTCAAATGCCCACGGAATTTCTTAAGACCAAATGGAGTTGGGATTGGCGCGCCTTCTTCCTTGAGCCAAGCAATGGTTTCTCTCACCACAAATTCAATTTCTCGCAGCGCATCTAAAACCGTGCTTCCATGGGTGGACAAAGAAGGAAATTCAAGACATCTGGCTATATGAACATTGTCTTCTTCAGACCATTCAATCCGAAATGTGTATTTACTGATATCATTTTCCATGTTGCACCTCAAGTTTCTTGATGGCCTTTATTACGTCCCTTACCTGATACGGTTTAGCCGTATTACCGTCTTTTTGAAGATTGATTCGTGGATCACCAATCCACTGTGTTGCAAAGATGAAGTGGCTCCCCCTGATTCTGGGTACGCCAAAATGCTTTTTGCAAATGGCGACTAAGTCATCAAACGTAACATTATTCGGGTTGATTAATGTGTTTTTCTTCATTTATAGATGATAGTGAATGCACTATCCTAAATCAAGATATTTTTATTCAGACAATTTATTGACATTAATGTTAAAAAAATGCACAACCGTCCAGATGAATGCGCTCTTGAAAGGGAGACCTGGAATTTAAACCGGAGGAACTATCTGTATGAAGACATCACATCGCACCATGCTTTTTCTATCGTTTGGGCTGACATTCCTGATTTCCGTGAATTATCTGGCCTTTGCCGATATCAAGCCAGATTTTGCGATCTTGAAAGGCCGATGGGTCAGACCCGACGGGGGCTACGTTATCGAAATTCAGAGTATCGGCTCTGGCGGCCAGATGCAGGCAGCGTATTACAACCCGAAGCCGATCAATGTATCCCGAGCGGAAGCAACGCGGTCAGGCGCTGCAGTCACTGTTTTCATCGAGCTGCGGGGTCCTGGCTACCCGGGATCCACCTATACGCTTATTCATGACCCAAAGAGCGATGAACTCAAAGGGATCTACCACCATGCCGGGCTTCAGCAAGACTTTGACATCGTCTTTGTCAGGAGTAAAACAGGACAATGACTCTTGCGGCAGACCCGTCACAACGTCTTTTTAAACCTTTAAGCATGCTGGTTTTACATTTCAGGCCCCGCAGAGTGGCGGAAAAGACCCTGAACTTCACACTGACCTGGGGGCTGGGCGGCATGGCGACCGTTCTTGTGTCGCTCCAGTTGTTCACCGGCATTCTGCTTAAGTTCGCCTATGCACCCGTTCCCACTCAAGCCTACGCGTCGCTGGCGCGCCTTCAGGAAGACTATTTGTTCGGGCAACTTGTCCGCAGCATCCATTTCTGGAGCGCCAATCTCCTGGTCGTGGTGGTCTGTCTGCATGGCCTGCGGGTCTTTTTTACTGGCGGCTTTCACCCTCCGCGGCGGCTTAACTGGGTTGTCGGACTCAGCCTTTTAATCCTGGTTCTGGCATCCAACCTTACCGGATACTTGCTCCCGTGGGACCAACTGGCCTATTGGGCCACAATCATCTGCGTCGGCATGCTGGAATACATCCCCGTTATTGGCAGCCAACTGCAGCAAGTTGTTCTGGGCGGCCCCCAGATCGGGCCGGCCACCCTGCGAAGCTTTTTCGCAATGCACACCGCCGTCTTCCCGGCCCTTATCGTCATGCTGATGGCGTTTCATTTCTGGCGGGTCCGTAAGGCCGGAGGGCTGGTGATCCCGCGCTCCCCGGCCGATGAGCCAGACGATAAACCATACATGGTTCCGACCCACCCGTACCTTCTTTTGCGGGAGGCGGCCCTGGCGCTGGCGACTCTTGCAGGCGTACTGGTACTGTCGCTGCTCTTCGACGCGCCGCTGGGGCAGCCGGCCAACCCTGGCCTCAGCCCCAACCCGACCAAGGCGCCATGGTACTTTGCAGGCATCCAGGAACTGCTCATGCATTTTCATCCAGGTATTGCACTGTTGATCGCCGCCGTCCTGACGTTCGCCGCATTTTGTCCGCCTTATCTGAATTACCACGAGGCCCCCGCCGGCGTCTGGTTTGCATCGGTCAACGGCCGACGTACCGCACGCGTCGCCGCCATGGCCGCTGCCGTTATCATGCCGCTGACCATCGTCCTTGATGAATATGCTGCCGATTTAGTGCAAATACTGCCCGGTTTGCCCCTGACCATTAGCTACTGGCTCGTACCGAAGGCGCTCTTCATCTCGTTAGCTGTTGGCTTGTATGCCCTGATAGTAAGGAAGTACCAGGCCTCACGCCTGGAGTCCGTCCAAGCGATTTTTGTTTTTTTGACCGTGGGATGGGTGATATTGACCGCTACCTGCGTGATTTTCCGGGGAGAAGGGATGAAACTGCGGTGGCCGTTTTGAAAGCATCCTTGAAAAAAATCCGGATGAAACCATCCAATATGATGATATCCAAAGCTAAAGACCCTGACTATTCGCAAGCGGATGTTCCCCGCCGCAATTTTCTTGGCATACTGTGGACAATCCTTGGAATTGCGGCGCTGGGGGAATTTCTATGGCTGGCTTTTTCATTTCTACGGCCAGCCAAACCGGATAGCGCTGAAACTCAGGCAAATAACTTTATACATGCTGGATTGGTGGCATCCTTTGCGCTTGGCACGGTCACCGCATTTCAAAGAGGGGAATTTTACGTCGTTCGGCTGGATGACGGGGGACTTCTGGCGCTCTCGTGCAAATGCACCCATCTGGGATGCACTGTCCCATGGGTTGAAAAAGAGAAGAAATTTTTGTGCCCGTGCCACGCATCTGCATTTGACATCACCGGCAATGTGATCAGCTCCCCTGCCACCCGCAGCCTGGATATTTTCCAGGTGATCATCGAGAATAACATTGTCAGGGTGAACACAGGAAGAAGAATCAAGCGCAGCAGCTTTGATCCAAATCAAGTAGTGCATCCACCAAAGGTGTAAATTCGAAATTAGCCTTTTTGTTTCGGCCAAGTTTTTTGGGCGATATTCGAATTGCAAATTTAAGTTTTAGGACTTGAACTATTATGTTCCGCTGGAAACTCATAGGAATCCTCTCCACTGCATTGATCGTCATTGCTATACCACTTTCGATCGTGAAGCATCAGTACCGGGCAGGACAATCCCAGCCAGGCGCTGCCGCTGATTTCATCGGCGCTGAGAAATGCCGAACCTGCCATCAACTGGAATATGAACTCTGGAAAGGCTCCAATCACTATCATGCCATGGAGGTCGCCTCCGAAACCAGTGTGCGTGGCGATTTCAACAATTCCACCTTTGAGCACTTCGGTATTGTCTCCCGGTTCTACCGCAAGGATAGCAAGTTCTTTGTCCATACCCAAGGGCCGGAAGGCGTTATGGGGGACTTCGAAATCACCCACACCTTCGGATGGAACCCGCTTCAGCAGTACCTGGTCCCGTTTCCCGGCGGCCGGATGCAGTGCCTGCCGATTGCTTGGGATGTGAAAGTCAGGAAATGGTACCATTTATACCCCGATCAGCCGATAGCTCCGAAAGACTGGCAGTATTGGACCAATTCGGCCCTGAACTGGAACGGGATGTGCGCTGCGTGCCACTCCACCAACCTCAAGAAAAACTACAGCGTTAAAACCGACTCTTACCAGACTACATGGTCGGACATCAACATCGGCTGCGAGGCCTGCCACGGCCCCGGATCGAAGCATCTGAAATGGGCCGAACTTCCGGACATGGCCCGCCCGCCCGTTGAAAACTTCGACCTTGCTGTCCGCACCTCCAGGCTGAAATCCCGCGAATTGGTGGAACTGTGTGCTAACTGCCATTCCCGCCGGTCGATCCTGGGGGATTACAACCACAGCGAGGCGGATCTTCTGGATACCATGCTGCCAAGCCTGCTCACCCAGGAACTGTATTTCCCCGACGGCCAGATTTTGGAAGAAGTCTATGCCTACGCCTCATTTGTTCAGAGCAAGATGTACGCACGGGATGTGCGCTGCAGCGACTGCCACAACGTTCACAGCATCAAGCGCGTGAAGGAAGGTAACAGCCTGTGCCTTCAGTGCCACCGGGGAAGCGACTACGACACCCCTCAGCATCATTTCCACAAGAAGAAGGGGGAAAAGGGCGACCCCATCAAGTCCGTCGATGGCCGGGTGCTGTTTGAAGTCGGAACAGGGGCTGAGTGTGTCCAATGCCATATGCCTGGGCGCTATTATATGGGAATCCATTACCGGTTAGATCACAGCATCCGGATACCCAGGCCGGACCTTGGTGTCAAGCTTGGTGTGCCAGACGCCTGTACCCGCTGCCACCTCGATAAAACCAAACGCTGGTCCGAAGAAACCATCACCAGATGGTATGGCCCGGGGCGCCGTCCCCATTACGGGGAGGTCATCCAGGCCGGACGCAACCGACAGCCTGGGGCTGCGGAAGGCTTGATCCGTCTGGCAGGGGACCCGCTTTACCCGGTGATCGTTCGCGCAACCGCACTGGAGCTTCTGGCCGCCTACCCTGGGGAGGACGGCGCCACTGCGATTGAGCGGGCGCTGATGGACGGCGAGGCTCTGATCCGCCGCACGGCCGTGAGCCTTATACAGAAGAGTGACCCGAAACGGCACATCCGGTTGATCGCACCACTCCTCTATGATCCGGTCAAAGCTGTACGCATCGAGGTTGCATCGGAGCTGGCAGGGCAGCCAAGCCAAATGCTCGCTGAGGATCAACGCCGCGTGTTTGAGAGGACCCTCAAGGAGTATGTCGCCGCCATGGAATATTCCGGGGATTTCGCTTTTGGTCGTTACAACCTCGGCAACCTTTACGTCGCTCTTGGCGAGCCGCAACAGGCCATAGACAGCTTTCGCGCGGCCATCAAGATAGATGATCTGTCTTATCCAGCCAAAGTGAATCTGGCGATGCTATACACCCAATTGGGCCGGAACGCCGAAGCTGAAACTCTGCTGGTGGAGGTCGTCAAGGCCTATCCGGAGTTGTATGACATTCAGTATTCTCTGGGGCTTCTGCTGGCCGAGGAAAAAAAGTACGTCGAGGCCGAGGTTCACCTGGAGCTGGCGGCCCGGGGCATCCCCGATGGATCGCGTGTACACTACAATCTCGGATTGCTCTATGATTACCTGGGAAAAGACCGACAGGCCGAAACAGCCTTGCGCCGGGCTGTTGAACTCGAACCTGACAACATGGACTATCTTCTGGCTCTGGCTCAGCAATATCTTAAACGTGGAAATTTTGCCGACGCAGACAAGATAGCCGATCAGATGGTAGCCAGGCACCCCGGAGATCGACGTGGGGTGGAGCTGAAAGCTTTTATTCAAAGGAGTCGTTACTAAATTGAAAACAAAACTGACCAAACTCTTTATTGAATTTTTCGAAAGCAAACGAGCTTCGGGAGTCATCCTGATTCTCTGCACGATTTTTTCAATCGCAATCGCCAATTCCGATTTAGGAAAAGGTTACCTGGATTTTTGGCATACCAAAATTGGATTTGAGATAGGTGAGACTTTTTTTTTAAAGTACAGTTTGGAACACTGGATTAATGACGGATTGATGGCGATTTTCTTTCTGTTGATTGGGCTTGAAATTGAAAGAGAGCTTTATATCGGTGAATTGTCTAATCTAAAAAATGCGTCATTGCCTGTTGTTGCCGCTATCGGCGGCATGGCGACACCTACTTTGCTTTACTTTCTTCTCAATCAGGGAACTGAAACATTAGCGGGTATTGGTATTCCAATGGCGACAGACATTGCTTTTGCACTTGGCGTACTTGCGCTTTTGGGCAGTCGAGTTCCCACATCACTGACGATTTTTCTTACCGCATTAGCCATCATAGACGACCTGGGTGCAATTGTCGTCATTGCGTTGTTGTATGTGAGCGATTTCTCACTTTTATATCTTGCCTTGGCTTTAGGGATATTTGCAGGGTTGGTGTTATTAAATCGTCTCGGTGTCCACCGGTTGCCTTATTATCTCGTTCCTGGTTTTATTATGTGGTATTTTATGCTCAAATCTGGTATCCATGCCTCAATTGCTGGTGTTCTTCTGGCTTTTACCATCCCCTTTGGGCTTGGCGATGAAAAATCGCCATCCCACAAGTTGCAACATTTCTTACACAAGCCGGTGGCATTTATCATCATGCCGCTTTTTGCGCTTGTAAATACCGGCATTGCGCTTACAGGAAACTGGACTGAAGGTTTAATTACATCAAATAGTTTAGGCATTTTCGCTGGATTGCTCGTTGGCAAGCCTTTAGGCATAGCCTTGTTCAGTTTTTTAGCAGTTAAAATCGGCTTGTCTGAATTGCCCGAAGATGTGCTTTGGAAACATATCATTGCCGTCGGCTTTTTGGGCGGTATCGGGTTCACGATGTCAATTTTTATCACGGTTTTGGCTTTCGACAATGCTGCAATGGTCCAAAGTTCAAAGATCAGCATTTTGCTCAGTTCACTTGTGGCGGGTGTTGCCGGTTTTCTCATTTTCAACATACAAAAAGCCGGTAAATCCGACCGCTCCGCTTGAACAACATGAAGGCGCCAAACCACCCGCATTCTGCCTACTTTGATACGCTACAGTGGGTGCCCGGCAATCCCTTACTTCCCGGTCTTGATGCCCCGTAGTTCGTCGAAACGCAGTTTGAAGAGTCCAGCCCACTGGTCGAAGGCTTGCTTCGCATAGCTCCATGTGATAAAGGAGTCCACGTAGCCGTTCACCCATTGTTTGGCCGTGCCCGAGGCGCTCTTTGACGATTGCCCAAACAGGCCCGATATCTCCGGACTGGATCTGCACCGGAGACTCTCCGCTGTCATCTTCATCACGGCGCACGATGATCCTGAGGTGCGGGCGCAGGTGGAGGCATCCGGTTGCGCCGGTTACTTCCGCGAGATGGACTCCGGCGCCGATGTCCTTGCCGCCATCCGTCGCACAATCAGCTTGGAGGATTTCGAAAGAGAGAAAGGAGTTTAGATCATGGTGTAAATATACTAAAAGCGATATAGCGGTGGCTGGGAAATCGGCATAGGTCCCAGCATTGTCGTTGTTGATAAGGGGATGGCAGAAACAATTATAACCTCGACTACTAAAGAGGATCTTTGTATCTTCATCTACGGTCAGAAGGGGTTAATGGCAGGGACAGGTCTTCAATGATCAAAAATCACCAAGATCAACCCCTGATGAAATATTTAAATTTTTCGCGTTCTCATTTCAAATTGTAATTAGCGCCTGAAAAGTCCGTTTAGGCGCTAATTAAGTGATGGATAGCGAATAGTTCCAAGGAGATACATGCCAAGTTTTCATACCGGAACATCAGTGCGTGTTCACAGATCGCCTGTCAAAAACCTTTTTCTATTAACTAAATGGACGCTGACGGCTCTGATCCTGATGACCATTACCGGCTGGGAGACCTTGGCAGTTTATTATTCCAACCTGCCGGATGGACTCAGGCTGCCGGGAGCCATCGGGATTGTGCTGGTTTCTCTCGGTACGATTCTTAAGGTTCGCCCGGCAGGCAGATCCATCATGATTTTTATAAGTGTGTTTGCGATCGTCATTCTCTGGTTCCTGTCTATCCCGCCTTCCAACGACCGCGACTGGCAGCCGGATGTGGCTCGACTTTCATGGGCCGAAATAGACGGCGACCGGATCACTGTACACAACATACGCAATTTCGAGTACCGCAGCGAAACCGACTATACCCCCGCCTATTATGACAAACGTTTTGACCTGAGCAAACTGGAGGCGGTGGATGTGGTGGCCGTTTACTGGATGGGTCCGACCATAGCGCACGTATTTCTTAGCTTCGCATTCGCCGGCGGCGATTATCTGGCTATTTCCATAGAAGCACGCAAGGAAAAAGGGGAAGGGTATTCGACACTTAAGGGCTTCTTTCGTCAATATGAACTCTACTACGTGGTAGCCGATGAGCGGGATGTTATCCGGCTGCGCACCAATTATCGTCATGATCCGCCGGAGGATGTTTATATCTATCGGGCGCATCATGGAACTATCGAGAACGGCCGGCGACTGTTCCTGTCGTATATGGACCAGATCAATTCACTGAAAGCGCACCCCAGGTTTTACAACACCTTAACCACTAACTGCTCCACCAACATCTGGCTGAACACACGCGTCAATCCGGACCATCTACCGTTCAACTGGAGGATTCTGCTAAGCGGCTATATTCCGGAATACCTCTATGAAATGGAAAGTCTGGATAACAGCTTGCCCTTTCCAGAGCTCGAAAGGCGTGCTCATGCCAATGCTCGGGCGCAGGCGGCCGATACCGCTGCGGATTTTTCGCTGCGTATCCGGGAGCCAGGTAAATGAAAACCATTCATTCTGGAGCAGTAATAGTCACGTTCTGGCTGATCCTGACCGCCTTTTTTCTTGCCGCTGCGATACCAGCCGGGGCCGATGAATCAGCCAGCACAGCGGGCGGAGCCAAACGGCCAAAAATCTGTCTCGTGCTGTCCGGCGGGGGTGCGCGAGGTGCAGCTCACGTTGGTGTGCTAAAGGTTCTGGAAGAGTACCGCGTGCCGATTGACTGCATTGCCGGCAACAGCATGGGAGCGCTGGTCGGCGCCGCCTACGCAACGGGAACCAGCGTACCGGAAATGGAGAAAATCATCGCGGGAAT
>Ga0194038_1001171_pt1 | contig 11379 bp, 9 predicted proteins | sample JunL226m_MetaG_FD_148630 | JGI IMG/M metagenome (GOLD analysis project Ga0194038, IMG submission 148630) | Anoxic zone freshwater microbial communities from boreal shield lake in IISD Experimental Lakes Area, Ontario, Canada - Jun2016-L227-6m | ecosystem: Environmental > Aquatic > Freshwater >...
TGTAATATCTAAGTTACCATATAAAGAAATTGTTGTAGTAAAGAAAAAATCCCTAAAGTATGTACTCTAGAGATTCATTAGTTTCTTATTTTTCTAAATTACGTTTTATGCTTGAAACTTTTATCTTTCAGCTAAATTTTTACACCGCGATAGTAAATTCAATCTTTGGATGTGATTCATATCAGATAAGTTCGATATCCGTATATTTCCAGTTCCAAATAGAAGTAAAGTTTGTTATTTCAAGTTGTGGAAGTATTTTAAGATCACGAGAGATTTGCTCCATAGCACCATCAATATGATTTTCATAGACATGGACATCACCAAGCGATCACATGAGGATACCAGGAGCCATATTCGATTCTTTAGCAAGAAGCAGAAGTAACAAAGCATAACTTGCAATGTTATAAGGCAATCATAACATAGTATCTACTGATCTTTGATTCCACGTAAGATTCAAAACTTTTTCACCTTGATGGTTTACCGTTACGATTACCTGCCAAGAATAATGACATGGTGGCAATGCCATCTGATGAAGTTCTGAGGGGTTCCAAGCATTGACAATCATACGTCTATCGAAAGGATTGGTTTTGAGTGTATCAACAACTTTTTTTAACTGATCGACACTTCACATCCAATCTCTCCATTGAACACCATATATTCTTCATAAATCATCCTCTTCCATCATTTTCTTTTTTGTTTCCTCGTCATTTCCATAAGGAACTTTTTGTGGATTTGCCCATTCATCCCAGATATGACAATTTCTCTCATGAAAATCCTTTTTAGAATACAATCCCTTGATAAAACATTCAAGTTCGGCAGCAATATTTTTCATTCCCATTTTCTTAGTAGTCAACAAAGGAAATCCGTCAGCCATATCATGTCTGATAGACCAACAAGCAATGGCATAGGTATCTACACCTGTTCTATTCTCCTTTTTGGGAGCATTGAGAATCTCTCTTACAAGATTAGCATACTGAAGATCAATATGTTCCATGATACCATAATAATAAGTAAAATAGTTGACAACATCAAGAAGCTAAACAAATAAAGACAAAAAACAACAGTAAAATAACACCCGGGTGGAAGCAATGAGTTCCTTTGACTTGAAAGCATTTCAACTTTTATTATATTCAGTCATCAGTAAACAAACATCGTTTCACCATGTAGTCATTTTATCGTTTAGTCATTTGTTATGAATCAGAAAGAATTAATCGAAAATCTCAATACGTATTGGAAAGAAAACAAAATATTTCAAAAATCACTCGATCAGAGATCAGAAAAATTCCAATCTATCACCTATGATGGTCCTCCCTTTGCTTCAGGGACTCCACATTTTGGACATGGACTTCCTTCATCAATGAAGGATGCTATTCTAAGATATAAAACAATGAAGGGCTATAAAGTAAATAGAGACCGATGACGAGATTGTCATGGCTTGCCCGTAGAAAAGGCAGTCGAACAGAAGCTCGGACTTGATGGGAAAAAAGATATCGAAAAAATGGGTATGGAAAAATTTATAGAAGAATGCAGAAAATATGTGAGCAATACTAGTGATGAACGGAGGACATTCGTTGATCAAATTGGAAGACGAGCAGATATGGATCATGCATATTTCACAATGGACTTGGACTATATGGAATCTATCATTCGAGTTATTCAAAATATGTACAATCAAAATTTAGTGTATAAGTGATTTAGCGTACAATGGATGTGTCCAAGTTGTGCGACCACTCTTTCCAACTCAGAAGTGAATGAGTGATATAAAGACAGACAAGATCCTGCGATTACAATAAAGTTTCCCTTATTACGAGATACATGACATAAGTATTATTCTGATACTGAAAAACACGAAACCACAAAAGATGGATTTTTAGAAGTCGTAGATTGTATCATCAAACGCGATGGAAAAATATTTATGAATTACCATACAAAATGACAGAAATATGTTTGTCCAGGTGGGAAAATAGATAAAGGAGATACAGCCGAAAAGACTATCAAAAAAGAAATTAAAGAAGAACTTGGAGTAGAAGTAACTAAGATAACACCACTTTGAAGTATAAAAGAAATAATATGATGAGGATTGATACACCTCAATATGTTTGAAATAGAGATTAAAGGAGAACCAAAACTTATGGAACCTGAAAAATTGCCTCAGATGATACGAGCAGAAATAATACCTTCAGACAACAAACTCGGATTCGGAGTAAAAATAGAAAATACTATCGTCGATGATGATTTTGAAATTATGAATCAATTCTATGATTTATATCTCTACCACAATAAAGTATTCGAAAAAACATCTCCTGAATCCCCTATGAGCGTGCTAGCATGGACAACTACTCCACGAACATTGCCAAGCAATATGTTTTTAGCTATAGGAAAACATATTCGTTATGCAATTGTCTATGATTTATCGATAAAAGAATATTTTGTCATAGCAGAAAATCTTTTGAAACAATATTATAGACACCCTGAGGAATATATATTAATCAATATCATACAATGAGAAGCTATGATGGGATTAAAATACGAACCATTATTCCAGCATATCAACAAGAGCAAAATAGATACAAAATATAAAGAACAGTTTTTCAAAATAATAGCAGGAGAATTTGTGAGCACCGAAGATGGAACAGGTATCGTCCATATAGCACCAGCATTTGGCATGGATGATTACAATGTCGTTGCTCAATTTTTACCAAGAGATGATTCCAAAAATCGGTTATTTTTGCCAGTAAGTGATTATGGTGAATTTACGGATGAAGTACCCGAACGAAAAGGAATCAGAGTATACGATGCGAATAAAGATATCATCCAAAGACTCAAAGAAGAAGGAAAAATTATCGGACAAAGATCATACGAACATTCTTATCCACATTGTCGAAGATGTGATACACCATTGATATCTAAAGCTCTCACAAGTCGATTTATAAAAGAACAAGAGTTAACCAAAATAACGGTACCGAACGCTGAAGAAATCGGATTTATACCAGAAAATATCAAAAAAAGATTTGTCGATGTACTCAAATCAGCACCAGATCGAAATCTTGCAAGAAACAGATATCGATGATCACCAATACCTATTCGAGAAAATCAAAACAATCTAGAAGATAAGATTGTTATTTGAACCTTGGAAGAACTCTATCAACAAAGCACAACATGATCAAAAAATCTTACCAAATTGATGTTTATAAGACATGGACAAACTAATTATAATTTTCATCATTTAGAAGATAGTAGGGGCTCAGCAGTATTGAATGAAGCAGGAAGACAACAAGCGAAAGATCTTGCAGAAGATCTACAAAATAAACTATTTAATCTGGATGATACTATCTTTATTATTTCTCCTCTACAAAGAGATTTTCTGACTATACAACCATATTTCGAAAAGGCATTTGGAAAAGCCAAAGCAAAAACAATACAAAAAAAATATTATGAAGTAGTAGATATCTATCAGAAACTTTTTGATGAAAAGAAACTTTATGAATATATAACAAGCTCTGGAGAAACAAATAGATTTGAAATCTGAAAGCATATCTATGTGGATTTTAGAACTATGGAATTATTTTTGCCAGATTATCAAGATAGTGAATTTGACAGTAAGACAATAACTCGATGAGATAAAAAATATTGAGCAAATTGAGAATCTACGAAACAACTCTTCAAGAGGACAGAAGAATATCTGCTAGAAGTAACAAAAAAATTCGGGACACAAACTATAGTTACTGTTGCACATGCAGAATCTACATTAATGATGATAAAAAGAATAAGGGAATTTGATTTTGATACCAAGAGCTTTGAACTACATCTGCACAATGCAGAACAGAGAATTTTTTATCGAGACAATACCAGAGAAACCGAAGTAGATCTTCATAAACCATATGTAGATACCTATCGATTTACCAAAGATGGAAATACATATAAAAGGATACCAGAAGTTATGGATTGTCGATTTGAATCATGATCTATGCCATTTGGTCAATGTGGGTATACGGGCAATAAAAGCAAAAAACCATTTATCTATCCTGCCGATTTCATTATGGAAGGATTAGATCAGACAAGAGGTCGATTTAGAGGAATGCATGTTTGTGGAAATGCAATTATGAAAAAAAATTCATATAACAACGTGATCATCAATGGAATGGTGCTTGCAGAAGATGGAAAGAAAATGTCGAAGAAATTAAAAAATTATCCAGATCCAGAATATTTATTTGGAAGATATGGGACAGATGCATATAGATTATACCTTCTCTCTTCGCCAGGAGTAAGAGCTGAAGCGGTTAAGTTTTCAGAAAAATGAGTAGAACAAGTCTACAAAGATTTCACAGCCTCAATTATGAATGCATATAAATTTTTTGAAACCTATGCAAACGTAGATAAATGGACAACAGATAATACTACACTCTATTTTATGAGAGACGCAAAAGCAAATGGACTCATGATGAATGATCCAGTAACTGAAGAAGGAATACAAGCAATGAAAGATCCAAAATTTATCGAACAAATACTTAGAATAAATCCAGATATCATCTATACAAGTCCATCAGTAAGAACAGTACAGACAGCTGAAGAAGTAACAAATATTATGAAAGAATATAGAGACAAAGAAGTAAAAATACATACTGATGAAAAATTATGATCAGGAGAAACCATGGATACGATAAGTGTATATAAAAAATTAATTAAAAAAGGAGAAGGACAAAATATTCTGATTGTTTCCCATGATGTAAACTTCAATGAATTACGACCGACACTCTATAACACGAAAACCTCAATCAATAAACTTGAAACAATAAAGCTTCCTACGTATAGTATCGACAATGAATTAGATAAATGGATCCTTGCAGAACTTCATAGTTTAGGAATTCAAATTGAAGAAGAGATGAATAAATACTTCCTCGACACTAGTGCAAAATTGGTTTTAGGATTTATAGAAAAACTCAATAATCGGTTTATTAGAAGATCAAGAAGAAGATTTTGGGCATCAGGAATGGATCAAGATAAACGTTCAGCATTTAATACTTTATTTGAAATACTACAAAGTTATATGAAAATATGTGCACCATTTGCACCATTTGTCAGTGAACATATCTATCTTGAATTACAAAAGTTCACTACCAAAGGAAAGGTAGAAGGAGATTCGATTCATCTCAAACATTTGCCACTCTATTCAGAAAAATATATCGACAAACAGTTATTGGAAGAGATTAGCGTGGTAAGAAGAATCATTTCGCTAGGTCTATTTATTAGATCAAAAAATAAAATGGCAGTCAAACAACCACTCGCAAAGATGCAAATCAGACTGTAAAATACTTTTGTCTTTTTTTAATCAATTATTAAGCAATTTTTCGTTAATTATTTACCTATAAAAAGATTTGCAAACCCAAATACTTTGTATATAATGTAAGTAACCTTTTATACCTTTACATACATGCATAATGCCAACAAAAAAACCTATTAAAAAAGCAGTAGCTGCGACAAAAAAAACGGTTAGTACGGTAGAATTGAAAGCAAAATCTTTTGCAAAAAATTTCGAACAAGAAGCAAAAGTCATCAAAGCTGAAAGTAAAGAATTTGGAAGTAAAATTTGAACTCGACGAGAATTGTCTACTACAGAAGAAAAAATGTTTACTATCATCGGTATAATCCTTTTGATTTTTGGACTTTATGTTCTCCGCAATATGATTGGTGGAATGCTTTTGATTGTACTCGGTATACTTTTTGTAACTGGATTCTTTCTTAGAAGAAAAAAAGAATAATTTCAAAAATAGCAAGATAAAAGTTCGCCTAGGCGAACTTTTTTTTAAAAAAATATAAAAGCAATAGACTTGATAATCCAGCTCGTTTCAATAAAAAAATTATATACATATTTATCATATATTCACAAGGAAATGGCAAAATTAAAAACTAGAGCAGAAGATTACAGTGAATGGTACAATCAGCTTGCAGGAGAGCTAGCAGAAACTTCAGCCGTCAGATGATGTATGGTTATCAAACCGTATGGTTTTGCATTACGAGAAAATATCAGGGACATACTCGATAGGATGTTCAAAAACACAGGACATGTAAACGCATACTTTCCGATATTCATTCCGAAATCTTTTTTAAATAAAGAAGCATCTCATGTAGAACATTTTGCAAAAGAATGTGCTATCGTGACCCACTATAGACTCATGAACGATCCAAATGGTAAGGGAATTATCGTAGATCCAGACGCAAAACTCGAAGAAGAACTTATCGTGAGACCGACATCGGAAACAATTATTTGGAATAGTTATAAAGACTGGATTCATTCCTATCGTGATTTACCATTGCTCATCAATCAACGAGCCAATGTAGTAAGACGAGAGATGAGGACAAGATTATTTTTGAGAAGCGCAGAATTTTTACGACAAGAAGGACACACTGCTCACGCAAGTGCTGAAGAAGCTGACGCAGAAGCAAGGAAAATGCTCGACGTCTACAATGATTTTTGTATGAACTTTATGGCTATTTCACCTAGACTTGGTACCAAACCAGAACACGATAAATTCGCTGGTGCAGTAGCAACCTACACATTCGAACCTATGATGCAAGACGGAAAAGCATTACAAGCAGGAACCAGCCACAACCTTGGACAAAATTTTGCTAAAGCGTTTGATGTAAAATTTACCAACGAAAAAAATGAACTAGAATATGTGTACGCAACATCACGATGAGTTTCTACAAGACTTATTTGAGGACTTATAATGGCACACTCCGACGATACAGGACTTATTTTACCACCAGCACTAGCACCACTTCACGTTGTTATCGTCCCTATTTTTAAAACACCAGAAGAACTTTCTCAGATTAAAGACTATATTCAACCACTTATCGAAAGATTCGAGACCACTAAACTCGATTTCCATTCCAAATATTTTAAAGAAAGTATTTCACTCAGACGAAAGACAGATGCAGATAATAATAAATCTCCAGGATGGAAATTTAACGAATACGAACTCAAAGGTGTACCTATCAGAATCACCGTCGGAGGAAGAGATATTGCAAACGGTATGGTAGAAGTGTTCAAGAGAGAATCAGGAGAAAAAGAAAGTGTCAGGATAGAAGATGTAGATCTTCATATAGATCAGTATCTGTACAAAGCACAAAACAATTTATTGAAAAAAAATACTGCATTTAGAGAAGAACACACCTACACCGTAGATACCTATGAAGACTTCAAAGAAAAAATCCAGCAAGGATTTGTTATGGCACATCGAGATGGTACCGTAGAAACCGCAGATAAGATAAAAGAAGAAACTGCTGCAACCGTGAGATGTTTACCATTTGATCAAGTAGACGAAGCGGGAGTTTGTATCTATACAGGTAAGCCAAGTACAAAAAGAGTTTTGTTTGCAAAAGCATATTAAGCTATAACAACAAGAGAATAGAATTTGGTAATAGATTCAAAAAAACGACCATATTTTATATTCTTTTTCAAATGCATGAGAATAAAAAGAGGACAACAGATAGAATTTTCTAGTATACTATTTGATACCCTATTTGGACTTATACTATACTTTAGCATAGATTCATTTTTAGATATTAAAAATCCTCTACACTTTATTTTTTATCTTTTTAGTATAATTGTTTTAGTACATCGGCGAATCTCTTTTAAGGCTGCTGATGATGCTTTTGATGAAGAAGTAACCGATTCTGGATTAGATCTAATAATAGGAATCATTCAATTAGTACTTATTGAATATATCGTACTCAGTGCACGTTCAGCAGAGTATATTACAACAGGACGATTTCTCATAGTACTTCTAACATTAGATATAGTACGAACTATTGTCCGACGTTATGTAGGAAAACGACACACAACAAAAAAAGAAAAAATAAAAACAATGGAAAAAGAATTACACAATAATCTTATTATAGATAGTATTGCCTTAGTAGTTTTTTTGATATTTGTTTTACTATCTCCACTCTTATCAGCTCTGACTTTTGTAATAGGATTTATCGGATTATATATAGGATATATTATACTTTCTTTTCGATACAAAATCATCGACATAGATATATTCTAAAAATTCCACAAACAATAAATTCTATTTTATTACAAATAAAAATTATGAATCAAATATATACTACACTGACCCCTGAAGAAGAGAACATTATAATCCGTAAAGGAACCGAAGCGCCCTTTTCTGGTACATATGATAAATTCAATGAAAATGGAAAATTTGCTTGTAAAAGATGTGGTACATTATTGTATACATCATATGATAAATTTGATTCTGGATGTTGATGGCCAAGTTTCGATGATGAAATACCATGAGCAATAAAAAGGGTTCTAGACAAAGATGGTATAAGAACAGAAATAGTATGCAATAATTGTGGTGCACATCTCGGACATGTATTTGAGGGAGAAAGATTAACAGCAAAAAACATCCGTCATTGCGTTAATTCATTATCTTTAATTTTTATACCAAAAGATGAAAAATAATATTGAAAAAGCTTATTTTGCGGGTGGATGTTTTTGGTGAATAGAATATCATTTTCAAAAACTAACTGGTATTGTAGAAACAAAAGTAGGATATATGTGATGAAATAGCGATAATCCAAGCTATGAAGAAGTATCTTATCATAATACAGGACAAGTAGAAGTAGTAGAAATTATCTTTGATACAGAAAAAATTTCTTTCAAAACAATAGCAAAAATTTTTTTTGAGATTCACGATCCCACACAGGTTGATGGTCAAGGACCAGATATTGGTAATCAATACCGTTCTATTATATTTTATACTACACCAAAACAGAAAGATATTACAGAAAAACTGATAGTAATATTAAAAGAAAAGTGATATAAAGTCGTAACAGAACTAAAAGAAGCAACACGCTTCTGGAAAGCTGAAGAATATCATCAAGAATATTATGATAAAAAAAATACAGTACCATATTGCCATATCTACACAAAAAGATTTTAAAATATATAAGAGTACATACAAAAAATCCTAGCAAACAATGCCAGGATTTTTTTATAGGAAAATAAAGAAGTCTTATTTTTTTACCCCATGTTTCTTTCTATCGGAATCAGTAAGAAATACTTTTCTTAGTCTAATATTTTTAGGCGTAATTTCTACATATTCATCAGTACTGATATATGCCAATGAATCTTCAAGTGTCAAAGGAATAATAGGTTCCAATCGCATAGATTCATCATTTCCACTTTCTCTGACATTTGTTTGTTGTTTGTTTTTGGTAAGATTGACTGTCATATCTCCAGGTTTTGCACTCTCTCCTACAATCATACCTTCATACATAGCAGCCTGAGGAAGGATAAATATTTTTCCTCTTTCTTGTAACTTCCAGATACTATATTTCATACATTTTCCATTTTCAATACTAATCATAGATCATGTAGTCCTTTTAGGAATATCTCATTTATATGGTCCATAATGAGAAAATGAACTGTACATAATCCCCTCTCCCTTAGTAACCAAGACAAACTGTCATCTAAATCAGAGCAATCCTCTTGTTGGTACTTCAAATTCCAAAGTAGAGATTCCATTTACGGTAAACATATTCATCATCTGTCATTTTTTTTTGGCAATCATATCTATGACGGTTCCTCACAATTTTTCATCAACATTGATGACAACATGTTCTATCGGCTCCATTTTATGTCCATTTTCTTGTTTGAAAATTACTTGTGGTGATGATACTTGAAGTTCAAAACCCTCTCTTCTCATAGTTTCTATAAGAACAGATAAGTGAAGCTCTCCTCTACCAGATACAGCAAATCTATTTCCTCATTTTTCAAAATCTATTTCTAGTCCTACATTAGTTTGTAATTCTTTGGCAAGTCTTTCTTGGATATTTTTTGAGGTAACCAATTTTCCTTCTTTACCAGCAAATGGAGAATCATTTACAAGGAAATCCATGGTCAACGTAGGTGCATCCACATGGATTGGAGAAAATGGTTCACATCATTCTACACCTATAGTTTCTCCGACATAAATATTGGGAATACCAGCGATAGTAACAATATCACCACAAAGCGCCTGTTTAGTTTCTACTCTAGAAATTCAGAGGGTTGTAAATATTTTTGTTATTTTTCCTCTTCTTTTGATTCAATCATTATCGAAAATAACCACTTCTTGTCCTTGAGAAACGGTTCATTCATATACTCTTCCAATACCCAATCTACCGATAAAGTCATCATAACCCAGATTAGCAACCTGCATACGAAATGGTTTATCAGAATAATCTGGCGCTGGTTGTACCGCATTTTCTATCAGATCAAATATAGGGAATATGTTACCATGTTCTTTAGCTTCTTCAAAATCTTTCATATCATCAAATGCATATCATCATTTCGCACTACAGTAAATAATAGGAAAATCCGCTTGTTCATCAGTCGCTCCAAGTGCAAAAAACAAATCAAATAACTGATTGATTACCCAGACAGGTCTAGCGGTCTCTTTATCGATTTTATTGATGACGACAATTGGATTGAGACCAAGTTCCAAAGATTTTTTGAGGACAAATTTAGTTTGTGGCATCGGTCATTCATAGGCATCGACAAGAAGCAATACACTATCAACCATTTTCAATACTCTCTCTACTTCACTTCCAAAATCAGCATGTCCTGGAGTATCAATGATATTGATAACATCTCCTTTATAATTGACAGAAGTGTTTTTGGAATATATGGTAATCCCTCTTTCTCTTTCTTGATCATTACTATCCATAATAAGATTCTGATCTTCTGCCATTTTCATCGTGCCAGACTGGGTCAACAATTGATCGACCAAGCTGGTCTTTCCATGATCTACATGGGCAATGATAGCGATATTTCTGATTTTCATAGGTATACTAAAAACTAAAAAAAGCCTTTTTACAAAGCCTTGCTTTAAAAGCACATTTTGAATGAGCAATATATATAGTTTTCCTAGGAAATTGCAATGTTCTTTTGTGGAATCTACCAAAACATACTCATAAAAAATATATACTGACTTTAAATATTAAATATATATAATATAAAAATAAAATAATAATAAAAAAATGGAAAAAATAAATTTTTTAACAGCATTCTGAAGCTCACTACAAATTGTAGGAGGTTGTTTAGCAGTAATTCTTGTAGTCACCGGAAAATTAAATTTACAATTTACAAAAACACTTATTGGTATTGCTGGATTTGCAGGTATAGTAAAATATTGTTTATCAGAACCAACAACAATGATTACTATCGCAGGTATAGCTGGACTAATAATGATCTTAGGTGGACTATTCTATAAAAAATAAAGTAACTCCCGGGTATTCCGGTATTTTTTTATTATACCAAAATATAACATAGAAAAAACAAAGCAAACAGCAAAAAAGCTTGCTTTTTATTGAAAAATATATATAGAG
>Ga0194038_1001174_pt1 | contig 11370 bp, 16 predicted proteins | sample JunL226m_MetaG_FD_148630 | JGI IMG/M metagenome (GOLD analysis project Ga0194038, IMG submission 148630) | Anoxic zone freshwater microbial communities from boreal shield lake in IISD Experimental Lakes Area, Ontario, Canada - Jun2016-L227-6m | ecosystem: Environmental > Aquatic > Freshwater >...
ATCAATGCGCGTAGTTACAGTACCGTAACCGACAATATCGATAAGCTCTGTAAATTCTTTGGTTGTCAGGTACAAGACCTAATGGAGTATGTGAGCGAGGACGAGAAGTAAGTTTCTGCTACTTACTTTTATCTATATTTACCTTTAAGATGCGCCACCTTTGAGAGTTAATTAAATATCACAACTGTCATGAGGCACTTTTTTTATAAGGCCTAGAGGCGCTTGCAGCTTATGGGGGGTCAACTTGCACTTTATGAGTTAACCCGAGCTCGAGCTCGGCTCTTTCAGACGGATGTAACTATTTCCTCATAGCTCACTTCCTTCGTTGCCATCCGATTCTTATTTAATGCCTATTACAGTGAAAAGTATGAAGGTAAATAAAAAAGTATGGTTCGAATTTATTTATTGGTAAAAAATAAGCATTCTGATAATATGTTACACAAAACCCTACTTAAAGTTAGGGAAGGAGGTTACTTATGAAACGAATGGAGCTTATTAATAGCCTGACTAGCCTTGAGCGTCGGGGTGTATCTGTCCTGACAAAAGGGGATCTGGAGAAGCTTTTTCCCTCAGAAGGCGCGAAGTCTATGGAGAAATCGCTTCAGCGCATGGTCAAGGACGGGCTACTTATCAAAGCAGCTAGGGGAATCTACGTTAACGCCTTAGCCGCTGGACGCAACCCTGGTTGGATTGTAGAGGATATCGCTAAAGCCCTTCGACCAAGCAAGCTCTCATATGTAAGCTTGGAGAGTATTTTGTCCGAGCATGGTGTTATCTCGCAGATTCCAGTCAGCAGACTTACTGTTATGACCACAGGTGCCGGGGGCACTCATGAGACGCCTTTTGGAACTATCGAATTCACCCATACCAAGCGCAGTGTTCCAGATATCTTAGAGCGAACTATCTTTATTAAAGAGCGTCCATTGCGCATCGCAAAAAAACAGGCAGCCGTGACGGATTTACTGCGGGTTGGTCGCAACACCGACATGATTGACTATGAAGAATTGGAAGATGAGGCTGGATGATGAAACAAGCAGACTTCAAACTGTATGTAGAAAAAGCAATGGTCAACTCGGAGATGGCTGCAATGAGGCCTGTAGTTGAGAAGGAGCTTCTCCATTATGAAATATTGAATGCTTTAGATGGGGAGGGGCTACTCAAAAACCTCGTCTTTCAGGGTGGAACGTCTTTGCGTCTATGTCGAGGATCGGAGCGATTTAGCGAGGACCTTGATTTTGTGGGCGGCAAAGATTTCACATCTGAAAGTATGGAAAAAATTAAAGACTGCATTGTCAAACATGTTGGTGAGCGCTTCGGATTAAAGGTTATAGTTAAAGAACCTAAGCCAGTTAAAGACGATGTGTTGGTCCATGTTCATAAGTGGATGATTGGCATTGAAACAAATCCTGGATCCCCCGATATTCCTCGTCAAAAAATAAAAATTGATATTGCTAACATTCCGGCATATACCCGAGAGCCGATCCCGCTGAGATTGAACTATTCTGTTCTTGAGGGGATGAGAAGTCCAATTGTGATGACTGAGACAATCGATGAAGTTCTTGCTGACAAACTTGTAGCGCTTCCTACTTCTATCGCCAGGCTTGTTGATGGGGTATTGATCCAAACCCCAGCAAAAATTAGGCATAGGGATATTTGGGATATCGCTTGGCTTGTGGGGCAGGGAGCCAGCCTCAAACTAGATTTTATCCGAAGGAAGATTGTGGACTACGACATTCAGCACTACGATGTCCTATTAGAAAATGCAATGGAAAATATCCACGGCATCTGCACAGGAACCGCCTTTAGGGAGCAGATGCAGCGGTTCATCACAAGAACTGCGCATGAACGAGCTTTCAGGACGCCGGGTTATGACGCATTTCTAGCCAATGAAGTCAGAAAACTCTTTGTAGTAATTAAGCACGGCGAGTGAATAAAGATGCCACTACCCTATAGTTTTTGCATCAGTCACTAGCTGATAGATTTTATTTTGCCTTTGCAGAATTTCAAAGAATAGCCGTAATGTATTGAGGGCGTCATCATCTGCTCTATGCGGAGTGCCTACAAATTGGAGCTTAAAAGAACCAAGGGCGGAGGATAAGCCGCCGCTCGGTTTTTTGCCTATCGCTAGCATATGCAAGCTATACCAAGTTTTGACATCAATCCATCTGCGACCAAAATAAGGAAAACTAATACCCTGATCCTTAAATTCAGCTTTCAACTCAAGTGAATCGCCGCCGCCCCAGGTAATAGGGTTAAGAAAACAATTACGTTCAGTGATGATTTCCCCAATTTCCTTAGCGACTTGCGCATGAGGAACTGAATAGTCCGAAATGTCTTGATTCGTGATGCCAGTTAACTGAGTGATGAATTCAAAAATGGGTTCTTTGGGGTCTAGGAACCATTTATAAGTAACTAGTGATTGATTGACATAGTCATGACAGCTTCCTACTGCTATCCCAACCTGAATGATCTTGGGGTTTAAGGTGGAATTATCCTGAGCATTATTTAGCTCTAGATCAAGTGCGAAATAACATTGCTCTTTATTCATGTAACTCCTTCACTACTCATTGAGCGCCATTAATTTAGACGCCGACCCTAAAAGGTCGAATAAAAGAAATCATCATATTCCGGTCAATGCATTCTCGAGAGTGAAATTGTGTCAATCCATTGAACTGACCTGATTTTTAGTACCACTCCATAAAAAAGGATTTTTGATAATCTTCAACTTTTTTTGCAGGTATTTGATCTTGTGGGGGCCAGATGCCCATTAGATATGAGCCGCTTCTTTTAAAACGGACTCAGCCCACTTATTTAAACTCACGCCTTTGCGTTTGGCTTCTTTAAGAACTGCTGCATGAATCAGGGGTTCTACTCGAAGCATCAGGCGACCAGAGGCTGGTTTTTCAGGGGCTTGTTTTAAGCTTGCGCAAGCCTTGATGTAAGAGTCTATCGATTGATGAAATACCTTTTCGAATTTAGAAACTGATTCCGCATGAAAGGTAATGATGTCGGCAATTCCCATGACTCTACCCACGATGATTTTATCTTCGGGATCAAATTCTAGACTTGCGGTGTAGCCTTTGTATTCCATAGTGCTCATGGTTTTATCTCCAATTTCATTAAAAACTCCCTTACCGCCTTAATTCGGTATTTCAGGGAATCACGGCTAGGGTGAGGGCGATGAATGTTAAGCCTTAAGCCGTTTCGTTCGATAGTGATCGCTGATCCACCAGATCCAATGACCTGACAATCCAAAGCCACCAGCAATCCCTCCACCTTATCCCAAGCAATAGAGCCATTAACAGGGTCTGCAAAAACGGCAATGAATACTTTTTTGTGCCTGCTATTCATAGGTCATATGATATCATTATTTTAATAAGTGCAATCACTTATTTTCATACGGTAGATATGATCGTTATCAACAGAAAGCAGCTTCTTACAACACCTGTGCATTCTCTATATACCGCAATTTCATATCCGCTTAGTCCACCAACCTCTATTCATCAGAGATACAACTATTTTCCAGTGGATCACTCCCTTTGTTAGCATCCGATTCTTGTTTAAATTAAAAAAAGGATTTACGCCATAATTTGATAGCCTATTGCCTGGGCAATGGGTCTTAAACTTCGATCATGTTTTTCCATCCTTACCAAGCCGTATCTAGACATTGTCTTTAAGGTTCTTGATAGATTGCCTTGCTTACGGCCAGTAATGTCCGCCAACTCACTAATCGAATCAGGTTTTTCTGTCCTAATGACATCCAATAAGGTTCTATTTTCATCACTCAGAACTTGGGGAAGTGAGTGCATAGACGTGAACCATATTTTAGGATCCGTTGATTTTGGTTTCAACTCTCCCTTAGCAATTGCTAAAACACGTTCCCGAATTTTTGCTTGTGGAGCGATTCCAATTTTAATAATCTTCATTTTGATTTCACCTCTTTTAAAGCTGTATCTGCTTCTTCGAAAAAATCAGCCAATAACTGATATGCATCTTTAAATAGATAAGGAACGCCTACCCATTGCTTTCTTCATGCACTCAAACTGACATGGCAAAACGTCAATAAAATAGTGTATTTCCTGAAAAATAAACCATTTCTGTCAATAAAACGGATTATTTACTGCATTAATGTGAATAAATCAGCCTATATCGCGCGGATCAAGTAACTGGTATTGATGGGGGTTGTCTGTAAATGCATTACAAGCCTTCATTTTTTCCCAGAGTTTGGTAAAGTCAGAATAGTTAAATCCAGCAGCCCAGTTCCAGGCTCGCGTCATGGAGCGCACAAATGGTGCTGCATTATTGTTTTGTGACAGCGCTTTAAGCGGCAGCAAGTAATCTTCACGATACCCAGTTGGAATAATGATGCGACAGGCTGAGGCCTGAGTAAGGTAGGCATTCATAGTTAAGCGCGCAGTTCTGCCATTGCCATCCATAAAGGGGTGAACCTCGGTCACGATAAACATTGCCATTAATGAGCGTGCGAAAGGATCATCGAGTAGCGCTACTCGTTTAAAGCCCTCGCATAATGTCCCCTTTACTAACTCAGGATGAACAAAGATTGTGTTTCCAGCCTGATTGGATTGCTCTTTCCATTGACCTGGGTTTTTATCTGGACGACTAGAAAGTATTTTGTGGTTGCAATGCTGTAGCCAAGCCAAAAAGTCATCTTCATTCTTCGGGGGCTTAGAGCGAAAGGGTTGCTCCATGATGGCCTTGAATGTTCCAAGTACATCATGAGAATCTTCATTGCGCTGAGGAATCATTTTTCCATCAAAAATAATTTCAGAAGCCTCTTCAACGGTAAAGGTGGTACCTTCAATATAGTTTGAGAAATACGATTCAAAGAAAGCAAAATTAAACGCACTAGCGCCAGGCTTTGTAGGGTCGGGGATAAGCGGGAAGGGCTTTCTTAAAGCAGAAAATAAAGTCTCGAACATCTCAATGCGATCGGGATCATACGGCTTTCCAGCGGCTCGCGCTAGAGCATCTGCCGCACGTAATGAGCGGGCTTTACCAGTTTGCATAAGGGCGGAGACAATAGTGCTTAGGGTTTTAAATTGAGCATCTAGACCCAATTCACTTGCGATTGATTTGGCATCATCACGTAAGGTATTGAGTTTATGTTCGCCCCGAATGGTACAGAGTTTGCTGAGGTATGATTCAACCCACTGACGACCCATGGTGCGAATATCAGAGCCTTTACCAGTGTAAAGATTCTCTAAAAGTCTTCTTGCCTCTGACGAGATAAAAAGCTTTCCATAGGGAGCGTCATTCACTGATGGGCTGTGATTCTGTATTGCACGAACTCCTGGCAAAGTATTTAAAGTAAGGCCTGGAAGTTGAAGGCTACGCACCCGCTTTCCATGGACCAGAAAAATATTGCCTTGATCATCTGGCATTCCTAACTGAGCAGAGCGATAAGCGACAACTCCCTTTGGATAAAGATGTTCTGCGATCTTGTGCCAATTGGGTCTAATGATTTGCTCAAGAGGACTTTCAAGGTCGCTGGTATAGATCCCGCTATGAATCTTGCGTAAACGCCCAGCCCTTGCCAAGCGGGAGATACGCTGGGCATTTGCTTTGTCTTTTGCAGAGCTAAAAAGGAGCAGGGGGAGTATGTCAACGGAAGTGCTCATAAAGCCTTAATTTACCGAGTATTGTCAATAATAATGATTATATTATAAGTTATTGTCAATAAATATGTATATTTAAGTAAAATAATCTATTTCCTATTGATAATGCTATGGGCGTTATCTGGAATGGTGTTTCGGTTATGGCGCCCCAAAAAGGAGGGTCGTAATGGCATTCCCAACGCACGCTATAGGGGTTTAGCGGGTGTTCTGGGCTTATGAGCGGCATATAGTCAGTCATTAACTTATTGATATTGCTATCTATTTATATCTAAATTATAATAACCAGATGGACATCAAAAATCGCATTCTACAATCCCTTCGTCCCCGCAGAGATGGCATCTTATTGCGCTCAGATGTCCGTACTTTTGGTAGCCCAAGCCAGATCTCCTTTGCATTGAATCATCTGATTGAGCAAGGATTAGTCGAGCGCCTTGATCGCGGTATTTATGCTAAGCCCAGTAAGGTGATGCAAATGGGTAAGCAGGCCTTACTAGATCAGGCCTTGATGAGAATCCAGTCCGCTGCCCAGCTCAGTCGTCCTCAGCAAGCACGCACCAGTCCAACTGCTCAGTACGTTCGTAAGTTAGCGAGAGCCCAAGGGATTGCTTTTATGCCCACATTCGCCGATCGGTGGGCGAGTACTGTTACTAAGCTATCTGATGATGAAGTCAAGAGCGATGCTACTGACGATTTATTGGTTGCCCTAACGCGGTCTGGAAAATTGTCGCCGAGCAATATGCTCAAGTTAGTCTTCGCGCATCATCGGGAGCTCAAACGTGTTTGATCCTTTTGGCGATTATGCTGATGCTGGCTATTTACAAAATTTTTTTGCAGAGAAAGATCTGGAGATCGTCAAGGTGGCCGAGCATGAATTATTCCGTGCTCAACTTCCTCGAGCCTTGGATTTTTTAGCTCAACGTGATCGCATTGAATACGCCGATTTCCTCGAGGTGCATCGCATCCTTTTCTCAGACTTATATCCTTGGGCAGGCCAAGACCGTGCCCAAGTATTGCCTGACAGGGCAATCACTAAAGGGTCGAGCAGAACGGTATTTTTTTGTCACCCAGAGCAATGCCAACTTGCTGTTCAAGAGGGCTTAGCTCTTGCCCAAGATCGCAAGAAAATGACTACCCAGCCTGGTTTTGTCATGGGCATGTTTGCCTTTGGCCATCCGTTTTTAGATGGCAACGGCCGCACCATGCTGCTAGTTCACTCTGAGTTATGTTTTCGTGCAGGCATGTCCATAGACTGGATGCGTACTAATAAAGATTCCTATTTAGAAGCTTTGACTACAGAAATTGAAGATCCTCATTCAGGTCACTTGGATGCCTATCTACGCCCATTCATCGCCGCAAAAATACCACGCGATCTTTGGTTGCAATCGGTGTCAACCTTATCGGGACTTGACGGTGTCAATGCAGAATCGGATTCTTTGGCGCAATATGCTGACCCTGAAGTAGCCCAGAGCTACCAAGACTTTGAGCGTCGTCGTGGATATCCTCTTTCAAAATCGAAGGGTACACCTAACTGAGTCGCAATTTACCAGTGAAGATTATTTAGTAAATGTCTTATTGCTTACGGTGAGGTACTAGCATGCTTGAAGTACTCAGGGGTACTATCAGTCGTTATCAAGTCTAATTTATTATATAAATATATAACTTGGGTAAAAATATGTTATATTATTGTATAACTTATGGGATGAGAAAATGCAGACAAATTTAAGAAAAGTAGGTGGGTCGGTGATGATGGCGTTATCTCCAGCATTTTTAGAAGAGCTCAAGATTACCTCAGGATCAATCGTTGATGTCGCATTGCTTGAAGGGCAATTAGTAGTCAAACCTATGCCTAAGCCTAAATATACCTTGGCTGATTTATTGGCACAGTGTGATGCGAAAGCCAAAATGTCCAAAGAGGATAAGCAATGGCTTGAGCTTGCCCCGGTTGGCAATGAGATCTTGTAATGAATCGAGGCGATATTTATTTAGTTTCATTAGACCCTACATCTGGGCATGAACAAAAAGGGATGCGCCCAGTACTCGTTGTTTCGCCAGGGCCCTTTAATAAATTAACGAAGACACCAATAGTGGTGCCTATTACAACCGGCGGTAATTTTGCCAGGGTAGCTGGATTTACAGTCGACTTAGTGGGCACTAAAACAGTAGGCGTAGCACGCTGTGATCAACCAAGGGCATTAGATTTGGTCGCACGAAAAGCAAAAAAGTTAGAGAGTGTTTCGGTTGAGGTGATGAATGATGTTTTGGCTAAATTAGCCACATTGATTTCATAGTAAAGCTGTTCGGGAGCTGACGGAGTGATTACTCTGTTATGGAAAATAGACTATCTCAATCATGATATTTTTGACTGAGCTTAGCTTTCCTCAAGGTGTGATGAGCTGACATATTCATCTGCGGGTAAATGAAAGAATCGTTAGTCCTGCTTAAAAGACTGGGGATGCATTTTTCTTAAATGGCCCGAAACTGAGCGATGATTTTTAGGGAAAGGGCTAGTTTGGGCTTGCTATCAATGGTTAGCGTCACAAACCAAGGGTGAGCCAAGCCTGCTGTAATGATCGGATCATCTTGCTGATCGTTATGAGCGCTTTAATTATTAAAAAATGTATCACATTATATACAATTTAACGTTTATTTATATATAATGTGATACATGCCAAGTAAATCTCAACCCATTTTTCCGTCTGAGCAGAAGATCCTAGCTACCCTGGGGGAGCGGATTAGGCTTGCTCGTCTACGCAGGGGGATTTCGGCGGAAGCATTGGCTGAGCGATCTTCCATTTCTAGAATGACATTGCATCGCGCGGAAAAAGGCTTTCCTGCGGTTGCGATTGGCACCTATCTCAGAATTATGGCGGCACTCCAACTTCAAGACGATTTTAATTTGCTTGCTAAGGATGATGTGCTTGGGCGTCGTCTACAGGACTTAGAGTTATCTAAAGCAAGGAAACATGATGGCTGATGGTAAAAACCTTGATTTGGAGATATGGATTGATGTAGGCTTTATTGGTAAGGAGCCTGTCAAGGTTGGATATTTAAAGCACGACAGAGGCAATGTTCGCTTTCATTATGACGATGCATGGCTATCTCACCCACAACGTTTTGATATTGATCCTGATTTATCTTTAGATAACTCGGTCTTTCATCCCAATCCTACGCAAGGCAACTTTGGCGTTTTTCTAGATTCTTCGCCAGATCGTTGGGGGCAAACCTTAATGAAGCGACGAGAGGCAATGGAGGCTAAAGACGAAGGACGTCAGGCTCGCACGTTATATGCGTGGGACTATCTCATTGGAGTTCAAGATCAAACTAGGCAAGGTGCATTGCGATTTAAATATCCTGGCACGGATATATTTTTAGCTTCGAATCAATTATCTGCGCCGCCTGTAACACAGCTAGCGGAGCTGGAGAATATTGCCAGGCAACTAAGTGATAAAAATATAGATGACTTGGATAGTCTGAGAAAGTGGCTTCGAGTCTTGGTTGCCCCGGGGGCATCTTTAGGTGGGGCAAGACCAAAGGCCAACTTTACCCAAGAGGATGGATCGCTTTGGATTGCTAAATTCCCGGCAAAAGATGATGACCGAGACATTGGCGCTTGGGAGATGTTGGCTTATCAGCTAGCAATTCGTGCCAACATCCAGATGCCGCCAGCAAAGTTACTCAAGCTTAGCAGTGATTACAGGACCTTTGCCGTCAAGCGCTTTGATCGTATTGGCGGTCAGCGCATTCATTATGCGTCGGCCATGACGATGCTTAAACAAGAGTCTAGTGATGACGTCAGTTACCTCGATATTGCTCAGTTCATCATGACGCGAGGAGCTGCAGGTTCAATTAAGGATGATTTGGCGCAACTGTTTCGTAGGGTAGTTTTCAATGTGGCTATTAGTAATCGAGACGATCATTTAAGAAACCATGGGTTTATTCTGCTGCCAAGCGGTTGGCGCCTGTCTCCCGCCTTTGATCTAAACCCGAATATCGATAAATCTGAGCATGCTCTCAATTTAGATATGGGCGATAACCGCGCCAATCTAGATAGTGTGATTGCTACGGCTCAGTATTACGAATTAACTCCAGATCAAGCGACTCAGATTGTAGGCGAGGTCTTGGGGGTTACTCGAGGGTGGGAAGGGGCAGCAAAAAATCTAGCTATCTCAAGGGGTGATATCGAGTTGATGAGGGCGGCTTTTCTGACTTAATTTTATCAAGGTAAGCAGAAAAGAAAACCTCTTGATTTAGCTGGAGCATGAATTTTCGATTTGCTTGCCAAAAAATTAAATTGCGTAGTCGCCACATGGAATGCGAATCGAGCAGGTCGCAAAGCAATTACATGTTTCTCGCACCACATTATCGAAGGTGCTTAATGCTCGACCCGCCTTTAAGGAGCGGATGCAGCGGTTCATCACAAGAAGTGCGCATGAACGAGCCTTCAGGACGCTGGGTTATGACGCATTTCTAGCCAATGAACTCAGTAAACTCTTTGTAGTAATTAAGCAAGGCGAGTGAATAAAGGCGCCACTAGCTTTTCAAATTTAGAAACTGATTTCACATAAAAGGTATGCATGCACGCCTACAGGGTTTAGTGGGTGTTCATGGGCTTATGAACCGGCATATAGTCATCCATTAACTTATTGATATTGCTAACTCCCTGAGAGCAGTTTTTTTTGTATCGCTTGAGATCGCCCAGCTATTGAAGATCTGCAAGTGAGCACTTCAGCGCAGTTGGGGATCATCGCGCAGACAGTAAAACCCGCCATCCATCAGGGCTTGACCATCAGCATCTTGCGCTAAGGGGTGGTAGCCAATGGCCTTAAATGCCATCCGCCCCAGATCATTTTTCGCGCACTCTAGCTCGCCACTGTCTGCTAACTCTTGGGGCACGGGTCCAAATCTAGAAGAGTGATCCCACGTCAGAAACCCACTACCAAAAGAATCGAGCACTAAGCGAGGGGGCTCATCAGCGGGTTTGCTACCCACTTTTTCATTGGCATCGAGCCAGCGATCAAAAGCGATTTGTAAATCATGATCACCGTGGTCTGCCCCAGTGCAGTGAGCCATCTCATGCTGCACAATAAAATCGGGCGCACCTGCCGCTACATAGATATCACAGGTATTTTTATTTAAGTCATAAATAGCACAGCCAAAGGACAGGGCGCCAGCTAACTTGTATCCCACCGGCAAATACTGATAGCATTTTTGATTGATCTCTAATAAATGCGACTCATGAATGCTCACTTCCATGGCTGGCCAACCCTCTACCCGCCCGACAATACTCGAGCAGCCTGCTAGGGGGATGAGGATGCAAAGAAGGTAAAGAATGCAAAAGCGACTCATGATTGGGTAATCGGTATCTGGTGTGTGAAATAGTCAACTACCGTATATTAGTCTTAACCGTGAGCCTGCTGCATTTAAATGAGATTCAAAATAAAGCAAGCGTGCTTTCATTGATTTGGAGAGAGCAATCATCACCAGATAAACAGGTCGGTCTTGCTAAAAAGCGTTCAGGAAGTTCTAGCTAAATAAAGCCAATGGCTTGCTCGCTACTGAAGAGGGGTCATTGAGCAGCGCTTGAGTCACATTTAAACGACTCGCTTGCATCGCCTCAGACAGGACCTGTCGGTAGTCGGTCGTAACAGCCAAGTCCAAGCCTTGATCCATTTGCAAAGAGGAGAGACCGGGCCACTGTCCATAAAGCTTGCCGCCCTTGACGTGATCGCCCAAG
>Ga0194038_1001175_pt1 | contig 11368 bp, 11 predicted proteins | sample JunL226m_MetaG_FD_148630 | JGI IMG/M metagenome (GOLD analysis project Ga0194038, IMG submission 148630) | Anoxic zone freshwater microbial communities from boreal shield lake in IISD Experimental Lakes Area, Ontario, Canada - Jun2016-L227-6m | ecosystem: Environmental > Aquatic > Freshwater >...
ACCAGCAGCAGTGCACCGTCATAGGTCTCCAGTGCCTGCTCGAGTTGCTCGATGGCGGCAAGATCGAGATGGTTGGTTGGCTCGTCCAGAACGAGAACATTCGTGCCGCACGCCTGCAGCAGCGCAAGACCGGCGCGAGTGCGCTCACCGGGCGAGAGTTGGTCGACCGCGCGCTCCACGTGGTCCGCGCGCAGTCCGAACTTGGCCAACAGGGTCCGCACATCTGCCGTCGGCCACGTCGGAACCCGCGCCTCGAAACGGTCGATGAGTCGCCCTGGACCGGTGAACTCGGCGCGGGCCTGGTCGATCTCGCCGATGGCGACGTTGGCACCCAGACTCGCGCGGCCCTCATCTGGTTCTTGGCGGCCGAGGAGAAGCCGCAACAGTGTCGACTTGCCGGCCCCGTTGGGACCGGTGATTCCGATCCGCTCACCGGCGTCAACCTGTACCGACACCGGGCCCAGGACGAAATCCCCCTGCCGCACAACGGCATTGGCTAATGTGGCGACGACCGAACTCGATCGTGGTGCGGCACCGATAGTGAACTCGAGTGTCCATTCCTTGCGCGGCTCGGCGACCTCCTCCAGGCGGGCGATGCGGCTCTCCATCTGACGTACCTTCTGCGCCTGTTTCTCACTGGATTCGGTCGCAGCGCGTCGCCGGATCTTGTCGTTGTCCGGTGACTTGCGCATCGCGTTGCGAACACCCTGACTGGACCACTCACGCTGAGTACGCGCGCGCGCAACCAGATCAGCCTTCTTATCGGCGAACTCGTCGTATTGTTCGCGGCGGTGCCGGCGGGCGACCTCACGCTCTTCCAAGTAGCTGTCGTACCCGCCACCGAAGACGGTGGTGGTGTTCTGGGCTAAATCGAGTTCAAGGATGCGGGTCACGCTGCGAGCGAGGAACTCCCGGTCGTGACTCACCAGGACCACGCCACCGCGAAGATCGCGCACGAAAGCCTCCAGCCGCGCCAGACCGTCGAGGTCGAGATCATTGGTCGGCTCATCGAGCAGGACGACGTCAAACCGCGAAAGCATCAGTGCCGCCAGCCCGACACGCGCCGCCTGCCCACCCGACAGTGCGGTCATCGGGGTCGACTCTGGTCGCACCGAATCGGTGTCGAGGCCCAACTCGGCCAGAACCGCGGGCAGACGTTCCTCAAGATCGGCCGCACCGGTGGCGAGCCAGTGATCCAGCGCCGCGGAATAGATGTTGGCCAGATCCACGCCCACCGGACTCTGCGACGGATCTGCCAGATCGGCGGCGGCTGATTCCATCGCGTCCGTCGCCGCAGTGCACCCGGTCCGGCGCGCAATATAGGCCGCGACGGTTTCCCCCGCTACGCGTTGATGCTCCTGTGGCAGCCATCCGACGAACCCGTCGGATGGTGTAGTGCTAACCGTGCCGTCGAGGGGCTCGATGTCCCCGGCCAGGATCCGCAGCAACGTGCTCTTGCCAGCCCCATTGGCGCCGACGACGCCGACGACATCGCCCGGTGCCACGGTGAGGTCCAAGCCCTCGAAGAGGGTGCGGTGGGCGAAGCCGCCAGCCACGTTCTTGGCGACAAGCATTGCGGTCATGGTTCTATCGTCGCACCACCACTCGGATTGCGAATTACGCGTATGGGGATTGTTTTCTTACAGTAGGACCATGGCATTCACCCACGTAGTGACATTCAAATGGCGCGAAGACGACTTCGCCGATAGTGGCATCGCCGATGCCCTACGCGGTCTCGTCGCCCGTTTCGATGGGGTACGCAGCTATCTCTGTGGATCCGATATCGGCCTCACGCCGAATGCCTACGACTTCGCCGTGGTCGGCACGTTCGACGATCGAGAGTCCTTCATCGCCTATCGTGACCACCCCGACCATCAGCGGATTGTTACCGAAATGATCACCCCGAATCTTGAATCCCGCACCGTAGTTCAGTTGGAGCATTGACGCGGTTAGGGTGGCTTGGTTCGGCGTTAGTGAATATGTCGATACAGCGCGCAAGCCGATGAACAGTTGGGCGAATTCATGACCGCAGCACCAGAGGCACCTGATCTCGAATCGCGGATCGGCCACTACTACCAGATGGATGGCACCTATCTGGTCGGCCGAGAGAAGGTGCGGGAGTACGCCCGCGCGGTACAGGACTATCACCCCGCGCACTGGGATGTCGCCGCGGCCGCGGAACTCGGTTACTGCGGTTTGGTGGCGCCACTGACATTCACTTCCACCCCGGGCATGTCGTGTAACCGTCGGATGTTTGAGGAGGTGGTCGTCGGATACGACACCTACGTGCAGACCGAAGAGGTCTTCGAGCAGCACCGCCCGATCGTGGAGGGCGACGAACTGCATATCGACGTCGAACTGACCTCGGTACGCCGGATCGCCGGCCGTGATCTGATCACCGTGACCAACACGTTCACAGATGCGGCGGGACAGCGGGTGCACACCTTGCACACCACGGTCGTCGGCGTCACTTCCGACGATATCAATCCGGCGGTCAAAGCGGCTGTACAGCGGATGATGATGCACGACATGGACATCATGAGCGTTGGCGAAGGCGTATACGAGAAGACGGTGCGCCCCGACGGCCAGGTTCGGATCGCCGACGACTCGACCCGCTCCCCTTCAACGCTGTCCTTCGATGACCTCAAAGTCGGCGATGAATTGGGAGTGCACCACACCAGGCTCTCCCGCGGCGATCTGGTCAACTACGCGGGTGTGGCCGGCGATGCGAATCCGATCCACTGGGACGAGTCCATCGCCAAACTTGCCGGACTGCCCGACGTCATTGCCCACGGCATGCTCACCATGGGCTTAGGTGCTGGATTCGTATCCGCCTGGTCTGGGGACCCGGGTGCAGTCACGCGCTATGCGGTGCGGCTGTCAGCACCCGCGATTGTCCCCGCCAACGAAGGCACCGATATCGAATTCAGCGGCAAGGTCAAATCGCTAGATGCCGAGACCCGAACCGGTGTTGTGCTCGTCGCGGCGAAGTCGGAGGGCAAGAAGATCTTCGGTCTGGCGACGTTGGATGTCCGCTTCCGCTGACAGTGCTGACGAGTCCCCTGTGACCGAAAGCAACGGCACCCCGGGCGGCAATCGGCGCAAACACATTCTGCGACTGGCACTGTTCGCCACATTCCTACTCACACTGTTTTATTTCGTCGCCGTTCGGCGGGTTATCGACATCGGGGAGGTGCGCGCTGCGGTAGCCAGGTGCGGGCCCGTGGCCCCGTTGGTCTACATGCCGATTTCTGCCATTCTGGCCGCGATCTTTGTTCCCGGCCCTCTTCTTGCAGCCGGTAGCGGGTTCCTGTTCGGGCCGGTGCTCGGGACGTTCGTCACTCTGGGTTCGACGGTCCTGACGGCGACGATCGCCGCCCTGGTCGGTCGGCACGCCGGCCGGGACAGCGCTCGGGCGCTGATCGGGTCGCAGTGGGCGGAGCGCATCGACACCCAGATCAAGCGGCGCGGCCTGTGGGCTGTGGTTGGTCAGCGTTTCATCCCGGGTATCTCCGATGCGCTCGCCTCCTACACCTTCGGAGCATTCGGATTACCGTTGTGGCAGATGGCAATCGGGGCTGCCATCGGTTCGGTACCGCGGGCTTTCGTCTACACCGCACTCGGGGCGTCGATATCGGACCTCCATTCGCCGCTGGCCTACGTGGCGATCGCGGTCTGGTGTATCACCGCAATCATCGGCGCGATCGCCGCACACCGCGGGTATCGCGGCTGGCGCGCTGGCCGTCAACGTTGATTCAGCTGGAAAAAACCGGTGCCGCTGCGGCTCAGCTGTGGCTGGCGGGTTCGCAGTTCACCGGCATGCTGCCCTCGGTTGCAGTGTTGTTACCGGCAGCAGCATTGATCTGGCCGGCTCTGGTCATCAAGCTGGGATTACCGACGCCTTGAGCGCCAGTCATCGTCATACTGCTGCACTGACCGGCGGCGCTCGGCTGGGCTCCGGCGATTGCTGAATCGGCGATCGTCATCCCCCCAAACAAGATTCCACCGACCAGAAGTGGCGCGGTAACGATCGCGCTGATGCGGTGCGTGTGGTTGCGGATCGTCATGTCAAACCTCGATTTCACGTTGGAAGCATTGGTTTCTTCTTGCCGGTTTCACTGTCGCAGTCCGTCGCAGCATCCCGCGTCCACTGAACAGACCATTCAGCGAAGGGCGTCGATGTCCCCCGATCGGTTGATGACATTCTCGTCCCGAGGTCCGGCCGTTCAGGTGACCGTTTCGCGCCACGCCGGGTGTCAATCTGGAGTACGTAACACGGAGGCAGCCAGGAGGACACGACCATGACCGCAATCCAGAAGAACCCGACCGTCGAGTCGGTCACCGTGTACTGCTCGTCAAGCAGCGCACTGGAACGTCACTTCGCCGAGGAGGCCCGCACCCTTGGTCGCTCCATTGCCGAGTACGGGTTGACGTTCGTCTACGGCGGCGGATCGATCGGCCTGATGGGCCAGAGCGCACGGTCCTGCAAGGACCATGGCGGGACGGTTGTCGGAATCATCACCGGCAAACTCGACGAACTCGAACACGGGTGGCGCGGCTGCCACGAGTTGCAGATCGTTGACTCGATGCAGGAACGGCGCCATCGGATGATGGATCGCGGCGACGCCTATATCGTCCTGCCCGGCGGGCTGGGCACCTACGAGGAGTTCTTCGAGGTTCTCGTCGCTCGCCAGTTGGGTGACCATGAGAAGCCGATCGTCATCATCAATCAGAACCAGTACTACGCGCCGCTGATCGCGATGATCGACCACGGCATCGAACACAGGTTCATCCGGCCGGCCATCCGAGACGCGCTCATCGTGGTAGACCGCGCTGCCGACGCCCTCGCGGGCTTGATGGCTCACCGGCCGCGCCGACACGATCCGGCTGAATTCCTGTTCCTGCCGGCCGAGGTCACCGACGAAGAATTCGCCGAGTTCCGCTTGGCCTCGTGATCGGGGCTCCCCCAATCGGGGGACAGCGAGTTCACCCGGTGCGGGGGCCGATGGGCCGATAAGAATCCGGCGTGAAGCAAGCGATGGTTGACGTGTAGGGCAAACAGGCCGCAGATCGCGGATCAGAGCCAAAGGAGACCGACATGGCCACTCCAGCCACCACCATCGAGACCTCAACCGCCTACTTTGTGGCCGACGGCGATAACTCCTTCCAGCCGACGCCGGCCGCCGGGGGCCACTGGGGCGAGTCCCTGATCAGCGGCCCCGCGGTCGCCGGTCTGGCGGCTCGAGCACTGGAGCGCGACCACGGCCAGACCGGCTTCACCCCGGCCCGCTTCACCATCGACCTACTCAAGCCAGCACGCCAGGTTCCCACCCGCACCCAGACCCGGCTGATCCGGGAGGGCCGCCGGGTTCGGTACGCCGAGTGTGACGTGATCCAGGGCGACTGGATCGTGGCGCGTGCCACCGCCGTGCAGTACCTGACCTCAGAAGCCCCTCCCGGAGACGAGTGGTCCACCGAGCCGGTGTTCACCGCGCCCGAGATCGGGCAGGAACGCGGAATGCTGGTTGGCAGCGCCTCGGCCGGTTGGAGCGTGCTGGGCGCCGAGCACCAGAACACCGCAACTAAGCGTGCCTACTACCGCGGTGTCGACGTCGTCGTCGGCGAGGAGCTCAGCCCGTTCGTCCGCTCTGTGATCGTTGCTGAGGCCGCGGCCAATATGGTCATCAACCTCGGCACCCGCGGCATCGGCTACATCAACGGTGACCTGACCATCAGCATGTCGCGGCTACCCCGCAGTGAGTTCATCGGCGTGCAGGGCGACTCCCGATTCGCTGCCGAGGGTGTGGCCGTCGGCACCGCGACACTGTTCGACGAAGCCGGACCATTCGGCACCGCCATGGTCACCTCCATCGCTAATCCGGCCGCACAAATCGACTTCGCCGGCGCGGCCCGCACCGACGCCCCGGGCTCAGAATTGTTCGGCGAGAGCAAATAATGACCGTCATGGCAGACACCCGCCCGCCGACCGCTGCGACCGTCGGGCGCCCCGGTCTTCTGGTCGCGACATTGAGCCTGGTCGTTCTGACGGTGTCGGTTCTGCAGACCTCCGTAGTCCCCGTGCTCGACGTGATCGGACGCCAACTGGGCGCTTCCTCGGATGCAGTGAGTTGGGTGGTGACCGCGAACCTCCTTGCCGCCGCCGCGACCACACCACTGATCGGCCGGCTGGCAGATCTTCGGAACAAGAAGTGGGTGCTACTGGCGGTCCTGGCTCTGGTTCTCGCGGGCTCGCTGCTCGCATCAATCACGACATCGGTACCGCTCCTGCTACTGGCACGCTCATTGCAAGGATCTGCGTTCGCGCTCTATCCCGTCGCGGTATCGATACTTCGCGATGAGGTTCCAGCTGATCGGCTCGTTCGGTCGATTGCGGTGCTGTCAGCAATGCTCGGAGTCGGCGGATCCGTGGGACTGGTCGTCACCGGCCTGTTGATGACCCAAGGCGCGTCATACCACCGCGTGTTCTGGCTGTGCACGATATTCACCGCGGTCGTCACCCTCGCCGTCAGCGCGGTCGTCCCCAGTCGCCCGCGCCATGAACGAACCGCGGTGGACTGGCTCGGTGGCATCAGCCTGGCCGCAGGGCTGTCGGCTCTGCTCTTGACGATCACCCAGGGTCACGACTGGGGCTGGTTGTCGCCGGCTACCATCACCGCCGCCACTGTTGGCGCCGCCGTCCTATCCGGTTGGTGGTCCCGGAGCGACCGCACTGCCCACCCACTGGTATCCACCGCAATGCTGCGCCGCGGGCCGATCCTGATCGCCAACGCCGCCACCGTGCTCGTCGGAATGGGGTTGTACTTCTCCTTCCTGGGACGGACCGGCTTCGTCGAAGCTCCCCCCGTGGACGGATACGGCTTCGGTGCGTCCGTTCTCGATGCCAGCCTCGAATTCCTACTGCCAGGTGCGGTGGCCGCGGCGGTGACCGCCCTCATCAGTGGCCGCTGCATCGAGCGCTTCGGAGCCCGCGCAGTGATCATCGTCGGTGCCGCAGCCGGAGTCGCCGGCTTCACCCTTCTCATCGGATGGCATACGCAGCCTTGGCAAGTCATCCTCGCCGGACTACTCACCAGTGCGTACACCAGCTTGGCTTATGGAGCTCTCCCGATACTGATCCTGCGGGATGTCAGCGAAGACGACACGGGAATCGCCACCAGCCTCAATGCTATCGTCCGGATGGTCGGAAGCTCACTGGCCGCAGCAATGGTCGGGGTATTGCTGACGCCGGCTGCTGACGGTCATGCTCCGGAAAGCGGGTTTATCGTCATCTTCGCACTGGGTGCAGTCACCGCCCTCGGAGTTATCCTGCTGATCGCGCGGAAACGCTAGCGATTCCGAGAGGACATGGGCAGATGACCGGCAAGGTATGGCTGATCACCGGAGCGTCGCGGGGCCTCGGTAACCAGTGGGCCATCGCCGCTCTTGAACGTGGTGACTCGGTCGCCGCCACCGCGCGCGACACTTCCGCGCTGGCAACACTGCGCGACACCTACGGCGACGCCATCGAATCGATCGCACTCGACGTCACCGATCGCCAGGGGTGTTTCGCTGCCGTCGAGGCAGCCCACGACAGGTTCGGCCGACTCGACATCGTCGTCAACAACGCCGGTTACGGGCAGTACGGCTTCGTTGAGGAACTGTCCGAATCCGAAGCCCGCGCCCAGATCGACACCAATTTGTTCGGACCGTTGTGGATCACCCAGGCCGCGTTACCCCACCTGCGGGCGCAACGCGGCGGCCACATCATTCAGGTCTCCTCGATCGGCGGCGTGACCGCCTTTGCCAACCTCGGCATCTATCACGCCTCCAAATGGGCGCTGGAGGGGATGTCGCAGTCGCTGGCCGCCGAAGTGGCTTCATTCGGTATTCGTGTCACGATCGTCGAGCCCGGCGGGTATGCCACTGACTGGCTCGCCGCGGCGCCCTACGCCGAACCATTGGATGCCTACGCCGCGCAGCGAGAGGAATTCGAAACCGCCCGCGCCGAACGCAGGGCGGACCTCGCCGACCCGGCAGCCTCGCGGTCGGCGATACTCGAGATCGTCGACGCCGACGACCCACCCCTTCGGGTCTTCCTCGGCAGAGACGCCTTCGCTCAGGCCAAGGCGGCGTACGAAGACCGGCTAGCCGAATGGAAGCGCTGGCAACCGCTTTCCGTACGAGCACATGGAGTCCACCCGGGCGAGTCCTGAGAGCCCTACGTCAGCTGACCCTGTGCGTAGGTGTCAAGTATCCGTCTGAGTTCCGCCACCTCACCGGCGTCAATGCTCACGGAATCGAGAGTTTCGTCCATATCGGGGTTGGTGTACTCCATTGATGAAGCGCGTGCCGATCGGGCTGAACTGTGAAATGCTTTGGCACCGGTAAACTTTGCTAATTCGAGTATGTTGTTCGACCTGACACCGGATCCCGGCATGATCGTGATTCTGTTCCCGGCAGCGTCAACCAGCGCCCTCAACATTTCCTGTCCCAGTTCAACATTGGGGTGCAAGCCACTGGTGAGGATTCTGGTGCAACCCAGGTCAATGATTTCTTCCATTGATCGCATCGGATCCTTCACCCGGTCAAACGCCCGGTGAAATGTGACCTGCATAGCGCCCGCATACCGAATCAACTCAGCGCACCGATCGACATCAACTCTGCCGTCTTCGACGAGCATTCCGATCACCACACCGTCGCAACCCAATTGCTCACACTGCTCAACATCGGCGATCATGGACTGAAACTCCAGCTGCGAAAAAAGGAAGTCACCGCCCCTGGGGCGGATGATGGGGAACAGTTGTATGGACGTGTTCTCCTTTGCCACCGCGATCATCCCGTAGGACGGGGTGGTGCCTCCTTCGTGAGGATTTGCACACAATTCAATTCGGTCGGCGCCTTGGGACTCAGCTGTAAGACATGACACCAGATCAAAACCGATGACTTCCAGTTCCATCCGGTGATTATCGTTGTTCCACTCACCGTTGCCTGCCGATAGCTGGATTGGACAGGTAGCCGCGGTGTGCGATCCGCTAACGCAGCGCCGCCAGACCGCGCGCGATCAGCGGTGCCACCGCCGATCCGATCCGATCGGATCCGCCGCCCGGGTGCCCTTCCGGTTCGGCCTCGGCGGCCATGCGCATCCGAAAGTCGATACCGGCGGCGATCACCGCCAACTTGAAGTACCCCAGTGCCATATAGAAGCCCCAGTGCGCCAGTGGCTGCCCGGACATCACCGAATATCGCTGCGCAAGTTCGTCGGCAGATGGCAGCAGCGGCGACGTCCAGGCCGCCTGGGCGTCGATGATCAGATCCATCGCGGGGTCGCGATAGACGCACATCAGCGCAGTGTCGGATAGGGGATCACCGAGCGTGGACAGCTCCCAATCGACCACTGCTCGCAGGACAGTGGGGTCGTGTGCGTCAAGAATGGTGTTATCGATCCGGAAGTCGCCGTGCACAATCGAGATTTCACTCTGCATCGGCACCGACTGCGCCAACCGCTCATGCAGACGGGCGACATCGCCATCTCGCGGGTCATCCGGCAGCCGGACGTACTGCCATTGCGCACCCCACCGTCGTACCTGACGATCCAGATAGCCTGCGGGCCTTCCGAATTCACCGAGGCCTAACGCTGTTGGATCGACTGCATGCAGGTCAGCCAACGCCCGGATAAGCGTGTCGACACACTCATTGATCTCAGCCGGTCCGCCCAGCTCCTCCAACTCAGTCCGGCTCCGCACCACCCGGCCCGGAACGTAGGCGACCATTCCAAACGGTGCGCCGAGCACTGAGTCATCCTCACTCACAGTGACCGCCCGCGCCACGGGGACGGCTGTGTCAGCCAACGCGTCAACCACCCGGTACTCGCGGACCACGTCGTGCGCGGACGGGGTCAGGCCGTGGAGCGGCGGACGGCGCAGCACCCACTTCGATACGTCGTCATGGATCAGGAATGTCAGATTGGATCGCCCGCCGGCGATCAGCCGCGCGTCTAGCTCCCCGGTACGGGGAATTCCCACGGCATGTAGATGGCGGTCCAATGCACCCAGGTCGAGGCCGTCGAGTGAAGTCACGGTCCCTGTATAGCGCAACCAGCCCGCGGCCAGGCATCGTTACCTCATGGCCCGCAGCATCCCGGCAGTGCTGGTTCAGTGTGCGCTGATCAGATCACGCTGCGCGGATACCTAGCGACGGTCGTGCCGGGGGGTACCTTTTGAGGCGTCCGCAGAAAACGCAGGCAGGTCGGTCAATGAGAGGGTTGAACGTGTTAGCAGGACAAGACAGTGGACAGCGCCGGTGGCGGGCCGCCGCGGTGGTCGCCCTGGCGGGGGCGCTGACCCTGTCGGGCTGCGCGAAGAGCAACGACTCAGGATCGACCACCTCGGCCGGCCCCACCAACTCGACCGTTGCCGTTGCGCCGCAGAAAGTCGACAACCTCGCTGCCGGAGTGCCGGAGGACATTCGCAAGTCCGGCAAGCTCGTCGTCGGTGTGACCATCCCCTACACCCCAAATGAATTCAAGGACACCCAGGGCAAGATCGTCGGCTTCGATGTCGACCTGCTCAACGCCGTCGCCGGCACGCTCGGCCTGACCACCGACTACCGCGAGTCCGACTTCGCGAAGATCATCCCGTCGATCGAGGGCGGCACCTTCGACGTCGGGATGTCGTCGTTCACCGACACCAAGGAACGCGAGCAGCAGGTGGACTTCGTCACCTACTTCTCCGCCGGCACCCAGTGGGCCGCGCGTGCCGGAGCACCCGTCGACCCGAACAACGCCTGCGGCAAGAGGGTTTCGGCGATGGCCGCCAGTACCCAGGTCACCGATGAACTGCCGGCCAAGAGCAAGGCGTGTGTCGACGCCGGCAAGCCGGAGATCGGGATCCTCACCTTCGACGGCCAGGATGCGGCGACCAACGCTGTGGTGCTCGGCCAGGCCGACGCCGTGTCTGCGGATTCTCCAGTCACCGCCTGGGCTATCAAAGAAAGTGGCGGCAAGTTGGAGGCCGCCGGCACGGTATTCGACTCCGCGCCCTACGGCTGGCCTGTGAAAAAGGGCTCTGCCTTGGCCCAGTCCCTGCAGAAGGCATTGGAGCACCTGATCGAAACGGGCGACTACAAGGCCATCGCCACCAACTGGGGTGTTGAGTCCGGCATCATCGACAAGCCCGTCATCAACGGGGCCATCAGCTAAACGTCAACGATGCGCTAAGCGTCACCGATGAGACCGCGTACGCCTCAGGAGACCGTGACGTGCACGTGGTTGAAGTGATTGGCCACCCGCCACATCGTGTACGCAACGCCGAACCGTCCCGCCTGACTTTGCACGTCGGCGTTGATGGCATCGCCCAGGCCCATGTCTGAG
>Ga0194038_1001176_pt1 | contig 11364 bp, 10 predicted proteins | sample JunL226m_MetaG_FD_148630 | JGI IMG/M metagenome (GOLD analysis project Ga0194038, IMG submission 148630) | Anoxic zone freshwater microbial communities from boreal shield lake in IISD Experimental Lakes Area, Ontario, Canada - Jun2016-L227-6m | ecosystem: Environmental > Aquatic > Freshwater >...
CACCTCCACCTGGCCCCAACCAACAGGGCCCCAACCAACAGGGCCCCAACCAACAGGGCCCCAACCAACAGGGCCCCAACCAACAGGGCCCCAACCAACAGGGCCCCAACCAACAGGGCCCCAACCAATCCGGCCAGGGCAATCAGTCAAACCAGCAGTCTGGACGATCGAACTGACTCAGCCGGAAGGCAACCGGTCGGTAAACGCTCAGGCCAGATAGCCGTCAGGCAGTTCCTGCAACATCTGCTTGACCATTCGGACGGCGTAGGCCGATGAGCCGCCGCCGACAATCAGCGCGGCGAACGCCAGGTCGCCGCGGTAGCCCGCGAACCAGGCATGCGAACCGCCCTCGAACTCGGCCTCTCCGGTTTTGCCGTACACCGAGCCGGCGTCGTCAATCTCTCTGGCGGTGCCGTTGGTGACCACAAGTCGCATCATCGATCGCAGACCATCGAGGATTACCGGGTCGGCCGGCGGGTTCTCACCAGTCTCGGTGGTCTGACTTCCCACGATCAGGTGCGGCGTCGGCGTCGTACCGGCCGCAACGGTAGCCGCCGCGAGTGCCATCCCGAATGGGGTCACCAAAACCTTGCCCTGCCCGAATCCATCTTCTGTGCGCTCGGCGAGGTTGACGGTTGGCGGCACGGTGCCGGTGACGGTGGTCAGACCCTCAATCGTGAAGTCGGCCCCGATCCCGAACTGCGAGGCCGCATCGGTGAGCGCTTTCGGCGGCATCCGGCTGGCTAGTTCGGCGAATGTGGTGTTGCAGGAGTTGGCGAAGGCTTTGGCCATGGGGACAGTGCCGAGGTCGAACCTGTTGTAGTTGGGGATGGTGCGATCGCCGATATCGATCTGGCCCGGGCAGCCCAACAGGGTGTTGGGCGTGGCCATATTGCGCTGGATTGCCGCGCCGGCAGTGACGATCTTGAAGGTCGACCCCGGCGGGTAGAGGCCCGTGGTGGCCGCCGGACCGTCGGCATCGGCGGCCGCGTTCTGAGCGACCCCGAGAATTGCCCCGGTCGACGGTTTGATCACGACCAGCATGGCCTTGCGCCACTGTCCATCGACCGCGTGCTGGGCGGCGTCCTGAACACCGCGGTCCAGTGTCAGCGAGATCGATGGCATCGGCTTGGCCGCAACCTCGGTGAGGACGTCAACGTCGGCCCGGTTTCTGTTGACGCTCACCACTCGCCAACCGGCCTCACCGTCGAGTTCGTCAACCACCGCCTTGCGGACCTCGTTGATGACGGCCGGCGCGAAAGTCGCGTCGGTGGAAAGCATTTCAGCCTGCGGCGTGACGATGACACCAGGTAAACCGTCGAGTGCTTGAGCCACCCGGTCATGGTCGGTGGGCTGCAGCGTGATGAGTTCCAGCGGCCCGTTGGACGAGCTGGCCTCCTCGGCCAACCGCTGTGGGTTGAGGGTGTCATCGAATGGGCGAAGGACGTCGGTGACTACCCGCGCGGTCGACATCAGCCTGGCGCCGGCCTTCGCGGCGTCGAGTTGGTAATGGAAGAGACTGCCGGGTACCAGAACCTCGGTGCCGCTCTGTTCGTTGACCGATGCTCGCCGCGATGGGTCAGCCCGCAATTCGAAGGTCTGATTCTCGCCAAGTTTGGGGTGCAGGGCGCTGGCGATCCAGCGAACGCGCCACCTGCCCTCGTCGCGAATCAGGTTCAGCACGCCGTCATAGGTCCATGTCCGCTTCTTCGGCAGCTCCCAGGTGAAGCGGTAATTCACACTGCCGGTGTCCTCGGTGTAGCGGGAGCCGAGGATCTTGGCATCCAGATGCGTGGCCTGCAGCCCCGACCACGCCTCGTTCAACGCTGCGTGGGCCTCGGTCGGCAGGTCGCTGAGCTGGGCGGCCGCCCCGGTGTCACCCCGGCCGAGATCCGCAAAGAACTGCTCGGCCATCGCTGTCGGACCGTCCGGGCGCGGGGTGCACGACGACAGCGTCCCGGCCGCGAGCAGCGCCAGCACCGCGGCCAAGCCTGTGACTCGTGTGATTAATGGGGTTTGAGTTGCCATTGAGGCAGATGTTATGAGTCCGTGACCCAGATCCGAGGGAGGCGCACCGTCCGAGCAGTGCCGAGTCAGTCGAGCAGAACGGTCGCGAAGGTGCCGATCTCGCGGAAGCCGACCCTGGCATAGGCGGCACGGGCAACGGTGTTGTAGCCGTTGACATACAGGCTGGCGATGCGCCCGGTTTGGACCACTGCCGCAGAAACCGCGGCGGTTCCGGTCGTGCCGAGTCCGTGGCCACGCCATTCCGGATGTACCCAGACACCCTGGATTTGACCGACTGACGGGGACTGCGAACCGATTTCAGCCTTGAACACCACCCGGCCGTGCTCGAAGCGCGCGAAGGCCCGCCCGGAGGCGATCAGACTGGCCACCCGTCGGCGGTAACCACGGCCACCGTCGCCGACCCGAGGGTCTACTCCGACTTCGCCGATGAACATGTCCACGGCGGCCACCAGGTAGGCATCCAACTCATCGACCCGCACCCGCCGCACACCCGGATCCACCGCGCACTGAGGTCGCGAGGCCAGGGCCAGAAGAGGCTGACGATCCCGCACATCACGCGCCGGGCCCCAGCCATGCTGTAGTCGATCCCACATCGGCAACACCAGATCGGCCCGGCCGACCAGCGATGAACACCGTCGCGCCGTGCTCAACGCCCGATCGGCGAATGCCCACAAATCAGACAGTCCACCGCGCAGGGGTGTCAGGTTGGGTCCGGCGTAACACAGCGAATCCTCCGCGTGGCGCCGCGTCCACAACTCCCCGCCGATGCCGCCGGGGTCGACCCCGTGATCGGCCACCCGGGCCGCGACCATGCACGAGCCCACCGGATCGGCGGCCAACACCCGGCTCACCGCTGCCGCGTCACGCACCACCGACACCCGGCGCCGGTCGACCGAGCGGAGTAGTGGCGGAGCCGACATGGCAGTTCTTTCTGCGGGTTTCACCCGCGGTGAGGTTTGCCCCTTAGCTTACGGTGACCACCGGCGAACCACCGGCAGATGTATCAGCGCCGCGCAGCTCGTCGGCGATCCGCATCGCCTCTTCGATCAGCGTCTCAACGATCATGGACTCGGGCACCGTCTTGATCACTTCGCCCTTGACGAAGATCTGGCCTTTACCGTTGCCGGAGGCCACCCCGAGATCGGCCTCGCGAGCCTCGCCCGGGCCGTTGACCACACAACCCATGACAGCCACCCGCAGCGGCACGTCGAGACCCTCCAGCCCGGCGCTGACAGCATTAGCCAGGGTGTAGACGTCAACCTGGGCGCGTCCACACGACGGGCACGACACGATCTCCAGGCCGCGGGGCCGCAGGTTCAACGACTCCAGAATCTGGTTACCGACCTTGACTTCTTCTACCGGCGGGGCCGACAGCGACACCCGGATGGTGTCACCAATACCCCGTGACAGCAGCGCACCGAAGGCGACAGCCGATTTGATCGTGCCCTGGAAGGCCGGGCCGGCCTCGGTGACGCCGAGATGCAACGGGTAGTCACTCTTTTCGGCCAGCAACTCATACGCCGCCACCATCACGACGGGGTCGTTGTGCTTGACACTGATTTTGATATTGCCGAAGCCATGTTCCTCGAAGAGCGAGGCCTCCCATAGGGCCGACTCGACGAGTGCTTCCGGGGTGGCCTTGCCGTACTTCTCCAGGAACCTCTTGTCCAGCGAGCCCGCGTTGACGCCGATGCGGATCGGAATGCCAGCAGCGCCGGCGGCTTTCGCCACCTCGGCGACACGACCGTCGAACTCCTTGATATTGCCCGGGTTCACCCGCACCGCCGCACAGCCCGCATCGATCGCGGCGAAGATGTACTTCGGTTGAAAGTGGATATCGGCGATCACCGGGATCTTGCTCTTACGGGCGATCTCAGCGAGCGCGTCGGCATCCTCCTGCCGAGGGCACGCCACCCGAACGATGTTGCAGCCGGTGGCGGTCAGTTCGGCGATCTGCTGCAACGTGGCGTTGACATCGTGGGTCTTTGTGGTGCACATCGACTGCACCGAGATCGGGTAGTCGCTGCCTACGCCGACATCACGAACCATCAGCTGACGGGTCTTGCGTCGAGGCGCCAGAGTTGGAGCGGGTGGAGCTGGTATGCCTAGGCCGATCGAGCCGGTGCTCATCGCAATCTCCTACTGGAACAACCTGATCGGGTTGACCAGGTCAGCGGTCACGGTCAGTGCCATGTAACCGACCACCACAGCGAGGATCACATAGGTGGCAGGCATCAACTTGGTGTAATCCACTGGTGCGGCGGGTAATACACCGCGCACCGAGCGGATCACGTTACGGATCTTCTCGTAGAAAGCGACGGCGATATGGCCGCCGTCGAACGGAAGTAGAGGAACGAGATTGATGGCGCCCAGCACGAAGTTGAGCTGAGCCAGAAAGAACCAGAACGCCACCCACAACCCGTGGTCGACGGTATCGCCGCCGATGATGCTGGCGCCGACGATGCTGATCGGCGTCTCGGGATCGCGATCACCGCCACCGATTGCATGTACCAGTGCACCGACCTTGCTTGGGATCGCCGCCATCGACTTGCCCAACTCCACGGCAAGATCGCCGGTGAAGGCGAAGGTGCCCGGCACGGCTGAGAGTGCGTTGTAATGCGTCGGCCCGAACTGCGCTGCGCCGATACCGATCGAGCCCACATCGGAGGGTGCGGTGGCCTCACCGCCACCGGCCGGGGCGACCCAGCGTTTGGTGGTGGCTACGTCAACAACCATGTCGATGTTCGTCGTCGTGCCGTCCGTGGTGCGCTCCACGACAAACGGGGTGGGACCGGAGGACTTGCGCACCTCGGTCACCATCTCCTCGAATGTCTTGACATCGGTTCCGCCGACCTTGACCACCACATCGCCGGCCCTGATCCCGGCCAGCGCGGCAGGCCCTGTGCCGGTACACGTGCCGAGTTCGCCCTTGACGAGTTCCGGCTTGACGCAACTGATTTCACCGACGATCGCGCTGGTTGGCGGATGCAGATTCGGTAGACCCCACACGATGGCGATTCCGTAGACCAACACCAAACCGATGATGAAGTTCATGGCCGGGCCCGCGAACAGCACCGCGACCCGCTTCCAGGTCTTCTGCTTATACATCGCGTAGGGCTCGTCCTCCGGCCGCAACTGGTCCACCGACGTCATGCCGGCGATGTCACAGAAGCCGCCGAGCGGGACGGCTTTGAGGCCGTATTCGGTCGAACCGAGTTTATTGGGCCGCATCGTCGACCACAGGGTCGGGCCGAAGCCGACGAAGTAGCGGCGCACCTTCATTCCGGTGGCCCGCGCGACCCACATGTGGCCGCATTCGTGCAGTGCCACGGAGACGAGGATGGCCAGCGCGAAGAGCATGATCCCGATTACGAACATCATCGCAGTGGTGCGACCTCCTGTGCGGCGACGGCAATGACGTCGCGGGCGCGTTGCCGGGCCCACCGTTGGGCTTCGAGTACTTCCTCCACGGTAGCCGGTTCTGCGGACCATTGGCCGCCAGCGCTGCAGACGTCAGCGATTGTTCGCACAATCGCCGCGAAGCTGATACGTCCGGCCAGGAAGGCCCCGGCGGCCTCCTCGTTGGCGGCGTTGTAGACCGCGGTCATGCATCCGCCGGTCACCCCGGCCTGACGGGCCAGGTCCACAGCCGGGAAGACGGCATCGTCAAGCGGCTCAAACTCCCAGGTGGAGGCGGTGCTGAAATCGCACGCAGTCGCCGATCCGGCCACCCGGCCAGGCCAGCCCAGGGCCAGCGAGATCGGCAGTTTCATATCCGGCGGGCTGGCCTGGGCGATGGTCGAGCCATCGGTGAAGGTGACCATCGAGTGCACGATGGATTGGGGGTGCACGACGACGTCAATGCGCTCGTAGGGAACACCGAACAGCAGGTGGGTCTCAATCAGTTCCAAGCCCTTATTGACAAGCGACGCCGAGTTCAGCGTGTTCATCGGGCCCATATTCCAGGTGGGGTGGGCTCCGGCCTGCTCGGGTGTCACCGACTCCAGGTCGGCGGCCGACCAGCCGCGGAACGGCCCGCCAGAGGCGGTGAGCACCAGTTTGGCCACCTCGTCGGCGGTGCCGGAACGCAGGCACTGGGCCAGCGCGGAGTGCTCGGAGTCCACCGGGACGATCTGGCCGGGCTGGGCAGCTTTGATGACCAGCGGCCCGCCGGCCACCAGCGACTCCTTATTGGCCAACGCCAGCCGGGCTCCGGTGCCCAGTGCGGCCAGGGTCGGCTCGAGCCCGAGCGCGCCGACGAGGGCGTTGAGCACCACATCGGCTTCGGTGTTCTCGATCAGCCTGGTCGCCGCATCGGGGCCGGTGTGGGTGACCTCGCCAACCTTCGCCGCCGCAGCCGGGTCGGCCACCGCGATATTGGTCACGCCGGTCTCGGCGCGCTGACGGGCCAGCAGGTCGGGATTTCCGCCCCCGGCGGCCAAGCCGACGACCTCAAAACGGTCGGGGTTGGCGGCAATGACCTCCAATGCCTGAGTGCCGATCGACCCGGTGCTGCCGAGGATCAGCACGCGAAGGCGGTTGGCGGGGCTCACCGGTTCATTGTGCCGCGCCGTTATGCCGCAATACGCCGCGCATACGGCTGCCGACGCAGGTGTGACCGTCGTCACAGCTACCAGTCTTGGGTATCGTCGAAGACGAATGACTAATGCGGCCGGCCCTCGGTCGTGTGCAACCTCGATCAAGCAGGAGAACCATTAGATGATGTTCCAGCGTTCAGTACTGACCGCCGCGGGATTCGCCGCAGTCACCGCCCTGGCTCTTTCGGGCTGCTCGTCGGCCACCAAGGAAGCTACTTCGTCGGCGACCGAGAAGGCCTCTTCGGCAGCCTCGTCGGCGACCTCAGCCGTGAGCTCGGCGATCGCCGCTCCGGCTTCCGGTGACCCGGTCGGAGCGGGCTGCGCCGCCTACGCGGCGAAGGTCCCCACCGGCCCGGGATCGGTCGCCGGTCTGGCCGCGGATCCAGTCGCGACCGCCGCGGGCAACAGCCCCGTGCTCACCACGCTCGCCTCGGCGCTGTCGGGAAAGCTGAACCCCGGCGTCAACCTGGTGGACACCCTCAACAATGGACAGTTCACCGTGTTCGCCCCCACCGATGACGCGTTCGGCAAGGTCGACGCGGCCACCATCGAGAAGCTCAAGACCGATCCGGCTCTGCTGACCTCGATCCTGACCTACCACGTGGTGAGCGGCCAGGCCGATCCGACGCAGGTCATTGGCGAGCACACCACCCTGCAGGGTGCCCCGCTCACAGTGGCCGGATCGGGCAACGATCTGACGGTCAATGGCGCCAACGTCGTCTGCGGCGGTATCAAGACTGCCAACGCCACGCTGTACCTGGTCGACACCGTCCTGATTCCGCCGGCCGCACCGGCGTCATCCGCGGCGTCCTCGACGGCGGCGGCGACCACGACAACCACGCCCTAGCTCAGCCACGACAACACTGAGGGCCGGTCGCGACAGGCGACCGGCCCTCAGTCCGTATGGGTGGGCAAGGCAACATGGGGGCATGCCGTCGACGCTGCTGTGGTTCCGCCGCGACCTGAGACTGCGCGATCTGCCGCCACTGATCGACGCCGCCGCCCACGGCTCTGGGGTGCTGGCCTGCTTCGTGCTGGATCCACGACTGGAAGCGAGCGCAGGCGCGCGTCGGCTGCAGTTTCTCGGGGACTGCCTGCGCGACCTGAACGACTCTCTGGGCGGGCGACTGCTGATTACCCGGGGACGTCCCGAAGAACAGATTCCACAGATTGCCGCGGCGATCAGTGCCAGCTCCGTGCATATCTCAGCCGACTTCAGCCCGTTCGGGACACGCCGCGACGAAGCAGTCGCCGCGGCGCTGTCCGGTATCCCGCTCGTCGCCACCGGTTCGCCCTATCTGGTCTCACCGGGTCGGGTTACCAAGGACGACGGCAGCGCCTACAAGGTGTTCACACCGTTCTTCAGGCGCTGGCGCGAAGTCGGCTGGCGCGCGCCCGCTCAATCTGATCCGGCCACCGTCAGCTGGATCGACCCGGGCGGTGTCGCGACGCTTCCCGCCCGCGTCGAAGCACCGAATCCCGTTGTAGCACTGGATGTTCCAGCCGGAGAAGCCGAAGCACGACGGCGATGGTCCGAGTTTCTCGCGCACACTGTCAAGGGCTACTCAACCGACCGCGACCGCCCCGACAAACCAGGAACCAGTCGGATGTCGGCACACCTGAAGTTCGGCACCATCCACCCACGGACCATGGCTGCGGATCTGGGCTCAGACGACTCCGGGCCCACCGCTTACCTACGCGAGTTGGCATTCCGCGACTTCTACGCCGGCGTATTGCATCAGTGGCCGCGCAGCGCCTGGCAGAACTGGAACCCGAACTTCGACGGCATCGAACTCGACACCGATGCGCACGCTGAGTCGGTATTCGAAGCGTGGAAGCTCGGCCGCACCGGCTACCCCATAGTCGATGCCGGGATGCGCCAACTCACCGAAACCGGCTTCATGCACAACCGAGTCCGAATGATCGTGGCGTCATTTCTGGTCAAGGATCTACACCTGCCGTGGCAGTGGGGCGCACGGTGGTTCCTCGAACAGCTCGTCGACGCCGACATCGCCAGCAATCAGCACGGGTGGCAGTGGGCCGCAGGCACCGGCACCGACGCCGCGCCGTACTTCCGGGTATTCAACCCGACCACCCAGGGCGAGAAATTCGATCCATCCGGCGACTATGTGCGGCGCTGGGTTCCCGAACTGGCCGATACCGCCGAAGTCCACAAACTCAAGGCCGGACGCCCCGCCGGGTACCCGGAGCCCATCGTCGACCACGGAGCCGAACGCGCTGAGGCGCTGAGAAGGTACGGGCTGATCGGCTGAGCCGGATGTGCCACAATGACGTCAGGGGACATCAGACTCAGGGACCCCGGACTCACGTCGACAGGAGGCCGCCATGGTCAAGGCCGAGGTAGAACGTTACTCGGAGGTCGATGTCGCCGATGTGCCGTCGGCGGCCTGGGGTTGGAGCAAGATCACCTACCGCACCTGGTACGCGCTGGGCGGCTTCATCGTCGTGTTCCTGCTGGGAATGATGCACGGCAACCACGTGGGCCACGTGGAGAACTGGTTCCTACTCGGCTTCGCCGCGATCGTCGCGTTCATCATCGTGCGGGACATCGTTCTGCGCCGACGCGGCTTTCTGCGCTAGCCTTCGGCGGCCAACTGGCCGCACGCGGCTGCGATTTCCCGTCCCCTGGTGTCGCGCACCGTGCATGACACCCCCTGTGCCAAAACCCGTCGGACGAACTCACGCTCAACCGGCTTCGGACTCGCATCCCACTTACTGCCCGGTGTCGGGTTCAGCGGAATCAGGTTGACGTGCACCAGTGGCCCCAGTGCGCGGTGCAGAATTTGGCCCAGCAGGTCGGCCCGCCAGGCCTGATCATTGATATCGCGGATGAGCGCGTACTCGATTGATACCCGACGGCCGGTCACGTCGGCGTAGTAGCGGGCCGCATCGAGCACCTCGCTGATCTTCCAGCGATTGTTCACCGGCACCAGGGTGTCACGCAGTTCATCGTCGGGCGTGTGCAGCGAAACGGCCAGGGTGACACTGAGATTCTCATCGGCAAGTTTGCGGATCGCCGGCGCCAGGCCCACCGTCGACACCGTCACTGCACGCGCAGAGATTCCGAAACCGTCCGGCGGTGCCGCCGTGATGCGCTCGACGGCGCCAAGTACGCGGGCGTAGTTGGCCAACGGCTCCCCCATGCCCATGAACACCACATTGGAAAGCCGGTCGCCGCCCGGTCCGTTTCCCGGCATATCGCGCAGGGTGACCGCGGCGGCACGCACCTGTTCAAGAATCTCGGCGGTGCTCAGATTACGGGTGAGTCCACCCTGGCCCGTGGCGCAGAACGGACACGCCATTCCGCAGCCCGCCTGCGAGGAGATGCAGACGGTGTTGCGGTTCGAATAGCGCATCAGCACCGACTCGAAGGTGGTGCCATCGTGGCCGCGCCACAGCGTCTTTCGGGTATCGCCGGCGTCGCATTCGATCTCGCGCACCACCGAGAGCAGCGGTGGAAACAATGCGTCGGCCACCGTCTCACGGACTGCGGCGGGCAGATCGGTCATCTCGCGCGGATCGGCGAGCAGTCGTCCGTAATACTGTGCCGCCAGTTGCTTGGCGCGAAACGCCGGCAGTCCAAGTTCGGTGACAGCGGCGGTGCGAGCCTCAACGTCGAAATCGGCGAAGTGACGCGGCGGCAACCCGCGACGCGGCGCCTCGAAGACCAGTTCCTGTTCCATACGAGCGCTCAGGCCAACAACGTCAGGACGATCCAGGTGGCCACCGACGACGGCAACGCGCCATCGATCCGGTCCATCAGACCGCCGTGGCCGGGCAGCAGTGTGCCCATATCCTTGATGCCGAGATCACGCTTGACCTGAGACTCCACCAGATCGCCCAGGGTGGCGGTCAGAACGAGCATCACACCCAGCGGAATGCCGACCCAGGCCGGCTTGTGCATCAGGAAGACGACGGCGATCACCGCCCCGGTGGTGCCGCAGATCAGCGAACCCGCGAATCCCTCCCAGGACTTCTTCGGGCTGATCGCCGGAACCATGCGGTGCTTGCCGAACAGCACCCCGGCGGTGTACCCACCGATATCGGAGAAGGTCACGCCCAGCATGAGGGCGAATACCCGCGCGTAACCATCCGACGGGTAGACAAGCAGTACGGCGAACGCCCCGCACAGCGGGATCCACGCGGCAATGAAGATCGTGGCAGAGACATCGCGCAGATAGTTGACCGGCTGGCCCTTCAGACCGTGGCTCAACAGCCGCCAGATCAGACAGACCAACACCGTCGCGCCGAACCCACCCAGCGCCCCGGCCGGGCCGAAGGGCCAGGTCAGCCAGATCATGGCCTGCCCACCCACCAGTAGCGGTATGACCGGTATGGAGTACCCGGCCGTGCGCAGCCGCCGCACCACCTCGTGGGTGGCCACGGCCATCCCCACCGCCACCAACGCGACCCACAACCTGGGCGCGAACAACAGGATGGCAATTATGGTGCCGCCCAGCAGCAGGCTGACGCCGATCGCGGCGGGTAGGTCGCGTCCGGCGCGTGACGTCTTCGCCGGTTGTGTCGGCGCCTCGGGGGCGCGGCCCCCGGAGTCTGTGTCAGCCACAGTGGCTCGCTGTCGAGGTCCTCAAACCTCGAGCAGTTCGCCTTCCTTGTGCTTGACGTGATCGTCTATTTGCGCGATGTACTGCGCGGTGGACTTGTCGAGGTCCTTCTCTGCGCGGCCCACCTCATCTTCACCCGCTTCGCCGTCCTT
>Ga0194038_1001178_pt1 | contig 11361 bp, 11 predicted proteins | sample JunL226m_MetaG_FD_148630 | JGI IMG/M metagenome (GOLD analysis project Ga0194038, IMG submission 148630) | Anoxic zone freshwater microbial communities from boreal shield lake in IISD Experimental Lakes Area, Ontario, Canada - Jun2016-L227-6m | ecosystem: Environmental > Aquatic > Freshwater >...
TACCTCCCGGACGCGGAGGATTCACGCGCCGCTGACGTGCTCAAGGACGAGGGCTACAAGGTGGCCGGCACCGCGCCCATCTACGACATCCTGCATGAGGCCCGCGAACGCGCGAAGGCTGCGGGCGCGACGAACATTGAGGAGAAGGCCGTCGTCGGCGCTCCGGTGGACGCCCTGGTCGACCTGGCCGAGGAGGTCGGCGCGGATCTGCTGGTCGTGGGCAACGTCGGCCTCAACACCATCGCGGGCCGTCTGCTCGGTTCGGTGCCGGCCAATGTGGCGCGGCGATCCAAGAGCGACGTGCTGATCGTCCACACCTCGGGCTGATCACTCCGGTGTCGCCGAGCGCCGTGCGGACCCGGCTGTGGGTCGACGGCGAGATGAAGGCCGAGAACTTTCCCCTCGCGGAGATATCGGAGTATCTCCACAAACCCGGGGCGCTTGTCTGGGCGGATCTGTGCAACCCGGATGAACGCGCTCTGGCGCAACTGGCCGACGAACTCGGCCTGCCTCAGCGGGCCGTGGAGGAAGTCGTCGAGCACAGTGAGCGTACGAAAGCCACCCGTTACGGGGACGACACCCTAGTCACGGTTTATGTGACGGCACTCGGCCCGCAGGTTGCGGGCTCGATCGAGTCCCGGTTGCTGACTGCTCGAGTCTTGATCTTCGTATCGCCGACCGCCGTGGTCACGGTTCGGAACGAAACCGACCCGGCTCACCCTGTTTTCGACATCGACGAGGTGGTTCGCCGGTGGGGGGATGACAGCGACGCGGTCAAGATGGGAAGCCCCGCGCTGCTGCACGGAATCCTCGACGTGGTGGTCGACGGGTACTTCGACACGATCGGACAACTCGACGACGCCATGGAATCGCTGGAGGACAACCTCTTCGGCGAGGCTCCGCAGACACGCCAGTTGCAGCGCGACACCTATCGGGCGCGAAAGGAATTGGTGGAACTGCGGCGCGTCGTGCTCCCGATGCGGGAGGTGATCAACACCGTTCGGCACCGGACCGTCGACCGCGCCCATACCTCCGAACTCGCCAGGTGGTACGACGACCTGTACGACGAGGTGACCAGGGCCTCGGAGTGGACCGAATCGCTGCGGGACATGGTCACCACGGTGTTCGAGACGAACCTGTCGCTGCAGGACGCACGACTGAACACCATCATGAAGAAGCTCACCGGCTGGGCGGCGATCATCGCGGTGCCCACGCTGGTCACCGGCTGGTACGGGCAGAACGTTCCCTATCCGGGGTTCAGTGAGGCCTCCGGTGTCGTCACCAGCGCCGTGCTGTCCGTCCTGACGTCGTTGGCGCTCTACATCGGGTTCAGGCGACGCGACTGGTTGTGAGTTCCGATGCTCAGAACTTCACGGCGACGGCGTGGCCGTTGAGGTTGTGCACGATGTGGCAGCCGGGCCATGTTCGCATCTCGTTGACGAACACCGTCACACCGTCGCAGGTCTGGAAGCCGTAGTCGTCGAACACCATGATGCCCCCGCGGACCAAGCGCGGCCAAAGCCATTCGACGACACCGCGGGTGGATTCGTAGGTGTCAACGTCGACATGACTGAACCTGAACTGCTGGTCTGAGAGTGCGGTGCCGCTCTCGTCAGGGAAGGTACCTTCGAGGATCTCCACATTGTCAAGGTCCAAGCGTTCGATGAGCGCGATGACGTCGTCCTTGGTGCAGTCGTGATGTTCGCCGCCCTGGTACACCGAATCGAGCGGACCGGTCTTTACCACTCCGGTGAAGGTATCGCAGAGAATCACCGGATCGGTTAGGCCGTTGAGCTTCGCGCAACGGGCGATTAGCGCCCCGGTGCCGCCCCGCCATACCCCGACCTCCAACAGCGCGCCCGCCTGGAGTTTTGCCGCCTGACCCACCAACTGCCACAACTCGTAACACCGGTACACGTCGACCAGTGTGTTGGGGGCGATGTCGGAGTACTCGCGCAGAAAGTCGTCGTCGGCTCCCCATGGGCTGTAGGTCGCCTGCGGGGACGCGCCCTCGTAGTCGCGGTGCCTTATCTGCTCGACGCCCTTCAGGGAGACGATGTACGCGCCACTCTTCAAAGCTTTTCGCGCCGTGGCGATCACATCGTCGAGGTACTCCATACGGATAGCGATCACGAGGACGTCGATGTCCGCGAGGCCGAGCGACGCTGGTCGAGAGATCGGCAGTTCCGAGGCGGGAATGTAATCGGCGAGAAGGGCAGGATTGGAGTCGCCGAGCCAGACGAGGTTGTTCTTCATTGACGGGCAGGAGTTGATGATCCGCTCGCCACGTCCGATCAAACCCCACACGCCGACCCGCGCGGCCGGCGCCTGCGCGAGAAGATCGGCGACCCACTCGGCTACGGCCGCCTCGTCGAAAGTGGTTGAAGAAGTCATGTTTTTCAACAAGAGCATAGCCGCCACAGAGTGCGGATCGGAACGGGTACCCGGACCCGCCGAATCAGGCGGTCGGTCTTGCTGAAAACGGGTTCGCAGAAATGCCGTCGACACTGACGATCACGGCACCGGGCTTCAGCAACGGCGCGGCGAATTCGGTGATCTCTGGGATGAATTTGCGACGCGCGCCGATCACGAAGATGTCGAGATCGGCTGCGGCCAATGTCTCGGGAGGAGTGATCTTCAATCGCGTGCCGTCCAATCGGGCGCCGTGTAGAGACTCCTGCTTATCGGTGACCCACACCAGGTTCCTGCGGCTTCGTGGAGAGAGTTTCACGAAGCGGTGCCCGCGACCGTACACCCCCCAGAGCCCCACCCGCGCGTCTGGATTTTCGAGGAGCAGGCGTTTGACCCACTCGGACAGATTCCGGGCATCATGGTCGGTGTCTAAGTTTAGTTTGGACTCCTCCATGTAGGCATCCCAGAACGTCATGTGCGCAGCGGAACCCGGGATGGCCCGCTCGAGCACGAGATCCAGCCCCTTGTGTTCCTCGGGGAAGTAGAGCATTCGGAAGAAGAGCCGGCCTGCCATCGTGTAGTAGCTGTCCCAGAGATGACGCATCGCGTCGTCGGCGAAGGGTGTCTCGTTCTCCAGCCAATTGAAGAACTGGTGGGTGCCGAAGATCATGTTCTTGTAGGCGTAATCGCCCCATTCCCAACCGCTGATTCCCTGCATCGAGCACGGTTCACCGATGAAGACCGCCGGTTTGCCCGCGGACGGTGGCAGCGTGACGACGGCGTGTGGGAAGCAGTCGTCCATCAGCGTCGAGGAGCCGTCGAGACTGTCGCTCGGATTCAGTCGGTCGCGGCCCGCGAGGAACACTTCGCGATGCGCCGCGAAGCAGAAGATCCCGCTGAAGAGAGCAGACGGATTGCTGCCGGGCAGGAATGCAAGATCCTCGACGCGAGGCAGAAGCAACGTGTCGAATTGCGCGACCTGAAAGTCCTTTGGCCGCAGCCGCCACCACAGTTTGGAGTCCTTCTTGCGAATCAGCTCGTGTCGTCGCTTGATCTCCAGCCATCCGAAGTTGAGGTAGTGGTAAGCCACATCCGGGTGGGCCTTGAGTGACTCCACTACCCGGGTCACCGCGCCGCGGATGACCAGGTCGTCATCGCCCACGAGCCAGACGAACCGCCCTCGCGCCAGATCGCAGGTGACCCGCATGATGTTCGCGCAGAAGCCCGTGGTGCGATCGCTCCGTATCGACCGGACCCAGTCGCTATGGCGCTCGAGGACCCCGGGGGTGTCATCGGAGCTGCAGTTGTCCGACACCACCACTTCGACGGCGTCCCCGAGCGAGGCGACCTCGCCCTTCAGGCTGAACAGCTGATCCTCAAGTAGGGAGGCCCGATTCAGGGTGGGGATGCAGATGGACAGGATCGGACCGTCGTCGTTCGTGCGGGAAGTCATGGTGGTGAGGAACCTTGAGGGATTTGGGCTTCGGCAACGCCCAGATGCTACCCGACAGCGCTAGTGAACCCTCAGGCCCGCGACGTCTACGTGATCGACGCCGCCACCAAGGCCGTCATCGACACCGTCTTCATCGGCCCGGCCATCTACGGCCCCGGCCAGCTCACCGGAATCGCGGTCAATCCCGGACCCACCACGAACACCATCTATGTCGCCACCTACAACAACGGGCAGCAGGGCACTCTGTCGATCTACCCGGTCTGACCTACCGGATGACCCATCCCATGTTGGGATCCATCGCAAGGCTCAACACATCCACCGCCTCGAATGCGCTCAGCGGAACCGTGCTCAGTTCGCGTTGCGCGGTAAGGTAGCCGGTTCCGCTCCAGCCGTTGCTCATCGCCAGCAGCGTTGCTCCGTCCTGTCCGGGGTTCCCGGAGTCGTAGATCACCGCACCGTGTTCCTGAAGCGCGCGGAGCACCACCTGGGTCGCCGGGTCATAGGACGAGACGTCGAAGTCGGCGCGCAGCCGCAGCACCGTGCCCATCGGCACACCGTTCGGATTGGTGCCAGTGCCGTCGCCCGCCCGGGCCGGCCACGTGTAGCCCGTGCCGCGGTCCTTGGCGATCGTGATGCCGAGCATGTGGTCGATGGAACCGCTTGCCAGATCGTCGGGTCGCAGGATCAGCGGGAGGTAGGGGAGTTGTGAGGCGTTGGCCCAGCCCTGGGCCGGGTACAGCGGCGAGTTCATGTCGTAGTGCACGCCCGATTCGGCGATCCAGGCCGGGCCGTAGGCGGCGGCGTAGGCGACGTTGGCCAGCGCGTCGCCCACGCCGTTGGCCGGCAGTTCGACGCCATTGGCGACGTTGTAGAGCTCCTGGGACACGCACGTCCCGGTCTGCAGCACCAGAAGGTGACGGTCCCAGGCCGGAACATCGGGCATGCCCTCGACCAGCGGGCGATCCGGAATCGCGTACGGCCGGTTGTCGATGCTGGGTCCGCTGCTGCTCAGGCCGCGGTTGAAGATCACCGTCTCGGTGGGCTGGGTATCAGCGACGGTGTTGACCGGCATACCGGCGGTGTTGCCTAGCCACGGCGCCCCGCCCCACACCGCACGCAGCGTGCCCCCGAGCAGCGACGTCCATGTCGCTGACTGCGCCAGAACCGGCAGCGCTGACACGTCGGCATGGAAGACGGTGTTCGCCGGCATCAGGGTGCACCCACAGAACGTGGACAGCGGCGGCGCCGGGGCGGGCTGGCCGATCGGGACGATCACCGCAACCGCCGTCGTGCCGCCGTAGCCGTCGTCGACGGTGACGGTGAAGGTGTCCTGTTTGTCCGCTGCGGTGGCGCTGGGATCGGTGGCGGCGGTGAGCGCCCCACTGGTGGGGGTGTAGCTGAACTCGCCGGTATTCGAAACGGTGACAGAACCCTTCGCCGTGGCGCCCGAGCCGGTGTAAGTGACGGCGTCGCCGTTGACGTCCTGACCGCTGACCCGTCCGGTGACCAGGCCGCTGCTCAGGTCGACGGCGGTGATCCGGGTGGTCGCGGTCGGGGCGTTGTTGAACGCCGTGACGTTGACGGTCACATTCGCGGTACTGCGGTGCCCGCTCTCGCCGAGCAGTCCCAGGGTCAGCATGTTGATCAGACCGAGAAGACCGTGGATGTGGAACCCGTCGCCGCTGTCGTCGACGGTCACGGCGAAGCTGTCGATGTAACCGGTGTGGGCGAGCAGTGGATCGGCGGTGTAGGTGTACTGCCCGCCGCTGAGCGTCACCGTGCCGTGCGCCGGTGCGCGAGTGACGACGGAGCCGACGGCGCTGCTGTCGGGATCGACGACGGTGACGGTCCCGGTGAGCACCCCGGTGGGAGACTGCGACTCCTGAGCGGAGGTGGAGTACGGGGTCGTGTTGCCGAAGAATGCGGTAACCGGGTTCACGCTCTGCCTGCCGGTCTGCGCGGCGACTCGGGAGCCCGGGGAGTCGGATGGCGGCGTCGCCGAGGCGGGGAGTGCGCGCGCGGGTGCGATGCTGCGACGCGCGTTCGCCGGTTTTACCGCGGCCGGCCGTGGGAGTCCGTGGACCTGGGGATGACCCGGTCCGCGCACCGTCGTGGGACGTTCGGGCGCCTGTGCGGGGCCGGTCGTCATCTCGCCCGAATCGGCCACAGCTGAGCCCGGCACCGCGGCGGCAATGGCGGCACCGACCCCGAGTGCGATAGCCAACAGCCCTATCCGGCCGATATGCGCTGCGGAATCCACAGGAGCCCCCTTTGCTCGGGGTTACTTTAGACGACACGTCCGCAAACATCCAGCGGGCAGGTCAGCGCCCGGTCACGCCCCTGTTCTGGCCGGATAGGCGTGGACCAGGGCGCTGGACAGCTTCGGCACGGCGTGGGTGAGGGTGTGCTCGGCCTCGTGCGCGATCCGGTGCGCGTCGGCGAGGCTGACGGCGGGGTCGATGTCGAGTTCGGCCTCGGCATGCAACCGGTGGCCGATCCAGCGCATCTTCACACTGCGCACTCCCGTGACGCCAGGCTCCGCGGCGAGTGCGGACTCGGCGGCATCGACCAGCGTGGGATCCACCCCGTCCATCAGCCGGCGGAACACGTCGCGTGCGGCGGTGCGCAGCACCGCCAGGATGGCGACCGTGATCAGCAGTCCGACGATCGGATCGGCCAGTGGAAAGCCCAGTGCGACACCGCCGGCGCCGAGCAGCACCGCCAGGGAGGTGAATCCGTCTGTGCGCGCGTGTAATCCGTCGGCGACGAGTGCGGCAGACCCGATTCGCCGGCCAACCCGGATTCGATAGACGGCGACGAGTTCGTTGCCGAGGAATCCGACCAGGCCCGCCGCTGCGACCCAGCCGACATGGCTGATCGGTACCGGGTTGGCCAGCCGTCGAACCGACTCGACTCCCGCCACGACCGCGGACAGGGCGATCATGGCGACGACGAAGAGCCCGGCGACATCCTCGGCTCGCCCGAAGCCGTAGGTGTAGCGCCGGGTGGCTGCCTTGGTGCCGAGCGCGAACGCCACCCACAGCGGGACCGCGGTGAGCGCGTCGGCGAAGTTGTGGATGGTGTCGGCCAGCAGGGCGACCGACCCGGAGACGTAGACGATCATCAACTGGGCCGCCGCGGTGACCGCGAGGGCCAGCAGGCTGATCTTCACCGCACGGATCCCGGCGGCGCTGGACTCCAGGGCGCCGTCGATGCTGTCGGATGCGTCATGGCTGTGCGGTACGAACAGTTCCCGCAGTCCCGCCCTCAGACCGCGGTGGTCATGGCCGTGGTCGTGCCCGTGCTCATGGTCATGGTCATGCAGGCTCTTGGTTTCGTGTGTCATCGTCGGCGTTCTTTGATTACCTTTGCCCTGAAACGATCGCCATGCCTGCAATCTTGCCCCATCTAGTGGAAGTAGCCGATGAATCCACGCCCAAGGCCCGCCCCGACCACTTCGATGACGTACGACGACGTCGTGCTGGGGCGGCGGAGCATCCGCGGGTTCGCCGACAAGCCGGTCCCCAGGGAGCTGATCCGCGAGGTGCTCGAACTCGCGATGCGCGCGCCGTCCTCGCTCAACACCCAGCCGTGGAACTTCTACGTCGTGACCGGTGAGCCGCTGGACCGCATCCGGGCCGGTAACACCGAGCGCAATCTGGCCGGGGTGCCGGACTCGCGTGAGTTCCGGGACCACGGTGGCTACGCGGGCGTGCACCGGGAGCGTCAGATCGGGATCGCCAAGCAACTGTTCGGCGCCATGGGTATCGAGCGTCACGACCAGGAAGCGCGGATGGACTGGGTGCTGCGCGGTTTCCGCCAGTTCGACGCCCCGGTCTCGGTCGTGGTGACCTACGACCGCTCGATCCACGGCGGGGACATCGCCCCGTTCGACTGCGGTGGGGTCACCAACTCTCTCGTGAATGCTGCATGGTCGCGGGGACTGGGATGTGTGATCAACAGTCAGGGGATCATGCAGTCCCCGGTGGTGCGCGAGCACGCCGGCATCGCCGACGATCAGGTCATCATGATCTGCGTCGCGATGGGCTTCCCGGATGACACGTTCCCGGCGAACACGGTCGTGTCACAGCGCAAATCGGTCGACGAGGCGGCGACGTTTGTCGGCTTCGAGGGGTAACCTTCCGGATCGCGGCTACGGCATCGGGACGGAGTGTCACCAACCCCGCTCACGCCACTGCACCAGATGCGGTCTTTCGGCACTCAGCGTCGTGTCGTCGCCGTGGCCGGGATAGACCACGGTGTCCTCGGCGTAGGCATCGAACAGCCGACTCGTCACGTCGCCCATGAGTTCCTCGAACGCGCCGGGTTCCCAGGTCTTACCCACCCCGCCGGGGAACCGGGGATCGCCGGTGACTGGCTCCTACTGCGGGGCATTCTCCGCCGTAACGACTCCCCGCAGCGGAGTACGGGCAACGGAACTGATCAGCCGCATCAGTGCTGTTCGGACCACCGGGTACCCAATCAGGCTCACTGCTGCCCCGAGAACGAATCCGGCGAGAACGTCCTTCGGATAGTGCGCGCCGACGTACACCCGCCCGAATCCCATCAGGACCGATGCCAACGCGGCCAGCGCACCGAAGCGGCGGTGTACGAGCCACAGCCCGGCGGTGGCCGCACCGGCCATCACCGCGTGGTCACTGGGAAACCCTGCATCGGTGTTGCAGTGCAGCACCACGATGTCGTGCAGCGCATTGCACGGGCGAGTTTCCCCGACGCTATCGGCGATGGGCTGGTTGATCCCAAGGGCGATGAGAACAGCAAGTGGAACCCAGATATCTGCCGCCATTCGGGCCGGGTCGGCGTCGTTGCGGGCATACCACCATCCAGCGACCATCAGCCCTGCGAATAACACCGTGCCGTAGGTGGCGTAGCCCAGGACAGCGGAGTGCATCCACGGGGTATTTCTGGCGAAGTTGTTAATGGCGTAGAAGATTCGCGTGTCGAGACTCATCGGCTATTGAAGTGCGGCCAGTAGGTCGGTGAGTGCCTGGTTCTCCGATTGCTGGTCGGGGCTGGCGGTGCGTACCGCTTTCAGCGCGTAGTCGATCTTGCCGTCGAGGTATCCCCATGCGGTGGGGTTCATCGGCTGGAGTCGATCCTGATCGTCGTCCCACAGGGTTTCCAGGTCGGTGATGCGGGCGGTCGCGCCGCTGCCGTCACCGGCCTGGACTTTGGTCATCGTGTCGGTGACGATCTGGCGCATCTTGGTGATGTCGCCGGCCGGAAACGCCGAGCCTGCGCTCTGCCCGGACGGCAGCGCGGTGACCACTGGGGCGGACGGGCCTTCTTCCTCCAGTGCCGCAGCCACGCCGTGGGGTTGACCAGAAGCCCATACCAACAGCCCGGCAGTGGCAGCGGCCAGCGCACCGTAGTAGCCGAGCATGACCCGCTCGCGGCCCACGCCTGTGGCTGCACGGGTCTCCGCATCGGCGGGCTTGTCGATCACGTCGGCGCGGGTGATCGTCAGGTAGATGACGACTCCAAGGATTGCCGCCAGAAACAGCGCGCTGGTCCCCGCCGTGCCCAGCCCGACACCGCCCTCGCCGCCAGGACGGGCGAGCCAGTCACCCAGGTTGGCCCCCAGCGGTCGGGTCAGGATGTAGGCCAACCAGAACGACAACACCGGGTTCGCTCCCATGCGCCACCCCGCTGCAACCGCCGCGATCAGCCCGGCGGGCAGTAGCACTGCCACACCTGGACTCCATCCGGTCAACTGGAGAGTCCAGTCACCGACTGCGGTGCCGAGGGCGAAGGTGACCAGTACCGCCAGCCAGTAGAAGCCCTCGCGAGGGGTGGTGATGATGCTGTGGATCGACAGGGTGCGCTCGCGGGCGTACCAGATGCCGAACACCACCGCCAAGATCGCTGCGAACACGGTGGTGCTCAGGGCCAGAGGTACACCGAGTGCGTCGGTGAGGATGTCGGTGTAAAGGGTGCCGGTCACGCTGAGCACGACCACTGTCAGCCAGTAGACGACGGGGACGTAGCGGCGCAGACTCATCTGCCAGGCCAGCACTGCCATCAGCACGACGGTGAAGATGATCGTCGTCGTCTTCAGTCCCACGCCGAGGGTTTCGTTGACCCAGTCGGCGAAACTCTCCCCGACGGTGGTGCACAGCACCTTGATCACCCAGAACCAGATGGTGACCTCGGGCACCTTGCTGAGCATCGTGCGTAACTTCCGCGTAGTTCCTGGATCATTTGCTTCGGTCACAACGCCGGAAGCTAACAGACCGGACCTGGGATTCCCCTGTCAGGACGCTCTTCGCCCAGATTTTTTCCCGGGCGTTGCCTCTCGGGTTACAAGCTTGTCTCGAAGTGTCCGTGACCATTCGGCCGGTCACGTAGCGTGCGCGTCATGTGCACCCGCGTGTTGTGGAATTCGAACGACCTTGCCGTCCTGGCCGGACGCAGCATGGACTGGCCGGAATCCACCGAGCCCCTCATCGCCGCGTTCCCTCGCGGCCGGGACCGTGAAGGGATCAATCCGCCTGGACTCGTCGCCGATCCCAACCCGATGAGGTGGACCAGTCGTTATGCCAGTCTGGTCACCACCCTCTATGGGGTCGGCACGGTGGACGGACTTAACGAAGCCGGACTGACGGTGCACGGGCTGTATCTGCAGGTTGCCGACTTTGGTCCACGCGATCCGGCCAAACCGGCTATCGCGGCCACTATGTGGTTGCAGTACCTGCTGGACCAGGCGGCGACGGTAGCCGAAGCGCTGGCGTTGTTGGAGAACGTCGACATCCTGAAAGTCAGCGCGCACGGCCACGACTCGAATCTCCATCTCGCGATGGAGGACGCGACGGGTGATTCCGCAGTCGTCGAGTACATCGAGGGTAAGCGGGTCGTCCACCATGGCCGCCAGTACACCTTGACGACAAACGATCCCACCTATGACGAGCAGTTGGCGCTGCTGGCCAAACAGGACTTCTCCCATCCCGGCAGTGATATGCCGTTGCCCGGCAACGTCAATCCCGTCGACCGCTTCCAGCGCGCCGCCTACTACTCCGCACTGCTGCCCACACCGCAGTCCGAACGGGAGGCGGTGGCGGCCGTGCTGGCCATCATGCGAAACGTCTCGGTGCCGTTCGGTGCGCCCTACCACGACTTCGGCATCTACAACACCGAATACCGGACCGTGACCGACCTGACCCACCGACGCTACTTCTTCGAGCTGACGACGAGCCCCAACGTGGTCTGGGTGGAAATGAACCGGCTCAACCTCGCCGAGGGCGCACCCACCATTGCCATCGACCCCTACGACGACACGCTGATCGGCGACGTGACAGACAGGTTCACGCCGAGAGAGTTCCCGTTCTAGATTGCACCCCGGCCGGAGTCGGCTAGAGCGTCACCACCCGCGCTCGCGCCACTGCGCCAGATGCGGTCGTTCGGCACCCAGCGTCGTGTCGTCGCCGTGGCCGGGATAGACCACGGTGTCGTCGCCGTAGACATCGAAAAGACGACTC
>Ga0194038_1001183_pt1 | contig 11351 bp, 9 predicted proteins | sample JunL226m_MetaG_FD_148630 | JGI IMG/M metagenome (GOLD analysis project Ga0194038, IMG submission 148630) | Anoxic zone freshwater microbial communities from boreal shield lake in IISD Experimental Lakes Area, Ontario, Canada - Jun2016-L227-6m | ecosystem: Environmental > Aquatic > Freshwater >...
CATGCGCTGCAGCATGTTGCTGGTTTCAACCAGAGCACCGTCTGCGGTTTGCAACATGTTGCAAACCGCAGACGGTGCTCTGGTTGAAACCAGCAACATGCTGCAGCGCATGCGTGAACTATCGGTGCAATCTGCCAACGGCACACTTTCTGATACGCAGCGCGGTTATCTCAATACCGAGTTCACTAATCTGTCGAGTCAAATCGGCAAGATTGCGACAGAAACGGTATGGAACGGCAAGCAGGTGCTCTCTGCATCGTCAGCGAGTGGTACCAGTGGTGACGCCACGAGCGTTGTAGCCTCCACAGCGGTTATCCCAACGAGTGCAGGCCAGGCCTCGGTGGCTTCGGCCGCAAGCTACGCCGGGTATGACACGTTCACCTTCCAGACCGGTCAGAGTGCAAATACGATCACCGTAAAGATTTCTGCCATGACCGAAACCGGTCTGGCAATCGCCGGGATGGACATCGGGACGCTGGCAGCTGGCGCAGCCGCCCTTACTAAACTGGATACCGCTCTTGCTTCGGTGAACTCTCAACGTGCAACGCTCGGTGCCGTTACGAATCGTCTAACCTACGCGGCGGACAATATGGCGAGCATTTCAACAAATATTTCAGCCTCCCGCAGTCGAATCATGGACACAGACTATGCACAGGCTACATCGCAGTTGGCCAAGACGCAAATTATTCAACAGGCGGCCACGGCAATGTTGGCGCAGGCCAACCAACAGCCGCAAAGCGTGCTGGCGCTGCTGAAGTAATAAGTCAGGCTGCGTGACAGGCAGCTCGCCGCCCCGATTTCTGGCAAAACTGCCTGTTGCAAAACAGGCAGTTTTTTGGCGTTTGACTTTAGAATCCCGCATCAGTCCTTGTCGAGAAGAGTTTGTCGAAACCGTTCTGGAATAGCTGCATGAAGCCACTTCGCGGAAACACAAAGTTAGATAGTAGAAGTCTCCTCACTCAGGCGATGGCCCAGCACCAGAGCGGGAATTTGGCTGGCGCGGCGCAGTTGTACGCACGGATTCTGACCGTCAACCCGAAACATTTTGATGCCTTGCATCTACTCGGTGTTATTGCAGTTCAGCGAAAGGACTTTGAACAGGGCTTGCGCTACATAGATCAAGCCATTGCCGTCAACGCCAATTATGCCGTTGCGTTTGACAACCGTGGCAACGCACTCAAAGGATTGCAGAGATTGGAGGCTGCAATTCAAAGTTACGACCGGGCAATACAAATAAAACCTGACTATGCCGAAGCCTATAACGCCAGAGGAATTTTGCAGCACGAGCTAAAACAGCATGCCGCTGCCGGTGCGAGTTTCAGGAATGCCATAAGAATCAACCCGCAATATGCGCAGGCGCACAACAATCTCGGCATTTTGCTCCACACCATGTCGCAGAATCAAACGGCAGACGATAACGCCAACCAAGAGTCGGTAGAGTCTTTGCAAGACCGGGCGGTCGCATGTTTCAACAAAGCCATCGATCTTCAGCCCGACTATGCGGAGGCCTATAACAACCTCGGCAACTTATGGCGTTTGCAGAAAGAAAACATTGCGGCGATTGAAAGTTACGACCGCGCCATAGCGCTGCAACCCAACTACAGCGAGGCATTCAATAACCGGGGCAATGCATTGTCTGACCTGAAGCGGTTTGACGAGGCGGTTGCCAGTTACGATCAGGCAATTGCTCTAAACCCGGGCTATGCAGAAGCCTATAGCAATCGCGGCAATGCACTAAGCCACAGTGGTCAAAACGTAGCGGCAATTATTAGCTACGATCAAGCGATTGCGCACAGACCGGATGCTGCCGAAACCTATAATAATCGCGGCAGTACCTATACCCGATTAAGAATGCCGTATGCGGCAATAGATGACTATGACCACGCCATCAAATTAAAACCGGAGTATGCAGAGGCCTATAATAATTGTGGCAATGTATTCAGAGGACTCAGACAGTTTCCTGTGGCGCTGTTTCACTATGACAAGGCAATCGAGCTTAAGGCCGACTATGCAGAGGCTTACGCTAATCGTGCCTATATTTCAGACGAGGTGGGGCAGGTAGATGTTGCAATTGCGAGTTGGGATAAGGCACTCAAATACGATCCAGAGAATGCGCGCTTGTGGTTGCAGCGTGGACATTCACTTGTTACAGCCAAAAAGCAAGCGGAAGCCGTAGAAAGTTTTGAGCATGCCTATGCGATCGACCCAGATTATGACTATTTACTCGGCACGCTGGTTCAGAACAAGTGGTATAGCTCTGACTGGGCTACTGCTGAATCAGACCAGCGCGAAGTGGAACTGCGCGTAAGTGCCGGCAAGAAGTGTGTTGTGCCCTTCGCCTTTCTGGCATTTACGGGAGATGAGAAACTTCAACTCACTTGCGCCCGGACCTGGATCAATAACCAGGTGCCAGAGGATACGGTGCTTGGCCCGATTCCCAAACGGGAAAGAAGCTCAAAAATACGGGTTGGATATTTCTCCGCTGATTTCCGAAACCATCCGGTTTCCTATTTGATTGCTGAACTCTTTGAATTGCATGATCGCATTGCCTTTGAAATCGTGGCATTTTCAATGGGGCCCTCCACTCAAGATGATATGCGACTCCGGTTAGTCAAAGCCTTTGACCAGTTTATTGAAATCGATTCAAAGACCGATCAGGAAGTTGCCTTACTGGCGCGTGAAATGAAGATTGATATTGCTGTTGATCTGACAGGATTTACAGCGCGATCAAGAACTGGTATTTTTGCGATGCGGGCGGCACCCGTGCAGGTTTCCTATCTTGGGTACCCAAGTACTTTAGGCGCTGATTATATTGACTATGTGATTGCAGACCGAACGGTAATACCTGTTGAAAGTCAGAGATGCTTTACTGAGAAGATTGCTTATCTGCCAGATACTTATATGGTCAACGACTCCAAGCGTCAAATTTCAGATAGAAAATTCACACGAGAAGAACTTGGGCTGCCTGAAACCGGTTTTGTGTTCTGCTGCTTTAACAATAGTTACAAAGTTACGTCAAAGTCGTTCGACGGCTGGATGCGTATCCTGCAACAGGTACCTGGGAGCGTGCTGTGGCTTGCGGAAAACAATTCGATTTCAGTGGCGAATTTACGGAAGGAGGCAGTTGCTCGAAACATCAGCCCGGACCGACTTGTTTTCGCAAAGAGAATGGAATCGTTGGCCGATCACCTGGCGCGACATCGACTGGCCGATCTGTTCATTGACACGCTACCTTTCAACGCCCATACCACAGCCAGTGATGCACTTTGGGCGGGGTTGCCGGTGCTTACCTGCATTGGCACCACATTTGCCGGTAGAGTAGCTGCAAGCCTTTTGAAAGCGATAGGGCTTCCTGAATTGATAACACAGACACAGGAAGATTACGAGATGATGGCTTTTCAACTTGCTACCAATCAGGAGAAACTACTGGCAATAAGGCAAAAGATTGACCAAAATCGATTGACTACTCCTTTGTTTAATACGGTGCTCTTTGCCAGAAATATCGAAGACGCATACTTTAAGATGCTTCAGAGAAATCAAATCCAACTGCCAGTGGATCACATTTTTGTTTGAAATAGTCTGGTGTTGATTGCGCTTTGTAGTTTTGCGATATCGACCTGAGAATGCAAGAGCATGTTGATTTCTATCGGCGTTCTTTAAGCATTTCGCTGAAATATAGCAAATCCATTCCTAACAGTTAGATCCTGAGCCACCAATTTGTAATTGACGTGCGCGGAGAGAAGTTTGTAGCAGTTAAATGATTTATAAGTGTTAATATCGTCCAGTGCTATAAATTTCGCACCAATAGTTGCATAAAGTTCTCGCTCACCAGTAAACTCAGAACCGTCAATCAGCACCATATCAAAATATTCTAAATGGTTCGACTTTTTGATGAATTCTATTCCGCTATAGTCCAAACAGACATCCTTGATGTATTGAATGTCTTGATCTAACCATCCAAGCACCATGTCTAGTGTAAAATTATTCAAATTCGTATGTGTGTGATTGTAGAAATATGTCACCTCCTCTTTTGTTGGGAATTCCTTTAATGAAATTGATGAAAGGTTGTAGGTTTTAACAAAAGTGTCATTCAAGTAGTTGTTTGTTAGTCTTATAAAACGTGGCCGGCTTAATTCCATGCAAAACATGCGTACCAACTGCTGGTCATTTCGCCTTCTAATCCCTTTGACAATGGCTTCGGTCGAACCCTCTCCACTTGATGATCCAATTTCAAGAAACGTGCGGATATTTCCATTTTCGCTCAACGTAATAAGTGTTTCGTAAAATGGATCATTCTTAACTTCCGGGGGGATGATGTCGGTAATAGCCATTTGATTAATTGCTTTGAGCTGGTGATTTATTTTTATAACAGTTGAATTAATGCGCTGTTGCTGGATTGGATTGAACGATTTGGTTATAGCGATGGTTGGCTATACTTTAGGAAACTTTTGATGATTATCCTGTCTTGCGAGTAAGGAGATGTCTAAAGTCCAGCAAAGTCGTGGGAGCCAGTATTTCCTGATTTGCGTCTGCAATCTTTCGGGTCCAATAGTCTAGAAACAATGTTGAAAAATTGAACTTACGTTCTGGAAGCGTTTTGAGGTAGTCCAGCATTGTGATCTGATTAACTTGCTGCCAATCGTCAACAATTAGCACAGGCAGTTCGACGAATAGGTGTGAAAGTGGACTCCTGCTTATGATGGGGATGCATCCGAGCAAGATCGCCTCCCAGGTCCGATGGCAGTCCATGCCAGCTCCCTCTGGACTGACAACAAACATGCACTCTGCCTGTCTGAGCCAGGTGCTGTTTCGTGGTACGAAATTCGATTCGAAAAAACATACTGACTTATCGATTTTGTCTAAACACTCCTGCCTGTCACCTCTATTGACAGCAAACTGCCAGTTGCAATAGGCGGCCAAATATCGCTGGTTGAAGGCCGGTGATGCGGCAAGAATATTAAGTAGAGAGTTTTCTTGCGCGATAGGCGAGATCGCAGTGATTCCCCAGAGACCGGGTCGTTCGACCATTGTGTGGTAGTCAAGACCGATGGGTAGTGAAAAGAGTTTGGGATGTGTTGCTGATAAGTTTTGTGCGTACCAGTGAAGCAGATGCGGGTTAGACAGAATTGAACAGATGTTTGAGTCGACCAATGATGCGCTGTTGATACTGACATCGCTGTCGCCGCTGACCAGCATAAACGGTTCAAAAATGAGCGGAAGAAAGTTCTCAGCAAAATTCGCCAGGGCATCGGTGCAAACGTAAATGGAGCCACCCGGGCGATGTTTATTCAGCAATTCGGGATCTATGCGGGGATGGCTAGATATAGGACGAGCATTGTGAGCATTACAGGACTTCAGTATCCCTCTACTTGAAATGAATGTGGTTAGCTGTTCCATGCAAGTCCTGTTTCAGATCAGTTGAGTGAAGTAGGCTATGGTTTTCTCTAGACCTTCTCGCAATGGCACAGTGGGTGACCAGTTCAATATCTCGCGGGCCAAGCGAAGGTCAGGTCGCCGTTGGCGCGGATCATCGGCGGGCAACGGCAGATGAATGATCCTGGACTTGCTCGTACCCGTCAGATCAATCACGTGTGCGGCCAGTTCGTTCATGGTGAATTCGACCGGATTTCCGATATTGACTGGGCCGGTGAATTCGTCAGAGCTATCCATCATGCAAAGCATGGCGTTGATCAAGTCGTCAACGTAACAGAAGCTTCGGCTTTGCTCCCCATCACCGTAAAGGGTAATATCCTCACCCTTAAGAGCCTGCATGATGAAATTGCTCACTACACGGCCATCATCCGGGTGCATGCGTGGCCCGTAGGTGTTGAAGATCCGCACCACCTTGATCCGCAGCTTGTGCTGCCGGTGGTAGTCGAAGAATAGTGTTTCAGCGCAGCGCTTCCCTTCGTCATAACAGCTTCGAATCCCGATCGGGTTGACGCGGCCCCAGTAGCTTTCTTGCTGTGGATGAACCTCGGGATCGCCGTAGACTTCTGAAGTCGAGGCTTGCAGAATTTTTGCCTTGCATCGTTTAGCCAGGCCGAGCACGTTGATGGCACCATGCACACTGGTCTTCGTGGTCTGCACGGGATCGTGTTGATAGTGAATCGGACTTGCCGGGCAGGCTAAGTTAAAAATTTCATCGACTTCGACGTATAGAGGAAAGGTTACGTCATGCCTCATCAGTTCAAAATTACTTCTGCCAAGCAAGTGAGCGACATTGTGTTTGCTGCCGGTAAAAAAATTATCCACACAAAGGACGTCGTCACCTCTGTCGACTAGTCGGTCACATAAGTGGCTGCCCAAGAATCCAGCACCACCTGTAACCAAAACCCGCTTTCTGAATTTCTCACGCATTGTGATGGCTCGCTTTCGAACTTTGATTGACTAGCGAAGCTTTCACCACATTGGCCATGTTCGCCCATGAAAACTGCGCCGCGCGTTCGCGTCCCTTGTGAATTAGTTTTTCGCGTACGGCAGATGTCTGGACCCGCTGTAGTGCAATGGCCATAGAAGCCGCATCACTCGAGTCGATGTACAGCACGGCATCTTTAGCGACTTCCGGTATGGAGCCGAGGGCGCATGTTATGACCGGGCAACCGCAAGACATTGCTTCAGTGATCGGCATTCCGAACCCTTCATAAAGTGATGGGTAGGCCAAAGCAATCGCGCCGGCATAAGCACACTCTAGTTCCTCGTCGTCGACTTCCAGCATATGAACCTCTGCTGCACCGATTTGGGCCGCATATGCAGGTTCAAGGTTGTGAACAGGACCGGTGCAGACAATGGAGTAGTTGCCGCGTTGATCGCCTAGCGACTCAAATGCCTGAAAGAAAAGCTTCGCGTTCTTGTACGCGCCACGCGCACCGACCAGGAGAAAATATGGCCTGTCGATTCCGTAACGATGCCTGAATTCGCTGACTCTTGTAGCCCCTGGTTCCTTGAAATCGACGCCGCAATGGGCCACTGAAACCTGTTCCGGGCGGATTTCTGGAAAGAAGCGGAGTAAGTCGTTTGCAGTGTTCTGGGAGATTGCGAGATAACTGCTTGCATGTCTAATTCCCGCATGCTTTTCGCGCCACATGGGTTGGCCTTGAATATCCCATCCAAAAATCTCTGGGATCATGTCATAGACCATAAATGCCGTACGCGTAATCGTGGGCGCTGTGTAGTACGTTGATATGAACAGGTCTGCTCTTTCTTCGTCACAGACCCGCTGCAATGCAATCCGGTCTTGCGCAAGCCTTTCATAGTTGTGATTCTGGATTACTCTGTAGGTGATTCCGGGCAAGCGCGGGGCAGTGCCTTGGCGATCCAGCACCAGCAGTTGGTCGCCAAAGCCATCTTTCACCCACTCACTCAATAAGGAACGCCAGACTCTGGCAATTCCGGTACGGTAGTACTGGAAGAAAACTGCATCTACAACAATTGTTCTGGATTTACCAGCACTGCATTCAACGGGGACCGATACGATTCCACTTAACAATTCATCCCATTTGATTTTGTGTGGCACAGTGAAACTGGGGTTGTTCAGGCGTGGAAATATGGGGTTGATCGACTTCAATAGCGATTCTTTTTCAGGAGTTTTGCCAATAAGTTCCTCTAGCAAGATCAAGGCATCTTCTGTTCTGCCATGGTCAATAAGAAGTTCCATCGCAAAGATCCATTCGCCGGCAGATCCTTCTCTGTCGGCGGCTGATCCGTTGACAGCGTCGATCGACGTATTTCCGACTATGCTTTCCACAATTTGACGCACCACAAAGCTGTTTGGAAATGTCATGAGGCCTGCTTCGACCTTAGCCTTGACGATGCTTTGGTAACACATCAAGCTAAGTGCAGCCTGGTCAGTGTTCGAGGTGTTGTGCAGCGCCAGCGTTGCCAAGAAGATGACCATAGCTGACTCGCGATTGAGGCGGCAGTAATCAAGAAGTGCGTCGCTTACGACGAGATCAAGTCCCAGTTGCCGAATGGTCAGTTCCAGGGTGTCATATTTCTTCTCCACGATCAACGGCTTCAGTCGCTGAAGTGCAATTGACAATTGCGATTGAGCCGACATGTGATTTACTCCTGACGTTTTTCCGACGATTGGCTAATGTTTCGTCTCTAACGCAAGAAAGGTGCCATCCAGTGCGCCGTACAACTGGCTGCGTACGTGTGATGAAAAAGTACTCAGGCTATGTGGTTGCGAATTCGCACACATGCAGATTTAAGTTCCTGCTAGATAGGACGACTCATAGATGCCGCGCTTGTGCGTCTTTTGCTGCGATGCGTGTTAATGTCATCAAGGAGAGCGGCTTACCCGGCATCCAGTACTGAGGAAGGATTTGTCTTGCATGGCACACGATAGTGTCGAACTAATAAGCATCAAGTTTCAAGCTGCCAGAGCGTGCCTGGCAGACGACGAGTTGCTGCGCGCCAAAGCCATTTACCAGGAGATCCTGGCCATGGACCCGCGGCATGGCGATGCGCTCCAAATGCTGGGAATCGTTGATACCGAACTCGGACTGCTGGACAGCGCGGTAGATCTCCTGTGCAAATCGATCGAACTCAATCCGGACAGCGATAACGCCTATTACCACCTCGGGTTTGCCATGTGCAAACTCGAACAATTTGCGGCCGGGCTTGAGTGTTTTGACAAGGTGCTGGCGCTTAACCCTGGCCACGTACAGGCAGTTTGTGACCGCGCCAGTGCACTCATTGAGCTTGGACAACTCGATGAGGCGGTGGCGGGTTACGACCATGCCATCCGCCTGCGTGCTGATTATGCGGAGGCCTATAGCTACCGTGGCAATGCGCTGCTCGCTCTGCGGCGCACAGATGAGGCGATTGCCAGTTTTGACCGGTCCATTGCCATCCAGACCAGCCCCGGGGCCCATCTGAATCGGGGCAATGCCTACCAGGCGCTGGGTGCGTATCAAACGGCCATTGACAGTTATGACGCCGCCATCGCGCTTCGACACGACTACGCCATGGCGTATTCGAACCGCGGTGTGTCACTCAAGCATTTGCACCGCCTGGACGAAGCAATTGCCAGTAGCGGCAAGGCCATTGCCGCTGACCCGAACTATGCAGACGCTCACTGGAACCGGGGTTTGACCTACCTGCTCAAGGGCGACCTGGGGCAGGGGTTTTTGGGTTACCAGTGGCGTTGGGAAACCGATAAGTTCAAGAAAATTCGGCGCACGTTTGCGCAGCCGCTTTGGCTGGGCACCCCATCCATCCGCGGCAAAAAACTGCTGATTCATGGTGAGCAGGGCTTTGGAGACACTATTCAGTTTGCACGCTACGCCGAACTGGTAGAACAAGCGGGTGGCCATGTGGTGTATGAAGTCGAGCCCCCCCTGTTCTCACTGTTCCAAGCATTGCCCGGGGTGGGGACGCTGCTTCGCCAAGGTGACCCTTTGCCAGCCTTTGATTATTACTGCCCGGTGATGAGCTTGCCGCTGGCTCTGCAAACAGACACGGCCTCCATTCCATCATGCCGTCGCTACCTGAACGCTGACGATACAAAGCGGGAACGATGGGCGCAAGTGCTGGGCTCAAAGACTGTGCCTCGCGTTGGCTTGGTGTGGAGCGGCAGCCCAACCCACGATGATGACCTTAACCGCAGCATCGGTTTGAGCGCCTTGATCACGAGTTTACCTGCTGGCTTTGAGTATTTCAGTTTGCAGAAGGATGTACGCACCGCAGACATGACCGCCCTCGCAGGTTCACAGCATGTTCGGCATTTTGGGGAGCAAATAGTGGACTTTGCCGATACGGCGGCGCTTTGTGAATTAATGGACCTGGTCATTTCGGTGGACACCAGCGTGGCGCATTTGAGCGGTGCGCTGGGTGTACCGACCTGGGTGCTGTTGACACACCTGCCGGACTGGCGCTGGTTGCTGGAGCGCCGGGATTCGCCCTGGTATCCCAGCGTGCGCCTGTATCGTCAGAGCAGGGCACGGCATTGGGATGATGTTTTGCAATCAGTCGCCAACGACCTTTGCGCAAGTGGCGGCCGCGACTTGGTCTAATCGCGCTCCTTCCGTGTTTATATGGGTTCGCAGCGTATGACCCCAATCCTCCATCTCCTGTCTGACCAGTGACGGTCCTTCGCAGGAAATACGACGGTAGACGTCGCCCGAGAGCCATTTCTCGTAAAAGTAGAGGGCGTCCTGCGCTTTGATTAGATTGACGGCATCAGAACCTTCACCAGATGACGCGCTCAAAGTGTGCACGGCACGTGCCGAAGGTACTACATGAACTTCCCAGCCTCGCGTACGTGCAGTAAAGGAATAGTCCGCATCCGAGCAAATGAATCGAAGGTTCTTGTCAAAGAGGCCAATTTCTTCGACCACTTGGCGGCGAATCAGCATACAAGCTCCGTTCGCCCAGAACGTAGGAAAGGGTCGATCGTACTGTGCAAGGGGAAGGCTCATATGCTTGCCTAAGGGAAACGCTTGCAGGGAACCGCCCCAGGTACCGTGGCAATGCGCTGCTCGCTCTGCGGCGCACAGATGAGTGGCGAGCCAGGTTTGTTGGACACGTTGAACTTCAGGCATCAGTCGCCACGCTGCGATGACGAAAGTGGGCCGAGCCCTTCAAAATGCTATTGCACCATGTGCTATGGCCGACTAGAATCGCGCGGTGAAAAGAGTTTTCAAAACCAAGACGTTTGATCGCTGGGCTCGCAAGGTGGTCAATGATGCGTTGCTGCTTGAGGCTGCACATGAAATCGAACAAGGACAGTTTGAAGCTGACTTGGGCGGAGGTGTCTGCAAGAAGCGAGTCGCGCTGCCGGGGCAGGGCAAGAGTGGATCTACGCGCACGTTAGTGGCAAAAAGGCACAAAGACGCGATCTTTTTCTTGGCTGGGCGCGAGAAGAATGCACCGGGTTCTGATTTTTCAGACAAGGAAGTGGATGCTGCGAAGATTATTGCCAATGCGCTGGCAAGTGTGAACATGAAAAAACTCGACGAACTCGTTGCTGCTGAAATCTTGAAGGAGATTCTTGATGTCAAATAGAAAAACTACAGAAGACAACCGTATTCTGAGCGAGATGATGGAAATGGCCCAGGCCCTGCAGGGGCAGGCTCTGATATCCAAACAAGACATGGCGCGGATGAACCTGATCTGCCAGCACCCGCCCGAGTACACATCGGAAAACGTGACCTTGATCCGGGTGGAAAAAGCCAAGGTGAGTCAGTCGGTATTTGCTTCCATGCTGAACGTCAGTGTTTCTGCAGTTCAAAAGTGGGAGTCGCCCAGCTCTGGCAAGCACCCCAGCGGCGCTGCGGCCAAGCTATTGCAGCTTATCGACAAGAAAGGGCTGGAGGCGATTGTTGCCTGAGCTGGGGAATTTGGGG
>Ga0194038_1001190_pt1 | contig 11326 bp, 9 predicted proteins | sample JunL226m_MetaG_FD_148630 | JGI IMG/M metagenome (GOLD analysis project Ga0194038, IMG submission 148630) | Anoxic zone freshwater microbial communities from boreal shield lake in IISD Experimental Lakes Area, Ontario, Canada - Jun2016-L227-6m | ecosystem: Environmental > Aquatic > Freshwater >...
AGAAAACAACATATTCCCCAGGGACCGTTTCATGTAACCTCCGCCTTTATCCGGGAGGCCAAGGGAGCAGTAATGATTGATGTGGATGGCCGCGAACTCATCGATTTTGCAGGCGGCATCGGTGTCAACAATGTGGGACACTGCCATCCCCGGGTGGTTGCAGCCATCAAGGATCAGGCGGATAAATTCATTCACACCTGTTTTCATGTGGCCATGTACGAGCCATATCTGCGACTGGCGGAAAAGCTGAATGCGCTTGCGCCCGGTGATTTTCCCAAAATGACCATGTTCGCCAACAGCGGTGCAGAAGCGGTTGAAAATGCCGTAAAGATTGCCAGATATGCCACGGGAAGGCCTGCTGTCATCTGTTTTGAAAATGGGTTTCATGGTCGAACCCTGCTGACCATGACCTTGACGAGCAAGGTAAAGCCATATAAATTCGGGTTTGGCCCCTTTGCCCCGGAAGTTTACCGAATGCCATACGCCTACTGCTACAGATGCCCGTTCGGGCTTTCTTATCCATCCTGCGGTACGGCCTGCGCGGATTATCTTGAAGAATTTTTCACGGCTTATGTGGCTCCGGAATCCACTGCAGCGGTGATTGCTGAACCCATTCAGGGGGAGGGTGGTTTTGTGACGCCGCCGCCGGAATATTTCCCCAAGCTTCAGGGTATCTGCCAGAAATACGGCATTGCCCTGATCATTGATGAAGTTCAGACCGGCGCCGGACGAACCGGAAAAATGTTCGCCATCGACCACTGGGGCATTGCGCCAGATATCATTACGCTGGCCAAGAGCCTGGCTGGCGGCCTGCCATTAAGCTCTGTTACCGGACGGCGGGAAATGATGGATAAACCCCACATTGGTGGTCTGGGCGGCACCTACGCCGGGAATCCAATCGCCTGCCGGGCGGCGCTGGCGGTTCTGGAAGTGCTTTATGAGGATCAGTTGCTTCAAAAAGCCGAAGTTCTTGGTGAAAAGCTCTGGAAACGATTTCTGGACATGAAAGAAAAGTATGAAATCATAGGGGATATACGAGGCAAGGGTCCCATGATTGCTCTGGAGCTGGTGAAGGATCGAAATACCAAGGCGCCGGCGACCGAAGAGACCAAAAAATTAGTGGCTTCATGTTATGAAAAAGGCCTGGTTCTGATTTCCTGCGGCCATAAGAGCAATGTGATCCGCACCCTGATGCCGCTGGTGATCACAGATGAACAACTGGATAAGGGGCTTGCGATTTTTGAAGAATCGCTTTGTGAGCTGACGATCTAAGCTGGAAGGAGATTGCCATGAAAGGGTTAAACGCGGATCATGTTGCGGACATGCTTCGGAAAATCTCCAGCAGGATGGCAATCTCCCAGCATGGGTGCTTAAACCGAAGGCTGCAAAATTACAAAGCCGTCATAATTATTCTTGAACGAACAAATGAAATGATGATAAGGAGGGAAGTTCATCAATTCTCCCGATGATTCAGGCTGAAAGACAGAGGACAGATGTATGGCATGAGCCAATGCCCTGAATATCGGGTAAAAAATAAACAGATACGCTGAATCAATTCAAATTATGGGCAAAAAAAATAAAAAGAGCCAAAAAGGCCAAAAAGATATTCAGCAGATATCCGCTGATCAGTGTATTGAACAGGGGAAAGCTTTTCTTGAAAAAGGAAAAGCCAGGGATGCCATTGATTCGCTGAAATTGGCCGAAAAGAAAAACGGTGATGCAGCTTCCATTCGCCAACTCCTTTACCGTGCGTACCTGCTGCGTGATGCTCAGCTTCGATCCAAGGGACTGATTCCGGAAGCGGACGCCGTAAAGAAACTGGCATTTGGAATAATGCCAACCGCCGATCAACTGACTGAGGCGGATGTACTGCATTATGTGTCGCGTGCTTCGGTTGCAGAATCTCTGAAACTGTATTTAAGCTTTTCAAAAAGCCATTCCCCATCTGCAAAAATGGACCAGCACATAGCCTATCGCTTAATGATAACAGATGATTGGGAACCATTGAGTGTTCTTGAAATTTCCCATCCGCTTCGCAGGGATTCCGCGTCTGCGAAAGAAGCTGTAGCCCTCATGAATCAGGGAAATTGGGAAGGCGCACTGCAGGTACTCAAGGCCGTTTCTCGCGTTTCTCCGTTTGCGTCCATTCGGCTTTTTTGCAGGGCGATGGTTCTGTTTTATCAGGAAAATGACAGCGAGATGGTTCAGATACTGTCCCTGATACCTGATGATTTCCCTCTGGCCTTTTGTGTTGAAAGCTTGAAACAGAGCGCTGGCGGCAAAGACTCATCTGCTGACTCCTCCCAGCCTCATTCCCAAGGCTGCCTGTGGGAAGGTACGGCAAATCCTGAGAAAATGGTTTCAGATATCCTGAATTGTTTGAAAAACAAGCAATTGAAGCAGGCTGCATACAATATGTCCAGTTTTGCAAAGGCCATATTTCCGCACAGTCCGGTTTTCGCCACCCAGCAGGTTTTGGAGACAGTGGCGTTTTCAGCCCACTACATCAAGTATGGCTACGAACAGTTGCAGAAAATGATTAAATCTCAGCTTCCTTTGCATGACGCCTTGCTGACTATAGCCAAGGTTGACCTGTATGATCCATCCGGAGCACAACAATCAGCAGAAAAATACCTGTCTTTGCTGGAAAAAGAGATTCCGGATTTAAATTATCGCAACATGGTTTCAGGTATGGTGTTGATATATGCCGCCAAGATACTGCATTCCGAAAAGCTTGGATATCAATCAGTTAATCTGCACAGTTCATTCAACAAGATGATGGGTTTCTCCAGGAATGACAAAAATACGGACAAGGTTGTTTTGGATCTGGTCATCCGAAGTATTGGGCTGGATCCCCTGAACCGAAAAGCTTACGAACTGTTGGTGGATATTCCACGCGACTCCCGACCTGCCAAGGATGCAGTCGAAATCGCCCTGCTGAAAATGTCGGATTTATTCCAGGATGACCCATTTCCCTGCCTGGAGCTGGCCTCGCTGTATTACGAAAATAATGCATTCAGGAAGGCTGAACGTGTGCTGGGAGAGGCTGCCGAGCGCGCGCCGCACGACAACCGGGTGATAGATCGACGTGCGCTGTCTCTGGTGATTTCAGCCTGCAAAAATCTTCAGCGGAGAAAACGCCATTTGGTGCTTCCAGACCTGGAAAAAGCCGAAAGCTTCAACAGTAAAAATATCAAATCCCTGATTGTGGAAAAAAAGATTCTGTTCGATTTGCTCGCTGATCCGGGCCAGGTCGAGAAAATCACTTTTAATGATTTTCCGCAGTTGAGCTCATTCGACCAGATCCGCGTGATGGGGCTGCTGATTGAGGAGATGCATTCCCACGGAAAACCCTTTACATCCAACCATATTAACTCATTAACAAAAAAAATAAAGTTCGAAATCAGCCGGCTATCCAATTTGACGCAGACAGATATTATCGCGCTTCTTGGTCCTTTCCCAAAAGAATGCAAGCAGGTCCTTCCGCAAAAAAATATAGCCCTCATCTTGCTGAGCAATAGATCTGACATCTTTGGCGTTCTTCAGGATGCGGATTTAATCCCTGTCTTTGAACTGCTTTTCCATCACGATTTACTTGGATTCATGGCGAGTGAGCTGAAAACGCGCCTGAGAAAAAAGAATCAGGCCCAAGCGGCGCAGATGCGGTTTTTTCTGATAACGCTAAAGTACATGACAGGTGATCCACATTGTTCGGAGAGCTATAAAGATGTAATCAAAACGGCTGATGGTCCGATAAAAAATGAACTGGAAGCGCTTTCCATAAAACTTTCAAGACATGCATCGGGTCATCTAAAATCATCACTGGAAAACTTTGATTTTAGATATCTGGAAGATCCTTTTCCGGGAACACGTTTTTCTGGTTTCGATTCGGATTTCGATGAGGATGATTTCGACGACGATACAGATGATGCCGATGTATTCGATATGCTCAATGAGATAATCAATGAGCGTAGCGTGGACGATGAGGATCGCTTTGCAATAGCGAGCAGTGTCGAAGAATTAGTGGATGAATTGGATGTCAGGGGATTGCCTGAAGCAGAGATTCGGGAGATCAGGAGTCATATCCGATCCATCCCTCCAATACGGAAAATGTTGGATTCAATACGTGACATGATGAAATTTGCTGATTCTTCAAGGCTTTCCAGAGAAGCGAAAATCTTCTTGTTTGGTAATATTCCGAAAAAATAAGCTACATATCTTCTGAAAGAAAGAAAATCATGTTGGTTCATTACATGTTACTTGGCGTAATGCCTGATGCCTCCGATGAAGAAGTTAGGGCCCGTTACCTTGAGCAAGTCAAACGCCATACGCCTGAAAAGGATCCGGTTCGGTTTCGTGAGATTACTTCTGCTTACGAAGCCATCAAGGGTATTCGTAAACGTATGGAGGCCCGCTACTTGCCGCCTGAAAACCCCATTGATACTGATGCTGCGCTATATGCGCTGGCTAGGGCCGCACCCAGAAAAAGAAGGCGGGTTGGGCTAAGGGAATTGATACAGGAATCTGGCCATAAGGTTGTTTCAGGAACTGGGGTTTTACAATGAATGAAAAGACAGACGACGGACAACAGGCGACGGACAACAGACAAACGACAACAGATGACAGAGGGCGGAAGTTTTTTTCCATCTTCCGCCTTCCTTCATCTGTAATCAATTTTTTTAGTCGGATATACACATGGATGAAACAACATCCTGTATATCCATGGATGAAACAGAACTGGAATCTTTTTGATGAAAAATTTCTGCTTCCCTGGATGATAAAGGCTGTGGGGTATTTAAGAAAAAAAATTGAAAATAGAATCCGGAAATATAGTCTTGTCTATGACTGGAAGGAAAAGGCTTTCGAAGATTTTTCCTCCTGGCTTTCGTCGCTTCCGGAAAAACCTGTGTCAGGCGAATCCGTGGCAATGGAGTCCTGCGATTTATTTACACTTCTGTCTGAATTTACGGCATTAAGGCAGGAAATCCGGATACAAAACCGGGAACAAGGCAAGACTCTTTCTACGCTAACCGGGTTTATTGAAGCCTACCAGGAGACGTCCAACCTGTTTAAAGATCGGACAAAGGCGCTGTCGGAGCTTGAGGAGAATGTCCGCAAATCCAGTGAAAAACGAACAATCATGCCGTTTCTGGAAGTCCGTGATGCGCTTGTGAGGGGCCTTGGGGCCAGTACAGCCATAGCCGCAAACAAAAGTTTTTTTAGGCCGCCTCCCAAGGGAATTGAAGGCGTGGTGGAAGGCTATGAAATGGCGCTTAGGCGAATGGACAGGTCGCTTACATCCGTAAATGTCCTGTCTGTTGAAACCGTAGGAAAAAGATTTGATCCCAAAACCATGAAGGCTGTGGATAAACGGATCGTATCCGGAATGGAAAAAGGAATGGTCGTGGAGGATCTGCTGACTGGATTTGTTCGAGGTCAGGAAGTGCTGCGGACGGCCGAGGTGGTTGTCAGTGAATAATGTTTTAAACTGGTATTAAATTTTAAAGCGGAGAATATCTATGGAACCCATTGTTGGGATTGATTTAGGCACCACCAATTCGGAGGTTGCTTTTATTTTGGACGGTCTGGCGACTGTTTTGATGGACAACGATAACGGTATTGTTCCTTCGGTTGTGGGAATAGATGCCAATGGCAAAATCATAGTCGGCAGTGAAGCCCTGAATCAGGCTGTGATTGCGCCGGATCGGACCGTTCAGTCGGTCAAACGGCTCATGGGCAGTGATGATCGTATTCAGATGGGGGATGCCACCTATCTTCCCCAGGAGATATCCGCCTGTATTTTAAAGGCTCTGAAAGAGCGCGCTGAAAAATGTATACAAAAACCCATTACCAAAGCAGTCATCACGGTTCCAGCCTATTTTACAGATGCGCAGAGGCAGGCCACCCGTGAGGCCGGTGAAATCGCAGGGCTGAATGTAGTTCGAATCATCAATGAGCCCACTGCAGCATCACTGGCGTATGAAAGCATGAACCCCAATGCCCAGACTATTCTGGTCTATGACCTGGGCGGCGGCACTTTTGATGTATCCATTGTCCGGATTGAAAACGGGATTGTAGAGGTTCTCTCCAGTACAGGCGATAACCACCTGGGTGGAGATGACTTTGATCAACTGATTGTCAACCGCCTGACTGCGCATATCCAAAATGATCTGTCTCTTGATGTCAACAAAAACCCGGTTATCATGGCCCGGTTGAAACGGGCCGCTGAAAAGGCCAAGATGGCGCTTTCCTTCGAGCCGTTTGTGCGGATCGAGGAAGACCACATAGGCAAAAAACTATTCAAGAACATTCACCTGTCCCACGAGCTTTCTCGCACAGATTTTATAGAGATGATTGAGGATGACCTTTCGCGGACCATGGATTCAGTCACAAAAGCTCTGGATGATGCGGCAATGCTGCCGTCAGCCATTGACAAGATCATCCTGGTTGGCGGCTCCACCCGGATTCCTCAGATTTCCCTGATGCTTGAAGAAAAATTCGGTCAGATGCCTCATGGAGAGATTGATCCTGATCTCTGTGTGGCGCTGGGCGCAGCCATTCAGGCTGGACGCGAAATGGGGCTTGATTCATCCAGCGTACTGCTGGACATCACTCCCTATTCTTTTGGGACATCCGCTCTTGGAGAGATAAACGGTATTCCAACTCCTTTTTTGTATGTGCCGCTGATTCGGCGCAATACCAAACTGCCCACCAGTCGCGGCGAAGCATTTTGCACCGTTTACGATAATCAGATAGGGGTCGAAGTAACAGTATATCAGGGGGAGGAGCCCCATGCACTTGACAATATCCTGCTGGGCAAGTTCAAGTTTGAGCTGACTCCTGCGCCCAGGGGGAGTATAGTTACCATAAATTTTGACCTGGATTTGAATGGTATCCTCAAGATGCAGGCTGTTGAAAAGGCGACAGGTAAAAAGGTTGAAGGTGTCATTGAAAATGCCATGGGTCGGTTCAGCGATACCGAAATCACTAAATTCAGACAACGTGTCGATAATATGTGGCATGAACCGGAGAATGTGTTTCAATCTGATTCGGCTAAAGGCGCTTCCGGGGAGCCTTTGCCGTCAGATATCGAAACGATACTCAGCAAGGCCAAAGCCAAACTGGATGAAGCGCCTCCCGAGGATCGAGACGAAATGATTAATCTTATGGAAGACATTCAGGATGCCGCCAAAGAAAAGCGATTGGATGATGCCAGGGCGCTTGCCAAAGAACTTGAAGAAATTCTCTTCTATATCGGATAAAAAAATAGGCTATAGGCTATAGGGAAACGGTGTTATATAAAATTGCCCGAATCCATAGGCTATAGCCTAAAACCCATATTTTGAGGATTTTTTATGGAACGCTGCCCTGTCTGTAATGCGCGATATTCCGGAAACCGTCAATGTCACCGGTGCAAGGCCGACATCGGGATGCTGGCCGATGTCGAAGAAGCTGCAGATGCCTATCGGGAAGAAGCTGTCGCAGCTTGGCGGGCCTCTGACTTCCTGCTGATGCTGGGTCATGCCAGGCGCTCATGCTCTCTTCGAAAGACACCTGAAGCGGTCTGTCTGATGGCCTGCGCCGCATTTTTGACCCGACGATTTGATTTGGCCATGCGGCTAAGAAACAGCATTTCCAAAAACTCAGGGGTATAGGCTGAAGTTAGGAAAAACCGAAGAGCCGAAGTTTCTTAACTTCCTGACTTCTGCTCTTTCCGACAGTTTCTCCCGAATTTCTCTGAAAACATCTTCTCCGGGAATCGCTTTCACTTCGCTGGTTCCCGGTTCTCCGACTCTTTCTTCAGCCTCTTTCACCCATAATTCGTCGATCTCCTTCTGAGACTTGGAACTCAGGCAGTTAAGACAACTTAAACTTGTGTCGTGGGGGTTCTGGAAAGAGCGGAGAAAGGCAGTCATTTGGTTAATTATAGTGAGGCGCCATGAACTTATACGATCAAGATTTTTACCAGTGGACACAAGAGCAGGCTGGATTACTGAAGGTCGGCGCGCTATTGCAGCTTGACGTTACAAATCTGATTGAGGAAATCGAATCAATGGGGCGTTCTGAAAAGAGGGAGCTTGTTAACCGGCTGGCTGTTTTGATTGCGCATCTGCTGAAGTGGGATTATCAGCCGGATCGACGTGGGCGGAGTTGGGAATTGACTATTTCTGAGCAAAGATTTCGACTGAAAAAACATTTAAAAGACAATCCATCATTGAAATTTTCGCTGACAGAAAACATTTCCGATGCGTTTGAATTGGCGAAAATCAAAGCCATGAAAGAAACCCGGTTGCAGGAATCCTCATTTCCTGGCGCATGTCCATACACCGTTGATCAGATCATGGGTGATGTCACACAGTAAAGGGGGGGACGGATATTGATATGTTAATTCAAAATTCCTGCCTCTTTTCTGTGTCATCACTTTGTGGCTCTGCCATCAAAGATATCAGAAAAGCAGCCGGATCTTCAGATACTACCAGACTTTCGCCGATCAGAAAATTAAATATTCCGGATTTTAAAAGGTGCTCAATGTCCTTCCGATTTTGAATGCCGCTGGCTGCAACCGGAATCTGATCGGGTGCAAGCATGGAAACCAGTCGCGTGGATGTGGCGATATCAGTGTGAAACGTCTGTAAATTCCGGTTGTTGATACCAATCAATTTTGCTCCGGACCGGATTGCGGATGCCACATCCGATTCCGAATGCACCTCAATTAGAGCATCCATGCCAAGCGTATTACAGATATCCAGCAGTTCACTGAGTTGATCTGCAGAAAGGATTCGTGCGATCAACAGCACGGCATCCGCCCCAAGGATACAGGATTCATATATCTGACAGGAAGAGATGAGAAAGTCCTTTCGAAGGACGGGAAGCTGCGTGGCTGCTCGCGCTGCCTGCAAGTCCTCCTGACTTCCCTGAAAAAACTGCTGGTCGGTTAGCACCGACAGACATGCCGCGCCTCCTGATTCATAGCTTCTGGCCAGCGCCGCCGGGTCCAGATTGGGGCAAAGCATTCCCTTGGATGGCGATGCCCGCTTAATTTCTGCAATAATATTGATGCCTGTCTGTCCCGGCTGTCTGAGTCTTTCCAGAAACGGCCGACGCTCTCTTGATTGGAGCGCCAGTTCCAGAAGTTGTTTTTCAGGTGTTTTTTGAAGCAGTGCGGCAATTTCCCGGTTTTTCTGCTCAACTATGGCATCTAAAATATGGTTTGTCATGGACGCAATTTCCCGGCCTTTTAAGCGGTTGTAAATCGGATCAGGTTATCCAGCTTGGCGGTTGCCGCGCCGCTGTCAATGGCCTGGGCAGCCAACTTAATTCCTTCATTTAACTGTTCAGCTTTTCCGGTCACTACCAAGGCGGCTGCGGCATTGATCAGGACTACATCCCGGCAGGGGCCTTTTTCGCCGTTCAGGATATTGCGGGTGATGACTGCATTGGCGGTGGGGTCGCCGCCAATAAGCGACTCGGGTGGGGCAAGCTGTCCGAAAAACTGCTCCGGGCTGATGTCGTAGGTACGGATCATTCCGTCCCGAAGTTCGGAGATCCGGGTCGGCGCACATACGGATATTTCATCCAGGCCGTCATGACCATGAACCACAAAAGCGCATTTGGTGCCAAGAAGCCGAAGAGCCTGGGCGAACATCTCGGTCAGTTCTGGCGCATAGACTCCGAGCAGTTGACAATTCGCCCCTGCTGGATTGGTAAGCGGCCCCAGCATGTTGAAAATGCTGCGAAGACCGATTTCTTTTCTGGCCTTGGCTGCATGGCGCAGGGCGCTGTGATACAGGGGAGCAAACAAGAACCCGATGCCGATTTCCCTTATGGCTTCTTCAATCAGTTCCGGCCCGCAGTTCAGGTTGACGCCAAGCGCCTCCAGCAGGTCCGCACTGCCGCATAGGCTGGATACCGAACGGTTCCCGTGTTTGGCGACTGTGACGCCGCAGCCTGCCACAACAAAGGCGGTTGTGGTGGAGATGTTAAACGTATGCGCGCCATCTCCGCCCGTGCCTACGACATCAGCAACAGTCTCAGCCGATGTCTGAACACGAATAGCTTTTCGGCGCATGATTCTGGCGGCTCCAGCCAGTTCTTCAAAAGTTTCGCCTTTGGTGGCAAGGGCTGCCATAAATGCGCCGATTTGCGCATCTGTTATATTTCCAGAAAAAATCTCGGTCATCATCTCGGCCATCTCGGATTCGCTCAAGTCGATGCGATGGATAATCCTGTTTAAAGATTCTTTAAACATAGTAAGCACTCCTTTTGGGGTTCAGGGTTAGCAAATTGATCCGGTGATTTTTAAAAAATTCTTCAGCAGCCGTTTTCCAACAGGTGTCATGATGGATTCCGGGTGAAACTGAATTCCTTCTGTGGGATGTATCTTGTGGCGCAGCCCCATGATTTCGCCATCTTCGGATTCCGAGCTGATCTCCAGACAGTCAGGAAACCCCTCTTTTGAGACAGCCAGAGAGTGGTAGCGCATAGCCTGAAACGGCTGTTTTATTCCTTCATACAGGGTTTTACCGTCGGCCTGAATGGCGGATGTCTTTCCGTGCATCAACTTTTTGGCAGAGACAACCTTGCCGCCAAAAGCCATGCCGATGGCCTGATGGCCAAGGCAAACTCCTAAAATCGGAATCTGGCCGGAAAACCGATGAATCACAGCAAGAGAAATGCCTGCAGAATCCGGCCTGCCTGGTCCAGGGGAAATCACGATGCCTGCCGGACTCCAGGATGCAATATCTTCCACAGTTGCGGCATCGTTTCTAATGACCCGGACAGCGCCGCCGAGTTGTTCAAAATACTGCACCAGATTATAGGTAAAGGAATCATAATTGTCTATCATTACGATCATGGCGTTTCTCCAGAATTAATCTTATGTAAAACATACTTAAATAAACAGTCATGAATTGCCTGTCAGCTTTCATCTGTGTGTATCTGTGTGTATCTGTGGTTCACGGCTACCCTTGCATTGAATTGAAAACCAGTTGCAGCGCTTTTTCAATGGCCTTGGCCTTGTTCACAGTTTCAACACGTTCGCGTTCGGGATCCGAATCCGCCACAATGCCTGCGCCAGCGCGAACAGTGAGCTTGCCATTCTCGATGCAGGCGGTTCGAATGGTAATGGCCAGATCCATGTTTCCGCTGAAGGAAATATACCCGACAGCGCCTCCATAAGGCCCGCGTGGCTCCTGCTCAAGATCGTCAATGATCTCCATGGCCCTGACCTTGGGAGCGCCACTGAGAGTTCCCGCCGGAAACGTGGCTCTTAGCAAATCCCATGCATCCAGTCCGGACTTCAGATCGCAGGTGATGTTGGAGACCA
>Ga0194038_1001193_pt1 | contig 11315 bp, 9 predicted proteins | sample JunL226m_MetaG_FD_148630 | JGI IMG/M metagenome (GOLD analysis project Ga0194038, IMG submission 148630) | Anoxic zone freshwater microbial communities from boreal shield lake in IISD Experimental Lakes Area, Ontario, Canada - Jun2016-L227-6m | ecosystem: Environmental > Aquatic > Freshwater >...
TATTGGAGTCTGTTCGAAAATCTACAGAGTTGGCTCATATGCACTATGTACGTCAAGCCAATCCACGGGGATTAGGCGATGCAGTCCTGGCTGCCGCTTCATTTGTAGGCAACGAAGCCTTTGCCGTCTTGCTCGGTGATGACCTCATAGACGAGCGTGATCCAATTTTGCCCGCGATGATTAAGGTTCACCAAAAATTTGGTGGAAGCGTTTTGGCACTTATGGAAGTTTCCCCCGAACAGATTTCACTCTATGGCGCTGCAGAAATAGCTGCCATCTCACCCTCTGTCGGATTTGAAGGGGTAGTTCAGATCACTGGATTAGTCGAAAAACCAGCGCCAGATAAGGCTCCTAGCAACTATGCCGTCCTAGGCAGATATTTACTCACGCCAGAGATCTTCGATGTGCTTCGTGAAACAAAGCCAGGGCGAGGCAATGAAATTCAGTTAACCGATGCAATCGCAGAGCTAACTAAACGCTCTGACAATGGAGGACCGGTACATGGAGTTATCTTTAAAGGTCGCCGTTATGACACGGGCGACAAATTAGGGTACTTGCAAGCGACGATTCGACTTGCCTCAGAGCGAGAAGATTTAGGACCTGAGTTTCGCGCTTGGCTGCATTCATTTGTTAAAACCTTGGAGAGCTAGAAATCAATTAATTATTGTTGATTGATCCAAAGGTCAGCGGCAATTAGTTCGGAAAAGAAACTTTCTACGATGAGTGCTACTTCGGGAGATTCATCTCCCGGATATCGAAATGTGTACTCTGCACCTTCAATTTCGCCACCGACTGCAACGACTCGAGATTTTCTTTCAGTGCACCATGTCATTAAAGGTTTTTCCCAGTTAGAGCCGGCAAAGATCAGCAATCTATAGTCTTGAACTTTTGTCAGATAAACATCAACATGCGACCAATCGCCGGTCTCGCATCCAACACTTGCACGGCGCGGGCCTTCCCGAAACATTAATGCCGACTGTTGCGCAGAAGAAAATCTTTCGGCTGGAGCGACAAAATAACTTGCAGATGCTCCAGTTAGAATTTCTTGAACTTTTGGCTGCCAGCTACTTCGATTACTCCATATGTATTCATGTGCGACTGCAGCAGATCGAACGATGTCGGCAAGTATGTAATTCTTTTGAAAGAGGTGAGATTCAAGAGCAAGATGAAGAGCCACAGTATGTGCGAAACTTCTGCAGGCAACACCGCCGATCTCAACTTCGGCTCTCATTACAACTGTTGCATCGCTAGCTTCGGCAATCTCTGAGTCGGGGTAGTTGGTTACTGCGATTATTCTGGCTTTTCCCTTTAGTCGATTGACTGCGGTGAGAGTTTCAATGGAATTCCCTGAGGCTGAAACTGCGATTATTACGGTTGAGTCAGTAATTTTCGGCAAAAGGTTATTACTTGCTAATTCAGCCACTGCGTTCATTCCCAATGCCCGCAAACGCATAGCGGCAATGGACGAGGCGTAGTGTGACGATCCCATTCCGAGGAATATGACATGTGATTGTGGGTTGATGCCCAGGCCGGACCATGGGTTTATCTGTGCCAAAGAGTCAGCAAGTTGGTTGAGTAGCTCAGATTTGCGCTCTAAATCCTTGAGAAATAAATGTGGGTCCATTTTATATCCTTTCAATCAACGCCGGTAAGGCGGCATCAGGTACGTACATCCAGCGGGGTAGATGGTTCTGCGCATAGAGAAACTCTCGAAACTCTTGCTGCAATTGGAATAGCAGCAATAAATTGTGATGTGCAAATGGATCTTCATCACCGTCAACAAGCGCCAATGTATAGGAGTTTTGGAATCTTTCCCGTGCTTGATTAATCCATGTCGAGATTTCTTCGGGGAACTGCTTAGCTCTTCGCTCTGCCACTACACGTCCAACGTGATCGAGTGATTGCAACATTCCGGCAATGTCTTTCGCTAAAGGCTCTAAAGAAAGCGTGCTCGAGTTATGGTCAACTGGATTTCCATCGAAATCAATAATCGCATAGGCGCCAGAATCACTTCTTAGAATTTGACCAACGTGAAGGTCTCCATGGATAAGAGTCAAACAAGGAAGATTTGTAATTTCAATTCCAGCTTTCCAGCTTCGAATACGAGCTTCGAATTCACCTAACCGCACGCCTACTTCACCAGGCGTACTGCTCAAAGCAAGATCTAACGTGAAAGAAAACTCATTTAGCCAACGCGCAACATCGCTCTCATTGGCAGGTCGATGGGAAGAGTAATAGAAAGCCAAGTGCATCCTCGAAACAAGCCCTGCGATCTCTGCAGCAAACTCGGTTGATGACTCCAGGTTTCTTTTACCATCAAGGTAGTTTTCCAACTCCTCGACTGCCCATTCCCAACCATCTCTAGTATTTTGCTGATACTCGCTTACATAAGCGACGAGCATTGCAGTATCTGTTCCAGGCTCTTTCCACTCCAGCGCGAACCAAGGAGTTGGCATTGAAGTGAAATTCCCCATTTGGAGGGCATCAATGCGGGGAAGGCAGGAGTTTGCACTGGGATTGATGCGTGAAAACCATTTAGCGATCGCCCGCTCACCAATAATTATCGACTCTTCGGTCTGGTCAACTCCTAATGCTCGCTCACCCGCCAACGGCTCTCTGTGCCAGAGCTTTAAAGAAAATCTGCTTGGTGCTTCGAATTCGCTAATAGTTAGGAGAGCCTGTGTTGCGCCATCTCCTGCCACAACGCGACGAATGATTCCGCCGCCCTGAAATAATGGCAGAGAAAAAATCTCACCGTTTGAATCTCTAACAATGCATACCGAGATGTTTGGAGAAAGGAAAAGTGAATCGAGCAGAGTTAAACCCCTATTTGATTTAACTTCTCGAGCGCGATCTGGGTGCGGCAATAAAGCTTCGATGTCGGCAGAGAACAAGAATTCTCGTAGCAAGTCAGCTCTCACCGGATCTACTTTACGAGGTAGATCGGTGTTTGCGGGCAACTGCCTCAATTACATCTGCGCCTACTTTGATTCCATCGGATTGTTGAACTCGCGCACTGGCCGCGGCTAATCGCGCTTTGAGGGCAACATCTGAAAGAAGACGCTCAATCGCCTCAGTTAATTCTGACTCAGCAAATGAATACGTACCCAAGCGAACTCCAAAACCAGTCTCATCGACGCGTTGGGCATTGTCATACTGATCCCAAAAAAGTGGCAGCACGATCATAGGTTTTCCAAAGTGAATCGCCTCAGTGACGGTGTTATTGCCACCATGAGTAATAACTAAATCAACTTGTGGAATAATTTTAGTTTGAGGTAGAAACTCAGCACCATACATATTCTCAGCGACTTCGAACGAAGAGTGTTGTGGACCTTTGCTAACGATAAATCTATGGTTCGTTTTTCCGAGAATTGAGATTAGGCGTTTCATTAGTTCAACATCGGCGCTACCAAGTGAACCCAAAGAGAGATAGATCAGTGCGCTATCTGATGGGCGATTCTTCACGACATCTGGAAGTGTAAATTCGCCATCAGTATCACGGACACTCGAATCCATTCTGTGCCATGTCGAATCTAGTTTTCGTGCTTCGGTGTAGTCCAACTCTTCTGGAAAAACATAGAGGTTTGCTTCCGATGATGAGTGAATGAACTCTAATTCGGGCAGCGCAGGAGCGCCTTGAGCGAGAACCCAGGTATTAAAGAGTTCCCACATTGAGCGGCATGATGTTTCGTATTGACTATTAAATGCTGCCCACTCGGGAGACTGCATCTGGCCGTAACCTGAAAATGTTGGAGCAACTTGAGGGCCCTTCATCTCTAATGGATTACAAGAGACAATGCGAATGAACGGCACACCTGATGTGAGAAGAGCTGGAAAAGTAACAACATTATCTTCAACAATTGCATCTGGTTTAACACGGGCGATTATTTCTCGAAGCTGTGGCTCGCAATAGACAGCTCCATCAATGAGCGCTTGCCACGTTGGTTTAACAAAGCTCTCTATCTGCTCAATCGTTGGCTTACGAAATTCAGGAGAAGTTTGAAGTATAAAATCTTTCCAAAATGCGCCTGGGTCCTGATTCTCATCTACTGCTGGGGGAGCCAGATCAACTAGATCCTCTTCGAAACCAAAGGGAATCAACTTGCCTTTCCATGAAGCTTCGGCGGCAAAGACAACTCGGTGGCCACGTTTAACGAGGGCGCTTCCAATTCCTATACATTGATTTGTAGGACCATAAGCCGACTCTGGCATGAACAAAATCGTAAGTGGTTGAGTTGTCATGTAATTTTCCCTTTCTAAATATTTCTACCGTGAAGTGTCGTCGAGCAAAGGGTTCTTAGTTACTGCCCGTGCATAATCCAAAATAAGTTCTACCGCTACGTCGTAATTAATTCTTGAATGACCTGCCATCATTCGGTAACCATATGCATCTTCGAGTGCAACGAGATTTCTACTTATATTTAGAGATGTGCTAGTGAGAGTAAATTTACCTAATGCAGCACCTGTGTCCAAAATAGATTGATAAAGCGATACCTGTCGATCGTAGAGTGAAGTCAGTAGTACGGCATAGATTGGATGACGTGGGGCAGCGCCACCGAGTGCGCAGAGAAGTTTGACTCCCTCATCATGAACATCTAAAGGGAGACCAGATCTAACCATCATAATTAATCGAGCAGCGGGATCTACGACGCTTTCGATTGCAATCAGGCGCTCCTCATAAAAACGTTCCGAGACGGCACGGGTAGCATCAGTCAGCAGATCTTGAAGCTCTGGATAGTGATAGAGAATGGCGCCAGATGTCAGACCCGCCTCTTCTGCAACTTGATTCAAACGAACTGCTGTCCCATGTTCGGCCATTGCGCGCTGGGCGGCTTTGAGCAACTTGATGCGACGCTCTCCGCCTAAATTCGCAACTGCCACAGCCTGACCCCTTGCCTGTGAGGCTAAACCCCCGTGTTTAGGGGAGCGCCTCCTTGATGGTCCGTAAAGTACCGTAAAACAACTCTCAAGGGAAGACTGAATTAGAATTCAAAATAATGAGAAAAAACCTAAAATAGTTACCAAACTCCCTTGATAAAAACTGAATCTAACGTCAGAATCTACCAATCCTCGAGTCGTCCGATCCGAGAATCAAATTCGCCCTCCCCTTAACGGCGATGTAGAAAGGGAGTATTAGATGCCAAAAAGGCAGCATGCTAAGCGCCGCTTACTCGCAGTTGGATCAATAATGGTTGGATTGTTATTGCTTTCTGCCTGTTCTAGCGGTACAAAATCCGATAGCGCATCGGACACACTTAATCCGAAAGCCGATTTAAAGAAACAGTCCTTAGTAGTTTCAAACTGGGATGCGTATATGCCCGCGGATTTGCCAGCGAAATTTGAGGCACTGACCGGCTCGAAAGTCACTGTTACTCACCACGCGACTAATGAAGAGATTATGGCCAAGCTCACCGCTGGCGGTGATTCTGGTATTGATGTTGCATTTGTCTCTGGACAATTTGCCCAGGCTCTAGCCGCACAGGGTTTACTCGAACCAATTCACCCTGATTTGATGCCGAATCTTAAGAATCTATATCCGGAAGCAACGAAACTTGCTTACGATGTTGGCAACAAATATTCAGTTCCATATTCATGGGGAACAACTGGAATTTGCTACCGTAAAGATTTAACAGGATTTGATCCAACAAGTTGGAACGATATTTTGAATCCAATCGCAAAGCTCAAGGGCAAAGTAACGGCTTTAGCAACTGAGCGTTGGTTGATGCTTCCAGCACAGAAACTTCTTGGTTACTCGGTTAACACGACAAGTGAAACCGAAATGGCAAAGGTCAAGGACACTTTGATTGCAGCTAAGAAGAACTTGCTTGCATACGATGACACCACGTTCTACACCCGTCTGGTATCAGGTGAGGCGGCCATGACAGTGGCTTGGGATGGCTGGTGTAACTACGGAATTACAGATAATAAAAATATCAAGTTCGTAATTCCAAAAGAAGGCAGCGACCTATGGGTAGACACCATGGTCATTTTAAAGACGTCAAAGAATAAGGAAGCCGCACATGCGTTCATTAACTATGTTTTGGATGCAAAGGTCCAGTCATGGGTTATTGAAAATATCCTCTACAAGGTTCCGAATAAAGCTGCGATGGATTTAGTTGCCGCCAAACTTGGTGCCACTTATCCAAATATATTGATGACACCCGCCGACCTTCTTAAGGGCGAGGGAATAGTTGATTTAGGTGCAGCAGGGCCTATGTATACAAAGATTGCCACGGAGATCACAGCGTCTAAGTGACCCCAATAACTAGCGTGAAGGCAGGTCGCTCCGTTAACAAACGGCGCGACCTGCTTGAGCGTCTGACTTTGCAGGGTCCAGGGCTGCTTTATTTGCTCCTCTTTATGGCGCTTCCGATTTCGTTGATTCTTATTTACTCTATTTTTCAGAGAGGCCAATTCGGCGGTGTTGTCTTTCACGCTACAACCGATAATTTCACTCGTGCTTTAGATCCAGTTTATCGAGGCGTACTTTTTGATTCGCTGAAGATTGCATCTATTACTACGGTTTTAGCATTAGCCTTGGGCTATCCAACGGCATATGGAATAGCTAGATTGCCGAAGAGATTTCGTACAACTGCATTACTTCTGATCGTGATGCCCTTTTGGACCAATTTTCTTATTCGTACTTACTCGTGGATTATGCTTCTAAATAGCGAGGGTCTACTCAATAAAGCCCTTCTTAAACTAAATATTATCCATACTCCATTGGATCTTTTGTACACCCAGAGCGCCGTGATTCTTGGCCTGCTATATGGATACCTACCACTGATGATCTTGCCACTGTATGCCTCAATCGAAAAGCTGGATCCAGAGATTCGCGAAGCAGCCTCTAATCTAGGCGCAAATAGATTTAGAACTTTTCTCGATGTGACTTTGCCATTGACGATTTCAGGGGTTCTAGCGGGATCGATTTTCGTTTTCATTCCGAGTTTAGGAAATTTCATTGTCCCTGAATTATTAGGTGGCGGAAAGACCGTAATGGTTGGAAATCTCGTACGAGATCAATTCTTAAAAGCACGTGATTGGCCATTTGGTTCGGTGCTCGCCCTTGTTGTCATTCTTTTTGTATTCGTTCTATTTGCGATTCAAAGCAAAGTGGAAAAGAGAATCTCTGGTGGCGCTCATGCAAATTAGCCGTCCCCGAAAATTCAACTCTACAAAGTTAGGCTGGTTAAAGGCGACGATGGGGGTTACTTACTTTTTTCTATACGTTCCCATCATCGCCCTCGTTGGAATGTCTTTCAATGCGTCAGAATCGCCATTTACATGGAATGGCTTTAGTACGAAGTGGTACGGAGTATTAGCTAATGACTCCACCGTTATGAAAGGTCTTACAAATACGTTAATAGTGGCCTTTACATCTACTTTTTTGGCAACAATCCTTGGCACAGCTTTGGCCGTCGGCCTTCATCAATATACGAAATCCGCCTTTTTAAATGCCTTTGCACTGGCACCTGCGATCATGCCCGACATCGTTTTAGGTATTGGTTTGCTCGCCCTGTTTGCATTGTTATCGATGACTCTCGGCCTTTATTCAGTAGTAATTGCCCACGTTGTATTTAGTATGGCATTTGTATCCGCCGTAGTGAAAGCTCGATTAAGTAACAGCGATCCAGCCCTTCGGGAAGCTTCCATGGATTTGGGTGCAACGCGATCTACGACTTTCTTCAAAATTACTCTTCCATCTCTGACTCCTGCCATTGTTGCTGGCGCACTACTAGCCTTCACGCTTTCTTTAGATGAATTCGTCATTGCATTTTTCACCAATGGTCCTGCAACTCCTACTCTGCCCATCATTATTTATTCAATGGTCCGCTTTGGAGTTACTCCAGAGATTAACGCCCTGGCGAGTTTGCTGATGCTTGTTAGCTTTACCGCCGTAATTGGCGCGCAACGTATGACGAAACTAGCGGAGGCTCGATGATGACCGAAAAGAAGAACCTAATTGAGATTCGAAATTTGACGCATCGATACGGTGATGTCACCGCAATTGATGACATCAACTTAGATATTCATGAAAATGAGTTCTTCGCTTTACTTGGCCCCTCGGGATGTGGAAAAACCACCTTACTTCGCGTACTGGCTGGATTTGAAACTCCTGATGCCGGCACGGTCATGCTTGGAAATACGGACCTAATTTCTATTCCTCCAAATAAGCGACCTATCAATTTGATGTTTCAAAGTTATGCACTTTTCCCACATATGAACGTTGGGCAAAACATTGCCTATGGCTTAGAGCGCGAAAAACTAGGCAAGAACGAGATTAAAACTCGAGTGGCCGAGGTACTTGAAACTGTAGGGCTTTCAGATAAATCTAAGAGCCGCCCCCTTCAGTTATCTGGTGGTCAGCGTCAACGTGTCGCACTTGCCCGCGCCATTATCAAGCGCCCCAAGCTGCTGCTATTAGATGAGCCCCTATCGGCATTAGATCGCAAAGTGCGGGCCGAGATGCAGATCGAACTCAAGCGCTTACAACATGAAGTTGGAATAACTTTCGTAGTAGTAACCCACGATCAAGAAGAGGCTATGTCGATGGCCGATCGAATTGCAGTTATTGCCAAAGGCAAAGTCGAGCAAGTTGATTTTCCGGTGGACTTATACGAACGCCCGAAAAATCGCTACGTTGGTGGCTTTATTGGTGATAGCAACTTTTTTGATGGAATCGCTACTTCCACTGGAATCATTAATGAAAAACTCGGCCCGATGCCTGGTAATCACTATGGGCGCAACATCACTGGACCGGCACATTTATTAATTCGCCCTGAAGACTTAAGAGTGGCACAGGGTGACGAACATTCAATTAGCGCCAAAGTCCAAGATGTTGCCTTCTTTGGTGGCGCATCTACGATCATATTAACTATTGATAATCACCCAACAACAATTCTCTTTTCGCAACCTGGTTCGACGTCTATCCAACGCGGAAGCCAACTTCAACTTACATGGGATGAACAAAAAGCGATTGTTTTGCCTAGCGATAGTCCAAGTGAGTCGAATAATTAATGACTGTTAAATCTCACTCTGAACGCTCACTTAGCGATGCAAATCCAATTCCATTTTGGACCGATTCGCCATTCGCGCCAGCAGAATTGCCGAAGCTCGAAGCAGATACATCAACTGATTTACTCATTGTCGGTGGCGGTCTTACTGGTTTATGGGCTGCAATCGAGGCAAAACGAATTAATCCATCACAGGACGTACTCCTGCTTGAATCAGAGCGAATCGCTTTTGGTGCATCAGGTCGCAACGGCGGTTTCTTTTCCGAGTCATTGACCCACGGGCTAAGTCACGGACTAGCTACCTGGCCTGACGAGATTGCGACTCTTTTACGACTGGGACGTGAGAATGTTTCAGAGATTATTGACTTCTTAAAGGCCGAGGGAGTTGATGCAGATCTTCGCCTCTGCGGGAAAAGCACGATGGCTACTCGCAATCACCACTTAGACGAGTTAACTCATTCCTTCGCCGAGTTACGTTCCTATGCTGAGCGTGTTGAGCATCGCGATCAAAGCCAAACTCAGGCAGATATTTACTCACCCACATTTCTTGGTTCGCTGCGCTCTTATAGCGGAGGAGGATTATTGGATCCAGCAAAATTAGTGTGGGGACTTCGGGATGTGGCGCTGAAGTATGGGGTACGAATTCATGAAAATACTAAGGTCAGTGGGCTTTCTAATGAATCAAAAGGAGTAAGTGCCCAAACACAATTCGCAAAAGTTCAAACAGATAAAGTGGTGTTAGCAACTAATGCATTTGATCCACTTTTGAAAAGAATGCGTAATAAAATCATCCCACTCTTTGATCATGTATTAGTTACCGAGCAGCTAACCCAATCAGAGATTGATTCATTAGGATGGAAAGAGAATCAAGGCGTAACTGATTCTGGAAATCAATTCCATTACTATCGCCGAACCCCTGACAATCGAATCCTGTGGGGCGGTTATGACGCGTTGTACTATTTTGGAAGTGCTAGAAACGCTGGCGTAAAAGAACATGCTGGCTCTCATGCGCTCTTAGCCAGACAATTCTTTGAGACCTTCCCGCAGTTAGCAGATGTTAGATTCACTCATAAATGGGCTGGAATGATCGATGCAACGTCGCGTTTCACACCTGCATTTGGAACTGCAATGTCTGGAAAAATCGCCTACGCATATGGATACACAGGTTTAGGCGTCGCTTCATCGCGCTTTGGTGCACGTGTCGCCTTGGATTTGCTGGATAAACGAAAGAGTGAGTTAACAGAGTTAACATTAGTAAAGCGCCAGCCAATTAGCTTTCCTCCAGAACCCCTTAGATATGCCCTCGTACAGGCAACGCGAGCAGAGTTAGCTAAGGAAGATATTTCGGGCAAGCATGGCTTATGGCTACGTTTCTTAGATCGGTTAGGCGTTGGGTTTAACAGTTGATGAATCACATTCGAGTAGAGGAGATTTCACTATGAGTATCGGTGTCCATATTGCTGGAAAGAGCCGGGTAGGACGTGGCGCGGTTGTCGATCTATTCGATCCGGCCACTGGCTTGAAAATCTCGGAGATAAGCCAAGGGTCCTTAGATGATGTCGAGTTAGCAACGTCGGCTGCGCGTGCAGCTTTTCCAACTTGGGCATCAAAGACGCCGAGTGAGCGCTCACGAATTCTTTTGCGATTGGCCGATTTAATTGAGGAAAATGCAGTGGAGCTCACTGAAATGGAAGTCTCTGACTCAGGAAAACCTTACGCCACATTCTTAGAGGGAGAAATTCCCTTTGCCGTAGATAATATGCGCTACTTCGCCGGAGCTGGTCGATCACTCGATGGCACCGGTGCGGGAATTTTAAGTAGCGGGTACACGTCAATGTTGATTCGTCGACCAATTGGCGTCATTGCAAGCATCGCACCATGGAACTTTCCTTTAATTATGGCGATCTGGAAAATCGGTCCAGCTCTCGTAACTGGAAATACCGTTGTATTAAAACCTGCTCCAACAACTCCGCATACGTCGCTGCGACTAGCTGAGCTTGCGACAGAGGCGGGATTGCCCGAAGGAGTATTTAATGTGGTTACGGGTGGCTCCGACATCGGTGAAGCTCTCGTTAAATCTCCAGAAGTAAATATGATTTCAGTAACTGGATCTGCTGCAACTGGGCAGAGAATCATGCGCGAAGCAGCGGGCGGAACCAAACGAGTTCACTTGGAGTTAGGTGGGAAAGCGCCGGCAGTGGTATTTGCAGATGCAGATATTTCTGCAATGGCAACTGCAATTGTTATGGGTGCGACCTATAACACCGGACAGGATTGCACTGCGGCAACTCGTGTCTATGT
>Ga0194038_1001196_pt1 | contig 11284 bp, 14 predicted proteins | sample JunL226m_MetaG_FD_148630 | JGI IMG/M metagenome (GOLD analysis project Ga0194038, IMG submission 148630) | Anoxic zone freshwater microbial communities from boreal shield lake in IISD Experimental Lakes Area, Ontario, Canada - Jun2016-L227-6m | ecosystem: Environmental > Aquatic > Freshwater >...
ATACAAGAAAGTTGAGAGGTGTTTCTACTGTTTCATGGGTAGGTTCGCTTATTGTTTTTCTTCTTCTGGCTTGCCTTCACATAGTTCCTTTTAATGAATTTATTCCTTTTCTGGCCTTATTCATTGGCACAATACCGATTATCGCTTTTGTGCTGTTGAATAAAGCAACGTGTGAATCATGTGGTGGACGAATGAAAATATCATCAGGCTATCCACGTATTATCTACAGATGCAAAAAGTGTAAATCTGAGGTCGATACTGGCATTTATTCTGATTATTAATAATGACTCAATCGGATGATTCTCATAAAGGAAACAAACTTCGTTACCTCCTCATACGCACGGTTCAGTTCCGGGCTGGTGGTTAGCCATTACCCGTGCCAGATTGTCCGGCTTGCCTGTATTAGCTTTGCTTGGCGCACTCATGTTACCTCCTCTCACGCAGCTATTAATCAAAAGTCTGTGCTCCTGAAGTGATTTCCGGGAAGCAGCAAAATGATAAAATGTCAATTATTGATCAAAATGTTCAATTTATCCCGATCACATTAAACGTCTTTGACATTAATTTCAATAAATATGAGAAGGGTTAGATATAATCGGAAAACATCTTTATCTCTATTGGCATAAGTCATCTTCACTCAGTTCCAATAAATGGACACCTTTGTATTTACCGTTTCTGTCAAAGTCATAAGCAACGGTTGCAGTACCGGCGATTTCACAGGCATGACAACCGTTAAGAATTCTATGCCTCCAGATAAATCGCTGACCACCGTCAGCCGATTTGACCATCTTCTCCAGATTCCCTTCGAACCACAGTTCAGCTTTGGGATATTTCTTGATGATGGTTGAATACTTCGGGTCCTTTGTCAGATCGATTTTATCAAGATATTTACTATCTCCCGGCTGGAATACCGAAGGCTTCCCGTTTACCAGCAGTGCATGTTCTACACTGTTCATAAACGGGCAATCGACCATCACCTGATCCACATGCCCCATCTCCTGGTAAGATTTCATAAAACAGAACGGAAAACCCTTTTTGATAAGGGCTTTCGTGAATTTTACAGATGATGGTGAAGCTCCAGCTTCGATCATTTTCTTTATGAAACAGTCACCACCATATTCACATGATTTGCCCATGTTCTGAATAACCGTTTCTGAAGGTACCCAAACTGCATCGGACCCGAAGGCTTTCTTATCGTCGGCCTTATCTTGAGCGGATACCTGGTGGGGAAAGATGAATATGAAAAACGATGACAAGCATAACAGAAAAAACGATAGTATCAAAAAATGGTGATCTCTAATGCATTTCATTCATTTATCCCTCTATCATTATTGCTTATTTCAAATTTCTGAAAATGCTCTGCTTGTTTGTTCCTGGTATTGATTCCATGTCAATAACGGTTCCAAGATTGCCAATAATCAATGCCTGAGAGACACCGGATCATCATCGTCATTAATGAGTTTCAGCTTTGACCGGAGCGGTTCATAATAAAATGCACCTTTGCCTTCATTCGTTTTGCTGTGTATTTTAACTTTCATTTTTATGTTATCTTTTTCGTTGAACCATTGATATACCCACCAGTCACCATCCTGTTTCATGGAATATGGTTGTGTCCCAACCTGCTTGGACACATACTTTTCCGTTCTGTCTCTGATATCCTCTGTACGGCCCTCGTTTTCCGGTATTGTAACAAGCCTTGCATACAATTGATTATCGATAAAAGCATAGAAAATTGAAGGGTTTAAATGATTATGCACTTCCATACGACACGGGCCGGTATAGTTGTAATAGGATATTCCACCTTTTTCCATGTACTTCACGAAATACCCATCTTTGTTCAGCTCTTCGATATGGGCGCCAAAATCCGGTTTATTACAGTCAAAACTTTGTGCCAATAATGGTAACGCCAGAATGAAAAAACCCATGATGAAACACATTTTTTTCTGCATTTTTGATTCCTTTCTTGTTGTCAAATCGGTTTTCAGTCACGATATAAAAGCGTCCTTTCGACAGAGGTGCTTAATAACACACCTCGTCAATCGTTTATCACGGGCCATTCTATCACATATAGGAGTATGGACAATGAAAAAATTCAACTCCAGCAAAAAGTTTGTGATTATTGCGGTAATGTCAATAAAAATAAAACATTATATTGATTTATTATTTTAAACTCATATAATGCCACGGTTGGTATATTTTGAGTTTGTAATTGCAATAATACAAAGGGAATATCTACCATGTCAATCACGATTGATGAAAGGGCTGCAATGTCATACGCTGAGATGGCCATTGCCTGTTCCAAAGATATTGAAGATTATAAGACGCTTCTGAAGTCTATCGAGGCGATGATAGCGCAGAAGCAAAGGAACCTCCAAAGCATTAAAGATAAGACCGTTGGTTTGGTAAAAGCATCTATGGAGATCACCCAGGAGATCCCATCGAATCAACCGGCTGAGAATTTCGATACCGGTGTTGACATGGTGGAAGATTTAACTCCAGAAGCAGTGGAAGAAGACTCTCCGGCGATAGCTCCATCCAAAAAAGAGCGAACGCAAAAGTCCAGAACCGCTAACCGCAGGAAAGCTGCTGAAAAGGGCAGGGTGAAGAGGGCTGATAAACCAAGAGAATCGGCCGGACGATCCCAAAATATCACAGATATAAAATGTCTGCATCATCCAGAAGCATCTGTAACAGATGTTGGCCGGCAATTATGTTCTTCATGTAGATGGAAACTTATCAACAATGGTCTGTTAAAATATGATAAAGAGCCAGAAGTGATTGCATTTTTAAGGGGAGAGATTAAAAATATCCCGATTATGGGACAGCCGATGTGTCCCATTCACGAATCAGTTCCAGCATACAACCAGAAAACCGGTTTATGTAAGGCCTGCCAAAGTAAAGCCAAAGCAATGGGTGTTGAAAATCGTCAGCTTACGAAAAAGGAGCTGACGATGTTGCGGTGACCGGTTATAAAGATTGATGGATAGGTGATGAATCGATTCCAAGTTGGCTATGCCAACTTTCAAAAATCAAGGAAAATGAAATGACAACGAATCAGAACAGCCGCCCACCCTTTCCACCATTTACCTTTGAAACCGCATCTCAAAAGGTGCGCATGGCTGAAGATGCATGGAATACATGTGACCCTGAACGGGTTTCTCTTGCTTATACCGTCGATAGTACCTGGCGCAACCGAGCCGAGTTCATTTCGGGTCGCGAGGCGATTATGCAGTTTCTCCAGCGTAAATGGGCCAAGGAACTTGGCTACCGTCTGATCAAAGAACTATGGGCCTTTCATGAAGCCCGCATAGCAGTACGTTTTGCCTATGAATGGCATGATGATTCAGGCAGTTGGTTCCGCGCCTATGGCAATGAAAACTGGGAGTTCGATGAAAATGGTCTTATGTTTCGACGTATTGCAAGCATTAACGACGTGCCCATTAGAGAATCCGACCGCAAGTACCACTGGCAGTTAGGACGCCGCCCAGATGATCACCCGGGATTATCTGAACTGGGTTTTTGATGCAATAAAAGTGGGTAGTGGTGAAAATGCAGTGATGAAAATTTATATATCATATTAGCCATTTTCTTCTCATATACCGAACTTGGTGATATTGCCATAAGTCTTTGTTACCTGTTAAGCACTACCCATTATTTTACGGCACTGTATATTTCCCTGAAGCTCTCGATAGCCGCTTCAAGATTTTCGATAATGTCGTTTGCCAACACATCTGGATCAGGAAGGTTATCAAGGTCTGCGAGGCTTTTGTCTTTGATCCAGCTTATATCCAGACTTGTTTTATCACGAGAAATAATCTCCTCGTAAGTAATTTTCCGCCAACAACCATCGGGATTGGTTTCCGGATGGTAGGTCTCTTTTCGCTTGTGTCTGTTGGAAGGATTGTAACATTCAATAAAATCTCTGAGGTCATCGAACTTCAAAGGATTTTTCTTCAACGTATGTCGAATGTTGGTGCGGTAATCATATATCCAAACTTCTTTTGTCCATGGGACTCTGTTTGCCGTTTTATTATCAAAAAATAGCACATTTGCTTTAACACCCTGGGCATAAAAAATGCCAGTCGGAAGTCGTAAGATAGTATGCAGGTCGGTTGTTTCCAGCAGCTTTTTTCTGATGATCTCGCCTGCTCCGCCTTCAAATAAAACATTGTCGGGCAATACGACGGCTGCTTTCCCGTCTGTTTTGAGAATTGTTCGTATGTGCTGCACAAAATTCAATTGCTTATTACTGGTGGTTGCCCAAAAATCCTGGCGGTTGTATGTGAGGTCTTCTTTTTTCTGTTCACCCTGGTCATTGGTAAAGGTTTGTGAACTCTTTTTTCCAAAGGGCGGATTTGTCAGTATGTAATCTGCTCGAAAGCCAGTATCGGAAATCAGCGAATCAGTGGATGAAATGAAATTATCGTCCTCTATGTCGCCGATGTTATGCAGGAATAGATTCATCAAAGCCATTCTGCGTGCGCTTGCCACGATTTCATTTCCATAGAAAGTTTTGTGTTTCAAAAACTCTTTCTGGTCCTTATCAAGGATGAAGTTTTCCCGATTGGAAATGTAATCGTAAGCTGCAAGAAAGAATCCGCCAGTACCACAAGCAGGGTCATCAATGATTTTCATCGGCTGCGGTTGTATGCAGGCAACCATTGTTTTAATCAATGCTCTTGGCGTGAAGTATTGACCTGCACCGCTTTTGGTATCTTCGGCGTTTTTCTCCAGCAAGCCTTCGTATATTTTCCCCTTTACATCAGCACCCATCATGCTCCACTGTTCTTTATCAATCATATCAATGAGCTTGAAGAGCTTTGCAGGGTCTTGAATCTTGTTTTGACTTTTGGTGAATATCTGTCCTAAAATGCCTTGAGATTTGGACAGTGACCGAAGTAATATGACGTAATGCAATTCCAATTCGGCGCCACGTTTACTGGTAAGACTTTCCCAATTGTATTCAACTGGAATAGGAAGTTTGCGGTTGTGAGGTGGTTTGCAGAACTCATCCGCCATTTTCAGGAATAGCAGGTAAGTAAGCTGCTCCAGATAGTCGCCATAGCTGACACCGTCATCTCGAAGGGTATTGCAAAAACTCCATACTTTACTGACGATGCTTGATGTGTTGTGGGTTTCGTTGCTCAATTTTTTACCTTCTTCAATTTTACCTTCTTATCGGGCATATTCTTTTCTTTTCCTGCCTTTATGTGCTCCAATAATACGCTCGCCGGAGCATCATTTGGGTCCTGGGGAACGAGCTTGCCTGAAAATGCCTTCTTTAAAACGCTTTGCCGTAATGCCTCAGCCTGCTTCAAGCTGTGTATTATGCTTTCTTCAAGTTTATCACATACCGATAGGCGGGATTCGATTTCAGAGACAATGAGTTGTTGTTCTTCAAAAGAACAGTATGTAACTTCATAATTTTTAATAATATTAGTATTTAAATTTGGTTGAGCAGCACCCATATTTATACTTCGTAGTTCTCTCGTTTTACTTAACCAGAAATAGTATAAATAAAGATTGCTTCTTTTGTCCACATCTAAAAACGCAGCAATACCGTCATTCATTGTTGCTTCTATCATGCAAATCTTAGGGACGCCTAAAGTTGCACCACTATTTGATAGCAGTAAAGTGTTTGGTGAAATTTTTCTCGTCTTATGTAATCCTGCTTCTTTAATTGTATATTGAAAAGTACTCAAATAAATCCTACCATCTTTTGTTATGTCTGCGACCTTAAGAAAAGGAATATTTCCATCGTAAAATTTTGGGTCGCCTGCTGGCCTTGGTGAACCCCCTCTTACAACATTGCAGATTTCAGAAATCTTCACCCACTTCCACCCATCCGGCAATTCCCCATCTTTTACATTCTCATTCGTCAGTTTCCCCTCAAATGCCCATTTCAACACCGCCTGCCGATAGACTTTGAGTTGCTGCTGTGCGGTTTTAAGGCTTTCTATGCCTTTATCCAAACTGCTGAACAGGGCTTCGACCTTGGCTACTATGCGGTGTTGTTCGGGTAGAGGAGGAAGAGGGATTTCAATCGTTTCAATATCTGATTTTCTGACAGATGGAACTGTTGTTGCCCTTGAATAACTCTCTAATTTTAAACATTTTAAAAAATAAAAGAGGAAAATATCATTGCAAATATTATCATCTGCTTTAAGTCCAATAGCATTATTGTCTATGACGCTTGGCTGTTTTACTAGAGCCCTTCTGTTTAATTTTAGTGCTTCTCCTATTTTCGCAAAAACAATTGTGTTTCTTGGAGATGCTTTCACTTTTAATTTTTTTAGAATATCTTCATTAATGTAATTTTCACAAAATTCTAAGTAAGTATTTCCTGCTTGAACATTTTTAGAAATATCCCCTACCTTAAAAAAAGGATACAGTGTGAGTCATAATGCCTACATGGGCAATGGTGATAAAATTTGGTTTTCCGTTGACCATAGCACCTACCAATATGGTCGGTGTCGGATACAGGACATTAATAGCGCCAAGTTTTTTCTTCATGAACAGGCTCCTTTTCTTATGTTACCATTTCTCCCAGTGTATATTTTCTGGTTTATATTTATCTTTTGGTTTATCAGCCCCAGCCGGATACCCGATGGGAATGACATTCAATGGAATAACATTGTCGGGAATATTCAGGGTCTTTCTTACAAAATCCATTCTATCATTGTATGGATAGGCAGCAGTCCACACAGCACCCAGTCCCAAGGCTTCAGCAGCCAGCAGAATATTCTCACCGGCACAGGTGCTATCAATGACAGCAAATTCAATTTTTTTCTCATACGCTTTTTCGGGTATTGCACAGACGACAATCGCAGCTCCTGCCTTGTCAAGCATTTTTGTGTGAGGTAATCCATCTTTAAGATCATCAAGGGTTTTTCGATCAGTTACCACCACAAATGACCAAGGCTGCTTATTCACAGCAGTCGGAGCCGCCATACCAGCTCTTAGGATTTTATCCAATACATCTTTACCTACAGCTTGTCCGGTAAAGTTTCGGACACTTTTACGACTGTGAATCACGGTAAAAGCATCCGGTACTTGTGCTAAAGAGTCGGTCACGGTAGTCATAAAAAACAGCATCAACATCATCAGCATCGGGGACAAAAAAGCCATTCCACTGTCAATTTTGATTTTTTTCATCGTGCTAACACCTTCCTCATCATTTGAGTAATTATGCAGTATGTCTTCATAAGCGATCGAGAATTCTGGTTTTATCCAGATTATTATAAATCGGCTTTGGTGCATTCTGATTAGATATTACTTTCTATGATCTCCTTTGTTGAAATTACTTTGGCGTATGGCGCGGATAATGCAGCCATAAAGGATGCGTGAACATCTGATGCCTTTATGTTTTGTGCCTTGAAAATCAGGTCTTTTGTTGCGCAAGCATCTTCAGCCACTATACAGTTGAAACCCAGATCGAAAGCAGCACGAGTTGTTGCGTCTATGCACATGTGGCTCATTGCACCACAGATAACAAGATTGTCCGGTTTATCTTTTTTCAGTATTTCCAACAATGATGTACCGCGGAAGCTGTTTGGAAAGTTTTTTATTACAACTGGCTCGTCCCCTATCGGAGTTACCATTTGATTGATATTGGCTCCATGAGTCTCAGGCAAGAAAAAAGTTGCGCCAGGATAAGCAGAAATGTGTTGGATATGAATGACAGGCAACTTCTTTTTTCTGAAATCGTTTAAAAGAATCCTTGCATTTTCTGCAGCTTCTTTGATTCCAACAAGTTCCATGGCGCCACCGGGAAAATAATCATTCTGAAGATCAATCAATATGAGATAGTTGTTCATTTTGTTTTCCTTATTAGTTTGTTGGCATAATGCTGGACATCTCCGATTTGCCAGCCACTGGTGAGGCAAATACATCGGCAAGCCTTTGATCGGCGGTTATCTTTCTGACCACCATCATCTGTCAATCCTATGCAATATCAATCTCCTGAAATGCTTTACGAAACTGCATCGGGTGGGCGATATTATGAAACACCTCATGTGTGCCGCCAGTTCCAATAATGGTGATGCTCCCGTAATTCAGGATTCTTCCCGTAATGCTTTGATCAACATTTACTGTTTCAATCTTGCTTAAATTCATTTCCAGAGTACGCCTGGCAATCAAACCTTCCTTGATTATTACTCTTTTTGTTGTGATTGCGAATTCGCTGGTCGCTTGCTGAATGAATGGTGCAATCCAAAGCGTCAGGATTGCCTTCGCAGTCAGATAAATGATCCAGTGCAGTTTCGCGGAATAAACCACGGTTTCACCCATAATCAAATGCGAATTAACATAATTTCCCATGTTTAATGTCCTTTATTTCGCTGAAACATCCAAAATCCTTGCAGGAACATCAAAGGTTTTCCATCCGTGTATCACGCCGGCTGGAATGAAATATGTGTCCATCGCCTCTAAAATCCGGCGCACATCACCAATGAACATCTCAATCTTTCCTTCAACCACAACTCCACATTGCTCAAAGGAATGCTGATGTCCGGTATCTTCTTTTTCTGGGTCTATTTCCATACATGCCATGACCAGTTGATCGCCAAACTCAGCCGTACTTCTGATTCCAGGTCTAAATTCCTGCAAATCCATTTGATTTACTGATTTCTGAAAGCCCATGGTTTTCCTTTCCAGTTTATGAAGCTCATTTTAACCGGCTGATAACCTTCTCTAAATTTACTACGGAACCGGTGTGCTACTGACTGTCAATGTTACTGTATCTCCCGATGAAGAAAACTGATAATTGAGAATATGCTCTCTGATATTTGGATAATCCCTGTTCTTACGGTCGATCATCATATCAATATTTTCCAAAAATACTGATACTTCTTCCGCACTAAACGTTTTTGGTAGAGCATCAAGTAACATCCCTTGAGCATTGACCTGTTCTGCTTTCGGAAAAAGTGAGATATTCCAAGCCATCACCGACATAGAGATTATTACCTTAGTTCGATGAGAATCTGTATATTGATTTCGTAGCGGTTCAGATAACTTCAGGATCGCTTCAGAAATCTTGATTTTAGGAGGTAACCGTTTCAGGGTTTTGGGTTTCTGTTTCCGTGGTTTTTTTAATTTTTTACTTGACATTCATTTATATCCTTAGAGCGGTTTTCGATATATTTGCATAGAACCTTATGTGTTATGGATTCGTGCTATCATATTGGCTTCATTCCCACTACCGTATATGCAGTCAGGGTGCAAATAAAACCACCCGAAAGGCTCAAAAGCTGTAATTCTGATACCCATTCGTCAGCAACCACCCGAAAGAGGCAGCCGGCTTCTACGGCGCGTTTCACTGTCTGGAGCAGATTGTAGACACGATCTGCAAGTTCAAAATCCGTCAGCACTGAAACTGATGGCTCTATCACCACATTTTGCAGTCCTGCCTCAAGGAAATAGTGCTTCAAATATCTGCCAATCCACTTGTTTGTGAACGATTCCTCCCACAGAGTTTCAATGATCTTCGTGGATTCTTCATCACTGCCACTTATGGAAAATGTTCCCCAATCATTGTCGTACGCAAGCAATAATCCGCCTGGTTTAAGAACTCGAAGCATTTCACGAATGGCCTGCTGTGGGTCTTTGATGTGCTGCAATGTACGGTCTACTCGGCAACGTGCGAAGCTTTCATCCATGAAAGGTAGATCACGGGCATCCGCTTGAGCAAACTCGACACATATGTTTGCTGGGATTCGGACGACAGCTTCCTCAATCATCCGGACACTTGCGTCCACTCCAACCACTACCCCGTTTGAACCAACTATTGTGCCCATTCTAAACGCATCATCCCCAAGTCCGCAACCAACTTCCAAAACGGAAAGACCGGTAGATAGGTTGAGCAGTTCATAGCTTCGCTGTTTATATTCGCGGAAATACGGTAGTGAATCGAGCAAAACAAGGCAATGCTTATACGCAGTCGTGTCATCACGACCATCCACATCGGCAAAACCCGTCGCAAGATATTCATTACACATGTGCACTCATTTATAGTTTCTCGGGTGGTCCAAAGATTGGAGGGAAAGCCCAGGTTGCCTGAAAAGGTTTATAGAACTGCGACTTTCAGCTTGTATTCTGCATTTCCCCGAGTTCCTCCGACAACGATTAGATATTTTCCGGAAACCAGTAGGACTCCTTTCCATGCTTTGGCATTGTTCATTTCTCCCATATCCGGAAGTGATTTACCAGCAATATCGGTAATCCCGTCATCTACTGAAACCTTGTAGCCCGGTTTATATAGTTGGTTCCAGAAGATGCAAAGATATGGGCCCGGATATCAACAAAAGGATATATCACCTTTTCTGGGGTGGTTTATCCTGATGGTTTCACAGGATTGCCACAGATTTGCTTGGTTCTCATTACAAAATCATCAGGCTGATCGGGTGTCACCACAACTGTTCGATCAGAAAACCTTAATACCACCGCCCGTTTGGGGTCTGTAGCAAAGGCGCGATACGAGCCGAGCCTATTGTTGTTGAATATACCAGCAAAGCAGAACAAGCCGCCGTTACCAAATGTTCGAATTGATTTGGACATCGCTTCGGTGTCCACTTCAGCAGATTTCAATCCAGACAAAGGTATCCTTGAATTCCATATCAGATGCCGGATAAGAAGTGTATCAGTGGTCAGCATGTATCCCCGAACGGAGAAAAGGGATGCGATGAATAGCATGGATAATGGCGTTACGATCATACCAAGAATCCAGAGAAGGCTTCCATGAGGACCGGTGAATATGCCAATAACTGGGATTCCAACAAGGATAACGGCAGATAATCCAGTCATAATTTTCAGTGATCTTCCCCAGGGAGCATTGTACTCAAAATGCGAATTCACATGTTGCTCCTTCATTCTCGAATACAGAAATGGGCCACTTCATGTTCTCGGCCCGTCAAGAAGGCGAACTACTTCATGTCCACAAATGGCACAACTTCCCCGGAGTATGATATTCCCATATTTAACAGCACCCTTATAATTGGCAATGGCGACACCAATCCCGCACTGCGAACAGAAAACTTTTGCGAGAATTTTCTGTTGGAATTCCACTGGAATAGCTGTCCATAATTTGGAGGCTTTTGGTGTGAACTGGCGCGGTCTATGTTTAGTCATTGCAATTGTCCGGTTGTGTCGTCCAATGATACGTGCTAACTCCGGCAATATTTGGCCCAAATAGTCCGAGATAAATTGACTTGCATACCCGCGCTTTGAAAATGATACCCTGCTAAACCCGCTGCTTTTCCAAAAAAAAGTACCCCGCTGATCCCGCTGT
>Ga0194038_1001197_pt1 | contig 11283 bp, 10 predicted proteins | sample JunL226m_MetaG_FD_148630 | JGI IMG/M metagenome (GOLD analysis project Ga0194038, IMG submission 148630) | Anoxic zone freshwater microbial communities from boreal shield lake in IISD Experimental Lakes Area, Ontario, Canada - Jun2016-L227-6m | ecosystem: Environmental > Aquatic > Freshwater >...
CTTCAATGTCATTGCCTACTGCGTTCACGATGCCGGGAAGTGCGGCAATGCTAGAGATTGCGCCATCCAGTTGACGCCCACCATGGTTAGAAACTATCAAAGCATCGGCGCCAGAGTTTGCCGCTAGTCGGGCATCTTCTTCATCCAAAATGCCTTTGATAATGAGTTTGCCGCCCCAGAGTTTTTTAATCCACTCAACATCTGCCCAACTTAAGCTTGGATCAAATTGCTCTGCTGTCCAGGAAGCAAGGGAAGACATATCACCAACTCCAGATGCGTGACCTACGATATTGCGAAAGGTCCTGCGAGGTGTCATTGCCATCCCTAAGCACCAGCGAGGCTTCGTCGCCATATTGATCATATTAGCGATGGTAAGTTTGGGTGGGGCTGTGAGGCCATTCTTTAAATCTTTATGACGTTGCCCTAGGATTTGCAGATCCAGCGTTAGAACCAGAGCTGAACATTTGGCAGCTTTGGCACGCTCAATTAGTCGTTCAATAAACCCGCGGTCCTTCATCACGTAGAGCTGAAACCAAAATGGTTTGGTGGTACGTTCAGCCACATCTTCAATTGAACAAATACTCATCGTGGAAAGGCAAAAAGGAACGCCAAATTTTTCTGCAGCAATTGCAGCAAGAATCTCACCATCGGCATGTTGCATTCCTGTTAGCCCTGTTGGTGCTAATGCAACTGGCATGGAGACTTCTTGGCCAACCATTTTAGTTTTAGTTGTGCGGTTATTCATATCAACAGCAACGCGCTGTCGAAACTTTATTTTTTGAAAATCAGATTCATTTGCACGGTAAGTAGACTCAGTCCAAGAGCCAGAATCGGCGTAATCATAAAACATCTTGGGAGTACGTTTTTTATGAAGTACTCGTAAGTCTTCAATATTGGTGATGATTGCCACTATTTATCCTTCTATTTATGGAGCATTACTTTATTTATGCTCTATCTTAGCAATACCGAGGATTTGTTTCTACAATGTTAGGGTATCCCTTGCTCGGGCCCCTTGAATACCCATTTGCCCTTGAATACCCTAAATGCCCCAGCTTAATCTCTCGACCGTTTTCTATTTATTAATAGCCACCATCTTATGGGCTGGAAACGCCATTGTTGGACGCGCTTTGGTAGGTAGCGTTTCTCCAATTACCCTAAGTGCCTTGCGTTGGGGTTTGGCTGCCTTACTTTTACTGCCTTTTGGATGGCGCATATTTAAGCCTAGTAGTCCCTTATGGAAAAATAAAGTTCGTTTTTTGCTGCTTGGTTTATTTGGGGTTGGTAGCTATAACGTTCTGCTTTACCTTGCGCTTCAGACTTCTTCGGCCATCAATGTCACTTTAATTGGGGCAAGCATGCCCATATGGATGTTATTTATAGGCGCCGTCTTTTACCAAGTGAAGCCCAGCTTTTTGCAAATGATTGGTGCAGCCGTCTCAATGGTGGGAGTATCGGTTGTATTAACCAGGGGTGATCTTAGTGCTTTGATGTCCATGCAGATGGTAGTGGGTGATTTATTAATCATGGTTGCCACGATCCTCTGGGCTTTTTATAGCTGGATGCTTAGTCGCCCCCGGGGAAGTACAGAGCGCCAATGGCCTTGGGCTGATTTCTTAATGGCCCAAGTTTTAGTGGGCTTGTTATGGACAGGTTTCTTTGACGGCTTTGAAATCGCCACAGGGCATGCCTATGTTGACCTCAACCTCTGGACTGGATCGCTCATTCTGTTCGTCGCGATTGGACCTTCATTGATTGCTTATCGTTGTTGGGGTTTGGGGGTATATGGAGCCGGGCCAACAGTGGCTGCCTTTTTTGGTAATTTCATCCCTTTGTTTACAGCGCTTTTATCGGCAGCTATCTTGGGCGAACCTCCTGGTTTGTACCATGGGGTTGCCTTTGCCTTGATCGTCGCCGGCATCTGGGTCTCATCAGCAAAAGGAAGGTCTGCCAAGGCTTAGTGCCTTCAAGCCCTTCTAGGTAAGAATCGCAAAAAAACAGTACAGTTACTTCTTTTGCTTTCTTGGTTCTTCAAAAAATATGGTCGATGTTCTCGTAATTGGTGGCGGCAATGCCGCTCTTTGCGCCGCCCTTGTCGCGCGTGAAGCCGGCGCGAGCGTAACCATTTTAGAGTCAGCTCCCAAAGAGTGGCGGGGTGGAAACTCGAGCCATACTCGAAATTTGCGTGCCATGCATGATGGCCCACAAGATGTTTTATTGGGCACCTATTCTGAGGAAGAATACTGGGAAGACCTTCTCAAGGTAACTGGTGGTCTGACAAATGAAGCACTTGCTCGAATAGTTATACGGTCTTCATCTACTTGCCGCGCATGGATGATGAAGCATGGCGTTCATTTTCAGCCGCCGTTATCAGGAACCTTGCACCTCTCTCGTACGAATGCATTCTTTATGGGTGGTGGTAAAGCCCTGGTGAATGCGTATTACCGTAGCGCTGAGAAAATGGGAATCCAAATTCGCTACAACTCATCAGTAGATTCTCTAGAAATCGAAAATGGTCACTTTGTTGCGGCCCATGTTGGTAAAGAGCGCATCGAAGCAAAGTCTTGCGTATTGGCTGCTGGCGGATTTGAATCGAATCGCGAATGGCTAAAAGAAGCCTGGGGGAAAAATGATATAGGCGAGTTCCCCGCAGATAACTTCTTAATTCGTGGCACCAAATTTAATATGGGCGTCCTCCTCAAATTCATGATTGGGGCTGGAGCTGATTCAATCGGCGATCCAACACAGGCGCATATGGTGGCAATTGATGCGCGCGCGCCTTTATATGATGGTGGGATCTGTACCCGCATTGATTGTGTCTCTTTAGGTGTAGTGGTTAATAAAAATGCAGAGCGTTTTTATGATGAGGGCGAAGATTTTTGGCCTAAACGTTACGCTATTTGGGGTCGACTAGTGGCGCAGCAGCCGGGGCAGATTGCCTATTCCATTATTGATGCCAAAGCTCTAGGTCGATTTATGCCACCAGTCTTTCCTGGAGAAAGGGCAGATACGCTCGAAGAATTGGCAGATAAGATAGGTCTTGATCGCGCAACCTTTCTGAAAACAATTAACGACTTTAACGATGCTTGTGTCGATGGCAGTTTTGACCATACGGAATTGGATGATTGTCGTACCGAAAACTTAGTTCCTCCAAAAACCCATTGGGCAAGAAAGATTAATGTGGCCCCTTTTTATGCCTATGCAGTTAAGCCAGGCGTGACGTTTACCTATTTAGGTTTAAAGACCGATCAAGATGCCACCGTTTACTTTGATGGCAAACCCAGTCAAAACCTATTTGTTGCCGGAGAGATGATGGCGGGTAATGTTTTAGGTAAAGGCTACACCGCGGGGATTGGTATGACTATTGGTACGGCATTTGGCAGGATTGCAGGAGTGAGCGCCGCTAAATCAGTTGGCCTCAAGGCGGAGTTAAATGATGCAGCAGCTTAATTCTTTAATCCAAGAGGCATCAAATCTAGGCGGCGGGAGAGCTGACCAAGAGGTAGCGCGCATCATGCAGATCTGTAATGCTTGCCGTTACTGTGAAGGCTTTTGTGCTGTTTTTCCGGCGATGACAAGACGGATTGAATTCAACACTGCAGACATACATTACCTTGCAAACTTATGCCATAACTGCGGCGCTTGTTTGCATGCATGTCAATATGCGCCTCCACATGACTTTGCTGTCAATGTCCCATTGGCTATGGCAAAAGTGCGCCAGGAAACCTATATTGATTTTGCGTGGCCTCATGCCTTTGGAAAGCTGTACAAAAATAATGGCATCACTGTTGCGCTGGCGAGTTCGCTTTCACTCATTGCATTCCTGTTACTGACGCTAGCGATCAATGGCACTTTAATGCTGACGCCTAATGGCGGAAACTTTTATGCGATTTTTTCTCACAATACTTTAGCGCTGATGTTTGGCGCAGTATTCTTATTTGCTATTGTGGCTTTAGGTATTGGTGTTACGCGTTTTTGGAGTCAAATTTCATCGGGATCGATTTCAGGTGCAGCTGCTACTGAGGCGACTCATGATGTCTTGACACTGAAGTATCTAGGTGGCGGCCATGGTGAAGGCTGCAACAATGAGGACGATGCATTCTCACTCTGGAGAAAGCGATTTCACCATTTCACTTTTTATGGCTTCATGCTGTGTTTTGCAGCAACTAGTGTCGCTACCTTGTATCACTACCTCTTGGGTTTGTCGGCGCCTTATGCCTTGAATAGCTTGCCAGTGATTTTGGGAACGCTGGGTGGCTTTGGCTTGCTAGTTGGCCCAGCCGGTTTGCTTTATCTTAATTTCAAGCGCGATAAAGCGCATGGTGATGCAAATCAAAAGCCCATGGATAGGGCGTTCATCTTATTGCTCTTACTCATCAGCGTTTCGGGTTTATTGCTCTTGGCATATCGCGATACTTCCTGGATGTCTCTATGGCTTGCCGTACATTTGGGCTTTGTCATGAGCTTCTTTTTAACGATGCCCTATGGTAAGTTTGCTCATGGAATATATCGCACTGCAGCATTATTAAAAAATGCGGTTGAAAAAAGGCAAAAAAATACGCTTCAACTTGGGGCTGATTAAAGGGTTTTATTTAAAACCTGAAATTAGAGGCTCCCAATAGGGGTGTGGGATGCTTTTTAATCCCGATCCCCATACATACCCTTAAATCAGTATCATTTAGAGCTTACCTCTGAAATTCTTAGGAAATTACTATGCCAGGCTTACTACCAAATGTTGATCCAGATGGATTGTTGGAGTTCTCGGTTGTTTATACCGACCGCTCCCTAAATCACATGTCTGAAGAGTTCAAGCGCGTGATGGTTGATATTTCAAGCATCCTCAAAGATGCCTACAACGCTAGCTCAGCAGTCATCGTTCCTGGTAGCGGTACTTTTGGCATGGAAGCAGTTGCACGCCAATTTGCAAATCAGCAGAAATGTTTGATCTTGCGTAATGGTTGGTTTAGTTATCGCTGGACGCAAATTTTTGATTTGGCCAATATTACGAATGACGTTACTGTTTTGAAGGGCAAGCAATTAGAAGACTCTACTCAAGGTGTTTTTGCACCTGCTCCGATTGAGGAAGTCGTTGCCTTCATTAAAAAAGAAAGGCCAGCGGTAGTTTTCGCTCCTCACGTTGAAACTTCTGCCGGAATTATTTTGCCGGACGATTACCTCAAGGCAGTGGGTGAAGCCGTGCGTTCAGTGAATGGTTTGTTTGTTCTCGATTGCATCGCTTCTGGTGCGATCTGGGTTGATATGAAAGCATGCAACGTTGATGTTTTAATTACTGCGCCACAAAAAGGTTGGAGTAGCTCACCATGCTGTGCATTGATTGCACTTGGTGAGAGAGCTCGTGAAGTGATTGATGGCACTCAAAGTAGTAGCTTCTCGATGGATCTAAAAAAATGGCTACAAATTATGGAAGCCTATGAAAAGGGCGGACATGTGTATCACACCACCATGCCTACTGATGCTTTAAAGATTTTGCGTAATGTCATGAAAGAAACGCAGGCACTTGGTTTTGCTGCATTAAAAGCAAAGCAAATTGAGCTTGGTAACAAGGTGCGCCAATTACTAGTCTCAAAAGGTTATGACTCTGTTTCCGCACAAGGCTTCCAGGCCCCAGGCGTAGTAGTGAGTTACACCAAGGATCCAGATATTCAGTCTGGTAAGAAATTTATTGCCTTAGGCCTGCAAACTGCAGCTGGCGTTCCTTTGCAGTGCGATGAAAGACCGGATTTCCGAACATTCCGTATCGGCTTGTTCGGCTTAGAAAAACTGGCCCATGTAGATCGTACGGTTGAGAGTCTCGCTAATGCTTTAGAGAAAATTACTGAAGCAGAAGCACAGCCAGCTTAATTCCAAGTAACCGCTGATTTAAAAGGCCATCAATTGATGGCCTTTTTTATTTCTGCGCCAGCGGGTTGGGAGTCGGTTCACCAATTTTGTAAAGCGTATTGTTGTCTACGTGATGAAACAAGGCATCTTGATCTTTAATCTTCATCACAGTATCTTGCTCGTATGACCAGGTTCCATTGTCATGAATGCTAACCTGTATACGATATTCAACTGTTCTAAATGCATATTCTAAAAACGGGTTAGAGGAGATGCCTGCATTGGGATCTCCTTCCTTTGCATACAATTCAAATTGCCTAGCATCAGCCTTTGCGGTTCCACTAGCCATCGTCGTCATTCCGCGTGGAATAGTAAGTGTATGAATGACATTGCCTGTTGCAGGCTCCCACAACCAGTAACCCACTTGATCGTGATACGTTTTGACTTGATCTGGTTTTGTGATGTGCGTGTGGTAGCGCAAACCATAAAACAATTGCGGCCCATTGGTCTGAGGGTCAATGGGTTGTAGTTCAATGCGCTCTACATAAGCTTGTTTTTTTGGACCATCTGCTTTGGGTTTCACATCTAGGCCTCGTACACCTTCCCAAATTCCGGCCATACCAGTCAAGGGCCCCAACATACTAAGGGTGTCAACGGAGTAGCCTTGCGGCTCGGTAAAGATGTCACTTGGAAAATCGTTCATTGGCAGCCTTCTAAAAATGAAGCATTTAAGTCAATTTTTTGGGTATTATTAAATTATCCACAAACATAAATGGAGAATCTTATGATTTCTCGTTTTACACACTTAAGTCTTGTCACTTTGATCTCTGCTGCCATTGGCTTATCTCCATTGTCAGTGATGGCTGCAGATTCTGCTCCAGCGCCTGCGCCCGTTGCTGCGCCTGCCGCCACTCCAGCCCCAGCGCCTGCTGAACAGTCTGTTGATAAAAAGACTAAGAAGTCAAAGAAAGATAAAAAAGCCGATAAAAAAGCAAAGAAAAAGTCTAAGAAAAAGGCTAAATCTGCTGCACAGCCAGCTGCAACACCAGCCACTCAGTAACTTAAGTAAGCAAACCCCCTCGTTAGTTGAGGGGCTCGGCTCCATCAAAGTCATCAGATTTATTTTTGTCTGATGACTTTTTGCTTGGTGGATTATTGCGGACTAATAACCACATTGCGGCGATTACCAGCGACATTCCGCTAATCTGAATCCAGGTGATGGGTTCCGATAAAAATATATATCCCATAAAAATGGTCGAGACTGGGCCCAATATGCCTGCCTGCGCTACTAGGGGCGATCCAATTCGATTGATTGACACCATAATCATCAGCATGGGAATCACAGTACACAAACTTGCATTTAGCAGGCTTAGCCAATAAATCTGGGGAAGCTGTTCAAATATTGCCGTAGGGTTGTAGATAAATGATTGTGCAAGGCTAAATGCAGTCGATGCCGAGCTCGCATAAAACACCAAGCGAACGCTGCCAATGCGCTTAACCATTTCTCCGGCGCCAATCATATAGATCGCATAAAGGCACGCGCTAGAGAACACAAGAATCATTCCCAGCCAGGCGAGGATTCCGGTAGAGCTAGCATCTTGAATAAAGACTATGATCACGCCGAGATAGCCAATGACTAAGGCATACCATTGCAAGCGTGAAATGGGTTTTCGCAAAACAAAGTAAGAGATAAGCAAAACAATCGTCGGCGTGAGATACAAAACAATTCTCTCTAGACCAACGGAGATGTATTGGAGTCCAAGGAAGTCGATATAACTCGAGAGAAAGTAGCCAAGGAATCCTAGGCCAATTAACTTGCCTCGATCAAGCCAAGTAAGGGGACTCATTGACCTTTTTCGTGAGTGCCACCAATAGATGGAACAAAACATCGGAAAGGCCATTAGCATCCGCAGAGCAAGTAGAGTTTCAGCATTAGCTCCATCGATAAACGCGAGCTTAACCAGAACTGCTTTTCCGGAAAATAGCATTGAGCCAATTGCGGCCATGAGAATGCCGTATAGGTAACGTCGCTGGTGATGTGCTGCGCTTGCTGAATGCATAAAGATTTATAGCCGCTTATTGAGTAAGCTTCTCATCTCCAGAATGATCTCTGATGGAGTAAGACCAATAGGGCCAACCCCTTTCCTTACTAAACTATCAGCTGCAAGAGCGTGGAGTTGAACGGCGATTCCAGTAGATTCCCAAAGGTTGAGTTGATGGCGAATCCCTTGTGCAGCAATTGCAGCAATGCTACCTGTGAGAACATCGCCCATGCCACCTGTTCCCATACCCGAATTTCCTTCTTCGCATTGAACCGCGGGGTGTTCGGGGGAGGCAATTAAGGTATGTTGACCTTTTAAGACCACAATCGAGTGAGTTAGTTCCACTAATTTCACAATGCAACCCAGTCTATTTGACTGAATGTCTGCCCCACTAATTTTTAATAATGCCGCTGCTTCACCAGGGTGGGGGGTTAGAACAGTTAGACCTGGAGATCGTTGATTGCGATTTTGTAGGGCCTTGAGTAAATCTTCTGAAGAGGCTATGAGGTTCAGAGCATCTGCATCGATGACTAACGGAATACTAGGAATGTCGAAAACTTTCTCGAGACTACGTATTGCTAATATTGAATTTCCAAGGCCAGGCCCAATTGCAATGACATCGGGCTTAATGTTGTGTAGCCCATTGATTGCTTCAGGGTTTGCAAGCCGAATCATCAGTTCTGGGTGATCGGCGCAAGCGTGTGCGGAGCTGGGATCAAGCATTTCTAAAATGGTCCAGCCTGCACCCAGATGCATACAAGCATTACCTGCTAACAAGAGTGCGCCTGCCATTCCAGGTGCGCCACCAATCAACACAACCTTCCCAGCATCTCCCTTATGTTCCGCCGAACCACGCTTTAGGCGATTTACTAGAGAAAGCGCATTGAGTTTGGTCGGAATTTGGGGCATCTTTTTGGGTTTGTACAAGTAATTTAGGTTTTATCTCATTGTAAGGCGGAGTATGCTAATCGCATGAGGATCCAATTTCTTGGCGCTGCAGGGGAGGTGACGGGCTCACGTCATTCGGTAGAGGCTTTACTTGCAGGAATATCACATCGCTTCATGGTTGACTTTGGGATGTTTCAGGGCGGTCGTGAAGCGACAAATAAAAATCTAGAGCCGTTACCTTTCTTAGCCAAAGAGTTGGATTTTGTAGTGCTTACTCATGCGCATATTGATCATAGCGGTCTATTACCACGCTTATGTGCGCAAGGATTTAATGGCCCGATCTATTGCACCAGCGCTACTTTCGAACTACTAAAAATATTATTGCCTGATAGTGCATATCTGCAGCGCTCAGACGTGGAAAGAGCGGAAAGAAAGCAAAAGGCTGGGAAGTGGCGTGGCGATATGCCAGTGGCACTATATTCTCGCGAAGAGGTCGATCTTGCCTTAGCGCAGTTTGAGGTCCTGGATTATGGCCAAGTCATTAGTCCTTTGCCTGGTATTAGCTTGGAGTTTCGTAATGCCGGACACATTCTGGGTTCAGCCATTGCGGTCTTGGAAATCCAAGAAGATGGGGAGCGGAAAAAACGCTGTGTGTTTTCTGGGGATATCGGCATGAAGGGTAAGGTACTAATGCCCGATCCAGAGCTTATTTCAGATGCCGATGTGCTTGTAGTGGAATCAACTTATGGCGATCGACTCCATCGAAATTTGCAGGAAACTGAGAAGGAATTTATTGAAGTAGTTTCATCAACCCTTCAAGGACATGGCAACGTTATTATTCCTGCATTTGCAGTTGGGCGTACCCAAGAAATTTTATTTCTATTGATCGACTTAGTTAGGAAAAATTTACTTCCGCATCTGAATGTGTGGCTAGATTCTCCAATGGCTACAGCGGCTACCCATTTAACGCAGCATTACTTTTCACAGTTAGATGCGCAATCGCAAAAGACTTTTAAATGGTTTAAGGAGCATCCCGAAGCGGTCGAGCTCCGTTTTATTGCAGATGTAGAAGAGTCTAAAGCCTTAAATAGAATCAAAGGCGGTGCCATTATTATTTCTGCTAGTGGCATGTGCGATGCCGGTCGGATCGTTCATCATTTATTTAATAATTTACCGCGCGCCCAAAGTGCGATCGTCATTACAGGCTTTCAAGCCTATGGCAGCTTGGGTAGACGTTTGGTGGATAAGGCAAAAAAGGTGCGCTTATTTGGGGAGGAGGTCGCGGTGAGAGCATCTATACATACGATAGGTGGTTTATCGGCGCATGCTGATCAAGCAGGATTGCTAGATTGGCTTAAGGGATTTAAGGCACCACCTAAGGCGGTATTTGTAGTGCATGGTGAGCCTGAATCTTCCTCTGTATTCGCAGCTACTATCCGCGAAGAGTTAGGCTGGAAGCATGTCATCATTCCTGAGCGATTGCATACTTACCAGTGCTAGAAAAAACGAGATTACTCAGCTACCTTTGCACCTTGAATATTGTGGCGCTTCATGGATTCTGCTATAAAGCCGGATGACTTTAAGTCCGTAATAATGCCACTCAAGTAAGTAGTGGTCTTTTCATAATCAGGACGTGCTTTCGGAATTCCAATTGCTTGGTTGATAGCCATAAAGCGACCGGGGATCATACGCAAGCCTTGATAGCGTTTAGCATCGCTTTCTAATTGCTGCTTTACTCCGGCCGCCACATTGCCTTTGCCGGACATAAAGTCATCGACGACTGCTTGAGAGCTGGCAGCGCGTATTAGGGCTGCATTTTTGATTTCACGAGTGAGGTATAAATCATATGCGCTACCTTTACCCACTACGATTTCTACGCCAGAGCGATCAACTTCTTCATTAGTCTTTAATGAAGAGTCTGCTTTCACCATGTAAGCGCCTTCGATCTGTATATAGGGCGGCGTATAGCTGACATCAGCTCCGCGTACTGGATCGATGGCAACAAAAATCAAATCGATATTACCTGCCTTAATGGCGTCCACGGTTGAGCCTGCCGTTTGAAAGGGGATCAGCTCTACTGGAATGCCGGAGCGCTTACCAATTTCATTAGCAATATCAATGGTGACCCCTTTAGGCTTTTGGGTGGCAGTATCAAGGCCAGCTAAAACGGGATTACCTAAATTAATGCCGACTCTTAGGATGCCGGTTGGCGCAAAGGATTGAATCAATTTTGGATCTATTTTGTTCATGGGCTGGGAAAAGCTTATTTGTGAGAAAAAGAGAAAGAGGAGGGTCAGTGGTATTTTCATGAGGTAATGATATAAAAAAACCGCGGCGGACCGCGGTTTTGTTTTCCTTTGAAAAGGATTATTTCTTTGCGTCTGCTGCAGGCGCTGCTGCAGGGGCAGCAGGAGCTGCTGCTGGAGCATCCTTTTTAGCCTCTTCAACGTGAGTAGCTTCGGCGCCGTGCTTCTCGCCACCCATATCAATGTCGCCGTCGCCTTTAATGAGTAAATAG
>Ga0194038_1001203_pt1 | contig 11249 bp, 12 predicted proteins | sample JunL226m_MetaG_FD_148630 | JGI IMG/M metagenome (GOLD analysis project Ga0194038, IMG submission 148630) | Anoxic zone freshwater microbial communities from boreal shield lake in IISD Experimental Lakes Area, Ontario, Canada - Jun2016-L227-6m | ecosystem: Environmental > Aquatic > Freshwater >...
ATCGACCACTCCGTAGTGCAGATACGGGGATCGCTTGCCGTAGTTGAAGAACAACATCTCATCGGTGCGGTCGTCGACCTTCGGGTGTGCCGACACGCCCCAGCCGGAGGGAAACGCGCCGTTGAACGTCTCCTTGCCCAGGGTGTCGGCTGTGTAGGGGTTCACGCGATAGAGATCGCCACACTGATAGAAGCTCGTCAGTGCATTACCGCGATGCACCACCACATCGGTACTTGAGGCATCCTTGAGTAGAGTTCGCGCACCCCAGCCGTGGTTGACCTTGGCCAGTGACAGCGGTTCGGCCAACCCGGGCCACAGCGGGCCACCGGCTTCATTCTCGGCGGCAAACGCCTCGGTGCGAACGAAACGGTTGCGGTAGAACGCTTTTCCGTCCCGGAATCCGACGATGTGCAGCATCGCGTCGCCGTCGAACGGGTGGTAGGACTTCAGCGCCGGATGCAACGGGTTCTCGGTATTGCGGAGATAGATTCCGTCGAGGTCGGTGGGGATCTCGCCCTCGACGACCTTCACGTCGTCGGCGCGCCACTCGGTGGTCTGCGGACGCCACGGTCCGGTTCGATACGGGTGGTCATCATCTTCGGGCAGCGTGGACAGGAACTTGCCGACGATATCAACGTCCATTACCGGGTCCTGTCCGGCCGTTCTCGCCCGCACCGATGACGAAACTGACCGTGGTTGCCGTGCTGCCGCCGAAATTGAGCGTGCCGAACCGCCGGGCGCCGTCGACCTGGTACTCACCGGCGAGTCCGCTGACCTGTTTGGCGGCATCCAGCATCATCCGGATGCCGGAGGCGCCGACTGGGTGGCCGCCGCCGATCAGGCCGCCACTCGGGTTGATCGGCAATCGTCCGCCGATCTCGATATCGCCGCTCTCGACAGCCTTCCAGGACTCGCCCGGCTCGGTCAGTCCGATGTGGTCGATCGCGAGGTATTCGCTGGGGGTAAAGCAGTCATGCACCTCGAAGCCATCGAGATCGTCAAGATCCACACTCGCTCGGCCGAACGCATCGTGCACGGCTGCGCGCACATGCGGAAGCACATAGGGATTACCGGCGTCGCGCTCGAGTTTCTGACGCAGCCCCAGCCCGACGGTGCGGTGCCCCCAGCCCTCGATCAGGCCGATTGGTCGAACTCCCGGGTGTTCGTGCAGGAATTCATCGCTGACCAGGACGACACCGGCGCCGCCGTCGGTCATCTGGCTGCAGTCGAACCGGCGGATCCGGCCCTCCACAGTCGGGTTCACCGCCTCATCTGAACCGCTGGCCACCAGATCGGGCACCTCCCAGTCGCGGGTCTGGGCGTTGGGGTTGCGGCGGGCGTTGGCGAGGTTGATCGCCGCGATGGCGTGCAGGTGAGTGTCGTCGATACCGAAGCGGCGGTCATACGCGTCGGCAACCTCGGCGAACATCGACGGCCACAGGAACTTCGCATCCGCACCCTCATGGCCAGTCCAGGCGGCTGCCCCGAGATGCTGGGCCGCGGTGTCGCCGGGCACCGTCTTCTCCAGCTCGACTCCAACAACCAGCGCGGTGCGGTAATTGCCGGCACGCAGGTCCGCGATCGCGGCTAGTGCAGCAACGCTGCCCGACGCGCACGCAGCCTCATGCCTGGTTGCCGGAGTGCTCCAGAGCCCCTCGCAGACGGTCGCCGGCATAGCCCCCAGGTGCCCCTGCTGGGCGAACATCTCCCCGAAGGCGTTGGCGACGTGGACGACGTCGATATCGGCGGCGTCGATCATGGCTTCGGCAAGGGTCTGATCGACGATTTCGCGGGTCAGGTCGGCGAAATCCCGACCCTCGCGGGTGAGATTGCGGGCGAAGTCGCTTTGATAGCCGCCCAGTATCCAGACGTTTCTAGTCACATGACCAAAATTACTACAGTTAACAGAGCGCCGCGGCGCATTTGCCGAGGTGGCCGGGTGGCAGCGATACCCCCGCTGACCCGGCACGTGCAGTCCTGGTCGGCGGGGGCCCGGATATCGCAGCTCGACTTGCGCGGAGCAAACTTGCCCGTTACTGTCTCTTATATCAGTCTCAGCGTTACACTATGAAACGTTAAGTTCGCTGGCGTCCGCCGCGGACACAACCGGAGGGAACACACTATGACCACCAATACCCGACCAGTCGCGTTGACCGGAGCGGCTCTGGTCGCCGCTGGCGCGCTGTTCGTCGCGACGCCCATGATCGCCGCCACCCACGAGCTTGCTGCCGTGTCGGCACCCAGCGTGGCGACGGTGTCGTCGGCTTTCCAGCTGATGTCGCATTCCGAATGGCAGGGCAACGGGGGATCCAGCAACCAGTCGCAGGCCTCTGGTGCGGCTGAGGTCGACGATGACGGCGCGGATGTCGAGGGGTACGGCGAAGATCACCACCACGGTGGCGGTTTCGGCGGGTTCGGCAGCTTCATCACCAATTATCTGGATAACAACCAGGCTCAGGTCCTTGCCGTGACGGCAGGGATTCCGGTGTTCAACCTCGGCCCGGTCGCGGTTGGTAACTCGCTGCTGGCCAACGCCTACTACAGCGGTTACAACGGATCGGCCGTGGGCGTCCCGGGGGTCGTCGCCTATGTCACCAGCCAGCTCGGCACCACCCCGACCAACCTCCTCCAGGGCGTCGTGCTTGGTCTGACCTCGCTGACCCCGCAGATCAACATCGGCCCGGTCGCGATCGGTCACGGTCTGCTCGCCACCGCCTACTTCAGCGGTTACAACGGTTCGGCCACCGGCCTGCCGGGCGTGATTTCCTACGTCACCAGCCAGCTCGGAATCCAGGCGCCTGCTCCGGCCAGTGCTGTCAAGGCGGCTTCGGTTGCCGCTCCGTCCGTAGTGTCAGCGCGTGCGGCCGCTGCTGCTGATAACAGTGCTGCCGGTACCGCTCAGGCCGACACCGCCAGCGCCGGCCGCTCGGCTGCCGGTCGCCTGACGGCAAAGGCTGCCAGCGCTGCGGGTCAGGCCAAGGCGGGCGCTGCCCGTGCGGCCAGGTCGGCTGCCAGCGCTAGCTGACGTACTGCCTAGGAGAACGAAGGAGCCCCGAACCAGAAGGTTCGGGGCTCCTTTCGTTGTGGGCACGCGCGCCGCACTCGGGGTGCTTCGGTGGGACCGTCGGTGCCCCCGGCAAGACTCGAACTTGCGACACCGGCTTTAGGAGAGCCGTGCTCTATCCCCTGAGCTACGAGGGCGGGATTGGCTGAAAGCTTACCGCCCGCCGCTCTTCGCAACTGTCGTCATCATCGCAATGCGTTGATGACCTGCGCGAAGTAATCGCCGTGGTAGTCCTGCACGGTCAGATACGTGACCCCGTAGGTGTCGCGGCGCTCGCGCAGCACGTCGGCGATATGGCGCGGGGTTCCGCTCAGCACGGTGGGCATGGCCATGAGTTGCTCATCGCTGGCGTCCGGGAAGTAGGCCCGGGTGAGCGTGAGATCGGGTATCCCCGAGGAATCGGTGGGCACGGCGGTGATCGCGAGGTTGAGTTCAAGTTCTTCAAAACGGTCACCGGCGGCGGCGCGGACAAAGTCGACTCGTTCGGCCAGTGGGTCGTCGCCGGCGTTCTCGGGGATGCCGCCACCGGTGAGGCCGATGATGTCGGCATGCTGTGCGGCGATCGTGAGCACCTTGTCGCCGTTGCCGGCAATCAGGAGTGGGATTGACGGTGCAACACCTTTGAGATAGGTCGTCACATGACGCAGGTGTGCAACGCGTTCTCCGGCGCTGGGATAGGGAATCTCGGCGGCTTCGAACTCTTCTCGGACATATCCGGTCCCGAGGCCCAACTCGAGTCGGCCATCGGAGAGCAGATCGGTGTCGACCGCGTCGCGGGCAAGTAGTGCAGGTGAGTAGAACGCGGCGTTGAGGACGAAGGTGCCGACCCGGATGGTTCGGGCGGCGTCGGCGGCAGCCACCATCGCGGGGAAGGGTGCGGGTGCGCCGATGTGATCGGGAAAGTGAACGACATCGAATCCGAGACCCTCGAACTTACGTACCTTCTCGCGCAACCGATCCGACGATTTGATCGAGCGCAGACCGATACCGAAGCGGAAGTCTTTAGTCATTGGCGAGTCAGACTAGTGGAAACTCGGCGATCACCTGACCGGTGGGCTGGTTTGCACCGGATCCGGATTCCACGGTGAACCTGAGTTTCGTCGAGTTTCCGAGGTTAGTCAGCACAGCCGTCGTCGACGGGGCTACCGCCTCAGCGTCCATGGTGCCGGCCGATGTCGCGCCACTGTCGCTTACCAGCCACATCTGGTAGACCGTTCCCGGCGAGGGTGGCGGCACGTCGGTCATCACCAGCACGCCGGCGTTGCTGTTCCGAGAGAACACCACGGTCGCATTGCCGCCCGCCGGGATGGGACCGGAGATGGTGTGGACATCGGACGCCGCGAACACCTGCTGCGCGGTCGACGGTCCTGGCGCGGGCGGCCGCAGCGACATCCCGATTCCTGCCGCGACCAGACCGACCGCCAATGCTGCGGCGGCGGACATCCATGCGGTGCGCCGCCGTCGTGACGGCAGGCCGCGCACGTTATCGTCGGCGACTGCTGATAGCAGTCGACCACGTAGGTCGTCCGGTGGCTCCTCGGCACTGGCTGCCGAGACCACGGCCATGGTCTCTCGGATCGCGCGGACTTCGTCGTAGAAGGCGTCGGCCGTCGACAGGCCTGCGGTTGCCAATGTGTTCTCGAGCGCGTCGCGTTCGTCGTCGGACAATGCATGAAGGGCGTAGGGAACTGCCAGATCAAACGGGTCTGCGCCGGGGAAGTCTGATTGCGTCATCGTCGCCCCCTCACCGAACACCAAGGCAGTTGCGCAGGCTACGAAGCGCATCGCGCATCCGAGACTTCACCGTGGCCAGATTTGCCGATAGGCGTTCCGAGACCTGCACATAGGTCAACCCCTGGTAGTAGGCGAGCTCGATGCACTCACGTTGAAGGTCGGTCAGGCCGTCCAGACACGCGGTGACTCGCCGACGTTCCTCACCGGAGATCACGGCGGCACTGACGTGATCGGCTGGACGTTCAATGTTGGTTACACCGTAGCGCGAATCCCGTTGGGTGGCAGCCTGTTCGGCGCGCACCCGGTCAACCGCCCGGCGGTGAGCCAGTGTCAGCAGCCAGGCCAGCGCACTGCCTGAGGCCGGGTCATAGCTCTGGGCGGTCCGCCAGACCTGCAAGTAGACGTCCTGGGTGGTCTCTTCGCTGTACCCGCGGTCGCGCAGTACCCGGGCGACCATCCCGTACACCTGGGACCGGGTGGCGTCGTAGAGGGCGGCGAAGGCCTCGGAATCGCGCTGGGCGACGCGACGCAGCAACGCGCCGAGGTCGGCGGAGCTCACCGGTGATCTCCGCTCGCTATGGGTGCCATTGACGGGAAGCGTATCTGGGCGGTCAAGCCTACGGTCCAACAATCGGCGGTCAAGCAGTTGTGTCACGAGGTCGCCCACGAGCGGCTGTTACCGGCCCAGCCGGCCGCCGGGGTGTTGGCGGACGCAGTTCGCGGAATCCGTTCCGGCCGCGAAATGGCCGTGCGGGGCGCCGCCGGCATACCGCGCATACGCAGCACCAGGGACTGGAATCGCAGGCTCAACGCTGTCATGTGCGGGGCCAGTGGATTGGTGACCTGCATTATCAGGATCTGTCCGGCCGTTGCCCGGCGTCGGGCGCCTCGCCAGGTAGCCACCGTCGCGGCATGATTGTCGCGGTGTTGCGAGACCGTCAGGTCAAGCTTTGCACCAGGTTGCGGAGCGCTGACAAGTAAGTAGCCGTCATCGGTGTGTCCACCTGATTGTCTCGTCGCCCCGATGACCGGCACCGGACCGTCCTCGCCGGGCGGAACGAGATAGGCGGTGCGCTCACCGGTCGTGCTCTGCACCTCGGCCACGACACAGCGCAGCGCGCCGCCCGCATCATGACACCAGAACAGGCTCAGCGGGTTGAACGCGCGACCGAGTACCCGCGGCAACAGCAGTGCGGTGATCCGGCCGCCGTTCAGAAATACTCCGTTGGTGGCCAGGAAGGCGTCGACCCGCTGCCGCAGCGTCTCATTCGGCCCGCCGTGGAGGTGGTCGACGCCGTAGAAGCTGGCGAATGGTCGAAGCCACCACGGCAGCCGTGGCAGTTCGTCGATGTCGACGAACCAGCTGTAGCTGCGACGCTCGGCGTAGTGCGAAACCGGAGAGCGATGCAGGTGGGTGACCCGGGTGGGGTAGATCGCGGGAGTCGTTGCCGGCTCGACGAGGTCGGTCATGAGGTCGGTCACGAAGGGTATTCGGAGCAGTCCCGGTTCAGGATGGGTTCGCGGGGCGGGGGTGTGACCGCAATCACTCTTATCCGGTTATCGGTGCCAGGAGCAGGCCGCCGCCACCAGGCCGGCCACCAACGCCGAGGTCGCCGGGCTCAGACCGTCCTCGCCGGGCAGTTGGCTGCGCGGACTCGTCCCACGTACCCGGGAGGACAGTTCCAACTGTGCGCCGCCGCCGCGAACTCGGTTGACCGGGTTGTCGGGGTGCAACCCGCGTAACTCCGGGGGAATGGCATCGAGGTCGGTCACCACCTGATAGCCGGGAACCGCGATGCAGCGTGCGAGGAGTCCGGCGAGTTCGCGGTTTTGGCCGCCAACCAGGATCTGCGTGCTGCGGTCCACTCGGCCGTATCCGTGCAGTGACACCACGACGTCGACGTGGTCCAGAAACTCGGCCAGCATTGGCGACTGCTGAGGGAGATAACGGGCCGATGGTAAGTGGTGCGGGTAGTCGCGGGGGTGCCGCAGCAGATACACCGATGCCCCACACAGCTCCGCGGCGCGTTCGGCGATCACATCAGTCATCTGCTCGAGACCCCCGCCGTGGATGGCCATGAAGCCGAAGCTGGACCGCAGCGTGCTGGTTTCGGTGACGCCGGGATCGGCCAGCAATTCCGAAAGCGTTTGTGGTCCAATGTCTTTCGCCGGGGGCTTCGACATCGGCCAGTGTGCGGGATCCCAGCGGCGCAGGAACTCGATCCACTGGTGTGGCAGTCCGTGGTGCAGTGCGCCGCTGATGATGCGGTCCAGATAGCCCGGGCGCGGAGCGCCTGCCTGAACGCGGTGATCGATGTAGACCCACGGCGTCGCAGGGCCATCCACGGTTCGAACCGTCAGTCTGTCGCGACGGTAACGCTCGGGAACGCCTTCGGCGCGATCGAGGTTTGTCAGATCGTGATCGGTCAATGTCCACAACACCCCGTGGACCGTGCTCCCGATGAACGGCTCCAGGGTCGCGACTCCACGCTCGTTGATCAGCCAATCGTGGTCGGCCAGCACCGCCGGGCGCGGGTCTGCCGCACCCGGGCAGCGGTCCGCCATCTGCTCCGCGCACAGGTTGGACCCGTAAGCGAAGTAGGTGTGCCGCTCCATCAGGAGAGTGTGAGGTAGATCAGCGCCACGTTCAGCAGCGTAATGATCGTTGCGACCGACCAGCCCGTGACCGTGGTCAGCCGGGAGTTGGCGTCGGTGCCCATCAGGTCGCGGTCGGAGGTCAATCGCATCAGTGGCACTAATGCGAACGGGATTCCGAAGGACAGCACCACCTGCGAGAGCACCAGCGCGTGGGTGGGATTTACGCCGCTGGCCAGGACCGCGAGCGCTGGGACCAGGGTGACCAGACGGCGCACCAGTAGCGGAAAGGACTTGCGCAGCAGACCCTGCATGATCATCGCGCCGGCAAAGGAACCCACTGATGTCGAAGCCAACCCCGAGGCCAGAAGTCCGATGGCGAACAACAGTGCCACCACCGGACCCAAGGTGTCACCGACTGCGGCATGCGCGCCCTCGATGGTGTCGGTGCCGGCGCGGCCGCGCAGGTTGGTTGCCGCCAACAGCAGTAGGGCGAGGTTCACGGTTCCGGCGAGAAGCATCGCGATGCCGACGTCCCAACGGGTCGCCCGCAGGAGCACGGCACGCTCGGTGCCGGGTCCGGGATGGCCGTGCCGATCGCGCGCTAGCCCGGAATGCAGGTACACCGCGTGCGGCATCACCGTCGCCCCGAGCATGGCCGTGGCCAGCAGGACGCTCTCCACACCGTCGAAGCGAGGAATAAGTCCGTCAATCACGTCGGTTGCGGGCGGTGGGTTCACCACCAGGCTCGCCGCGAACCCGATGGTGATGACCAACAGCAGGCCGGTGATGACCCGTTCAAATACCCGCTGTCCTTTGCGGTCACCGATCTCCAGCAGTAGCAGGGATACCACGCCGGTAATCACGCCACCCAGCACCAGGGGTAGTCCGAAGAGCAACCGCAGGGCAATCGCACCGCCGATGATCTCGGCCACATCGGTGGCGATGGCGACAAATTCGGCCTGGAGCCAGTAGGCGATGCGGGTCGAGGTGCGGGTCCTGTCGCGCACCGCCTCCGGCAGGGTTTGTCCGGTGACCAGTCCCAGTTTGGCGCTCAGGTATTGCACCAGGCCCGCCATCACATTGGCTGCGACGATCACCCACACCAGCAGGAAACCGAACCGAGATCCCGCGCTCACGTTCGCCGCGATATTGCCGGGGTCGACATAGGCGATCGCGGCGACGAAGGCCGGCCCGAGCAGAGTCCAACCGGGTTTAACCGGGAGGCGGGTGTGGTCCTGTCTCACCGGCCGATCCACATGCCGCCGAGTCCAAATCCGAGCGGACCGTAGCCCCAGCCGGGATAGGGGTCCGTCAACGCCGGGTTGGGCGAAGTGACGATTGCCCAATGTCCGGGTGTCTGGCAGATCCGGGTATTGGGAGCGATATCGGTGCATTCCGGCAATGCAGTCGCCGGGGCGGCGAAAAGTACTGCGACGGCCAGTGCGATCGGCACGGCAGCGGTGCGCTTCACGTCACCGGTAGCCACGGCCATAACCGCCGATGAGCAACGCCGAGCCGTAAAACTCGTCGTCCCATGGATACGGGTAGTCGGGCATCTGCGGTGCAGCGTTGATCTGGATATTGCCCGAAGGGCTGCAGGTGGTGACGGTGTCGCTGATGATCACCCCGCTCGATTCCGTGGGCTGCGGGCAGTTGGTGATCAGTTGGGTGTCTGCGGACGCGACGGCGGAGCCAGCTATCGCGAAAGTCGTTGCGGCAGCTAAGAATAACGCCGTGACGCTCCGGCTCGGCAAGGTCGGCATGATCCTCCGCTGCTGGACTCCTATGAGCCCTTTCGTCCAGCGTACAGCCCTTTGCCGGGCACCAGTGGCAGCTCCAGAGTGGTGCGGATACCTGGTGCTGCAGCCACCACGGCGGGTATCGCGTTGACAATCCGCGTCGCGGTGGCAAGCACCCCAGCGTGGTTATGGTCGCCGTTGGGGCTACTCAAGCAGAGGTCCAGGGTGTAGCTCGGCTCACCGGTGATCTCAATGCGGTAACTGCCACCCTGTTGCGCGGGTTGCGGCCAGTCCGGGCACATGTCATCGCGCAGCCGGGTGACATGCTCGAGAACTACCGCCGGCGTTCCGTTGACGAGGCCGATCACCTCGAATCGCAGCGCGGCGGCAGTGCCCTTGGCGATATGTCCTGAGGCGATGTCGAAAGCTTCCGGTGCCGGCTGTCGGATGTACGTCTCCTCCAGGCCGTCGAGTTCCACTCCGAGACCTGCGGCGAGCTGACGGACCACCGAACCCCAGCCGATGCTCAGCACGCCAGGCTGCAGCAGCATCGGGATTTCGTCCATCGGCTTGCCGAAGCCCATGACGTCGAACATCACCGTCGCGCTGTCGTAGGTGTCGTAGTTGATGATCTCCATGCAGCGCACCTGCTCAATGCTCTGACAGGTGCCCATCAAGGTCAGCGGGACCAAGTCGTTGGCGAAGCCGGGGTCGATACCGCTGACGTAGAGACTCGATTTGCCCTCGCGTGCCGCGTCTTCCAGGGGAGCGATCATCTCGTTGGGGATCACCTGCCAGGGATACTGCAGGAACACCGGGCCGCTGCCGACAACGTTGACACCTGCGGCGAGGATCCGGCGGTAGTCCTCGAGTGCCTCGACCAGTCGATTGTCGGCCATCGCGGTATACACCGCACAGTCTGGCTTGGTGGCCAGGACTTCGTCGAGATCGGTGCTCGCCTTGATTCCGGTCGTGGTGTCCAACCCGACCAGTTCGGCGGCGTCCTTGCCGGCCTTGGCGTCAGAGGACACCCATACGCCGGTGAGTTCGAAATCGGGGTTGGTGATCAGCGTCGTGAGCGCGTGCCCACCGACGTTGCCGGTACCGATCTGTGCGACGCGGATTGGCCCGCTCTTGGTCATTCGGTGCTCCTCAGTGCTCGGGACTCAGAGATGTGGTCGGGACTCAGAGATGTGGTCGGGACTCAAAGATCCGGGATGGGCAGATCGAGGTTCGGAACCATCAGTCCGCCGTCGACCTCGATCATCTTTCCGGTCAGGAAACTGCCTGCCGGCGAGGCAAGATAGATGGCGGCTGCGGCGATATCGAGCGGCACACCGAGGCGACGCATCGGCGTGGCTTTTTCCATGGGTTCGCGGAGCGCGTCATTGGAGGCCACGATCTCCAGTGCCGAGGTCATGATGGATCCCGGCGCGATCGCATTGACCCGAATCCGCGGGCAGAGGTCCAGTGCGGTGAGCCGGGTGTATTGGGCCAGTGCGGCTTTCGCGGTGCTGTAGGCCGCGAAGCCCCGGCCCGCTGTGCGGCCCATCGTCGAGGTGATGTTGATGATGTTGCCGCCGCCGGAGTGCTCCAGCATCAGGGGTACGGCGGCGACAGTCAGCGCATGCGCGGTCAGCACGTTGAAGGTGAATGCGTCCCGCATCTCCTTGACGCTGGTGGTCAGCAGCGTGTTAGGCATACTGCCGCCGACATTGTTCACGACGATGTCGAGCCTGCCGAACGCCTCCACTGCCTTGGCGGCCAACTCGGCTGTTGACTCGGGCTGAGCGAGATCGGCGACGACGATATGCGCGTGCCGGCCGGTCGCCTCGATCTGGGCCGCCACCGACTCCAGTTCGGACTGGGTGCGGGAGGCGATCACGACGTCGGCGCCGACTTCTGCGAAGGCCACGGCAATCGCGGCTCCGAGCCCACGCCCGGCCCCGGTGACTACGGCTACTTGTCCGTCAAGGCGGAAACTGTCGAGGATCACGTCGGCTCTCTTCCCATGTCGGCGATCACCGTAACAATATTGGCGAGACAGCTGAACCCGAATGTCGAACGTTTTTGTAACACGTTCTACTTCTTGGGCGGGGCCTTTTTCACACGGC
>Ga0194038_1001204_pt1 | contig 11248 bp, 10 predicted proteins | sample JunL226m_MetaG_FD_148630 | JGI IMG/M metagenome (GOLD analysis project Ga0194038, IMG submission 148630) | Anoxic zone freshwater microbial communities from boreal shield lake in IISD Experimental Lakes Area, Ontario, Canada - Jun2016-L227-6m | ecosystem: Environmental > Aquatic > Freshwater >...
CAGCGTGGAACCTGCCCTGGAATGGGTTTCCGCTGTGGAGCATTTCGCCAGCCAAGACAGCCGAACAATATTTTTGATGGCGAATTTCCGAATCGACTGCCAGGGAAAAATCACCCGTTATGAACGCTGCCTAGCCTGCTATCCGGTTGAATCGGATCACGAAGAAAGACAGAAAAAAATTACGATAGCCAACCAGCGGTTGAAATTGTTGTACGAAGAATTCGAGCAGGCCGCAATCCGGTGTGAGAAGCGATATTTTTAATTGAACAAACTGAAGTATCAAAGGAGATTATACTGTGCACGCTACCATTCAAAAACCGATTGATGAAATCGTCAGTCATATTCAGCCGAATGAAAAAGTCTTTATCGTTGGATGCAACAATTGTGCATGGAAATGCCATTCCGGCGGCGAAGCGGAAACCGAGGCCATGGCCAAGCGCCTGTCTGAACGGGGGATTACAGTTGTTGGCTATACTGTTCCGGGCCCACAGGGCATGTCGCTGTGCAAATTGGATCATACCCGAAAAGTGCTGCAACAGGACTACATCGAGCAGACCCGGAACGCGGATTCTTTCCTGATCTTGGGTTGCGGACAGGGCGTCCATACGGTTATAGACGCCACCGACGGCGGCATGGTTCATCCGGGGTGCGATACGATTTTCGGCGGTGAGACCGTTTCCGAATCGAATATCGAAGAGTTCTGTTCATTGTGCGGAGAGTGTGTCATCGAATTTACCGGCGGACTCTGCCCGATGACGCTGTGCTCCAAACAACTGCTAAATGGCCCTTGCGGGGGAGCTGAAAACGGATACTGCGAAGTGGACAAGGAAAGACCCTGCGGATGGATATTGATTTACGAGCGGCTTAAAAAATTGGATCGACTTGATCTGCTTGATCCTTATCAGAAGCCAAAAAATCATGCCAAATGGAGCCGTCCCCGAACCCTGAAGGTCAGCCTGCATGAGGCCACATTCTGTTCACAGGCAGGAAAAGTAACCGTCAGCAATCAGGATTGATCCAATCCAACACCATTTCAGACAGTGAATTTACAGGAGAGTTACCATGAAAATAACCAATTTATTCAATAAAGGCGTTTTTGTCGTCACAGGAGAGGTCGGACCGATTAAAGGCGCTGTTTCACGGGATGTAAATATTCACCCGAGTTGCGCGAAAGAGGCCAGATTTCTGCAAGACTATGTTCACGCTGTCAATGTGACGGACAACCAGTCCGCGGTCATGCGGCTGGGTTCCCTGGCATCAAGTGTGAAACTTAAGGAACGGGGGATTGAGCCCATCTATCAGCTTACATGCCGGGACCGCAATCGCATTGCCCTGCAAAGCGATCTGCTGACAGCTTATTCATTGGGAATCGACAACGTGCTGCTCTTGACCGGGGATCACATTCAACTGGGTGATCATAAGGAGGCCAAACCGGTGTTTGACCTGGATTCGGTTCAGTTAATCCATATGGCCATGGGTCTTCGAAACGGAAAGGATATTGCAGGAAATGCCATTGAAAATCCACCTGATATGGCTTATGGCGCCGTGGTCAACCCCAATTTCGTTCCACTTGAACTGCAATTGATGAAGATGAAGAAAAAAGTGGATGCGGGCGCTGAATTCTTTCAATCTCAGGCTGTGTATGACGCGGATTTGCTGGAGCGGTTCATGGAAAAAGCAGCGCCGTTGAAGTCTCCGATTCAGGTGGGCGTAGTTGTGCTCAAATCCCCACAGATGGGAAAGTTCATGAACGAGAATGTTTCCGGCATTCAGGTCCCCCAGTCCTGGATTGATGAGATCGCCTCGGTCGACAAAGCGGATCGAAAGAAAAAAGCCGCAGAAATGACCGCCCGATTCATTCGAAGCATCAAGCATCTGGTGCAGGGTGTTCATATCATGCCGCTGGGCTGGACCGATATTGTGCCGGAGATTTTGAAACAATCGGAGATCGACATTCGTCAGTCAACTTTTAACTGGCGCCTGGCATAAGGATAATTTATGACATTTGTATGGTTCATTCTGGGCTTATTTCTGGGCATCATCGGGGCAGGTTTTGCGGTGTGGACGATCATGCCCAAGCTGGTGATTCAAATCCATCGCAGCAACAAACCTTTTGAGGAAACGGTGTCCACCATCGAGAACAATGCGCTGCGTCAACAGTGGAAGGTTCCAAAAATTTATGATATTCAAAAAGCCCTGCATGATGCCGATCATGCAGACATGACCCCGCTGAAAATTCTGTCCATCTGCCAACCACATCATGCCTACAATATTCTTAAAGATGACCGGGACAAAATCGTCAGCGCCATCATGCCTTGTCGCGTGGGAGTTTACCAAGGCAAAGACGGCCATACCTATATCGCGGAAATGAACATGGGGCTGATGAGCCAGATGTTCGGAGGCACCATCGCCCGCGTCATGGGTGGTGTCGCTATGGAAGAAAAAGCAATGATTCAACCCCTGATCGACTGATCCCAGTAGTCATCAAAACATAACTGAGGTCACAAAAATGAAGTTTCGCTGGAAACTGTTGCTGCTGCTGATGAGTGTTTCGATCCTGCCTATTGTCGGGTTGCGGACTTACGGCATCCACAACGTCCGCCTGATGGCCGATGCGCTGGTTCAAAAGCTGGAACAGGTTCAAAAACCGGCGGATTCGAACACGGCTGTACCCCCTTTGATTCAGGGACCGGACTCGGGCCGGGTTCAAGCGCTTCAAGACCAATTAACAAAAGACGGCGTTTTGGAATTGAAGCAGAATATCCTGGAACGGGTGGAGCGGGTGGAAACCCTTACTCTATGCTTTCTGTCCCTGCTCATCATCCTGATAACCCTCTGCGGACTGATATTTTCGCGAAGTGTCATCCGAAAAATCGAGTCGATCGCAAAAGCCGCACGCAAACTGGCGAATGGAGATTTTGAGGCCAAAACCGGGATCGTATCCCATGATGAATTTGGTGAGATCGGAAAGATTTTTGATGGTATCGGTCCCAAACTCAAAGACCATTACCGGATGCTTCAATCTATTTCCGTGGCCATGGAAATTCAGCAGCGGCTTCTGCCAAGCGCACCGCCCCAAGCGCCAGGGTTTGACATCGATGCGATGACACTTTACAGCGACGAAACCGGCGGCGATTATTTTGATTATCTTTGCTCCGGCGCCAATCAAAAGCTGTGCCTGGTCGTGGGAGATGTTACCGATCACGGGCTGCCATCGGCGCTTTTAATGGCCAGCGTGCGGGGAATGCTGCGGCTCCGTGCTGCAATGCCGGGAGCTCTGGAGGAAATGGTCTCGGATGTAAACCGTCAGTATGCGCGGGATGTCGAAGCGGAGGGCCGCTTCATGACTCTTTTTATGGCGCGGATCGATATTGAGGACCAATTGATTGAATGGGTCCGGGCCGGCCATGACCCTGCCATCCTGTATGATGTTGAGGAAGATTCGTTTACCGACCTCAAAGGTCAGGGCACCGCCCTGGGAATATCAGTGGATTCCATCTTTACCCGGCAATCCTTGCCGATTCGAACCGGGCAGGTAATTTGCATCTTTACAGACGGCATTCCAGAGACGCGCAATGCACAAGGAATTTTGTTTGGCAGGGAACGCCTGTGTCAGGTAATCCGTTGGCATGTCGCTGAAACCGCAAAAACCATAATCCTGTCCATCCTGGATGCAGTCGCTGAATTCCGGGGAGATCAGGAACAGGAGGATGATCTGACATTGATGGTCGTTAAATTATAGACATATAAAATCGAATATCGAAATTCGAAACAAATGCAAATAGGGTATGCCCCCGTCCAGGGGGCGACACGAGCGCAGTGTCAACAAGGAAGCGTTTAAGTGGAAATGAAAGGAGGACCTACATGGAATTGAGCCGACGGGGATTTTTCAAGATTGCGGGGGCTGCGGGAGCTGTTATTGCCGCTGCCGCCCGACACGCCGAAGCCTGGCAATCACACGCTCCGGCAGATCCACTGGGCTGCTTGATCGATCTCACCCGCTGTATCGGCTGCCGCAAGTGCGAGCAGGGCTGTCAAACGGTAAACAGCCTGCCCAAGCCATCACAGCCCTTTGACGATCTGACGGTCCTGGATAAAAAGCGCCGGCCGGATGAACGCGCCTACACGGTGATCAACCGCTACTACCCGGGCCGGCGCGACGAGCGTGACCAGCTCGTTCCCACCTTCACGAAAGTCCAGTGCATGCACTGCCAGGATCCGGCCTGTGCTTCGGCGTGTATCGTGGGGGCGCTGACCAAGAAGGAGAACGGCGCCGTGCACTACGATGTGACCAAATGCATCGGCTGCCGCTACTGCATGGTGGCCTGCCCGTTCGAGATCCCGGCCTATGAATACCGCGATCCGATCACCCCGCGCGTGATGAAGTGCACCTTCTGCTACGAACGGGTCCAAAAAGAGGGCAAGCCGCCGGGCTGCGCCGCCATTTGCCCGGTGGAGGCCATCACCTTCGGCCGCCGCAACACCCTGCTCAAGACCGCCAAAAAGCGGATCCAGAGCGATCCCGGAAGTTATGTCAATCACATCTACGGCGAGAACGAGGCTGGCGGCACCTCCTGGCTTTACATTTCCGGCGTGCCTTTCGACCGGGTTGGATTCATCAACGTACCCAACCAGCCGCTGAACCAGCTTGCTGAAACGGTTCAAAGCTCTCTTTTTAGCTATCTCTGGTCGCCAATCGTACTTTTCGGCATGCTGGGCGGCATCATGTTTGCTTTCCGTGACAAGGGCGACCGGGAACCCCATAACAATACAGAACCCCATAACAAAGGAGGACGCCCATGATTGCTCACCCTAACCCGATCCGGGCGCCGTTCTGGACCCCCGGCGTGCTCGTGCTGGCTTTTTTGATGGGCGCCGGCGCCATCGCCGTTCTGGCGCGATTCATCGGCGGCATCGGCTATGTAACCAACCTGAGCACCGCCCGTCCCTGGGGAATCTGGATAGGTGTCGATGTCGCCTCGGGCGTGGCGCTGGCCGCCGGCGGATTCACCACGGCGTTTCTGGCGCATATCCTCGGCAAGCACTATTTCGAGCCCGTCATCCGGCCGGCCCTGCTGACCGCCATGTTGGGCTATACTTTCGTCGTTCTGGGTTTGATCGTTGACATCGGCCGCTCCTGGGCCATCTGGAAGCCCATGGTATACTGGAATCCGCATTCGGTCCTGTTCGAAGTGGCCATGTGCGTGATGTTCTATGTGAACGTGCTCTACATCGAATTCGTTCCCATCGTGGTGGAGCGCTTCAAGGGGCGGGTGAACCTGCCTGGGCCGCTCTCGGCCCTTAACGAGACGGCTGAAACCCTGCTCACCTTGGCCGACAAGGTTCTTTCCAAGCTCATGTGGTTCTTCATCATCGCCGGGGTCGTGCTTTCCTGCATGCACCAGTCAAGCCTCGGGTCATTGATGCTGATCGCGCCCACCAAGCTGCACCCGCTCTGGTACACACCCATTTTGCCATTGCTGTTTCTAAGCTCGGCCATTGCCATCGGTTATCCCATGGTGGTGTTCGAGACCACGCTCGCCACCACGTCGCTGAAACTCGACCCGGAAATGCCTCTCCTCTCGCGCTTGACGCGTATCACTGTTTTTCTGCTGGGAACCTACCTGGCGTTGAAGCTGGGGGACATGGTGATCCGAAAGACCTATGTATATCTCCTGGACGGGACATCCCAGACCAATTCCTTCCTGGTGGAGATGATCCTTGGCGTAATCGTTCCCTGGATCATGCTGCTTTCGCCCAAAGTTCGCCGCTCGCACCGCTGGCTGTTCACCGCCTGCACGCTGATCGTCGGCGGGGTGCTGCTCAACCGGATCAACGTGTTCGTCGTCGGCTACCGTCCGCCAATCAGCGAAAACAATTACTTCCCGTCGATCACGGAAGTGCTGATCACCGTCGGGTTCATTGCAGGCTTGATGTTTCTCTACCGCTTTTTCGTAACGTATTTACCGGTTTTAAACAGACCCGGACAGGAGGTGTCCACATGACCAATACAGGAAGTGTCCCCATGACCAACAGGATCAAGCGGTTGTCAGGCGCCATTGCAATGATGGCGGCGCTTGGAGGACTGATCGGAATCCTGTCCGGCAACCCGTCGCCCCCGGAGGCGATCGCGGCCGCCGAGGGAGCCGCTCCGGCCCACCAACCCAACCCGGCATGGATCGCCCCGGACCAGGAGGCAGCCAAGAAGCGGGCTCAAGAGCTTGTCCCATTTGTCGAAGCCGTCATGGAAGAGTGTCAGTTGTGTCGGCAGATGCGGCTGCGGGAGATGGGCCTGGGGATCAAGGACGCTGCCAACAGCTATTATCTCCTTGACAGCCCCATCATCAAGAAAAGCGAAGACCTTTATGGTCCGGTTCGATTCAAACATAACAAGCACGCGGCACAGCTCAAGGACTGCGCGCTTTGCCATCATCGCCGGCCCTTAGATGCCAATGCCAAAGAGACCACCCGATGTTCGGCCTGCCACCAGGAAGCTTTCCGCACCGATCAGCCCGAGCGCCTCGGCCTGAAGGCTGCCTTTCACCAGCAGTGCACGGGCTGCCACCAGGAAATGAAAAAAGGCCCGACCGACTGCCTGGGCTGTCACAACAAGAACGTGCCGGACCATAAGGAGCTGGTGAAGCTCTCGGACAAGCCGCAGCCGACCGAGGTGACCCAGGAATGCCTGCGCTGCCACAAGGCCGCCGGTGAAGACATGCTTAAAACCGCCCACTGGCTGTGGAAGGGACCGTCTCCCTACACCCTGAACCGCAGCAAACACGTCGAGCACGGCAAGGCCACAACCGCCGTGAACAATTTCTGAGTGAGCATTCACAGCAACGAGGCTCGTTGCACAAGCTGTCACGCAGGATACGGATGGAGAGATGAAAGCTTTGATTTTACCGATATGACCAAGATCGACTGTCTGGTCTGCCATGACAGGACCGGCACCTACATGAAAACACCGACCGAGGCCGGAATGCCCGACCCCAAGGTGGATCTGGTGAAGGTGGCCAAAAGCGTGGGCCGAACCAGCCGCAAGACCTGCGGCGACTGCCATTTTAACGGCGGCGGCGGCGAGGCCGTAAAACACGCGGACATGTCCCGCCAGCTCCTCGACCCCGAGCGCAGTTGTGATATCCACATGGGCGGCTACGACTTCCAGTGTTCGGAATGCCACCGTACTCGAAACCACAAAATCGCCGGCCGCAGCACTTCCGTGCCCGTCACCGAAGGCGGCTTCAGTTGCGAGGACTGCCACGGCAAGCAGCCGCACTCCTGCGACAGTCTGCTGGATGCACACCTGAACAAACACAGCGAGACCATCGCCTGCAACACCTGCCACTCGCCGGTGTACGCCAAATGCAAGCCGACGGTCGTTTCATGGGACTGGTCCAAGGCCGGCGACAAAAACCGCAAGCCCCAGAAGGACAAGTACGGCATGGATGACTACAACTGGATGAAGGGTGAGTTCGTCTGGAAGGAATCGGCCAAGCCGGTCTATACCTGGTACAACGGGTCCATGAAACGAGTGCTTTTGGGCGACAAGGTCGATATCGACGCGCCGTATATCAACATCACCGAACCGGTGGGTTCGATCAAGGATACAGGCTCCAAGATCGCTCCGTTCAAAATCATGCAGGGTAACATGTCGGTTGACCTTGAACACCGCTACCTGATCTTGCCGCACCTCTTCCCAAAGAACAAGGAGGACACCACAGCCTACTGGAAAAACCTGGACTGGCAGAAAGCCAACGTCACCGGCATGCAGGCATCTCATCTGCCCTACAGCGGCAAGTACAAGTGGCTCGACACCCGGATGTTCTGGGGCATCGAGCATGAGGTCATGCCGGCCGACATGGCACTGTCCTGCGTGCAATGTCACGAGAGCCTGAAAGGCGAACGCACCTGTAATCGCTGCCATCAGGATAATCGGGACGTGGACTTCAAAAAAATCGCTCATAAGGGGACCGACTTCAGCTTCATGGCCTCCAAGGGCCGGGACGTCAGCCACCTGATCGGCACGACGGATTACATAGACTTTAAAGCCCTGGGCTACAAGGGTGATCCCATCATCCATGGCGGGCGGTTCAAGAAGCTCCCCATGGGATATAAACCCCAATAAACCACTCCTCCTCGCAAAGCAGGCAGCCTAAATCCAAAAATGATCCCGGCTGCTTGCTTCTCTGCCCGAAGACAGCATCGCCGCGCTACATCTCAACTCTATAAAAACTGTCTTGACTTGGGGGGTGGGTGGGATATTGTACCCCAGTTTTCTATTTCGAGTTATTTCAAGAAATGGGCTTCCTGCAGATCAGGTTTGGCTGGTTATTCGTAAGACTTTGTATGAGAATCCAACCTATTCATTTTTTATCAGTAACGTCATGGGTAGTAAGTGACTGAAGATTTTTGTATGGTTAAATAGAACAGTGTTTTGAAGAAACAAAAACCGAACTGGGCATGGATCATTATGAGGTGAGAAAGTGGCCGGGTTGGGTTCATCATGAATAAATATCGTTGTAAGGATAGAATCATAAGATGATGACCCGTCTACTGTTTTCATATAGAGGGCATGGGCTGCTTGCCATTGAAGAATAATTTGGCGCAGGACGGACAGTACTGGTCAGCAATTCTAATTTTGACAGAAACTGATTTTGGTCTGAGTCTTGTTTACCATCGTTTTGCTGAAATCACCGCATAACATAACAAGATTCAATCAAAAATGTTGAAGCAAAGTCATTGTTTGGTATTCAAACAATTCCCAGTGACAACCACATAAGAGATTTGATGGATGAAGTAAAACCCTCTTCAGCAATTCTAATTTTGACAGAAACTGAACGCAACCTGGCCACTTATGATTTCCATCCAGTGCTCTCATTTTTAAAGCGGGCGGAAACTATATCGTTTTTTGCTCACAGTTAAAACGATCCCCTCTGTTTCCGGCTGTCTTTTATCAATCCAGCCGTTCCGGCAGGCAACAACCTTGGCCATCCTGGCCTCCTGCCCGGGTGAGCAGATAAAGGTGAACCGATCTCCTGCGTCAAGATTGGAAAGACGTAAAGCTACGTCCAGAAAGCCTTTTCAGCAGTCGCCGCGATAGTCGATCAATACCGTTTTTTGGGTCATGGCATCTCTTGTTTTTATCACATGAATTTCATTTGCTGCAACAGACCGTTGCATAATGATTAATTGGCTCAGGAAAAACCCTTTGGAGAACTTGAACTGCAGGTGTTGCCAGTACCTTCACCGATGAAACTGGCAACGCTGATCAGTTTCTTTAATTTTCTTGATCTACACTCGGGACATTCGGCAGGTATATCATCTCCCACAAAAACCAATTTCTCAAAGCGGTATGCGCATTTTTCACACTCATATTCATAAATCGGCATTGAAATCGTCCTCATTTGATAATTGTAACTTCATATAAACTCAAGTATTTAAAGATAAATATATTGTCACGAAAAAAATTTGCGGCTTGTTGTGCGGAATCAAATCCTTGAATAGGAGATTATGGCAAGTAATCTCCTGAGCAATATTGAAACAAATTACATGCCATAGTCCGAATCGAAGCAGCATCCACCGAGGACGGGTTCAGGAATCGGTATGGTCATGATTGCCTTTCCACAACTAAACGGTCATGGATTGCCCACTGTTTATCCACGCCTTCATGCCGCCCGCCAGACTGTGTACATGCTGAAAACCCTGGCTCTGCAGAAAGCTTGCCGCGATATTTCCCCGGTATCCGATGCCGCAGGTAACGATAATTTCCTTGTCTTTGGGGATTTCCGGCGCGTTATTAAGGATTGCTGTCAGCGGCAGATGCACTGCTTGCCGGATATGGCCGGTTGACCATTCCGACGGGGTTCTCACATCATATAAATAATCATATTTGCCGGTTTTAAGTTTATTGCTCAGCTTTTCCGTTGAAATCTGCCAGAGCTGATTAATCGGATATCCCGCTTCCTGCCAGGCAGCCATGCCGCCATAGAGATAGCTGATGATATTATCGTAACCGATTCTGTGAAGATGTATAGTCATGTTTGTATATGCTTCTTCGTCCGAAACAATCAAAATCAGCTTGGCGTCCGGATCGATGACCATACCGATCCAGTTGGCGGTCTGTTTGGCAAAGCCGATGTTGATGGAACCGGGAATATGAACCCCTCCAAAGGCTGCCGTATCCCGGGTGTCCAGAATAAGCGCGCCACGATCGATTTGATCCTTGACCTGACAGGGGCTCATGTCCCGGGTGATCGGGCATCGATTCAGAAGCGGCGCTCCGTTTTTGTTCGTTTGGATAATATGGGAGAAGCTCTTGGGCCGTTCCGGAAAGCTTTGCTTCATCTGTTTTTCAAAAATCTCGGCAGTGAGGTTTAAAACGGGGTTGTTGGTTTTCTCAAACCCAATGGTTGAGCTCGATTTAGAGCTCATCCCTTTGCCGCAGAGAGAGCCTTCGCCATGCGCAGGAAAAATCTCGAGGTTGGCCGGCATATTGCCCAGTTTGTGATACAGGGAGTTGTAAAGGTTTCGCGTCTGTTCATCAATCAGCTCTTCTCCCGCCAGATCCGGACGGCCAATGTCTCCGACAAAAAGGCAGTCTCCGGTCAGCACCAGCCAGGGCTCCATGCTGCGGAGCATATCCGTAACCAGGATCGACATGGAATGTGGGGTGTGGCCCGGGGTTTTCAGAAATTCGAGCATGGCATTGCCAAAAGCCATTCGCTGTCCTTCCTTGAGTTCGATGTGATCAAAGGCAACCGGAGAATTCTCCATAAAACAGATTTTGGCGCCCGTTCGGGAACGCAGTTCCTGATTGCCGCTGACATGATCAGCGTGAACATGGGTTTCAAAGATGTGCGTGATTTTCATGCCGTTGTCGCGGGCCAGGTTGATGTAGTCCTGCACATCCCGTTTGGGATCCACGACACAGGCGACTTTGGCCTGAGGGCAGCCGATAAGGTAAGAAAGGCAACCCATTCCTTCAACAGTGATCTGCTTGAAATACATACTCATTTCTCCTTCTTTCCTGCGATTTTATCCACCGGTTCCTGATCGATTTTACTGCCGCACAATGTCATTGCCTTGAGAGATTTTCCTTGGGCCAATGACATTGATCCGTTTCCCGTGAAAAACACTTCCCCCCTGATAAATGGGGGATAGGAAATTACGACAAGGCCGCCAATGCATTCAGCAACCGTTCTGCGTCTTTTTCATCGGGATGGGGCGGTATCCTGGCCAATACCCCCAG
>Ga0194038_1001205_pt1 | contig 11239 bp, 7 predicted proteins | sample JunL226m_MetaG_FD_148630 | JGI IMG/M metagenome (GOLD analysis project Ga0194038, IMG submission 148630) | Anoxic zone freshwater microbial communities from boreal shield lake in IISD Experimental Lakes Area, Ontario, Canada - Jun2016-L227-6m | ecosystem: Environmental > Aquatic > Freshwater >...
TTGAGGACAAAATCTGGCATCCGTGGGCGCGGCGTTCTGACAATTTGGACACGCAGCCCCTGCCTCTGCGGGAGCGCTTTGTTGCGGCGAGTGCATTGCTCCTGCGATGTAAGGCGCCATCATCCCCGGCATCATGAATCCGAGTCCGGTCCCCATGCCTGCGCCGGTTGCGCTTTCGTTTTCTGCTGCTTTTTCAATGGCCATGGCGGTTTTCATCTGCATCAGTTTGTTCATATCCTGTATGACCCCCATTCGGCTTCTGTCGTCAATGGCCTGCTGGACTTCCTGCGGAGGGGTGATGGCGTTGATGAAAAGCTGTTCAAGCGAGAGGCCGAAACGGGAAAAATCATTTTTAAGGCGCACGGCCAGAGCTTCAGACATCTCGTCATATCTGGCGGGAAGATTCAAAAGGGTATCCAGGGTTTCACCGAGATAATCGTTAAGACGGGATACAATCACCTGATTAAGATAGTCTTCGATTTCTTCCGTGCCAAGAATTCCCTGGGTGCCGACTAATGAATTTATGAAAAGACCGGGTTTTACAACTTGCAGGTTAAAAATCCCAAATGCCCGCAACCGAATGAGTCCGAGTTCAGAATCCTTGAAAGCCACAGGGTCTCGTGTTCCCCATTTGAGATTGGTGAACGTTTTCAGATTGACAAAATACACCTCGGCCCTAAGAGGGCTGGTCATTGCCCATGGTGTACTCAGGATTTTGGTCAATACCGGAATGTTCAGGGTTTTTAAGGAATGGCGGCCCGGCCCAAAAGCAGCAACGGCCTTGCCTTGATAGAAAAAAACAGCAGACTGGCTTTCCCGAACCGTCAACTGCGCACCGAACTTGATTTCACCCGAACCGGTTTCCGGAATGCGGTGGACCAGTTCTCTGCCGGTTTCATCGAACCATTCAATGACTTCCAGAAAAACAGCATTATTTGTCCCCATAATTTATCCCCCCGTTTAAAAGCATGGCACCTTCGTAGGGGCGACCGGCCGGTCGCCCCTACCGCAGATATTGGACTTTCTACGAAGGCATCAACTTTGGAACAAGTCGGTGCTGATGTATCGTTCGCCGGTACTGGCAAGAATGACAACGATTCTTCTGCCTTCCGAATCTTTACGTTTGGCCACTTCCATAGCTGCCCAGACAGCAGCGCCCGATGATATGCCGCAAAGAATTCCCTCCAGTCGCGCCAAGTTTCGGGCTGTTTCGAATGCCTGATCGCTGGTTACCGGAATTATCTCATCTATCAACGAGCGATCCAGCGCTCCGGGAATGAATCCTGCACCGATGCCCTGAATTTTATGCGGCCCCGGCTTGCCTCCGGCCAGTACCGGAGAGTCTGCCGGCTCAACAGCAATGGACCTGAAAAGAGGATTTCTGGCTTTGATGAACTGAGAAATGCCGGTAAGTGTACCGCCGGTTCCAACACCTGCTACAAGAATATCTGCTTGACCGTCCGTATCGTTCCATATCTCTGGGCCTGTTGTTTCACGATGTGTTCTGGGGTTGGCCGGATTTTCAAACTGATTGGGCATATAAGCATGACTGTCGCCCGCAACAATGTCCAAAGCTGTTTCAATCGCGCCTTTCATGCCTTTTGAACCAGGTGTCAGGATCAGCTCCGCACCGAGATGTTTCAGAAGCTTTCTGCGCTCGATGCTCATGGTCTCCGGCATGGTCAGAGAAAGGCGGTATCCCTTTGCAGCACAGATAAAGGCCAGAGCAATGCCGGTATTGCCACTGGTCGGCTCGACAATACGTGTATCCGGCAGAATCAGCCCCTCAATTTCAGCAGATTCGATCATGCTGGCGGCGATTCGGTCTTTGACGCTGCCAAGCGGATTGAAAAATTCAAGTTTTGCGACAATTTCCGCCATCATGCCCTCGCATATCCGGTTGAGGCGGACAAGAGGTGTTAAACCAATGGTTCGATCCACACTGTGAAATATTTTCATGAGTTGCTCCGATTCAAAATGCTTGGGATTATTGATATTAGACTGAGTATATGTTGTAGTATTTTTATTGGGAAAAAGTATAGTGGTCCCCAAATTCCGGACAATAGTATAAGATGGTAACCCCCGGAAGCTCTTTGCCTCTGAGCAGACAATGTGAACTGGCTGGCGCCAGGACCGAACACCAGCCGTCCTCATTCGCAGCACAAGATTCTTGCTGACCGTTCAGGGCTGTTTCAGCAGCGAGGTTACATCGCTTAAACCGGACTTCTGCAAGTCATTCAAGCTAATTTCCTTTATCTTCTGCAAATCCCAGAGTTGCGTACAGTCAACTTTAAAAAAATTAAAGCCTTCACTTGTTCTAACATAATAGGCGCCATTTTTCGTGTCTCGAAGGGAAGTCCAGACCGTAACATCATAGGGTGCATTGGGGGCTGAGGCATCCTTTACTGTTCCGAGTGCAACATCAACATTATTGATGATGTGGGAAACAAGACTTAGCGCCTCGGCGGCATTCGCCGGAACTTTTGCCGAATTGCGCTGGACAGCCATGCGGACGAAACGGCTGGGCGCCGTCATGTCCCCTGGAACTCCAAAAGCGCCATTGCCCATGTTCGGGACAGTAATGTCGAGTCCTCCAAATTGTTTCTCATGTGTTGAGATAGATGTGGTTTGCACATAATTTCGCAGATTGATCAGTTGCCAGTCAAAAACAGGATCGTTTGTAGCCACGCCAACTTTGTTGTCATGAACATTCATGACCGAATTTCCCGTTTTCTCATCCTTCACCCATTCTATGACGATCCCCTTACCTGTAGCATCAAACAGGACGAGGTGAAACGGCATCTGCTCTTTGGTCCAGATAGCAACATTGCCAAGATTCGCCTTCACCTCATCAACCGTGGCGAACTGGCTGATCAGCCAGAGCGGTGTATCAACATTGGACAATGCTTGTAACTTCTTCTCTGGAGGAACAATTGTTGCATAGTAGGAGGCATTGAGTATCTGAACCGATAGAATCAGCCCTTTCTCGTTCATGGTATCCGTGGGAGTGGTGGAGCCGATTACCGGCAGGCCAAAACTGGAATACTTCGTTGTATAGGAAAAACCGGGACTGCCATCGGGATTTGTTGACTGGATTGTCTTGCCCCTGGGGGTGAGCGCAACATTGATCTTCATGGTCGCCGGATTGTCATCCATGGTACGGGCGACAACGACTGAACCATCTGAAGCAGTTAGCTGAACACTGGTACACGCAAGCACTGGTGGAACATCAAACATGGCGGCTGTAATCAGCAGTGCGACCAATTTCAGGGTGACAGGAAGTCGATTTAGTGTTTTCATCTTTCATTTTTCCTTTCAAATAAAAATCAACAACGCCCAACATTTTCCCGCAGCATAAAGACACGAATTGTTATATTGCCTGCCATGAACGCCCCGCCGATCGGTCATGGCCAGATGTTCGGGAAACACGGAGACGCAGATTATGACCATTCGCATTATATCACAAGATTATGGCAAACTCATCGTATATGGGCCAAACCTTTGGTATCCTGAAGAGGAAAACCAGACGTACCAGTCCGAGCCAACGATAACGATTGGATCAGCCAACCCGTCGCCATCGATATCGGCGATTTTGGGAGTTCCCGAAATACCCATATTATATGGGCCGGAGCGCACCTGATGTTTCGAGGCAGCGCTCCATGTGTACCAATTCGACCCCACTGCTATAACAAAATCCGCCTTCCCATCGCCGTCAATATCGCCTGCAGCGGGCAAGCCGTGAATACCAAGATCGTATGGGCCAAGGCGCTTTGTATAACCCGAAGATGAAGTCCAGACGTACCACTGTGAGCCCCTAACCATGATGGCGTCGTCCTTTCCGTCCCCGTCAATATCACCGGTCATGGGGTGGCCGTAAATTCCCAAATCCAGGTCGGTCCGCTTCGTATAACCCGAAGATGAAGTCCAGACATACCAGTGTGAGCCATCAACCATGATGAGATCACCCTGTCCGTCCCCGTCAGCATCTCCGATTACGGGTGTACCGAAAACACCTCGGTCGTATGGGCCATAGCGCTTTGAATATTGTTTGGAGGAGTACCATACATACCAGTTTGATCCCTCAACGCTGATGAAATCACCCTTTCCGTCTCCGTCGATATCACCACATGCGATACTGACGCTGGGAATGGCGGGGTAAAGATAACCTACGCCAGACCCAATGCCGTAAGTGAATTGATAATTTTGACTGTACACATATATCACATTTCCTGGATCATAGCCATAATTCCAATTTGCTGATATGAATTGAACCCTGTTGCCTGTTGAGGGTTGCAAGGGGTATTCCTTGCCTCCAAGAAACAAGGACACTGCGCCGTCATTAAATCCCGCCAGGAAGGTAGGAAAAGGTGGGGGGGGATACCCGGTAGAGGTGTACCCCTGTGGCGCCATATCAATAATGCAATAAAAATTGTCATTGTTGTGTATCTGGGTCCAACCAGAAGCAGAAGTGTAGAAAATAATCGCTCCGTCCATCAGGGTTACAAGTACGTTTGGTTGCTGGTTATTCCAAAATTGCGCTTTTAGCTGATATACAGGATTAGACCAACCGGTATTATGAAGTTCAGTCCATCCAGAACCGTTCCAGTACTCGACTGCACCATTTCCAAGCCCTACCACCGCTTGAAGATTGTTGTTCGAGTCCCAATAGGCACTGAGCTGCATGATGGAAGTGCCCCAACCCATATTATGGAGCTCCGTCCACGAGCTCCCATTGTAATACTCCACCGCGCCATCAGCCAGACCAACAATCACTTGCGGACTGCTTCCGCCCCAATTGACGCTCATTTGCAGAATTGCACTATCCCAGCCACTACTCTGTAAAACATGCGCATTAGCGCCATCATAATACTCTACGGAAGAATCATCAAAAGCCGCCACGTATTGCAAAGGGGACCCCTTCGGATTGCGGGACATTTGAACAACGGATCTGGTACTGCTAAAAGTCGTATAGCCCGGTGATTGAGGCGCAGCACTGGACATGTCAAAGCTGGCGATCTGGCCTGCAGTCGTGCCAATACTTGCATTGGCGCCAGTAAATACTGCTATCGTCGATTTGTTATTCAAATTTTGAGAACTGAGCCAGGACTTGCCCCCTCCATATACTTGCTGCCCCTGGACGAACATTACTGGAGGCGGCGGGGCTTCACCGTAGTAAGTCCAGCCAACCCAGTTCACTCCGGCCAGCTTGTCTATGTTGTAGTCTTTTTGTCCAATGTTGATGGCGTAATCAAAGATTAAGTCGGTAGAAATGTCCGGATCGAATCCAGCGATTTTAGTTTCGAGATTGACGATGTCTGCAACAACTTTCGCTGCTGTGCCCGACAAATTGAATACCGATGCAAATACGTCCCCACATGTTTCTGTACTATATGTGCTGTCAACAAAAGTCCCTTGAGATGCGGCAAAAATACCGGAACTGGAAAAACTTGCGCATGGCGGAAGATCTGTGTGATATTCAACATTGATTTGCTGATTTATAGCGTTGCCATCGTAGAAATTATAAACAATGTTGAATTGATTTGTATTGTGTGTACCGTCTGTAGGCGCCAAGCCTGTGATTAAGTAAGTGGATTGCCCTGGCTGCAAAATCCAGGATGTTGCAGTACCACCTGGGAAACGTGCGCCCGCTTTGTCATTGTTTTGCAGTGAGATCAATACAGGCGTTTCAGCCGAGTTGGCAATATTGATCTTAGATTGCCAAAAGTGTTCCTCACTCAACGCATTATTAGTCATCATACCCAGAACTGCTACTAGCATAAACGAAACAAATGCAATTTTTTTCACGTTATACTCCTTTTAATTTTGAGCGCTTCCTGTTTTATTAGCGAAGCAATTTCCCCAAGCTGATGTTGGTGACATCCTGGTATTTCAATCGACTCGACGATCGTTCAGGGCTGTTTCAACACCGATGTCACATCGCTCCTTTCAAATTGGGTGGCGTATTTCCGATTTATAGATCAACAGTAAGTTGAATAAAACGGTTTCTTCCGATTGTCAACAGGTTTGTTTTCATTTTATACTTGATTGTCAACCCATAAATGATCTGGCATACGCTACCGGGCTTTTGCATTTTTTTGCATCTAATCGTATTTTCTTGACATACAAGTCTGAACATTTTAATGTCACATCGTGCAGGGATCGTGTAGTATATCAAAAAAGGGGGGGCGCAGGCATCGTCTCATATCGTAGTCTGCGACAAAACCATAACGATAGACTCCACGGGATTACCTGTGATAACATCAACCAACAGGAGGTAGAGAAAAAAAATGAAGAAAAAGTTGAGCGTATTAGCAATGGTCGCCATGCTGGCAGTAGGAGCGCAGTTCGTGTTTGCGGCTGATCAGACGGCGAAAAAAGCCGGAGAGCCGGGAGCCATCATGGTCGAGACAGTTAAGGGTACAGCAACAGTTACAGCCATTGATGCAGCCAAGCGAACTGTAACCTTTGAAATGAGCGGCAAATCCAGGACCATCACCTGCGGTCCCGAGGTCAAGAATTTCGACCAGATTGTGGTGGGAGACCTGCTAAAAGTCACCTTCGTGGAAGCCATGGCTGTCTATCTCCAGAAGGATGGAGCTGCAGCCGGCGGCGATGAAGTCTCCACTGTGACTCTTGCGCCTAAAGGCGCCAAGCCGGGTGTACTCGTAACAGATACCATCGTACTAAAATCCAGGATTGACGCTGTGGATGCAAAAAAATGCACTGTGACGATCACCACTCCTGACGGCAAAACCCAAACCATGAAGGTCGCCAAGACTGTCAAAGGGCTAAAAAGTCTGAAGAAGGGCGATGACGTTGTTGTCCGATTTACCGAAGCGCTGGCAATAGTTATTGAGGCGCCCAAAAAGTGATGTAATTGATGCGCTGCCTCGGCGGTCTGGCTCGCAGAAGTAGATCGCCGGCGGCAGTTTGCTGTCAGACGCTGTCCAAATTGACTCCAAAATCAGAGAAAGGAGCAAGGGCTAACAATGCAATTCACACTACATTTCGGGGTACGGAGTCGGCCGCAGTTTCCAGAGAGACATCATTGTAAAAATCGGCTGAATGCCAGGATAGGTTTTGCTCGTATTCCCGCTGAAATGTTTCGATAATTTGATTGATTGGAGCATCTGTGAATTCGCCGCGATATTGCAGATATTCCATGTGCCGGTTTCCGTTCTGATCAAGTGGATGGTATATCGAATCGCTACGACCGTCGAAATCAAGCGGCTGGATTCGAAACCGTTCGCAAAGTTCAATATTAAAGGCCGGTGTCGCCTTGACCCAGATATCGTCGAGATAAATGGCGGTATAGCCATGCCAATAAAAGATGTCCGTTTTCATTGTCTCGCGCATGCGAGCCGTGGAAAGATGGTTTCGTACATCGGCAAATCCCAGTCTGGCGGGAATTCCCATGGCCCGGCAACAGGCCGCCAGAAGAATTGCCTTCGGGACACACCAGCCCCTGCCGATGCTTAACGTATGGCTTGCCTTCAGGCCATCTACGGTTAATTCGATCAAATAGGGGTCATACCGAATGCCGTCCCGGACCGCGTAATAAAGCCGAATCGCCTTTTGCCTGGAATCACGGGCATCGCCAGCGTTTTCCATGGCAAACGCCGATATCGCAGTGTGGCGGGAGTCGATGGTCGCTGAGGGTTGAACATACTCCATTATTGCTGAATTCATTTATCAAAACCCTTTCATAATACATCTCGTTATTTTGTGTGAGTCTTCACCCGACAGTTCCAATCTATTTTTCTTCATCAGGTTTCAATTTGACCTATGAGTCTTAGAAGTCCATCCAAAATTGTCAGTGGGTGGGGCGGGCAGCCTGGGATAAGCAGGTCAACCTGCAGCAGATCGCAGGCTCCGTTATGGACTTCTTCATGGTCTTTATAGGGTCCGCCGGAAATAGCGCAGGCCCCGACTACAATCACTATTTTGGGTTCCGGAACAGCCGCATAGGTTTTCAGCAGCGCAATTCGCATATTTTCCGTTACAGGGCCTGTGATCAGCAGCCCATCCGCATGACGAGGCGAGGCCACGAACTGAATGCCGAACCTGCCAAGGTCCCAGCCCACGGTACCCAGAACATTCGTGTCGGCCTCGCAGGCGTTGCAACCCCCTGCACTAACCTGCCGCAGTTTCAGTGATCGACCGAACAGTCGCTTTAATTTTTGATCCAGGGATATTGCAGGCTGATATGGTCGTATATCATCAATTTGCAAATCATCGCGTTTGCTCACAGCCATGCGATAATCTTTTGAAAAGTGAATATTCTGATGCGGACAAACATGGGCGCATTCCGCACAGAAAAGACAAGCCCCCATATCCAGCCTTAGCCCTTCTGCTTTTGTTATGGCTTGGGTGGGACAGATTTCCACACACCGTGTGCAGCCCGAAAGGCAATCCTTGGAGTTGATGACCGGACGCCCCATAAACCGATCCGGAAGCTCGGGCGGAGGTCCGTTCGGGAACTTTATCGTCCGGTGTTTCTGTTGTATGCGCGCCAGAAGAGTGTCTAACATTTCTGTAAAATCCTTGAAAAATAGCACTGAGTATTTACGTATCATTCTTAAAATTCATCGAACGCTCTTGTGCCCGCTAATCACAACTAAAATCGAAAGGATTCCCCCCTTTGAAAAAGGGGGGCCAGGGGGGATTTAGGAGCTATCCACCTGAAAAATCCCCCTCGATCCCCCTTTTCCAAAGGGGGAAGTATCATTTTCATATATGGGGTGATCGAGTTTAAGAAAGATACGTATTTACCATGAAAATACTTTTAAACCACGAAACACATCTCACAAATCATGCCCGCAGTAGGACAGGTTAAAACTTTTATTGCATAGCGGAAAGTCTGATATCTGCTGATTCCGCAGCGCAAAGGCCAGGCCGAACCAGTTGTGAAACGACGGATCGACAATTTTATAGGTGGCGAAACGCCCTTGGCTATTGGTTAGCGCTACATGGCATATCTCACCGCGCCAACCTTCCACAAGAGAAATGGCCAAAGAGTCCGGGGGCAGGGTATGCAGTGTGCTTTGCAACTGACCCTCAGGCAGGCTTTGAAGCTGCTCGCGGATAAATGCGATAGATCGTTGAATTTCAAGCCACCGAACATGAGCTCTTCCCAGAACATCTCCAGTGTTCCAGGTGGAAACCGGAATCTGTGTAAACCGAAAAATTCCTTCAGGCATATCCTTTCGCACATCTCTTTCGATGCCGCAGGCACGGACAGCGGGGCCGACAAGACCCATTAGCTCAGCCATTTCACGGCTGATAGCGCCAGTTCCCTCAAATCGCGCCATTACGGAGGATGTCTTCCAGAGCAGGTTGATGGCTACAGTCAGATCTTTTTCAGCGGTATCAAGACGGCTGAGCAGAGTTTTAGCCATTTCCGCATCAATGTCGAAACCGACGCCGCCGGGTTTGATGATACCGCGACCAAAGCGGTTGCCGCAGATCAGTCCCGTCATATTGAGAATATCTCCGCGAATGCGCCCGCAGTAAGACAGCGTGGGCAGAAAGCCCACATCTCCTGCAAGGGCCCCCATATCTCCGGTGTGATTGGCGATTCGTTCCAGCTCCAGCGCAATGCCTCGAACAACCTGGGCTCTGGCGGAAATTTGAACCCCGGCAAGCGCCTCAATCGTCTGGCAGTAGGCGGTTGTGTGGCCGATGCTGGTATCGCCCGACAACGTTTCCATATAATGAATCGTCCGTTTATCGGGCCCGCATAAGAGGCGCCGCTCAACACCGCGATGCTGGTAACCAAGCGAAATTTCAAGGTGAAGCACTTCTTCTCCATGACACTGAAACCTGAAATGTCCCGGCTCGATAATGCCGGCATGGACAGGTCCTACAGCAACCTCGTGGACTTCTTCACCTTTAACTTGAAAAAAGTCCGCAACACCGATTTCCGGCGTCTTTTCAGCAATGGACTGGTGACGGTTTTGCCTGTAAGGCGCATGGAATCGAATGGGTTTCAGCCAGGGATGGCCTTTGGGCAAAAGACCCCACTGCTCATAAATCTCACGTTCAAACCAATGCGCCTGGGCGCAAAGCGGAGTCAGAGACGGAAAACCGTCCTCTTCCGTATCAGCGCAAAGTGGCATAATGCGAGATATGTTGTCCTGCGACAGCACAGCCCACAAACGCGTGCAGCGATCATGTATGGGCTGAGCAAACAAGGCGGAAATTCTTCCCCCTTCTTCAACTGCATGAATCACGGCGTCTTGAAACGCATCCATGCTTATAACGGGCGCATTCCGGATGTCTTTTGCCTGTCCGCTGGAAAGCGAAAACCGTTCATGGGCTGAATCGGACATTGATGATCACTCCTCTATCATGAGCTAGCTGCATTAAACCACCCCGATGGTTTTAGCCGCCTGTTCCAGAACCTCTTGAAGAAAGGGCGGAATGTAAATGCCCAGAACCAGAACTGCAACCCCAAGCATCAGGGGGGGAATTACGGCAAGCGGTGACTCTCCTGAAAAAAATGAAGGCGGGTGGTTGCGATCGCCGGCAGGCAATCCTTCAGGGTTCCCCTGAGCCATGGGAAGTACGATAGCGGCCATTGCAACAAAAATAATGCATAGTATCAAGAGGTAAGCTGCGGCTATAACAAATCGCCCCTGATCAAGGGCGGATTTCAGGATGACCAACTCGCTTAGAAACATTCCATAGGGAGGGGAGCCGGTGATGGCCAGAAAGCCCATGATCCAGAGTGCGCCGGAAATCGGAAGGACGCGCATGACGCCGCGAACTTCCCTGGTGGATTTGCTACGATAGACAGTCAGGATATTCCCAGCAACCAGAAACAGCATTCCCTTGGTCAGGGAATGATTGACTGCGTGAAGCATGGCGCCGTATCCGGCATTGGCGCCAAGACCAACGCCCAGTGACAGGATGCCGACGTGTTCGACGCTTGAATACGCCAGCATTCGTTTAAAATCCACCTGGCGCAGCATAAAGGCTGCTGCGACAATCATTGAAAAAAGTCCGAATCCCACCAAAAGGTTTTGACCAAAAAGGCCATGGCCTGCCGCAATGCAGACCTGTTGGGCCCGCAATATGGCCAGAAATGCACAGTTTAGCAAGGCTCCGGAAAGCAGCGCGGAAATAACCGATGGAGACTCGCTGTGTGCATCCGGCAGCCAGGTGTGCATCGGAGCCAGTCCCAACTTGGTGCCGTAACCCACCAGCAGAAAAAGAAATGCGGCCTTCAGCCAGGGGA
>Ga0194038_1001207_pt1 | contig 11233 bp, 6 predicted proteins | sample JunL226m_MetaG_FD_148630 | JGI IMG/M metagenome (GOLD analysis project Ga0194038, IMG submission 148630) | Anoxic zone freshwater microbial communities from boreal shield lake in IISD Experimental Lakes Area, Ontario, Canada - Jun2016-L227-6m | ecosystem: Environmental > Aquatic > Freshwater >...
AGCCAGGCATAAAGATGAAAATGCCCAACTGCCTCGGTGTAATGCAGATCGGTTCTTCGGGGTTGATCCTTGAAGGGATTGAGTCCTTTGGCTTTCATTCGAACCAGGTATGCCTTGTACCGGTCAAGAAGAGACGGTAGATTCAGGGTTGTTCCCTCAAACACATCCACCAGATCATCCGTGGGGTCAACCGCCGTTCCTGTCATTCGATCTCCTATCAGATCCAACGTCAGTGAGTCGAACAGGCAGGTCTGGATAAATGGTGCGGCAAACCTGCATATTTCAACCATATCCTCATTCGTTTTTTGTTGAGTTGTATAGCTGATGATGCCGTTTAAATAAAGATAGCTGCACCAATTAGCTCTTAAATTGAATGGGATATTCGATCTGGAAAACAAATCAAGCAGATATGGTTGATATTCACCCATAGCCTTTTTGATCAGATTAAGAAGCGTGTTATTCCATTCCACATAAAGCGCCTTACGGTAAACGGTTTTCCAGGTTTTCAAGTCTATGGCGGCCGATATACCCGGATTGTATTTTTCGGTCAAAAGCTCCCCGAACCATCCCACCAGACCCGGTTGACCGTTTGTGGATTCATACACACTCCCGACAACCTCCGGTTCAACGATCTGACTGCTTTCCAGTTGATACTGATTAAACAGGTCCGTGACTTCATCCAGGGAAAAATTGGGAACGTGGAGGCTTCGTTGTACGTTGAATGGCGACCCTCTCTGACTGTCCAGACCCAATACAGCACGAACGCCAATCAGGGATAAGCCGTGCAAAAGATAATGATCCCGCTTTAAATAGATATCGCGGAACAATGTCACCAGTCGATCAATCACAGTTGGGGGCAAGCTGTCAAATTCATCTATGAACAAAATCAGGGGGCGTTTAAAACAGGTGCTGTCTTTGTGGAATAATTGTTTGAATGCATTCCAGGAATTGGGAGCTGATGGCAAACGAATATCAAAAGTCTCCTCAATCAGATAATCAACCTGGTCCAGAAACGCTTCAGGCGGATCATCGGGCAACAGAATGGTTCCTTGCATGGACATCATGCCGACGGTAAATTGATCCGGATATTCCGATTCGATTCGTTTTCTGACCTGCTGAGTCAGCCAGGTTTTTCCAGTTTGCCGTGGCGCCCAGATAGTAAAATAATGGCCGCCTTCAATGTCACTGCCAATCAGCGAATTCAGGCACTGGTTGACTAAATCCGTGCGAGGTGCGGAAAAGTGGCTGCGGGCATTTACAGGGCCGTAGGAATGGAATCTGCGCATGGGAATTTCCTTTGGTGAGTTTTCGATTTTATTCTGATATTCCAAAATATTTTTCGATCGTTATTCGTATTCTTGAAAAATCAGTGACAGTAAAACAGCTTATACAACCTGGTATAAAAAAAAGCAAAAAAGAAGGTATCAGGGTAGGAAAGAAAAAGGTATCAAACGGGGAAAACTGAGCCGTGTTTATGCTGATAATTTTGATTGTTATTTTTATGTGCTTGTTGTAGAGGGAGAAAATTGTTGTTTCGACCATTCGGGTTTATTTCGTAGGGGCGAATCTTGTATTCGCCCTGTCGATAGGGCGAACACAAGATTTGCCCCTACCATTGCCTGATGGCGGCGAGACACGGATAAATGCCTGGTCGAGACGATGATCACTGCCTAATTGAACGATTTGCGGATAATTGAACGATTTGCGGAGCAACTGTCACCGCGGTAGAGTATCAGGAATAAATAATTGAAAACTCCGGGACACTCTGTTCATCAGCCACACGCCAAACTCCGGCGGTATTTTATCAGGGAAATTCGCGCTGGAATTATTCCACCCAGTTTTCAGACCTGTTTCATGACACACTGAAGGATTTGGACTTTGTCCCCCGTTTCAGTCATTTTCTGACCGATCAGTCCGGTTTTTCTAACGACGAAATCAGAGGCGTACTGAAAGTTAGAATTGCCCAGCTTCTGATGAAAGCTGCTTTTCATGGAAAGATACGGGAGATATTTGACACACTGTCCGCTCTGATGTCTGAACTGCCGGAAAACGGCGGTATCCGGTATGTCAGAGTTTTTATAAGATATATTGCCGCAACTCAGGAACGGAAGACGGTTGATGAGTTTACGGGAATTATGAAGAAACAATCAGAACGCATAGGTGAGAATATGATAACCGCAGCACAGGAATGGTTTAACGATGGTGTGGTAAAGGGACAAATTGAAATTATCGAAAATTTTTTGAAAGCGGGTGTAACCTGGGATATTGTTTACAAAGCTACAGATTTTGATGAAAACAGTTTCCATGAACTGAAAAAGAAGTTGCAACAACAAATAAAACCGGTAAGAAACCCTTACCAAGGCATTGCACAGGACGGGCTAAACGCCCGCCAGTGAACGATGTCAGGCGACAATAAGCCAGGCATAAACGCTCATGGCATGGCCTATGTCGCCTCCATGAATGAAAATTGGCCGACACAAGAGCGTTTCTCACGCGAAGGCGCAAAGGCGCGAAGAACATTTTTTTCGTGTCTTTCGTGTGTTTCGTGGTTTAAAAATATTTTCACGGTAAGACCAGCGCTCAGCACCTTTCTTTCCTGGTGGAAATGACTATCCGACAATCAGAATCACATCACCGGTCGATACCTCGGAGCCTTTTTCAACCCGGATTTCCTTTACCGTACCGGAAACATGGGTGGTCAGGCTGTTTTCCATTTTCATGGCTTCCAGAATGGAGACGATCTGGCCGGCGCTTACCGCATCACCTACTTTTACCCTGACTTCCATAATCAAACCTGGGATGGGCGCTAAAATTGGCTCGCCTTGACTCTGCACAACATGTGAAAATGACACCTCGGTTTTCTGCGACTGGATAGGCATCGGAGTTGTGGTTGCCTGCGCCGTTACTCCAGATTGGGCTGCGGTTTGTTGCGCAGAAGTCTTTGACGGATCGCCGATACGAACATTATATGGTTGCCCGTTTACCAGAACACTGGCCGTATTTCCGGTAATGCCGCTAATGGTGACATCAAAGTTTTTCTGATTGATTTCAAAATTATATTTCATTAGATACCTCAAAAGAATTATGAATTATGAATTATGAATGAACAGTGCGTAATTCATAATTTATCATTTGTGTTTACCGGTCGCTGAAACGTTTGAAACCGTGCATTCTGTATTCCGACACGGCCATATTGAACCCATGAATTCTGATTGGCTCCCTGAGCGTCAACCGTATTATGTGATGTTCCAGGAACCAGATGCAGGTGAAGCGCCATCGCAATGGCGGCAACCGTGTCCGCGTCAGGTGCGGATGATGGAGTATTCGGACTGTTGAGCGGTTCTGTTTGATGTGCAGGCTCCGGTTTGGTGGATTGAGACGATAGGAGAGCCAGCCTTTTATGCCTTTTTTCAAGGGCGATAAAGATTTGCCCTGCAGACAACATGCCGATCATCAACATCGACAGTACTATGAAAACTCCGAAAAAACGGACAACCAGGGTTCCGAGGGCATAGCTCCAAAAATAATCCTTCGGCCCCCCGATGAGCTGAATCCGTCCGTCCGCCATTCCATCGCTGTCCCATTCTCCGCCATCCATGACCCGGATCACAAATTGATTGGAATTGTCGGTTCTTTTTTTTGTCTTTATTCCGGAGTTAAACCATTTTGCAGGTTTTGTTGAATTGTAAAGCCAGTATTCGGTTGAAACCGTAAAAAACGAAGATGAAATGGTGATTTCGGCTTCAGAGCCAGGGGGAATATCATCAATCGTAACATCGAAAAATGAGGATTTGAATTCTTTTATATCCATATCTGGTGTTCTGAGGGTTTCATATTCAATGCCCTTGACATCCGACAGGCTGCCCTGAGCCGTGTTGAAATCAATCAAAACGTTCGTGCTTTTTGCTCTGGGTATCAGTTTGGCAGTTATAGTTTCCCCCGTATGGGTAAACTCGGGAACGGGTTTTTCAGCATCTTCTCCAATAGCGGCCAGCGATTCATGCTGAAAAAACAGCGGCGATAGCACAGCGACAATAAAGCATAATATTCGTGCAAGTCTGAAATAATGGGATATCATGATGGCCTCCTATTGAAACATGGCTATAAACATGCCTGCTGCCGCCGCTGATCCGATGACACCTGCCAGATTGGGTCCCATTGCATGCATTATCAGCCAGTTATCAGGATCAGCCTTAAGTCCTTCGACATGCGATACCCGTGCCGACATAGGTACGGCTGAGACCCCGGCGGAGCCGATCAGTGGATTCATTTTTTCCTTCAGGAACAGATTCATAATATGGACCGTCAGAATCCCTCCAAAAGTACAGACCACAAAATCTAGAAGACCAAAAGCAAAAATCAGCATGGGTTTCCAGTTCAAAAAAACCTCCGCCTGCATGGTGGCTCCGACCGAAAGCCCCAGAAAAATGGTTACAATGTTCATCAGAGCATTTTGAGCAGTATCCGAAAGGCGTTTGACCACCCCGCTTTCCCGCATCAGATTGCCAAACATGAACATGCCCATGAGTGGAGCGACGGCTGGAATCAGCAAGACAATCAATACCGTTGCAATCAGCGGGAACAGCAGCTTTTCTCTTGCGGACACAATCCTGAGCTGACGCATTCGAATGCGGCGTTGTTCAAGCGTGGTCATCCATCGCATGATTGGGGGTTGAATCAGGGGAACCATCGCCATGTAAGAATATGCCGCAAGTGCGTTTGCGCCAAGCAGATGAGGCGCCAGCTTGGTGGTAAGGTAAATTGTCGTGGGGCCGTCTGCGCCCCCGATAATCCCTACAGATGCGGCCTCCTTCAGCGTGAATCCAAAGAACAGGGTGCCGATATAGGTTACAAAAACACCTAACTGCGCTCCGGCTCCAATAATCAAAGTTTTGGGATTGGCGATCAGCGGTCCGAAGTCTGTCATGGCGCCCAACCCCAGAAAAATGACGCAAGGGATGATTTCCCACTCGACTCCGTATTTATAAAACGCCCGGATCAGATCCGGATTTCCTTGCTCTGTAAAGCCCATCAGGGGCGTAAGCGGGAAATTGACTATGAAAATTCCAAATCCTATCGGAAGTAGCAAAAGCGGCTCGTAGTCCTTTGCAATGGCAAGGTAAAGAAAGACAAGACCGACGACGATCATCAGAACATTGCCGCCAGACAAATGGGGGATTCCGGTTTGGGTGAATAAAATGCTTCGAATGAGTTCAGCCAGTTGTTCCCAGGACATTTTATACAAACTCCTTATTTAAAGAGGGATATTTCCGTGTTTCTTTGGCGGATTGATGTCCCGCTTGGTTCTGAGCATTTTCAGGGATTGAATCAAATGCATCCGGGTTTCCGCGGGATCAATGACATCATCAATATAGCCAAGTTCCGCAGCTCGGTAGGGGTTGGAAAACTTTTCCCGATAATCCTCAATCCTTCGCTGACGTTCTTCTTCGGGATCTGCTGACGATTCGATATTTTTTCTGGCAATGATATTGACAGCGCCATCAGCGCCCATGACGGCTATTTCGGCGCCGGGCCAGGCAAGATTGATATCTCCTCGAATATGTTTGGAATTCATGACAATGTAGGCTCCGCCATAAGCCTTTCGGGTGATGACGGTGATCCGGGGAACTGTTGCCTCGCAGAAAGCGTAAATGAGCTTGGCACCGTGTTTGATGATGCCGCCATGCTCCTGGTGGATTCCCGGAAGAAAGCCCGGAACATCTTCATAGACGATGAGCGGAATGTTGAACGCATCGCAGAAGCGGACAAATCGTGCGCCCTTGATGGAAGCGTCGATATCCAGGCATCCGGCCATGATGTTGGGCTGATTGGCCACAACCCCGACGGGCATGCCGTCCAACCGGCCGAAGCCGATCACGATATTTTTGGCCCAGTGCTGATGAACCTCGAAAAAATACTGGTCATCCATATTGGATTGAACAATCTGACGAATGTCGTAGGGCTTGTTGGGATCGGACGGTACTACATCGCGAAGGGATTCATCCCGGCGCATGGGATCATCCTTGGCGGCAGACCTGGGCGGGTCTTCCATGTTGTTCTGGGGAAGAAACGACATCAGTTCGCGGATCATCTCCAGACAGGCGCTGTCATCTGGCGCTGAAAAATGGGCTACGCCGCTTTTGGCATTGTGGGCCATGGCGCCGCCCAGCTCTTCCTTGCTGACTACTTCCCTGGTAACGGCCTTTATGACTTCCGGGCCGGTAATGAACATGTGGCCGGTTTTTTCAACCATGAAAACCCAGTCTGTAAGGGCCGGACTGTAAACTGCACCTCCTGCGGAAGGTCCCATTATCGCAGTAATCTGTGGAACTACGCCTGAAGCCATGACATTGAGCAGAAAAATATCGCCATAACCGGCCAGACTCATGACTCCTTCCTGAATCCTGGCGCCTCCCGAGTCGCAAAGGCCGATAACTGGTGATCCGGTTTTCATGGCGGCTTTCATGATTTTACAGATTTTTTCTGCATGGGCAAGCGAAAGCGAACCGCCCAGGACGGTAAAATCCTGAGCAAAAACAAAAGTCTGTCTGCCATGGATCATGCCGTACCCGGTGACAACGCCATCGCCTGGAATTTTCTGATCGGCCATGTCAAAATCGCTGCATCGGTGAGTTTTAAAGCGATCGACTTCAACGAATGTGTCCTGATCCAGCAGTCTGGTTATTCGCTCTCTGGCGGTCAGTTTACCGGATTCATGCTGTTTCCGGATTTTGTCCTCTCCCCCTCCTGCAAGGGCATGCAAATGTTTTTGCTGGAGTTTTGCAAGCAATTCAGATGATTCCATGAGTTCTCCTTTGATGGTGTGAACGCAAAGTATTTACAAGACCATGATATTAATCCTGAGTCTGATTGTAATAGCAAGTAAAAAAGATGTAAATATAAAATAAACTTGGCGAAGAAACGGAAATCAGTTTGTTCAATCCAATGAAGATGCCTTGTTTTCCGCAGTTGTCTTTTTCCACTTGACAGAATAATTTCATTCATATATCAAAATAATCGAAACATTGTTTCGCTATTTTTATACCATGATCCAAATTATATTTTATAAGGTATTATTTTAAGATATTATGATCTAAATCATATAGAACAATATTGTAATTTTATATTGTCAGTATTTTTGTAAATTTTAATCATTTTTATATTAACGTTAAATAACAGATTGTTATTTGATAATTATTTAGCATGTTGAAAACGTGACTATCCTTTACGGTAACAAAGTTTTATGACTGGAATATTGTCGCCGCCGTAACCTGTTTACAAAATGCCGCTTATACGCTAAAACACCTTCATCTTGTGGAAGTTGTTTGAAAAAACCAGAAAAAAGGAGAATTGTTATGTCCAAGAAAATGAAAACCATAGATGGCAACACTGCTGCAGCCCATGTGGCGTATGCCATGAGCGATGTCGCCGCCATTTACCCGATAACCCCTTCAACCCCGATGGGAGAGATTGCCGATGAATGGGCGGCCGATGGAAGAAAAAATATATTCGGTCAGACCCTTCTGGTCAGACAGATGCAGTCCGAAGCCGGTGCTGCAGGCGCTGTTCACGGCGCGCTGGCTGCAGGCTCTCTGACTACCACGTTCACAGCCTCTCAGGGGCTGCTCCTGATGATCCCCAACATGTACAAGATTTCCGGCGAGCTGCTTCCGGGCGTATTTCATGTAACGGCCCGCGCCCTTGCCGCCCACGCCCTTTCGATTTTCGGGGATCACGCAGATGTCATGTCGGTCCGTCAGGCAGGGTTTGTAATGCTGTGTTCCAACTCGGTTCAGGAAGTCATGGATTTGGCTCTGGTATCGCATCTTTCCGCCATTGAAGGCCGTGTGCCGTTTCTGCATTTTTTCGATGGATTCAGAACCTCCCATGAAATCCAGAAAATCGAGCTGATTGATTATGCGGATATGGCGGCGTTGACCAATTTTGAAGCCATTGAGGCGTTTCGCAGCCGGGCCATGAACCCCGAACATCCCCATATCCGGGGAACAGCGCAGAATCCGGATATCTATTTTCAGGGAAGGGAGGCCGCCAATTCTTTTTATCAGCAAATTCCCGCAGTGATTTCAAAATACATGAAAAAAGTGGGCGATCTGACCGGAAGGCGTTATCGTCTCTTTGATTATGTGGGAGATCCGCAGGCCGAACGTGTGATCATATCCATGGGCTCATCCTGCGAGGCCATTGAGGAAGTGGTCAATCACATGAATGACGATGGAGAAAGAGTGGGCCTGGTCAAAGTCCGGCTTTACAGACCTTTCTGCATCTCTGCTTTCCTGGAAACTCTGCCAGCCTCCTGCGACAGAATAACGGTTCTGGATCGGACCAAGGAGCCAGGCGCCATCGGTGATCCGCTTTACATGGATGTTTGTACCGCCTTTATGGAAAGAGGGGAAGCGCCGATCATTACTGGCGGCAGATATGGGCTGGGTTCCAAGGAATTTACCCCGGCCATGGTAAAAGCAGTCTATAAAAACATGAACGCCGCAGGACCCAAAAATCATTTTACCGTCGGGATTGTCGATGATGTCACCCATACTTCCCTTGATGTTGAAGAACTGATAGATACCACCCCAAAAGGCACGGTTCAGTGCAAGTTCTGGGGGCTGGGATCAGATGGAACGGTTGGCGCCAATAAAACCGCCATCAAGATTATCGGCGACAACACCCCGATGTTCGCCCAAGGCTATTTTGCTTACGATTCCAAGAAATCCGGCGGTATTACGGTTTCTCACCTGCGATTTGGGAATGAGCCTATTCAGTCCACATATCTGGTGAACACGGCGGATTTTGTGGCTTGTCACAAAGCCAATTATGTTCAGATTTATGACGTGCTGGAAGGCATCAAGCCAGGTGGAACCTTTTTGCTGAATTCCAACTGGTCATCCGCAGAAATGGAAACGATGCTGCCTGCCAGGATGCGGCGGTTCATAGCCGAAAACAATCTGAAGTTTTACAACCTGGATGCGGTCAAAATAGCCGACGCTGTGGGTCTTGGCGGCAGGATCAACATGATCATGCAGACCGCATTTTTTAAATTGGCCAATGTGCTGCCCGTTGAAGAGGCGCTTTTGCTTTTAAAAGGCGAAATTAAAAAGGTTTATGGCAACAAGGGTGAGAAAATCATTCAGATGAATATGGATGCTGTGGATCAGACTCTGGCCAACCTTGATGAAATAAAATACCCCGAATCCTGGAAAGATGCTGTGGGAAGCGACATCCTTGGCGCAGAATTGCCAGCCTTTGTGGAAAAGGTTATGAATCCCATTCTTGCGCAGCAGGGCGACAAACTGCCGGTCAGTGCGTTTCAGCCAGATGGTGTTTTCCCTGTGGATACAGCAAAATATGAAAAACGCGGTGTCGCCATTCATGTTCCCGAGTGGATCGTCGATAACTGTATTCAGTGCAACCAGTGCGCTTTTGTCTGTCCCCATGCCGCCATCATTCCGGTTTTGGCGACAGACGCCGAGCTTGCCGGAGCGCCTGCGGCTTTCGAGACCCGCCCATCCCTGGGTAAGGAGCTGAAAGACTATAAGTTCCGGGTTCAGGTAAATAGTCTGGATTGTCAGGGTTGCGGCAACTGCGCGGATATCTGCCCATCCAAGAAAAAAGCTCTGGTTATGAAACCCATTGAAACGCAGACTGCGATTCAGGTTCCCAACCATCAGTTTTCTTTGACCATTCCGGTCAAGGATAGTATTTTAAAGCGGGATTCGGTCAAAGGCAGCCAGTTTGTAAAACCCCTGATGGAATTCTCCGGTGCATGTGCCGGCTGTGGGGAAACTCCTTATGTGAAGGTTTTGACACAGCTCCTTGGCGAACGCATGATCATCGCCAATGCAACCGGATGCAGTTCGATCTGGGGTGCGCCGGCGCCTTCAACACCGTATTCTGTGAACAAGGACGGGCATGGCCCGGCCTGGGGAAATTCCCTGTTTGAGGATGCTGCGGAATTCGGGTATGGGATGGCTATTTCAGTGGGTCAGCGCAGAAATAAACTGGCGGATCTGATGAAGGCGGCTCTGGATACCCCTGTATCTGATGCGATTAAGGATGCTATGACCGGCTGGCTGAGCGCCATGAATGACGCTGAGGCGTCGAAGACTTACGGCGATCAGTTGAAAGGCTCTCTTGCCGGAATGCAGCGAAACAGCCTAATGGACCAGATATACAGCATGAAAGATATTTTTGTGAAAAAATCAATCTGGGCGTTTGGCGGTGACGGCTGGGCTTATGATATTGGTTACGGCGGTCTGGATCATGTTATTGCATCTGGGGAAGATGTCAATATTCTGGTTATGGATACCGAAGTTTATTCCAATACTGGGGGACAGTCCTCAAAATCCACCCCGACCGGTGCAGTGGCCAAATTTGCTGCATCCGGTAAAAAAATCGGTAAAAAAGATCTGGGCAGGATTGCCATGACCTATGGGTATGTCTATGTGGCTTCGGTTGCGATGGGTGCAAACAAGCAGCAGCTCATAAAGGCGTTTATGGAAGCGGACCGATATCCCGGACCGTCTATCGTTATCTGCTATGCGCCCTGTATCAATCAGGGGATTAAAAAAGGCATGGGAAAAACCCAGCTTGAAGAGCAACTTGCTGTTCAGGCCGGTTACTGGCCGCTTTACCGCTATAACCCGCTTCTTGCGGATGAAGGGAAAAATCCGTTTACTCTGGATTATGACAAAGCTCCAGATGGAACCCTACAGGCATTCCTTTCCGGCGAGAACCGTTATGCTCAGCTTGAAAAGACTTTTCCGGGAGAGTCAAAAAAACTTCGGGCTCAGATCGAGAAGGAAGTCCTTCAGCGGTTTGAAACCTTGAAGCAGATAGCCGATCCGCAGGTGGTGTGCAAGGCTGTAGAATAAGAAATTAGGGATCAGGAATCAGGGGGAAGGGGTCAGAAGTTTCTGACCCCTTTCTTCTGATTTTCTGCTTTTATCATATTCCGTCTGTCTTCTGTCATCAGATTCCTGAGACAAACGATAGACCGTCTCCATTTCCTGAATGGTCAGATCGAAAGCTCTTCTGCCAAGATAATTTACTGTTCCTTTCTGTACCAGCATCCATCCCATATTGGCGGCCATGCCTGCCGGAGTTGTATTTTTGATAAGGCGGTAAATGAGCAGTGGCCACTGCATCCATTTATAGACGTTCCAGGATTTTTTTGCGAAAGTTCCGGCCTGTCGAAAGAGAGGGTGTTCTGTGACTG
>Ga0194038_1001210_pt1 | contig 11220 bp, 8 predicted proteins | sample JunL226m_MetaG_FD_148630 | JGI IMG/M metagenome (GOLD analysis project Ga0194038, IMG submission 148630) | Anoxic zone freshwater microbial communities from boreal shield lake in IISD Experimental Lakes Area, Ontario, Canada - Jun2016-L227-6m | ecosystem: Environmental > Aquatic > Freshwater >...
GTCTCAGTTGGTTCGGTTAACCCGTTTTGGGTTAGGAGGAAAGCAGGCTTCCGGTAAACAAATGTTCAGTTGGATTCACCTTGAAGATTATTTCCGGATTTTAGTATTTGCTTTGCAAAACAAAAACCTTGAAGGTATTCTTAATTGTACTTCCCCCCAACCACTTTCGAACACTGATTTCATGAGGATACTGCGTGAAATACTGCATATGCCAATTGGAATACCTGCACCTAAACTGGTTATTCAGTTTGCTGCAATCATCATTGGAACTGAACCGGAACTTATCCTAAACAGTTCTTTCGTAACTCCCAAACGATTGACTGAAGCTGGTTTTAGCTTTCGATTTCCGAGTTTAAACTCAGCTTTGATAGATATACTGAATTAAACATAGCACAATTCACCTAAATCAGAATTGTGGTCTGCCATAACCTCCTCCATCACCATGATTATGATGTGGACGATCTCCATCTGGTCTGTAACGTTCATAATCCGGACGACGGTCCTTATCTTTAGCCCCTTTAAAATCATTTATTTTATAAGTGAAGCTTAACAAGAAATAGGTTGGTAAAGTATTGTAGGTATTGTACTGAATATAATTATCGCCAATTGATTGTCGGATATTGAGTTGTTGATGCAGAATATCGTTTACTTTCAACGCAATAACTCCTTTGTTATCGAACACCGTTTTATCAATAGTTCCGTTCCAGATAAGCTGGTTCTGAGCCGATGCCGCATACCCTTGCATGGTTGTGTAATTGATATCACTTCCAATATTAATATTGTAAGGCAAATGAAGCATAAGTGTTCCACCACCACTCCAGTCTTTAGTTATTGCTACTGCCGAATTAAGGTTGTTTTGAGTATTGGAATAACGGAAGCTACCCCGAAGCCCAATTTCTATTAAATCATCAGTGTAAGTAAGTGAGAGTGACTCACCGGCATTATAACGAATCGTATTACTCAAATTACCCAACGGGATACTGTCTAATTTCAGAGTTTGAGCATTCAAACCACGTGAAGAGTAGCCGTAATATTGATTTGCACCAAACGATGTGTTGGTATTGAAATGCAAGCGTTTTTGAATAAGCGGAACATTAAACATAATGTTTCCATTAATACTGAAAGGAGTTTCTCCTGCATTCACAGTTTGACTGTATTGCTTTCCTGTTGCGTCGTAAATACTGTTTGCAACCAGCGCATCTTTTGTAATTTGGCCCCACAACGAAGCATTGAACGACGAAAAAGTGCTGTCGTTGAACGAAGTATACATCATGCGGAGACTTTGGTTGAAAGCCGGTTTCAGTTCAGGATTTCCAACCGTAACATACATCGGATTCGAGTTGTTTTTTACCGGTTGCAACTGACTAACGCTGGGTTGATCGGTTTGACCACGATAATCTATACGAGCAAATTTCTTTTTCGTGAAATTAAACTGCAAACGAGCAGTTGGGGAGAAATTTAGCACCTCACGAGGCACATACGATTCGGTGCCATTTTGATATAAACGGGAGCTGTACGATTGCGATGGCTCACCCTTCATCCCAAGCATAATATTATAAATTTTATCAACATAACGATAGTTCAGTTCCAGTGTTTCGCTGTAAAAGCTATTCACATAATTGTTACTGTACACCGAATCAAGTTTACTGTAATTCTGAAAAGCATCTTTATTGTATTGATCTTTTTCAGAAGTATTCGTTGAATTTTTTAGTGAAATTGACGTTTCCAAAAAATTCCTTAGATTCCATAGTGGCTCTACAAAAGACATTCTTAAACTGATACTGTATGCATCGGAATGGCTTTTGGTGTATTGGTCAACGATGGTAGAATCGGAGCGGGTTCGGTTTTTTGAATAATTCCAGCTCTCGTTGTCATTTTGCGAAATGGATGTTTGCAAATTGGCAGTGAATGTACGTCCTTTTTTGGAGTTAAACTTTCGACTGTAGATAACACCCAATCCACCACTCAGTGACAAACCGTTACCATTATTCAAGGTATTTCCCCTACTTGTCAGAGTTGTGTCGGTGAGGTTGCTGTAATCTCTTTCACTATCCGAAAATGAACGGGTATAATTAATGTTCGGTTGAAAAAGTACGGTGCTCAATGTATCGGGCTTCCATTCAGCTTCCAAACGCATATTAGCTGTATATTGGTCATTGTGTGAAGTCGTTTCGGAGTTGTTGAAATAGGTTGAATCAGCCAGATAACTTTCACGATTCGACTTGGTTATCGACTCATTAAAAGTGTGATTAAGCGAAGCATCACCACCTATTTTCAGCTTAGGATTCAGAATTGAATTGAGATTATAACCAATGTTTTGCATGGTAGTCAAACCACTGTTATTTCCCCAACCTCCTCGACCACGACTGCTTCGGGTAGTATTCGTGTTATTTCCACCTACCGTTAAAGTCGATTGCGAATCACCATCCATAAAGTTCAGAATTCCGTTTCCATCATAGCGGAAAGCTCCGTTTAAATCCAACCCAGCTCCAGCTCCCACATTGCCAAAAATACCGGATTTTCGGTTGGGTTTAAAAGTCAAATTGATAATACGCTCAGTGTCGTTGTCTTCAAATCCGGTTAGTAGGGCCATATCCGATTTTTGATCGAGCACCTGAATTTTATCAATTAACTCCGCCGGTATATTTTTGGTGGCCATTTCCACATCGTCATTAAAGAACTTTTTTCCATTTACGCGGATTTTTTTTATTTCCTGACCATGCACTGTGATTTTACCTTCGGTGCTTACTTCTACTCCGGGTAGACGTTTTAGCAGGTCTTCTACAACTGCATTCTGATTGGTTTTGAAAGCAGTTGCATTAAACTCAGTTGTATCGCCCTTTACCACCATTTGTGCTGCCGTTCCTTTCACTTCTACTTCGCCCAGCAAATGGGCATCTTCTTTCAACTGTATGTTTTTAAGAATAATATCTTTTGTCCCCATAGTTATTTTCTGACGATAATCTACATAGCCAACCATTGTAATCAACAGGGTATATGTACCCGGTTTTACCTTCGAAATCAAGAAATTCCCCTTCAAATCGGTTTGGCAGCCCTGTACCATACTGGAATCGGCAGAACGTAACAACCGAACAGCTCCCAATTCAATAGGCAAACCATTTTTGGAGTCGAAAACCATAGATTGAATGCTGCGTTGAGAAAAGATGGAAAGTGAAAGCAATAAAAGAAGTGAACTTAAAACCAGTTTTTTCATTTTGGGAGAAAAATTATACAGTTTAAAACATGAAAAATCGCAAGAAAGTGATTTCCTATCTTGCGAAAAATAAATTATAGACTTTGTCCGTTTTAGTTGACAAGTGCAAAGGTAAAAGGTTTAATCGGAATAGTGAAAAATATTGAACTATTTTTAAATATAATAGTTAATGCAACTTTAATTTACTAATTGATGAAATGTTACCTACGTAATTATCTGATTATGTACGTATGTTACCATCAAACCTACAAAAGTAAAGAAAGACAGAACATGAAGTGACATTTGCAACACGAAAACTATAAGACACCCCGACAACTATTCAGAAGAAATGATAAGAGAGAAAGTAAAAAAAACGGAACGTTTTTTTACTTTCTCTCTTTATTTTATTATAAATCACTCGACATATAACCAACAATCCATTTTTCCAAATCAGTATCAGAATCTAAATCAAGACGTTCCTTGATTGTTTTCCTACGGTTATATATTGTGTTTTTATTCATGTTCAATAGTAAACAAGAATTCGGTATGTTTATTTTTAAACAAATAAGTGCTATGACTATACAATCGGTTTCGGTCAGTTCGGAAAATTCTTTTTTTAATCTTGAAATTCTACTTTCAAACAGATTGTCAACTTCTGTGATAAAATCAGACCAGTCTTTTTGAGACAATGTTGATTGTTTAGTTATCTCCTCAATAAATTGCTCCTTTTTTTCCTGAGTCATTAAATTTATGTTCAATTTATTAAATGCCAATGTGTTTTCAACTTTATTTTGAGTTTTTACCAGCAATAATTCTCTTTTTTGTCGGTTTTGAATCTCTGTTGTGTCTTTGCTAAATTTTAAACGTTGTTTTTCCATTTCATCATCAGCTTGTTTCTGTTTAGACCTGTTTCTGATTAATAGAAACAGTACAAGTATTATCAAAAAGCCAACTGCCAGCAATGCAATCCATATTATTTTAGTTTGGTTAGCAATTTTCAATGCAGTATTTTCTTCTTCTTTTTTCGTAAAATTATATTGCTCATCAATCCGATGTAATTGGTTGCTGATATTTAATGCATAAATTGAATCCCGTAGGATATATCCTTTTTCTAAATAAAAATAGGCTTTGTTATAGTCCTTTGATTCTTCTGAAATAAGTGCAGCAGCGTGTAATGCAATTAATTTGTTTGAAGAATTAGACTTGTCCGATAGCGCAATTTTCAAATAATACTTTGCCGAATCGGGTTGGTTTAGTTTTAAATAGAGATACGAAAGATAAGCTGAATAATATGATTGTTTTGAAGGAAAATAATGATATCCTTTTAAGATTAATTCTTTTGCTTGTTTATAATCTCTCTTATATAGCAATTCTCCCTGCCGTGATATTATACTGTAATAATTGATTGAATCACCCGCTTCTTTTGATGCTTTAAGAGCTAAATCAGAATAATGCATCACACTATCAAAAGGATAATCTAACTGATTATACATATTTGAAATTTCCTTATAAGCATAAGCCAAATATTTTTTATTTTTTGATTGATTGAAATATTGTAGCGATTTTTTAAAATAGGTCAGTGAGTTGTTATAAGTTTCTTGCTTCATGAAAATATAACCCAGATTGAATTGAACCAATCCTTTTAATTTGTTTTCACCAGTTTTTGATAATGCATTTTCAGCTTCCTTGTAAGCCTCCATTGAGATCGTATCCTTCTGTAACAATTCTGCGACACACCCCAACAGATACCAGGCAGTTCCGCTTTGCTTTTTCATCTTACTATTATTGTAATAATTTACTGATATTTGAATAATACTATCGGATGTAAATTTCTTTTGAAGTTTGTAACTGGCATGGGTATATTGTAAACACCATGCTGCATAATCCGCTTTAGGGAGGTTTTCGGGATGAGTGATTGAATTTAATAAAATGTACGAACTATCAGGAGAAGTATCCAATAACTCTTCAGCTTTCAGAATAACTCCATTTCGGGTATAGTGTGGTTGACACGAAATGAAAAATAAAACAAAAAAAATAGCCCAGTATTTTTTCATTGGAATTTGATAATGAGTATTGTTTTTCATTTCGAAATTATGAATATTACAACTATGGGTTAGTTAAAATACCCCTTGTTTTTGTCGGATTTGTTAGCCTTGCCAATTTATTTTTTTTAAATATCGTAAGTATGCAATTATCAGACATTTAGAAAATACGTTTTAGCCTTGCCTTGCCACACTTTTTTTTGGAGAATCAAACAAGCCTTTATAACTTTGGGTACAAATTTAATTAAAATTATTCAAACTTTAAAAAACAATCTCTATGAAACGTTCAATTGTATTCTCTTTTTTATTTGTGCTTCTAGCCGGTAGTCTTTTTGCTACAACAACTGAAATTGATTTGACAAAGCTTCCTGATCCCAAAGACCCCAGACCTCTTTCTCTAACATTTATTCCTGTTAATGCCTTTATTAACGAAACAACATTATCAGTCTATTTTGATTCATCTGTTGGAAACGCAACTATTACGGTGTATGATGCCAATAATGATGTAGTATCACAAGAAACGGTTGATACTTATTCAACTTTTGAGGTTTTTATATCTACTGATACATGGGCAAGTGGTAATTACACCATTAAAATTAATTATGGAACTACTGCCTTATCAGGTATATTCTTAGTTGAATAATTAAAAATCTGTTTTAAGCAAGAAACATTTATACTTCGGAATAAAACATTCTTATAAAAGAATTAAAGTTTGCAATTCAACTGTAAATGTTTCTTGCCTGAATATAAATCTTTCCCATTCGAATATATAAAATTTATGCTTAAGGATAAAAGCTTGCCGTAAAGATATAAATGTTTTATGCTTGAGAATAAAACTTTGCAATCTTGGTATAAAACTTTGCCGTAAAGATATAAAAGTTTCCCGTAAAGACATTAATTTTACTTAATAAGATATATTTATTTAATCTTCAATTACTTATATATTTTTTCGTTTAAACAATCAAATTATTAATTATTAAACTTTAAAAAATTATGGCAGATTACATTCCGCAAAATGACGCCAAGATGGATTTATGGCAGAAAAATTTAATTGAAATTGTAGAATCTAAAGTTACCGTGTGGGGTATTTTGGCTGACGATTTCAGCTTAGTAAAAGCAAAACAAGTAGTTTGGGAAGCTGCATTTGGTAAGGCAAGCAACAAACAAAACCGCACTGCTGCAGATGTATTGGCAAAAGACGAAGCGTATGACGAATACGTGGCTGTTATTCGTCCATTTGTAGCTCAATGGTTAGCGAATAACAGCAAAGTGACTGACAGTGACCGTGCCCGTATGGGATTAACCGTGAAAACGGGAACACGAACACCAACTCCCGCGCCTACAACAAGCCCGGTGGGAACTGTTGATTTTTCTGTACGACAACAACACACTCTTCATTATTATGATGAGGCATCGGCTCACAGTAACGCAAAACCGGAAGGTGTTCATGCTTGCGAGATATTTATGAAAGTAGATGGCGATGCACCTAAAGATGCTTCGGAACTAAATTATCAGGGAACTTGCACAGCTGCACCCTACACAGTAAAATTTGATGGAGCTAAAACCGGAAAAATGGCTTACTACTGGTTACGTTGGGTAAATACAAGGGGAGAATATGGCCCATGGAGTAGTACACTAAGTGCTATGGTGGTGGGATAAAGACATCATTGTATATTCTCTCCTAAAGTAATAAACAAAAAAGGCGTAGCCGGTTTTCAAATTGTTTGCGCAACCAAACCGGCTACCGCCGCTCTCACAAACTAATAAAAGAAAGGAGGAGATAAAGATACAATAATTGGAAGCAATGGTATAAACCACATTTTAATTACATGGCTTACTTTCGGCTTATTAGATGTAACTTTTATTATTTTTTTTGTCTAACAAATGAAAAACGAATTAATATGAAAATTCAATTTATGAAAAAAATATATTCTATCTTTGCTCTGTTAACTTTAATAGCAATTACTTTTACTTCACAAAGCTGTAAAGATGAGAAGAACTCAACTAACAGCGAAAATCTCAATGCAACTACACCTACAAAAGACGCAGTTGTGGATATACTGCAAGAGAAAGACATAACACAATATGCTGAGAATATTTACAATTCAACTAATGCAGAATTTATTGGGGGTGAATATGTACAAAAAGTAGTTTCACAAAAAATTATGAGAAGAATGAACACTGCTGATCAACCCGATACTATTACTCATGCAGAAGAAATACCAATATGTAAATCGGAAATAGTAAAAGAAATGATTTACTCTGATGGCAGTTATTTTTATCAGTCGGTTGATAATACTAGCCCCGATAAGAAATTGATTGAAACATTGAATGTAAACAAACAACCCGAGAATGAAAAAGTGGCAAAAACAGAGATTAAAGACAATGTAGTTAGTCTTTATAATCCAAGCGGTGCTGTGATAAAGTCGCAACCTATAAACAATATGAATTTGAATCCTATTTTAGATTCGTTGAAACACTATTTAGCATCTCAGCAAAATACTTTACAGAAAGCACCACAGATAAAAAGCGCTATGGCTTTGAAAAAAGCAATGGCAAGTGGCATGAAAATAATAGGTCAATCTGCCGACGAAATCATAGTAGAAAAAGAGATGGTCAACCAACAGAGTATGTTGCCTTACAAGGTGAAAACAAGGGTAACTCGAAAAGCAGTGATGAGTTTCACATCCGATATGGCACGAATGAATTATCAGAAACTTTACGAAAATGGACAATTGGTAAACCAAATCTCTTATACATTTGCCGATAATACGGATGATAATTTCGGAAATGCAGTTTCAGGGTTTTCGAGCCAATTGTTACCTAATGCTAACCTAAAACTAATTGTCAACAAAAAACTTTCGTTCAAGACAGATGGGACTCCTTTTATTCAGAACCATATAGAAATATACAGGAAAAATACAGTTAAATACAACTTAAAATAATAAAACGATATGAAAAAGATAATCTTTTTAGTCAGTCTTATTACAACCTTTTATACAGGATTGATACAGGCAAATAATTATGTATGGTTTCATGGATTAGGTGATAACTATAAATGTTGGACCATTTATAACCAGGCATTTACACCTGGAATAGGGACAAGGGCGTGGTATGATTCTTCTAATTCTATACCTGCAATAGCTAACAATTTGTATGATGAATATGTTAATAGCTTGACGATTCCACAAAATGCTATTTTAATCGGTCATAGTTTAGGTGGATTAGTAGCACGCGAACTTGAAGCACACCATAATAGTAATGGAAACATCAAAGGTATAATTACTATTGGAACTCCGCATCAGGGAGCAGCTATCGAAAATCAATTAGCCAATGGAGGTGTAAAAAAATTAGCCGGAGATGTCTATGATAAACTTACCAACTCAATTATTAGCACTTTAGCATGCTTGCCAGGAGGACTTTTTATGTGTATTGATGCACAGAATCTTGCAGATTTTTATGAAACAGCTTTATTAAATAGTTTGATGGGTTCATATCTCAATGGAGGCAGTCTTAGTGAACAAGATTTGCAGGAAGGGAGCACCTTTATTAATAATTTACCTAATGTGAACGTACCTATTTTATGTTTTGCAGCTGAAGAAGACCGGTGGGCTCTTGCACGTCTGGCTTTTACTGCAACACATAATGATGAATTACAAACAGATCCCAATATTAATGCCAATGGTACTTTCGATCAAACGGGTTATGATTTGATGTTAGCAGGAGTGGGTGGATGTTATGTAGTCGGTGGATATCATGCAAGTGTAGCTGCCGGACTTGCTTTAGCCGGAGTAACTGATCCTGTTTTATGGTATCTTTCGGCTTTAAATGCTATTGCTTCATACAATTGGTTTGCTACTGCCGATTATCTCGACAATGGCCTTGATTACGACCATGGCGTGTTGGTAGGTAACTGTTACTACGAACCGCATAGTTATTGTTATACTGGTTTGGTTTGTCAGGATACACCACCTCCACCACCAATAGAAGAAGTGGGTGGTATGAAGCGCGTAACTGCTCCTGTATGTACATTAGTTCCCGGTACTATTTGTACCTCGTGGACTGTAGCAGTACCTATAGGAAATGATGGTGTTGTTTCTACTTATGCCCAAACTTTAAAACCAAATCAAGGCTCGAATGTGATTATACCTTCTGCTACCATTAAAGGCGTAAACCATATGGAAGAGTTTAACCATCCGAATACGAGGGCTGAGTTTAATAACGCCATTGTACTTGGTGGTTACGGAAATGGAGTTTTTAAAAAATAATTTATTAACCCAACGTAGGCATGATTTGTTGATTATGCCTACGTTTATTTTTAAAAACATGAACAGTAAATTAATAATTTATTTCTCTTATGTTCTGCTTATTACTTCTTGTTCAAGTTGTAAAGATGAAATGCTTAATGATAACGAATTTTGGAAAACACCATTAAACCAGAAAAGTTTAATTTATGATTCAGGATTAGGCTATCCTATATTCAAAAACACAGTAGTTTTTCATAGTACACCTGTACCTTTTGGATTCGAACAAAGTATTTTACATGGGTTAGATACAAAAACTGGTAAAGAAAAATGGAGATTAACAAATACGGATTTTTATCCGAAAAAAACACTCCAGTTTAATAATGCAGATTATTATTACCAAAACGAAAATATTGTTGTAGGAGCTGATTTTCAATATAAGGACTCCGGAAGCGAAACATATATGTATGCTATTGATATAGAAAAAGGAAAAGTGTTATGGGTGAAAGAATTTGCTAACAAGGGACTACAATTTGGTAGAATGGTAATTGGCAGCGGAAAATATGCATATGTTGATTTCCAAAAAGATACAACCGAGTTTTCTCTAATCAAGATTGATATTAAAACAGGTGATTTTTCAGAAACATTCAAATTCACACAAACCAATATTCCTCAAACTATGCCCGAAAAGTCAGTTAGCTTTAGCCAAATGTCTCAGGTGTATGCTGACAATAGTGGAAATAAATTTGTAGCAATTAGTTTCAATGGCAATAATTATGATAAGGATAAATTTAAAGTATATATGACATTATGTGTTTATAACTTAACTGAAAATAAGATTGTCTATACAAAATATGTCAACAATCAAACTTTAGGTAAAGATGAATGGGATGATTTTTATGGTAGAGTAACTTATTTTAATGGAAAATTATTGGTTGGTAAGAGTAAAAAAATTTATTGTTTTGATGCTTTCGAAGATAAAAGTGCATTGTGGCAACAGAACACAGGTTCTTATGGAAACGACAATGCCATGCAGGTTTTCGGGTGCGATAATTTAGCCTTGGGGTTTACCGTTGACAGATTATTTGCTTATGATATAAATTCAGGCAATGAATTGTACAATGTGCCAGCCGCAGGCAGCAATACAGCGAATGTAATTGATGGCGTTATCTATCAGCGCGATGGCAGTGATCTTCAGATGAGAGATCCTAAAACAGGCAAGGAATTAAAACGAATAGCCACAGGCAGGAATGAACAAGCTTTTTCCAGTTCCCGTCCTAATGGTGCAGATGGAAGAATCTATGTACACACATATACAGATGCGTATTGCATTAAGGCATGGGGGAAATAAGAAAATACAATGGCCTCGATTACGATCTTGGTGTAATGGTAGGTAATTGTTACTACGAGCCTCATAGTTATTGTTATACGGGTTTGGTTTGTCAGGATACACCACCTCCACCACCCATAGAAGAAGTGGGAGGAATGAAACGCGTAACTGCCTCAGTTCGGCATAGCGTAAAAAGTTGCATGTTCGGCATAGCGTCTTTCGCTATGTCGAAGCTAAAGGCAAGGCTCTGCCTTACATATTGAAAAAGAATATGAAAAGCAGGAGCTCTTTTCTTTTAGCATGACGAAGCGGGACGCTTCGCCAAACATTTGCTGAATAAATGTAGGCTACGGCGAACAGAGTTAGAAAATGTGGGATTTAAATTTCGCAGTGAGAGTGATTTAGTACTTA
>Ga0194038_1001212_pt1 | contig 11205 bp, 1 predicted proteins | sample JunL226m_MetaG_FD_148630 | JGI IMG/M metagenome (GOLD analysis project Ga0194038, IMG submission 148630) | Anoxic zone freshwater microbial communities from boreal shield lake in IISD Experimental Lakes Area, Ontario, Canada - Jun2016-L227-6m | ecosystem: Environmental > Aquatic > Freshwater >...
GTTAGTGTATTTGTAAATGTGCTAACTCCACTAACATATACGCTACCACCTACTCCAACCCCTCCAGTTACTACAATTGCCCCAGTAAGTGCCGAGGTAGAGTTTGTGTTAGTGAGCACACTTAAAATGCCAGTGGGACTTAATTCCATCCTGGAAACGCCGGGAGTAAACCAACGGAACGTTCCGCTATTATTATCTATTTGCCAGTTTTGAGATGCGGTACCATTAAAGAACCCAAATCTTGGAGTAGTAGCTCCAGGGGTTCCGGCAATACCTATATATGCTCCAGGAACGGTAGTAGCTTCAGTATATGTACCAATAAACTGTCCGTAACCACCTACAACAATATTTCCACCAACACCAACACCGCCTGCAACTTGTAAAGCACCTGATGCAGTTGATGTTGCTGATGTTGTATTTGTAATATTAACCGCAACAGTAGTAGACGGCATTGACGTAGCAGTGACCGCAGTAGTCATCAATGTACCTGTGTTCAATGTCCAGGTCTGAGCAGTACTTCCGTTGAATGTACTTCCACTTAGTCCAGTACCTGCGGTATGAACAGCAACAGTTGAATAAGCAGTAGCCGCACTTGTGGCAGTTACCGCAGTAGCCACTAATGTGGCTGTATTCAATGTCCAGGTCTGAGCAGTACTTCCGTTGAATGTACTGCCACTTAGTCCAGTACCTGCGGTAATTGATGCAATAGTCGAGTAAGCAGTAGCCGCACTTGTGGCAGTTGATGCAGTGGCCACTGTACTTGATGTTAATTCTTTTGTTACTGGATTATAATAAACAGCAAATGTAGTTGCCGATGTTGAGGCATCGGGGCGTATTGGGGTGATGTATAAGCCTTGGTTGGTTACTGTGCCAATGTAATTTGTTGAGGTAGCTGAGATAACAATACTACCACCAACCTGAGAATTATATCCAGCATTATAACCAAGTGCTATAGCATATTGCCCTTGCCCATTTTGAGCGGTTTGATTACCAATAGCAATAGAATACGCACCTTGTGGCTGAGTCACTGCATTAAAACCTATTGCAACCGCCGCTTGACCTTGATTAAGTTGCCCAGCACTTGCTCCAATTGCTATTCCACCAATAGCTTGGGTAACAGCCGCATTTGTGCCAATAGCTATTCCGTATTGTCCTTGAGATGATGACGCCGCACCACTGCCTAACTGAATGTTTTGACTTGTAATGTTAACCTGTGTAAATGTACCAAACCCCGGAGTTGTTGTTCCAATGTTTACATTGTTTATAGTACCTGGTTGAATTGTAGGGCTTAATGTTAAAAACCCAGTTGTTAAACTAATCCCACCATAAAAATAAACACCGTATGAAGGATTTCCAAGATATGTAACTGTTCCTGGATTAATTGTTGCACTACCAACTGCGGGTGCTATTACTACGTTACCGTTCGATGGAGCGAGTCTTACCTCACCAGTGCCTGTGGGACTAATTTGTACTGAACCCGCACCTGATGGAGTAAGTGTGGCAGTAGTACTACCAATAACATTTAATCCCCCACCAACATATACATCTCCACCTACGCCAACACCACCAGTTACTTGTAGGGCACCTGTGGTGGTTGAGGTTGCATTAGTTGTAGTCGTTATTGAAAGAATTCCACTACTCGATAAAGACATTGCGTTAGTGAATAATCCAACTGACCCGGCAGTACCGCTAGGAGCAATTTGCCAAGTATGTGCTCCGGCAAATTGCTGATAATTGGTAGCATAATTAGTTGATTGATAAATGAGTTGGCCGGAAATATTATAATAGGCATTTTGCAGAACATTCATTGTGCCAAACGTTGTTGAATTTGCTATAGCACCATATGGAAATTGTAATACATTTTGTGATGACAACCAAGGATTTACTGTAGAATTAATGCCGATAACACCACCCACATATAATGATCCACCTACGCCCACTCCACCAGCTACAGTCAATGCTCCTGTGGCGGTTGATGTTGAACTAGCGGTACTTGTTAATACAATACCACCTGTTCTAAATGTACCGTAACTACCTTTGATGGTACTTGTTGTATCTTCAACACCGGTAGCATACCATTCTAATACTTGACTATCGTCTGCTAATACCAATGCGGCATTTGTATCAGTGCTTAATGCTCTATTATAATAGTGGAATCTGAAGCCAATATCTTTGCCATCATCTACAGTCCATTGTGTACCAGCACTTGGATAGTGCAGTTCAATCATGTTATCTGTGTAGATAGTATTTGTGGACAATACGTATGTAGTTGTACCATTGAATACGACATTATTGCTGAATACAGCTTGTCCTGTTACGTATAGACTTGACCCAATACCTACACCGCCTGCTACGTAAAGAGCATTGTTTTGTACTGATGAGGTTGAGCTAGCAGTACTTGTAATTGTAAAGGCAGTTGTAATTGTTCCGCCCATAGTGCCTAGGCTACCTGAGTAACCAATACTACCTGTATAACCTGTACCACCTAGACTTCCCTGATATCCGATACTTCCCTGATATCCAACTGGGCCTTGTATTCCGACAGTACCTGTACTTCCCTGATACCCAACTGGCCCTTGTATACCAACTGTACCAGTCGATCCCTGATAACCAATTGGTCCCTGTATACCGACTGTACCTGTACTTCCCTGATAACCAATACTTCCTGAGTAACCAATGCTACCTGAGTAACCAATGCTACCTGAGTAACCAATTGGTCCTTGTATACCTACAGTACCGGTACTTCCTTGATAACCTACTGGTCCTTGTATACCTACAGTACCGGTACTTCCTTGATAACCTACTGGTCCTTGTATACCAACTGTACCGGTGCTTCCCTGATATCCAATTGGTCCCTGTATACCAACTGTACCGGTGCTTCCCTGATAGCCTACTGGTCCCTGTATACCAACTGTACCGGTCGATCCTTGATACCCGATGCTACCTGTATATCCAACGGCACCTGTACCTGTAAGTACTGTCCATATACCATTAATCAAAACATTGGTAGCAGTGATTACGCCACCAACATATAATCCACCACCTACGCCAACTCCGCCAGCTACTTGAAGCGCACCGGTTGTAGTTGATGTCGAACCTGCTGTTCCTGTAATATAAATATAGGCCGCACCTGTAATGCCTCCAGCGGTTCCGTTTGTAGTAATGCTAGTAGCAGTAATATTGCCGCCAACATACAATCCACCACCAATACCAACCCCACCTGCTACTTGTAACGCACCGGTTGTAGTTGATGTTGTTCCAACTGTATTTGTAATAGTAAAGGTAGTAGAAATTGTACCACCTAATGTACCTAAGCTACCGGTATAACCAACTGGCCCTTGTATACCTACAGTACCTGTTGACCCTTGATAGCCTACTGGTCCTTGTATACCAACTGTACCTGTACTTCCCTGATAACCCACTGGCCCTTGTATACCTACAGTACCTGTTGACCCTTGATATCCAATTGATCCACTATAGCCAATACTTCCAGTAAATCCAGTACTACCAATTGTACCTGTACTTCCCTGATATCCAATTGATCCACTATAGCCAATACTTCCAGTAAATCCAGTACTACCAATTGTACCTGTACTTCCCTGATATCCGATACTACCCGAGTAGCCAATTGGTCCTTGTATACCTACAGTACCTGTTGATCCTTGATAACCGATGCTACCCGAGTAGCCAATGCTACCAGTAAATCCAGTACTACCTATTGTACCTGTTGATCCTTGGTATCCGATACTACCTGAGTAGCCAGTCGGGCCTTGTATACCAACTGTACCAGTACTTCCTTGGTAACCTATTGATCCAGCATAGCCAATACTTCCTGTATAACCAATTGCACCTGTACCTGTAAGTACGCTGTATATTCCGTTAATTAATACGTTAGTAGCAGTAATCACACCGGTGACGTATAAGCCGCCACCTATACCAACTCCGCCTGCAACTTTTAATGCGCCGGTGACTGCTGAGTTAGTAGGGGTTGTATTAAGTGTTTGAATTATATCATCAGTTTGAACTAATGTAGTTGTAACCGTTGTATATTCAATTGTTAATCGTTGGGCAGTTATGTTTCCGCCAACGTATAAATCTCCAGCGACCCCCACTCCGCCGCCAACAACCAACGCACCTGTAGTAGATGAGGTTGATAATGTGTTACCGTTTACATATAATATTGTATCAACGGTTGCAGTACCATATATTCGTGTGCCAGTTAAGAGTTTTGCCATAGTGTATTATTTATTGTAGATTAAAACGGGGTTACTGTATAAGTGTATTCATCAAAATGACCGCTTACTAGATATGTGCCAGTGCTGGTTTTACGTTCAGCAGTGCCTGCGGCTAGACTAACTTCGTCAAACTGAGTGGCATAGACTCCGGTACTGGAAACTCTTACAGCAGTCGAAGAAGCAAAAGAAGGACTAGATGCTAACCAAGTTACTGTGCCATTGTTGGTTATTGTAAAATTATTTGTACTACTATCTTTTAATAAAGTAGCATTACTATCTTCTAACAATAGTAATTGTGTTCCTACTATAGCAGTTAACGGACTAGTAGGTGGAATAAATGCGCCAGTATAAACACCTACTCCGATAACCACTCGCAGATTAGTCATATAACCGTTAATTTTAAATGATCCTTGATTACCGATATAGTTTATAGTATCTGTTACAAAATTTGGTGCTGATCCAGATGATCCAACAGAAACACCATTCTTATACAATGTAATGGTACTACCATTCTTAACGGCTGCAACATGTACCCATGCTCCAGTAGTCATATTAACAGAATCTGTAATTAATGTAGAAACCTGCGCTTGCCCCAGTGCCAACTTACCCGTACCGTTCATAAAAATATCAACGCCGCCGTTATTACCTCTCCAGAAACTAGCATTACCTGTTGTTGAATTTAATCTGACCCAAAATTCTATTGTAAAGTTTCCTGTGCCCGGATTTAATGCTACATTGTTAGGCACACTCAGGTAATTGCTACCGCTAAACTGTGCGCTACCTGTTGTCGTTCCGCCTGCCAGAGTTACTTCGTCAAATTCTACACTGGTTTGCAATATCCCAGTAGGAAACAATTTAGTTATAGTTGTTGCCATTATCCAAATACCGTATCTAAACTGTTAGTAGCGGCATTATAGAATTGATATACTGCACTAACATTACTAGTATTAACATATCCAACGCGGCCTGCGGTATATACGTTACCACCAACACCTACACCACCAGCAACAGTTAATGCACCGGTGGTAGTTGACGTACTTACTGTTGTGTCAGTAATAGAAGCATTTGGTACTGTGCCTCCTACCCAGCTATAAGCGGTTGCCGCACTTGTGGCGGTTACTGCTGTAGCTATCAAAGTAGAGGTATTCAATGTCCAGGTAATAGCAGTACTTCCATTGAATGTACTACCACTTAGACCAGTGCCTGCTGTAATTGATGCTATTGTAGAATAAGCAGTAGACGCATTGGTTGAAGTTGTGGCTGTAGTAGCAACACCAGTTAATGCTCCGATAAATGTAGTTGCAGTTACAATTCCAGTAACATATAAATTGCCACTAATCTGTGCATCACTATTAATTGTAGTTAATGACCCGCCTGGGTCGATTACTAAATTACCGCCTTGGCTAGCAATAGTGTCACCTGAAAATACTAAATCGCCAACCGAAATATAAGTTGGATAAATGTTAGTGTTATTAACCCCATCAGTTATAATTAATTGATTAAGACTTGATAAATTAACCTGTGCGTTACCAAAATTTACATTACCTGTGCGCTGATTAACTATAAAACTCGAACCTACACGGAAGTCTCCGCTTTGGTCAATAGTTTGATAATAAATCTTACCGTTGTTTAATTGTATAACTTCGTTGGCCTGAACTGTTAAACTGGCATCATCAGTTATGTTGTTGCCTGCTCCAATATAACTCATGTTATAAGAGATCAGTTTAATGTCAGTACCGGTGCCGTTGGCTGTTACCGCAGTATTTCCGTAGTGGGCAGCCGATGCAATAAAACGCAATTCGGCGCCAAACTGATGATAGTCAGCTAATACGATACTAGATGCGGCTGCCGGACTTGCACCAACTGATGTAATATCTTGCGTAGTTATAGATACATCATCTGCGAAATTAGTAGAAGCATTTGAACCATTAAGGTGTAGCATTAATACAGTCGAAGCATCACTAGTTAATACACTTGATGTTGTAACTGTAGTTGTATATCTACCAACATTACTAATTCTTACATCATCTATATATCCGTTGAATGGATTACCTCCAAGAACTGAAAGTCCAAGTCGAACTGGACCTTGGATATAGTTATTAGCATCAGTGTATGAAGATCCTGCCTGTGTACCATTTACAAATAAACGTGTAGTTCCACTTACTCTAGATACTGCAATATTATACCAAGTATTGGCTGATAGTGTCGGACCAGTGATACGCAGAGTATTGGCTGAATAATAGCCAATAACATTGGATACTAGGGAAATTGTTGGAGCAACGTCACTTGTGGTAATAGACCGCATATCAAATAATATTTGATTAACTGCGCTACCTACCCGATACACCCAGAATTCAATTGTAAAATCACCAGTTCCAAAGTTGAAGTCGGGCGAGCTAGGTGTTAAAGTAGTACCGCCAGCAGTACCATCAAAATATAAGCTAGCTGTACCAAATTTCTTTTGTGCTGTGCTCAATGCGGCGGTGCCGTAGGCTGTGGTAATTTTTGCTGTTCTATTAACTGCTGTTTCAAATCCCCACACAGGACCGTTTAGGTAAACATAACTGCCAACAACACTGGCAATAGTACCACTGGTAATAACTGTGCCAGTTGATGATTTATAAACTATCTTATCACCTGCGGTGAATGTGCCAGTTGTAACTGTGCCTAGTTTTAATCTTGTTTGTCCTACGCCGGCAAATCCTGTTGAACTACTTACGGCGTTGACTGCTTTATCGGCAAAATAAACAAAAGTATCAATTAACTCTGCTCTAGCACCGTTAGTCGCATACAAACCAGTTGCGTTAGGAACAACAAATGTAACTTCGTTCCATAACATTGCTGGTTCTAAGCTGCCAGCATTTAATACTGATGCATCTAGGTATGCACCATTACCAGCATCGGCTTGGGCAAAACCATAAGGGTCGCTACCCGATGTAACCGATCCGCGAGTAATTACACTAACACGCTGAACATATGGACTGCGAGTAGTAATCTTGGCGCCTGTAGCAAACTGGAATGCGTACCCTGGTTTATAGAAACCGCTAATTGTAAAGTCATTAACAGTTGTTTCACCATTTAGATAAAACGCTGTAAGAGTGTTAGTACCAACAGTTGGATTAATAGTAGTTGCACGGATACCGGCTCCTGCAATTGTAACACCTTGAGGAACTGTTAGTGGAAATATTTCAGAATATATTCCTGCCGCAATATTAATTACATTTCCACTAGTAGAAACGCTTAATGCCTTTTTAATAGTTGCATAAGCACTGGATATTCTTTGACCATCACCTGTGGTATCATTACCTATACTGGACGATACATATAATATATTTGGGTCGTATGCTAATATGTTTATTGTGCCGGATGATACATATAAGTTTCCGCCGATATACATATTTCCACCAATACCTGCGCCACCAGCAACAGTTAATGCACCGGTGGTAGTTGAGTTTGAAACAGCGGTACTTGTAATTGCAAGAGCTAACACATTATTTGATGTTGTTAATTCTTTTGTCGTTGGGTTGTAGTATAGTCCCCATGTAGTTGCTGATGTTGTAGCATCTGCACGAATTGGATCAATGTATGTACCAGTGTTGGTGCCATTGAGTGAGAGGCCTGATGCATTAATAATAATTGATCCAGATGGTTGATCTGAATCTCCAGCATAACTACCAATTGCTATAGCCTGGTCACCTTGATTAACATACCCAGAAAATTTTCCAACTGCAACTGCACTGAGTCCTTGAGTATATTGTCCAGCCTGGTCACCAACGGATACTGATGATGCACCTTGGGTTGTTGCTCCGGCGTCGTTACCAATGGCAACTGCGTAAGTTCCTTGACTATTATTGCCGGCGTTAACGCCAACTGCTACGGCATTGATACTTTGATTAGATTGTCCAGCATTAGAACCGACAGCTACTGCGCTAGTACCTTGTGTATTGTTACCAGCATTGGTCCCAATAGCTACTGACTCTTCACCTTGTGTATCATTGCCGGCGGCAGCGCCAACTGCTACTGAATTATTGCCTTGCGTAAACTCACCGGTATATGGTCCAATTGCTACAGCTGAGTCACCTTGAGAATCAGTACCAGCAAACCGACCAATTGCAACAGCACCTTGAGCTTGTAGGTTATACCCAGATTGCTCTCCAAAAGCAACAGCATAGTTACCTTGTGTGATCGAACCGGCATTATCGCCAATAGCTATAGCATAATCACCTTGATTTGTTTGACCAGCATACGGACCAACTGATACAGCAGAATTACCTTGTGTGTCGTTACCAGCACTATGCCCAATAGCTACTGCATAGCTAGTTTGTGTGGTTTGACCAGCACTATCACCAATAGCAACTGCACCTGTGCCTTGTGCGATATAACCAGCATTTTGACCAATAGCAACCTTATCGCTAGTTTGTCTTAATTGTTTAGCCCATACAGTGCCACCTATGCCAGCCCCGCCAGCAACAATAAGTGCACCAGTAGTAGTTGAGGTTGAACTTGATGTATTAGTGGTAATAATTTGTAAAGATGTAGTGCCGGTAAACGATCCTGTGCTGCCAACATATCCAATACTTCCATCGTATCCTGTGCTACCAGTATACCCCTGACTTCCTGTATAACCCTGTGATCCATTATAGCCTTTACTACCTGTATAACCAAGTGATCCATCGTAGCCCTGTGATCCAGTATAACCAAATGACCCAGTGTAACCAAATGATCCAAAATACCCTTCTGATCCAGTGTAACCAGTACTACCAGTAAACCCAAATGACCCAGTGTAACCAAATGATCCAAAGTAACCTTGTGACCCAGTATAGCCATACGAGCCATCATATCCCTTGCTTCCAGTATAACCAAATGATCCTGTATAACCAAACGATCCTGTATAACCAAATGATCCAAAGTAACCTTGCGAGCCTGTGTATCCATATGACCCATCGTACCCTTGTGATCCTGTGTAACCAAATGATCCTGTATACCCAATGCTACCGGTGTATCCTAAACTTCCGTCGTATCCTTTGCTTCCGACAAATCCAGTTGCGCCAGTTGCACCAGTTGCTCCACGCGGTCCTTGACCACCAGTTACACTTTGCTCTAATGCAACATAATCAATCCATGTTCTGTGTGCAATATTACCAGACGATACATGGTAAATTCTTGAAGTTACTGTATTGCCTGCAGAGATATACGGAATATCATCAACTAATCCTAAAGCAAAGTTTTGCCAACCGGGACTACCCGAGTATGTGGAAAAGGTATCCCATGCATTACTTTGATAGTTGTATAAATCGATATCAATTGTATGCCCAGAACTCTGTGTATAGTTGATGCTTAATACTAACCTGTTAAATTTAGTAATGCCAGTAAAGCCAATGTACTCAACGTGTGCAGGAGCACCTGTTGCATCGTTAACGCTGTAGAATCCAGTATTAGTTGTAGTATTATAGTCACCGTATGTTTGTATATCTGTAACTGACCCAAAGTTATATGTACCAAAGGTTGTTGTTGTACCGGACACAGGAACTAATGTAGGATCTTGTGTTATGTAAACAGGTAAGTGTGTTACTGTTTCTAATGCTGACCCTAATGCGCCAATAAATGTTGCTGTAGTTAGAATTTCTGCACCAGCTACATAACTTGTTGCCGCAACAAATAAGTTGCCGCCAATACCTACTCCTCCAGCAACAGTTAATGCGCCGGTAGTAGTTGATATCGATGCAGTGGTGTTAGCAAGTATAATGCTACCAGTTTTAAAAGTTCCATAAGTTGTAGCAGTAAATCCGTTACCATTTGCAGTTGAATCAGTTCCTTCCTGGAACCATTCAAGATATTTGCTATCATTTCTTAATAATAATGCGGCATTGGTATCTGTTCCATTCCTAAAATAGTGTAAGTGGAATCCAATATCTTTGCCATCGTCAGCATACCACATAGCATCCATGCCGCCCGGCGGAGTATGTATTTCTAGTATGTTATCAGTATAAAGTGTGACAGTACTTGATATAAATGTAGACGAGCCACTGAACACTACATTGGCTCCAATGGTTAATGTATCGCCATCAAATGCTAAATTTGGACTACTAGTCGCAACGCCACCACTATTGTATAACAGCTGATTATTACTACCGCCTGTTGGTCCAACACTACCTGTGTAACCCTGGCTGCCGTTATATCCGCTAACACCATCAATTCCGCGACTGCCTATGAACCCAGTAACACCTTGTATACCTTCAGATCCAGTATAACCAAACGATCCAGTATAACCAAACGATCCAGTATAACCAAACGATCCAGTATAACCAAACGATCCAAAGTAGCCTTGACTACCTGTGTAGCCAAATGATCCAAAATATCCTTGACTACCGGTATATCCTTGACTACCAGTATAACCAAATGATCCAGTATAACCAAATGATCCAAAATAACCCTGGCTACCGGTGTAACCAAATGATCCAAAGTAGCCTTGACTACCAGTATAACCAAATGATCCAGTATAACCAAATGATCCAGTATAACCAAATGATCCAAAATAACCCTGGCTACCGGTATATCCTGTACTTCCAGTAAATCCAATGCTTCCTGTATATCCAATGCTTCCAGTATACCCTTGACTACCTGTGTAACCTGTACTACCTGTATATCCAATGCTTCCAGTATACCCTAAACTACCATCATAACCCTGACTACCTGTGTAGCCAAACGACCCATCATAGCCTTGTGATCCAACAAATCCGATCGATCCATCATAGCCTTGTGATCCAACGAATCCAATTGATCCATCATATCCCTGACTACCTGTGTAGCCAAATGATCCATCATAGCCTTGACTACCTGTGTAGCCAAATGATCCATCATAGCCTTGTGATCCAACAAATCCAATTGATCCATCATATCCCTGACTACCTGTGTAGCCAAACGACCCATCATATCCCTGACTACCTGTGTAGCCAAACGACCCATCATA
>Ga0194038_1001213_pt1 | contig 11204 bp, 6 predicted proteins | sample JunL226m_MetaG_FD_148630 | JGI IMG/M metagenome (GOLD analysis project Ga0194038, IMG submission 148630) | Anoxic zone freshwater microbial communities from boreal shield lake in IISD Experimental Lakes Area, Ontario, Canada - Jun2016-L227-6m | ecosystem: Environmental > Aquatic > Freshwater >...
TAAGGACCGAACTGTCTCACGACGTTCTGAACCCAGCTCGCGTACCGCTTTAACCGGCGAACAGCCGGACCCTTGGGACCTTCTCCAGCCCCAGGATGCGATGAGCCGACATCGAGGTGCCAAACCGCACCGTCGCTATGGACGCTTGGGTGCGATCAGCCTGTTATCCCCAGAGTACCTTTTGTCCGATGAGCAACGGCGATTCCACATTCTACCGCTGGATCACTAGGTCCTGCTTTCGCAACTGTTCGACATGTCTGTCTCACAGTAAAGCACACTTCTACCCTTACGCTCTACGCATGATTGCCAACCATGCTGAGTGTACCTTGGAACTCCTCCGTTACAATTTGGGAGGAAACCGCCCCAGTCAAACTGACCCTCTGACACTGTCCTAACTCCGGATTCACGGAAACTAGTTAGATATTCAACTGCACAAGGGTGGTATTTCACCATTGGCTCCATGACCGCTGACGCGATCACTTCAACGCCTCCCACCTATCCTACACATGAGCACCCAAATACCAATATCAGATTACAGTAAAGGTTCACGGGGTCTTTCCGTCCTACTGCGGGTATCCCGCATTTTCACGGGAATTACAACTTCGCCGAGATCCACGTTGAGACAGTGCCCTGATCGTTACACGATTCGTGCGGGTCGGAACTTACCCGACAAGGAATTTCGCTACCTTAGGACCGTTATAGTTACGGCCGACATTCACTGGGGCTTCACTTTAGAGCTTCGCTTGCGCTAACCCCTCAGTTTAACCTTTCAGCATTGGTCACGTGTCACACCCTATACATCCTCTTAACAAGTTCGCAGAGTGCTGTGTTTTTGCTAAACAGTCGCCAGGGCCTCTTTGTTGCAACCGTCTTTAGCTCCGGGAGCAAGTCCCTTCACCTTAAACGGCACCCCTTCTTCCAAAGTTACGGGGCTAATTTGCCGAGTTCCTTAACGTGGTTTCTCTCGCGCACCTTAGGCTTCTCGCCTCGCCTACCTGTGTCGGTTTTAGTACGGACACCCTATTATCATCGTTTAGAAGCTTTTCTCGTCAGCGTAGTATCAGTCAATCCCCTTTGTCCGTAGACTCCAGGTCCACTCAGTTCTCAGGTTTAACGCCGGACGGATTTACCTGCCCGACACCCTACAACCTTGGACTGCCACTTTCAATCGGCAGCTGACCTAACTTCCTGCGTCCCTCCTTCACTCAAATAAGGTGGTAACGGAATATTAACCGTTTGTCCATCGATTACGCCTTTCGGCCTCACCTTAGGATCCGACTAACCCTGGGCGGACGAACCTTCCCCAGGAAACCTTAGGCTTTCGGTGACAGGGATTTCAACCCTGTTTTTCGCTACTCATGTCTGCATGGTCACTTGTATACGGTCCACCCTCGCTTCCGCTCAGACTTCACCCCATATACAACGCTCTTCTACCACTCCGCTCACGCAGAGTCCGCGTCTTCGGTTTTAAGCTTAGTCCCGATCATATTCGGCGCGAAATCACTAGACCAGTGAGCTATTACGCACTCTTTAAATGATGGCTGCCTCTAAGCCAACATCCTGGTTGTTTACGCGACTTCACATCCTTAATTCCACTTAGCTTAAATTAGGGACCTTAGACGGCGGTCTGGACTGTTTTCCTCTCGACTATGAAGCTTAGCCCCCATAGTCTGACTCCTGTGGTACAGTTAAACGGTATTCGGAGTTTGATAGTTGTTGGTACCCCGGTAAGGGCCCTTGAACTTTCAGTGCTCTACCCCCGTTAACTATTGCACAAGGCTAGCCCTAAAGCTATTTCGAAGAGAACCAGCTATCACCGAGTTTGATTGGCCTTTCACCCCTATCCACAGTTCATCCAAGAGTTTTTCAACACTCACTAGTTCGGTCCTCCACTTCGTGTTACCGAAGATTCAACCTGACCATGGATAGATCACCCGGTTTCGGGTCTACCCCATACGACTTAACGCGCTATTCGCACTCGCTTTCGCTACGGCTTCGCTAGAAGCTTAACCTTGCCGTATAGGAGTAAGTCGCAGACTCATTATGCAAAAGGCATGCGGTCACAGCCTTACGGCCGCTCCCACACTTTGTAGGCACATAATTTCAGGTACTTTTCACTCCCCTCTCGGGGTACTTTTTCACCTTTCCCTCACGGTACTATGCGCTGTCGGTCTCTGATTAGTATTTAGTCTTGGAGAGTGGTCTCCCCTGATTCAGTCGGGGTTTCACGTGTCCCGACCTACTTGGGATTCTCATAGGTTGACTTAAACTTTCACTTACAGGGCTCTCACCTTCTATGGCCGCTCATTCCAAAGCGTTCAATTAATCTTTGTCATACCATGTCTGAGTCCCGCAACCCCATAGTGTAAACACCATGGTTTAGACTTTTCTGCGTTCGCTCGCCACTACTAGCAGAATCTCTTTTGATTTCTTTTCCTCTAGGTACTGAGATGTTTCACTTCCCTAGGTATAGCCTCCACGACCTATTTATTCAGTCGGGGATAATACTGCATTACCAGTATTGGATTTCTCCATTCGGAAACCCCCGGATCAAAGCGTGTGTGCCGCTCCCCGAGGTTTATCGCTGCTTGCCGCGTCCTTCTTCGCCTATCAGAGCCAAGGCATCCGTTATGTGCCCTTAGTAGCTTGACCACCAAGAAAACTTTTTAGTTAAGATCTCTTAGTCATTAATTATATCTTTTCTCTCTTTATGCAAAGTTGTCATCTTACCCTATTAGTAGTTATAATAATTATATTACTATTAGGAAAAACTTGACTTATCTTCCAATTTTCAAAGAACACATAAATAAAACAGTTCACCATTGATAATTGGTGGGCGTACTTGGATTTGAACCAAGGACCTCGTCCTTATCAGGGACGCGCTCTAACCAACTGAGCTATACGCCCTAAACGCGACCATTGGTCTTATGCCAGTATCACCGCTGTTTTATAAATTAAGATTAATGGTGGAGCCTAAGGGATTCGAACCCTTGACATTCAGCTTGCAAAGCTGACGCTCTAGCCAGCTGAGCTAAGGCCCCAGTTACCTAATCTTATTTCAATCTTTTGATTGAAGAATTGAATTATGCGAATAACCCCTTGCCAAAGTTTCCTTTGACCATATCCCACTTAAGGGACATTCAACCGTATCTTCTTAAATATACTCGTTTGTTAATTACATTTTAGAAGATTACTCCTTAGAAAGGAGGTGATCCAGCCGCAGGTTCCCCTACGGCTACCTTGTTACGACTTCATCCCAGTCACTCACCACACCTTAGGCACCTCTCTCCTTTGACAGTTGAGTCAGTGACTTCGGGTGCAATCAGCTCCCATGATGTGACGGGCGGTGTGTACAAGGCCCGGGAACGTATTCAAGGCGCCGTTGCTGATACGCCTTTACTAGCGATTCCAACTTCATGCAGTCGAGTTGCAGACTGCAATCTGAACTGAGGATGATTTTGGGGATTTGCTCCACCTCGCGGTATTGCGTCCCATTGTATCACCCATTGTAGCACGTGTGCAGCCCTAGGTATAAAGGCCATACGGACTTGACGTCATCCACGCCTTCCTCCCGCTTAACACGAGCAGTCTCGTTAGAGTGCACAGCATTACCTGTTAGCAACTAACGACGTGGGTTGCGCTCGTTGCCGGACTTAACCGAACATCTCACGACACGAGCTGACGACAGCCATGCAGCACCTGTATAATTGCCCCGAAGGGAATCTTGCTTTCACAAGAGATCAACTATATGTCAAACCTAGGTAAGGTTCTTCGCGTTGCCTCGAATTAAGCCACATGCTCCACCGCTTGTGCGGGCCCCCGTCAATTCCTTTGAGTTTTAGCCTTGCGGCCGTAGTCCCCAGGCGGTATGCTTAACATGTTAACTCCGACCCGAACGGGGTTGAATCCGCTCAGACCAAGCATACAACGTTTACAGCGTGGACTACCAGGGTATCTAATCCTGTTTGCTACCCACGCTTTCGTTCCTCAGAGTCAGTTTTCGCCCAGAGAGCTGCCTTCGCTGTCGGTGTTCTTCCAGATATCTACGCATTCCACCGCTACACCTGGAATTCCGCTCTCCTCTACGATACTCTAGTCCATCAGTAATCAATGCAGTTCCAAGGTTGAGCCTTGGGATTTCACACCAATCTTAATGAACCTCCTACGAACCCTTTACGCCCAATAATTCCGAACAACGCTCGCACCCTACGTATTACCGCGGCTGCTGGCACGTAGTTAGCCGGTGCTTCCTCCCCGGGTACTGTCATAATTCATCCCCGGTGACAGAAGTTTACAATCCTAAGACCTTCATCCTTCACGCGGCATTGCTCCGTCAGGCTTTCGCCCATTGCGGAAGATTCTCGACTGCAGCCTCCCGTAGGAGTCTGGGCAGTATCTCAGTCCCAGTGTGGGTGACCATCCTCTCAGACCACCTACCCGTCATAGCCTTGGTGGGCCATTACCTCACCAACTAGCTAATGGGAAGCGAGCACATCTTCTAGCGATAAATCTTTAACATATCTAACATGCGCTAAATATGTCACATTCGGTATTAGCCTCGCTTTCGCGAGGTTATTCCCAACTAGAAGGCAGTTTACTCACTTGTTCCTCACCCTTTCGCCACTCCTGTATTGCTACAAGCGTTCGACTTGCATGCCTAATCCATGCCGCCAGCGTTCGTTCTGAGCCAGGATCAAACTCTCCATAAAATATATTTGATATCAGCCATCTCTGACTGCCATCATCTTTTATGCGAGTTCTTTCAATGTACAAAGAACTACTACTTTATATCTCTATAAAGTCTCAATAAATTTTTTGCGGGGGTTACCCGCATAATTCAATTCTCAAATCTTTCAATCAGCATACCCGGTTTTTCCGGGCAAGGCTTATAAACTAAATGATTCAGCCTGTTTGTCAATCAAACTTCTAATCTTTTTCTGAAGTTTTTTTTAGCCTCAAATTTTCAGTCGTCTTTACCTCTATTTTCATCGAAGAGCCTCTAAGATAATCAGAACATTTAAGAAGACAAATGGATTTGAGTTAAATTTAGAATAAAAAAAGAAAAGAAGGGGTAAATTTAGATACAAAAATGACACTTGCAATGATGATTATAACCAACAAGTACATCATTAGGAATAAGTAGAGTGCATTCAGAGGAAGTTTGAGCTATAGCTTTGCTCAAAGAACATCTTTGAGCAAAGCGGCAACCTTTATAATCCTTAGAAAAAGAACAAACGCTTCCAGGAATGGATTCTAAGATTGTTTTGCCACTACCCAATACAGGCGTTGAACTAAGCAATGCCTTAGTGTAGGGGTGCCTTGGGTTATTAAATATCTCGCTGATTAAGGCAGACTCTACAATATTACCTGCATACATAATCAGAACCTTATCTGCCAACTGGGCAACTATTCCCAAATTATGAGTAACGAAAAGAATTGACATTTGAGTTCGCTGATTTATTTCTTTAAGCAAGGAAAGAATCTGGGACTGAACTGTTACATCCAATGCGGTGGTTGGTTCGTCGGCTATAAGGATTTCAGGATTTCCAGCCAATGCCATTGCTATCATCACTCTTTGCTGCATGCCTCCGCTAAGTTGGCATGGGTATGAATTCATTCTGTAAGAAGGGTCTGAAATCCCTACGAGATTAAGAAGTTCTGTAGCTCTTGCTTCAGTATCCACAATATCAGGGTTGTGCTCATCTATAGCTTCACAGAGCTGCTCTTTAACCTTAAAAACAGGATTAAGGGAATTAGCTGGATCTTGAAAAACATAAGCTATCTTTCCACCTCTCAAGGAACGCAGCGTTTTCTTATTTAAGTGTAGGATTTCATATTTTCCAGTTACTGAGGTTAATACAATTGACCCGGATGTGCTGGAAATTGAATCATCTATAAGTTTAGCTATAGAAAGACATGTAACGCTCTTACCGCAACCGCTTTCACCAACTATTGCAACAATTTCTCCTCTATTAACATTGAAGGATATATTTTCCACAACTGAAACATTTTGAGAAGAAGTAGTAAAATCAACAGATAGGTTTGATACTTTAAGAAGAATTGAACTATCCCGTTTGGCGTTAATCATAGATATTTAGTTAAAGCAAATTCTAGATATACACTGTTCAAAACTTTCGTGCCCGCTAATAATATCTATTTCTACGCGGAGAAAATAAAATTCAATATCCCTCCTGCTTAGAAGAGGAATTCGAACGGCATCTTTTTCAGTAGTTATTACCATAGTAGCTTTAGCCTTTTTAGCATCTACAATGAAGTCAATAATTTCCTGTTGAGTGTAGTTATGATGATCGGCAAAACTCTTGCTATGAACTATTTTTGCACCATAATCTCTTAAGAATTTCTCGAAGCTTTCTGGCACGGCAATTCCACTAAGCGCAGCAATATTCTTCTTTTTTAGTTCAGTCAACTGCAGACGGTCGCCCCTTTCGAAAACACTTTCCAAGTATTGAGGCTTATGGCAACATTCAATAATTTCCGCGTTCCTATTATGATGTTCTACGAATCTTTTAAGATGTCTTATATGGTTTCCACCATTTGATTTAGTTAAAAAGACATAATCAGCTCTACGGAGGTTCTTAATAGGCTCTCTTAGAAGCCCACGAGGCAGGACATGATGATTATGAAATGGAAGAGTCGAATCAACTAAAACTATATTCACATGTGGTTTTAAATGCAGATACTGAAAACCATCATCAAGAATCAAAATATCAGACTCAAATTCACTAATTGCATAACGCCCTGCTTTAACTCTGTCTTTGTCAACCAAAACTACGACATCCTTCAGATTTGATGCCAACATATATGGCTCATCCCCAGCTGTTGCAGGATTCAGGAGTAAATTCTCTCCATCAGAAACTATTCTAGGCGGAACTTGATTTTTTTTAGAAGTGCTGAAAGCCAGAAACTTTTCCCAGAATGTTCTGTCACGGCTCTTATACCCTCTGCTCAAAATAGCGACCTTTCTTCCTTTTTTAGCAAGAGTTTTGGAAAACACTTCTACAACAGGAGTTTTACCTGTACCGCCACAAGTCAGATTGCCTATGCTAACAACAAGGCATCCCAAGGAAGATCTTCTCATAATACCTTTATCGTAAAGCCAAAGCCGAAACTGCATAACATTTCTGTAAACTCTAGAGAACCCGAAAAGCACACCCCTCATAAACATTCCAAAATTGGAATAGTTCTTCTCGTTAATAACATCAATCATGTACTTTTCGACATGCTCTGCAAAGTTACGAAATCTATACATCTATGAAACCAATTTACTTAATTAACATTAATCTATCAACAAGTTTCACGGCATCGTATGCATCAGTACCATAACCATGAGCGCTAATAGAGTCAGCGTATTCTTGAGTTACAGGAGCACCGCCAATAACCACTTTAACATCGGATTTAGCCTTTTTGAAATGATCTACGACTTCTTTCATATAAGGCATTGTAGTCGTCAGCAATGCGCTACACAAAAGAACTGTAGCTCCCTTTTCTGCAGCGACAATGTATTTTTCAAGAGGGCAGTTCACGCCTAAATCATCAACTTCATAACCAGCGCCTTTAAGCATGATTGAGACTAAATTCTTACCAATGTCGTGCAAATCGCCTTTGACTGTTCCTACTGCGACTTTTCCGAGAGATTTATGCCCTGCCTTAGCAAGAATAGGGGTAAGGATATCAAGACCAGTCTGCATAGCCCTAGCCGCTACAAGCATCTCTGGAACATAAACTTCATGCTTTGAAAACCTTTCGCCGATATTACGGATTGCTGGAATCATCGACTCATTGAGAATTGAGTTAGGGCTGGCCCCGGTTCCTAGCTCAGATGAAACAAGAGAGCTAACCTGGGTTCTATCGCCTTTACAAATAGCGTTAAATAGTTGTTCATTCATAGACTCATCCCTCCTTAGCATTAATAATGTTTTCTTTAGTATATCTCTTAAGCTCGACTAATTTCAACTGAGGTTCAATAGTTTTAAGTTTTGGTATTTTTTCATTGTGAAGAAATATTTTAGAGTTTGCCCCCTCTACAAATATATGGCTGTCTTTAACGGAAAGAGAATTGTAACCTGCAGACCCAACCATAATCCTGATTGCCATGATATCCATAAACCGCTCTGCCTCTATGGGCAATTTGCCAAAACGATCAGCTAATTCAAGTTTTAATTCATCCAGCTCTTCAAGCGTCCATATTTCAGAACTTCTTATATAAAAATCAACTCTAAGGTTTTCAGTAGGAATATAATTCAAAGGGAAACAAGCATTAATTTTACCTCTAGCCTGAGTAAGGCTGAAGTCTATAAACTCGAAAAACAAATCAACGAAATAAATATTGAACTGCCTGTTATTTTTTAATGAACTTACAGAAGACTTAAGCAATTGACAGTAAAGGTTAAATCCGACGGCATTTATATGTCCGCTTTGCTGAGCCCCTAGAATATTTCCCGTACCGCGAATCTCCAGATCCTTTAATGCTAAACGAAAACCTGCGCCCAGTTGAGTATATTTTTTGATAGCAGAGAGTCTTTCTCTTGCAGTATTGGAAATAATTGCCGAGTCAGGAATAAGCAAATAGGCATAAGCTTGTTTTGTCCAACGGCCCACCCTGCCCCGTAATTGATAGAGTTCTGCCAAACCAAACATGTCTGAGCGCTCTATTATAATGGTATTGGCATTAGGAATATCCACGCCCGATTCGATTATCGTAGAACATAGGAGAACGTCGACTTTGCCATCAATAAAATTAGACATAACTCTTTCAAGTTCATCCGAGTCCATCTGCCCATGCCCCACTTCTATTCTGATGCCTGGAAGTAAGCTTCTTAGATAAGAGGCTCTAGCATCAATACTTTTAACCCGGTTATGGATAAAGAATACCTGACCGTTTCGTTTTAGTTCGTTAGTTATTGCCTTAACAATAATATCGTCATCGAATTTACATAAAACAGTTTGAATTGGCAGCCTATTAACAGGAGCTGTTTCAATAGTGCTTAAATCCCTTATTCCGGAAAGCGCGAGATATAGAGTCCTTGGAATTGGGGTTGCTGTCATAGTTAGAATATCGACTGTAGCGCGCATACGCTTTAGTTTTTCTTTGTGCTGGACGCCAAATTTCTGCTCTTCATCTATAATAAGCAGCCCGAGGTTTGGAAAACATACATCGTTCTGAACTAAACGATGAGTGCCAATGACAATATCTACTTTACCTTCCGCTAGAGCCAGCAGTGTTTTTTTCTGTTCTGAAGCGCTTCTGAATCGGCTTAATACTTCAATAATTACCGGATGTTCTGAAAATCTTTCAGTAAATGTGTAGTAATGCTGCTGAGCCAAAATAGTAGTCGGAGCAAGAATCGCCACCTGTTTTCCTGCCATAACAACTCTAAATGCAGCCCGCATGGCAACTTCTGTTTTTCCGAAACCTACATCTCCGCAAATTAGCCTATCCATAGGCCTTGAGGCAATTAGGTCTCTCTTCACATCAGAAATGGCTTTTAGTTGATCAGAAGTTTCCGTAAAAGGAAAAGATCGTTCAAAGTTATTCATCTCTTCTGTGTCTTCAGGAAAACTAAAACCATCGCCTGATAATCGTACAGCCTGAATCCTTAATAATTCAGCAGCAAGATTCTTCGCTGATGACATGGCGGCTTCTTTGACAGACGACCATCTTCCTGAACCAATTCTACTTAAAACAGGAAAGTCTTTTTTTGTCCCTACATATCTGGTTAAAAGATAGGCTTGCCATATCGGTACAAAAAGTCTTATTCCATCTTCATATTCTACTTCTAAAACTTCTTTCGATGCTCCAGAAGATTCTATTTCCGTTATTCCGTGATAAATACCTATCCCATGCAGAAGATGAACTACATAATCGCCTACTTCCAATTCCGGGGTAGTTATCTTTTGTTTGGATTCAAAGTTTTTCTTGAACGATCTCTGGGAATAATAGTTCTTCTTGTGAGGAAGATAGTAAATTTCTTTTTCAGTAAGGAACACATACTTGGAATCAATAAGTATAAACCCATTATGGAGAGGTTTTTCTTCAAACTTTATGCCCTTTAGTGAAATTCCATTATTCTCAAGCCATTCAGATATAAGTTTGAGTCCAGATGATGTTTCGACAAAAATCAGGATATTGTATTTATTTCCAATCCATGAAATAATCTGATTCCTTCTCATTTGCGAATAAAGTTCTTTGCCGATTTCTCCCAAATGCCCTGAAGCATCACCTTCAAATACATCAAGAATAGGCAAAACCAACTCTGCTGTTTCTGTAGAAAAAGTATCTATATCTCCTTCGAATGACCTGTAAATTTCAAACAGCTTGTCTTTACTCCTGGCATTTTCTATAAAGTTCTGAAATATGTTTTTTTTCTCTTCTGTGGGAAGTTCATTCGAAACTTGGCGGCAATCATTGGGATAAACCATTATTACTGAAGGAAACTGTGGAAAATAATCGGCTACCGTACCTTGTTGCTCTTCTTTTTCCTCAGAATATCTTGGGGCTATACTGTACTGATTTTTTTTTGAAAAAGTTTTCTGGGTTTCTGAGGAAAATAATCTGATGCTCTCAATTTCATCGCCAAAGAAATCTATCCTTGCAGGGAATTCTTCGATTGGGGAAAAAACATCAATCAAGCCGCCCCTGACTGCAAACTCGCAAGAGTTAGTTATCTGGCATTCATTATCATAGTCAAATTTAGTAAGAAGTTCTGTAAACTCATTAAAGTTAATTTTATCACCAACTTTGAGCTCATGACAGTCTGATTTAAATTGAGAAAAATGCGGAAGTTTCCTAATAAATGACTCAACGGAACAAACAATAGTTGTTTTTCCATTCAAGATATCCATCAGCATTTTAGATATTCTTTTCTCTCCGGGATTTATTTCTTTGCTGTTACCTGCAATTGCATCGTAAACTTCGATGTTAAACTGTTTATTGGCAATATGACAAAGTTCATCAAGCGCACTATTTATATCTTGAGCTATAGAAGTATCAGGAACCAAGATTAACGATTGCCCATTTTGCGAGTTGAGTAAACAATAGCATATGATGCCAAGCACCTTATGATCGCATACTACACTCTTTGAGGTGAGTTTAACTCTATCAATCACATCTGCTGCTGAGAAATTTTTAGAAGCCATAAATTTACAAAATTTGCTTGATTCTGAAACAATAATAAATATATTTC
>Ga0194038_1001214_pt1 | contig 11204 bp, 9 predicted proteins | sample JunL226m_MetaG_FD_148630 | JGI IMG/M metagenome (GOLD analysis project Ga0194038, IMG submission 148630) | Anoxic zone freshwater microbial communities from boreal shield lake in IISD Experimental Lakes Area, Ontario, Canada - Jun2016-L227-6m | ecosystem: Environmental > Aquatic > Freshwater >...
GTCAAGAAGGGCGGCGAGGGCGGCCTGATTCAGAAGATCGCTGCTCTCGTGCACGAGAAGAAGATTCCCGACATCACCGACCTGCGCGACGAGTCAGACCGCAACGGTATGCGGCTCGTAATTGAGCTCAAGCGCGACGTAATTCCAAAGGTCGTGCTCAACCAGCTCTACAAGCACACCTCGATGCAGTCGACCTTCGGCGTCAACACCGTCGCGCTTGTTGACGGCGTGCCACGGACGCTCTCGCTGCGCGAGGTACTGACTGCCTACGTCGCCCACCAACGCCAGGTCGTCGTTCGCCGTGCCAAGCACGAGCTCGGCATCAAGGAGGCGCGCGCGCACATCCTGCTCGGTCTGTTGATCGCGCTCGACAACCTTGACGCCGTGATCAAGCTGATCCGCGCCGCGCCGGACCGCGACGTTGCGCGCGAGAAACTAGTCAAGGACTTCAAGCTCTCGGCAATTCAGGCCAGCGCGATCCTTGAGCTTCGTCTCGCGCAGCTGACTGCACTCGAATCCGACGCGATCAAGAGCGAGCACGACGACGTTATGGAGCGGATCCGAGAGCTCCGTGAACTTCTCGGCAGCGAGCAGGCCGTCCTTAACCTGATCAAGGAAGAGCTCAGCGAAATCAACGAACGCTTCGCCGACGAACGGCGCACACTGATCTCGCAGAGCGAAGACGAGATCGACATCGAGGACCTGATCGCCGACCAGCAGATGGTGATCACGATCACGCAGACCGGCTACATCAAGTCGCTACCGCTAGGCACTTACCGCCAGCAGCAGCGCGGCGGCCGCGGCGTCACTGGTATGGACATGAAGGACGGCGACTTCATCGAGCACCTCTTCGTCTGCTCCTCACACGACTTCCTGCTCTTCTTCTCGAACCGCGGCAAGGTTTACCGCTCGAAGGTCTATGAACTGCCGGAGGCGTCACGTACGGCTAAGGGTCGCGCGCTCGTAAACGTGCTGCCGCTCCGTGAAGGTGAACGGATCGAATCGGTCCTCGCGACGCGAGACTTCAGCGAAACGCAGTACCTCGTCTTCGCAACGAGGAAGGGCACGGTCAAGAAGACCGAGCTGCAGGAATACAACACGCCGATCAAAGCCGACGGAATTATCGCTATCAAGATCCGCGAGGACGATGAACTGATCGTGGTCCGCGGCGTCGACAAAGAGGATGAGGTGCTGATCACTTCGCGCGCGGGCCTGACGGTGCGCTTCGCTGAGTCCGATGCTCGCTCGATGGGTCGCAGTACCAGCGGTGTAAAGGGCATGGATGTTGGTGAGAAGGGCGAGGTGATCGCGATGGACATCGCCCGCGACGACATGGACCTGCTCGTGATCACTGACAACGGTTACGGCAAGCGCACACAGGTGCGCGAATACCGCAAGACAAAGCGTGGAGCCAAGGGCGTTAAGACGATTGCGCTGACCGAAGCTAAGGGCGGACTAGCCGGCGCGCTGGTCGTAAGAGAGCACCAAGACCTGATCTTCATCTCACGCGAGGGAATGGTTCAGCGCACCTCCGCGAGCGGCATCAATCGCTACGGGCGCAGCGCGCAGGGCGTCAAGACGATGAACGTGCGCGACGGCGACATCGTCAGTGCCGTTGCGATGGTCGTAGAGGACGCAGAGGGCGACGCTGCGACAGCTGAGGGCGAGAGCGCCGAGCTCGAGGCCACTGAAGCCACTGAGGCAGAAGTGGTCAGCGAGGACGCTGAGATCGTTGACCAAGAGCTTGAGCAAGAGGACGAGCAGGGTCAGGACGAAGCTGACGACGAGTCGGCCGACGAAGACGACGAGTAGCTCGCCTCAAAGGAAAAGGGCGCCGGGTAGAAACCCGACGCCCTTCCCAACAGCTGACTGAATTTAAATCGGCCGATCTGTCTTCACGCGCAACTTGTGCTCGCGGCCGGGGGGACCAGCTCCGGCGAATCGGCCAACGGTGTCCCGGATTGGATTCCGCTTAGCGGGTCCAGCCAACCGCGCTAGCGGCCGGTCACCTCCAGGGTCCCGAAAAACATTGGTCTGTCGATTTGGACCACCCCCTTTCTCTGGTAGCGCGAAAACTAGCACGCTTCCGGGACGGCGATCAGGCGGCTTCAGCAGGCAGCCACTGGCGCCACGCAGCGGGGATCCGCTGAGCCGCCACGGTGATGAAAACATGTGCGCCAGGAACCCGGGGTGCCTTGCGCGGGTGCATGTTGATTTGGGCCGGCAGACGGTCGGCTTTGCGCCGGTTACAAGGAGCGCAGGAGGCGACGATGTTCTCCCAGGTCGAGAGTCCTCCCTTGGAGCGGGGGATTACGTGATCGACCGTCAGGTTGGAGCGAGTGCCGCAGTACTGGCAGGCCCATCCATCCCGAGCGAAGACTGCACGCCGCGTGATTTTGCGCTTCGAGCTATCTCGAGGGACGTTTGCGTAGACGCGCAGTTTGATAACGATCGGTCGCGCAAGCACGTGGTGTTCAGAGCGCAGCTCGCTGCCGCCGCGCTCGATCATGTCGGCCTTCTCCTTCAGCAGCAGAACGGCGGCACGGCGCACACTGCAGACATTGATCGGCTCGTAGGTCGCGTTTAAGACCAAAACTCGACCGACATCGCGCGTAGTTCGCTGGCGCGCAAGTGGGGGCGCAACGTCAATGGGGGCTGATGCGGTCAGCGGCTTCATCTCGCTTGCAGGCGAGTCTAACCGCGAGGCCGACGGTTCGCTGCCGTTCCTTCCCCGCTACTGAATTGGGTAGCTGCCGAGCACACGAACTTGCTCGCAGTGACCGGCTAAACCAGCGAGCGCGTCGGCTGGCGGCCCTGGGACGTCGACTCTCCCGTCGATGTCGACCAGGAAGATGTATTGGCCAAGTTCGTGCCGCGCCGGCCTCGATTCAATCCGAGTTAGGTTGATCGATCTGCTGGCGAACTCCGAGAGGCAGTCCAATAGCCATCCCGGCGAGCCATCGCCAGCGCCGGAGAATATAATTGCGCTCTTGCCTGCCTTGCCCTCTATTGGCGGCTCACTTACCGAGCGCGAGAGCCAGATGAAGCGGGTTAAGTCATGAGCGACGATCGACTCGGCGAGTACGACTGCGCCACTGTGCATCGCCGCCGTCGGGCTGGCGATCGCTGCTGCCAGAAGATCGCTACTGAGTACCTGCTCGACCGCCGCTGCCGTCGAGCTGGTTGCCTCAAGCTTCGCGTCGGGCAGCTCGCGGCGCAGGAACGAAGCGCATTGTGCCAGCGGCTGTGGGTGCGAGAACACGGTCGTGACTGCGCTTAGCTCGGTGCCCTCGCGGGCGATGAGGCAGGGATTGATTTCGAGCACGTATTCGCCGATAATCGACACATCAGGGGCATCGTGCACGATCGCGTCGATCACCTCATTGACGCCGCCCTCAACAGAGTTTTCAATCGGCGCGATCGCGCGATCAACGATTCCCTCCTGAACTGCGCTGACAACATCGTGAACGGTTGAGAGCGGGACGATCTCGGCTTCTCCGTCGAGCCCTGCCAGCTCCAGCGACTCGTGCATCGCTTGCTCGCTGAAAGTTCCCGCTGGGCCGAGATAACCGACCCGCATCAGGCGCTCTCAGCGAGGTCGAGCAACTCGCCGCTGATCGCTGCGTCTACCGCCTGCTGCTCCTCTGGCGAGAGTTCAACGGTGCCCCTTCCCTGTTCAACTTGGCGCACGTAGAAGCGCGTTGACTCGCGATGCTGAATTGAAGAGATGACGACGCCGGAGCGGTGCGCGTCGAGCAGTGCGATTGAGACCGACTGGTGGCCTGAGAGCTCGTTATAAGCGTCGTAGCGAACGACCGCGCGGTGGTTGATCGCACCATCAAGCCGAGCCTCCGCGGCGCTCACACGGCCTTCGAGGCCGGTCGCGATGTCGATCAGATGGTCATGGAGCGCGACGAACTGACGTTCAAGCTCGGCGGCGTGGGCCGTGATGTCACGTTCGCTGTCGCCGATCACAAGCTTCTGATCGCGGCGGAGGCTGCGCAGCTTTACCAGCGCGATGATCACGGCGATCAACGCGACTACTGCGATTGCTGCGGCGATTACGGCGATTAATCCCGCGCTGCTGTCTAGTGAATGCACGCTGTGCAGAGGATAGACCCGTGTGGGGCTATCAACCTGCGAAGAGAACTGTGTAAGTCGCTTGGTTGTTGTCGAGACCGGTCTCGCCTGGAACCGGATCGATCTTGACCGTCAGCGTTGCAGCAGTTCCGCTTGCTGGAACAGAGGGGAGCGCTATCGCGACATCGGTCTCGGTCCCCGCAGTTGTCTGGTTGACAACCTTCTTCGCTGTAACCGGCTTGGCACCAGGTGCCGTCAGCGTCACCGTGACCGTTACATTCCGCTCGTTGTTCTCGCCACCGTTAAGCACCTTGACTGTCACAGCAACCGGTGGCGTCGCAGAGACCTTGTTGGCCGCAGGCGAAGGCTGCAGCACTGTCCCAGCGATCGTTGTGCTGCTGATCGCGTGACCGTGCAGGCCGGGTGCGATCGCGCCCGTTGCGGTTCCTGCACCTGCCTGGCCACCAATCGCAGCTGCGATCGTGCTCGGGGCAAGCCAGGTGTAGCCAGGGAGCGACTTGCTGGTGGGGATTGTTACGCCGGTAATGCCGGCGCCATCGAGAGCCTGCTTGATCAGCGGCGCTGTGCGCTGCGAGTAGACGACGTCGGATGCCAAGAATGACTGCATCTGGCCGGCAATAAGGTTGGTTGCAGTTTCGGCTGCTTGTCCGCTGCCTTGAGCCTTCGGAAGTAGCTCCGCGATCTTTGTGAGCGCCCCAGCGCGGAGGTCAAGCGTCAGCATCAGGTTCTGCTGAGCGTCACGCATCTCGCTTGGGACGTCGAGCTCGTTGCCGCGTTTTACGTCCTCCTCGGCCGCGAGCCGGACCTGATTGATCTGTACCTGGAGATCATTAGAGGCGGTTCCGGCGGTGCCGCCGCTAAGCAACTTGAAGAACGGTGCGGCAACCTGATTGTCCGAGTCCGACACAATTGCGGCGACGTTGCGGTTGTAATCCTGGAGTGCGCTGGTGCTGGCACTGTCGAGGCAGCTTTTGACCCCAACGATGATGATCAGCAGCAGAACGATGCCGACGCCGATTGCAATCGCTTGGCGCGTACGCATCGTTTGGCGGTCACCCGAGCCATTACTTGGATCGGGCGCAGCGGGACGGCGCGGCTCAGCCGGACGGCGCGCGCTGGAACTGACCTGTGTTGGATCGTCGTCGAAGAAAGACATTGAAAATCTGCGCCCCTGAATCAGGTGCAGTTGCGAAGTATGACGACGAACGGCAAAAACCGGCCCTGATGCAAGTTTGCTCGCAATATCGCCGCTTCGCCTGCACAGCAGGCAGAAGGCTGCGGACAGAGAATAGAGGACTAAAGTGAGCTATACCGAGACGACGATCGTTCAGCAGGATCCTCTGCCGCCAAGTGAGGCGACTGGGACCGCCACGGTCGTGCTCGATCGCTACCGCCTTCTGCGCCGGCTTGGCGCTGGTGCATTCGGCGTTGTCTGGCTCGCGCACGATGAACGACTCGATCGCGTAGTAGCCGTAAAACGGATTGAGGCCAGCGATCCCGAATTGGCAGCAAGGGCGGAGCGCGAGGCGATCGCCGCCGCACGCTTGAACCACCCGGGGATTGTGGCGCTGCACGAAGCAGGTCGAGATCAAGATGCTGTCTACCTGGTCTCCGAGCTCGTTCGAGGCAAAACGCTGCGCGAGCGGCTGCTAGCTGGCGAGCTCTCCGATCGCGACATCGTGCGCATCGGCGTCGCACTGTGCGATGCATTGAGTCACGCTCACGCCCGGGGTGTCGTTCACCGCGACATCAAACCGGCCAACATCATCATTCCCGATCGCCCCGATGGCGATGCCGGGATCGTCAAGCTGACCGACTTCGGGATCGCCTTGATCGCTGGTGACGATGCGTTGACCCGCACCGGCGACGTTGTCGGAACCCTTGCCTACATGGCTCCCGAGCAGGCCGACGGGCGACCCGTCAGTGGCCAGAGCGACCTTTATTCGTTGGCGCTTGTGATCTATGAATCACTGAGCGGGGTCAATCCGATTCGCGCGCCCGGAGCTGCGGCCACGGCCCGCCGCGTAGGCACCCGGCTACCCGCTCTAAGTCAGCTTCGACCTGAGTTACCCGAACAGATCGCCGATGCGATCGATTGGGCGGTGCAGCCCGATGAGCTCGATCGGGGCAGCTTGGCTGAGCTTCGCGATGCGCTGATCGAGGCGCAGAGCGAGACCGACACGACGGCCGGGACGGTCGATGTGACGGTCATCGAGAGCTATCAGGAGCAGGATCTCCTCGAGGAGGGGCATGCCGCTCCACGCCCGGCGCTGACGCTTCCAACCCGCTTTTTGGCTGCCGTGTGTGCCGCCGGGCTCGTACTGGGATCGCTGATGGCGCTTAAACCGATCTCCGCTGTAGCGAATCTGCCTCTCGCTTGGGCCGCCTTGGGCGCCGCGATCGTTGTTGGGCTGGTGCCGCGACTTGGCGCTGTGCTGCTGGCTATCGGCCTAGGTGGGATCTTTGTGGCGGCTGGAGTCCCCGGCTGGGCAGTTCTGCTCTGGGCCGCGCTGCTGCCAGCAATTCTGTTGCTCGCTCGTGACCCGAGCAGTTGGCTCGCCGGATTTGCCGCTCCGTTGCTTGGCCTAGTGGGCTTGGCCTTGGCATTCCCGGCGCTGGCGAGTTTTGCGCCGACTGGAAAGCAACGCGCCGTGCTTGGCGGCCTTGGATTCTGGTGCCTTGCTCTGGTCGAGCCGATTGTTCACAGTCGCTTGCTTTTCGGTCAGATGGCCCTCAGGGCAGATTGGGCGCAGTCGGCGACGGCGGCTGTTAGCAGCGTTGGGACGATGATCGCGCACGGAGTTCCGCTTGTCGCGCTGATCTGGGCGCTAGCTGCGTGGGTGCTGCCGTCCGTTACAGCGAGCGGCCGCGTGATCGTGGATCTTTGCGTCGCAGTGCTCTGGGCTGCAGGCCTGACCGCCGCAAGCGTGGCCGTCGCCGGCGCCCTTAACTGGCCTGTTTCGCTTCCTCAGACCGGAGTTTTGCTTGCTGGGAGCGCCGTAGCTGCACTGCTCGCAGTGGTCGGCGCCGGCCTTCGCCCACAGCATTAAAAAGCGTCCGTGGCCCGCAGCGGCAGGTCCAGTGCGTAGCATAGTTACGCGAGCACAGCGGTGATCGAATCGGGCTTGATCGCAATGCTGTGTGAGCCCATCAACCATGAGTGTTCTTCGCAATCTTGAGCAGCGACTTAGTGGCCTCGTCGAGGGGACTTTCGGACGGGTGTTTCGAACCGAAGTTGGCCCGGTCGAGATCGCCCGTAGGTTGACTCGCGAGATGGATCAAAATGTTCAGGTCTTGCGGTCGCGGCGCTATGCGCCGAACGAGTACGTGATCTGGCTCTCGCAGGATGACCGTGATCATTACAACGGCGTTGAGGACGAGGTCGCCGATGAACTTGCCGGCAACCTGCTTGAGCATGCGCGCTCCGAGCGCTTGACCTTGGTTACGAGTCCGATCATTGAGTTCGGCGTTGACGAGTCACTCGGTTTGGGCGAATTTGGCATTGAGACGCGCGTCGTTCGGCTCGATCAGCTTCCAGCCGAGGAGCCCGACCGTGACCCGCCGCCTGTTGCACGTCGCGAAGCTTCGGCCCCGGCAATCGGCCGGGCGACCTTCGAAGCCGAAGGAACCCGCTTCACAATCCCGCCGTCGGGCGCTGTTGTAGGCCGCAGTAGCTCGTGCGAAGTTGTTCTAAGCGATCCTGACGTTTCACGGCGGCATGCGCAGATCAGTTACGACGAGGTCGAAGGATGGATCGTCGAGGACCTTGGATCTACGAATGGCGTGATCGTGAACGGTGGTCTCGTCAACAAATCGCTGCCGCTCAGCAGCGGTGACCAAATTACGCTCGGACCTGTGAGCGGGAGATTCGAGGCCCGATAATGCTTCAACCGACTGCGATCATCCTTCAGGCGGCGTTTCTGCTCGTCCTCTTCCTCTTTGTCGCCTGGGTTGCGCGCAGCACGCTGCGCGACTTGAAGCGCCCCGACGAACAGCGTTCGGCAGGCCCGCCACCGGCCGATGCCACGGGGATTCACAGTGCCGTTACCGCTGGCGCTGCGCCGAGCGGTCCGCATGATCCCCGTCTCGTCGTCGAGCGAGCTCCTGGCCACACGCCCGGAATGGAGTACGAGGTAGGCAACGGAGCGATCCTTGGCCGCGGCGAGCAGGCAGAGATCCGCCTTGATGATCCATACGCATCGTCCCGTCACGCTCGTTTGAGCATGCAAGGCGGCCGAATCGTGCTTGAGGACCTTGGGTCAACCAACGGCACCTTCCTCAACGAGGAGATCGTTAGTGGCCCGCAGCCGCTGCACCAAGGCGATCACGTACGGATTGGCGACAGCGAGTTTCATTACGTAGATAACTGATGCTGCGCGTCGCCGAACACGCCGAGCTGAGCGACACTGGCCGCCAGCGCCGGGCAAACGAGGACGCCTTCTTCGCCCGCGCGCCGCTCTTTGTTGTCGCTGATGGGATGGGCGGCGCTCAGGCCGGCGAGGTGGCTTCGGCGACCGCGATCGAGATCCTTTCGCAAGGACTAGGTGACGGTGAAAGCACTGAGCAGCGGCTGAGCGCAACGGTGCAGGAGGCCAACGCCCAGATTTACGCGCTCTCGGTGGCAGACGATGAGCGCGCCGGGATGGGCACGACTGTCACTGCCGCTTACATTGGCGAGAACGACATCACGCTCGTGCATGTCGGTGACAGCCGCTGTTATCGCTGGCGCGATGGCACTCTCGAACGGTTGACCGATGACCACTCGCTGGTTGAAGAGATGGTTCGCCAGGGTCAACTAACGGAGGAGCAGGCGCTCGACCACCCGCAACGATCGATCATCACTCGCGCGCTAGGCCCGGAAGCGGTCGTTGAGCCCGATTCCCAAACCGTCAACGCCCGCGACGGCGATGTTCTGCTGCTCTGCAGTGATGGCCTCTCAACGATGATCTCTGATGATCAGATCGCCGCCGTGCTTGCGGGCGAGGAGAAGCTCACCGATGCCGCAAGAGGGCTCGTCAGGGCTGCCAATGATGCTGGCGGCCGCGACAACATAACTGTGGTTCTGTTTCGCATCGAGCGGCTCGATGGGGGTCAAGGAAGCGAGATCGAACAGACTCAGGTCGGTCTTGTAACGAGTCAGCTGCCGCAAGCGAAGGCTTCGGCGGCGGCCCCAGCAGCCGCAAACGTCGAGCGTCGCTTGCCGCGCGCAGGCCGCGGCGAGGTGCGCAAGAGCCGACGGTGGAAGCCTGGCATTGGAACTTTGCTGGCGGTATTCGCTGCCGCCTTGCTGCTCTCAGGGGTCTACTTCGCGTCGCAGGCGATCTATTTCGTTGGCGTCGATCGTGAAGGCTTCGTCAGTGTGTATCAGGGCGTTCCCTACGAGCTGCCGCTGGGAATCAACCTCTATCGCGAGGACTACGTATCTGGAACAAACCTTTCGCAGCTGCCTGCCAGCGAACGGACGATCATTACCGAGCATCGGTTGCGCTCACGCAGTGACGCAGATGATCTCGTCCGTCAGCTAGAGCTCGGGCGGCTCGGGAGCGGCTCTCCGTGAGTGCGCGTAATCGCGAACTGCTCGGCCTGCTGCCAGCCTCGCTGCTGATCGTCGCCGGGTTTGGCGCCGTATTCCTGCAGGAGCAGGCGAAGCTTGGAAACCTGTCGCTGACTTACGGCGCGATCTTCCTTGGTCTTTGCCTCGCGGCGCACCTGATCATCCGGGTTCGCCTGCCCGATGCCGATCCGTACCTGTTGCCGATCATCGCGGTGCTAGCGAGCATCGGCCTAGTCGTCATCTATCGGCTCAATGAGACGTTGGCGCGCGATCAGGCGCAGTGGTTCGTTGTTGGGCTGATCGCCTTTGCCGCGACGATACTTTTGCTGCGCGATTACCGCGTGCTTGAGCGTTATCGCTATCTGATCGCGGCGGCGAGCTTGTTCCTTCTGTTGCTTCCCAGAATCCCGGGTATCGGGCAGCAGGCTAACGGTGCCTATCTCGGGATCGGCCTCGGCCCGGTGACGTTCCAGCCAGCCGAGTTCGCCAAGATCGGAATCATCATCTTCCTCGCCAGTTACCTGCGTGATACGCGCGCATTGCTGGTCTCCAGGAAACGCTTTGGCATCACGTTGCCGCGGCTGAAGCACATCGGTCCGTTGCTGCTGGTCTGGGGCTTGGCGATGCTGATGCTGGTCTTCATCCGTGACCTCGGCTCGTCCCTGATGTTCTTCGGCGGTTTTCTCGCGATGCTCTACGTAGCGACAGATCGATTGATCTTCCCCGTCGTTGGCTTCGGACTCTTCGGTTTAGGGGCCTGGTTCTTTGCCAACACGGTCGGTCACGTCGCCGATCGGGTGAGTGCTTGGCAGCACCCGTTTGATCCAAAGCTCTACGAACAGATTGGAGGCAGCTACCAGATTGCTCAATCGCTCTTCGCGCAGGCCGACGGTGGAGTCTGGGGCCAAGGCTTCGGGCAGGCCTTAATTAGTGTTGGCGATAGCCCGATACTGCCAGCAGCTCAGACCGACCTGATCTATGCCGTGATCGTCAATGAGCTTGGTTTGATCGGCGGCATCGTCTTGCTGCTGATTTACGTGCTTTTTGTTGAGCGCGGCTTCAGGATCGCTGTACTGGCTCGCGATTCGTTTTCGAAGTTGCTCGCTACCGGACTCACCACGGTCGTTGCGCTGCAGGTGTTCGTAATTGTCGGCGGGGTGACAAAGGTGATCCCTCTGACCGGAGTCACGCTCCCGTTCGTCTCCTACGGCGGATCTTCGATCGTCGCCAACTTCGTGATCGCGGCGTTGCTGCTGCTGATCTCCGATCGCGCTCGGCGTGAGGCACGGCGATGAACAAACCGATCATCCGCGTTTTCGCGGTTCTGCTGGTGCTGTTTGGCCTGCTCGCTTACTTCACCACGCGATGGACCGTGATCGATCGCGCCCAGCTCCAAGATAATCCGCAGAACAAGCGCGAACTTCTCGCTCAGCAGCGGATCGCGCGCGGCTCGATCCTTGCCGCATCAGGCAATGTCCTTGCTCAATCGGTTCGGCGCTCAGATGGCACATATGCTCGCCGCTATCCCGACAACGGCCTCTTTGCCCAG